>Ga0187833_10000124_pt1 | contig 82934 bp, 81 predicted proteins | sample ETNtaG_37_FD_167968 | JGI IMG/M metagenome (GOLD analysis project Ga0187833, IMG submission 167968) | Marine microbial and viral communities from oxygen minimum zone, Eastern Pacific Ocean - ETNP2014_SV_400_PacBio MetaG (Illumina Assembly) | ecosystem: Environmental > Aquatic > Marine > Hypoxic... | reverse complement strand
GTCCAGGACGCATTTGAGTTTGCATCTATTGGTATAGTAATGTCACTTGCATGGGACGCTGAATTTATTGATTCACGTTCTGGAAACTGCTCGTGTATCATCACCACTTTCTTTTTGTAGTCAGGACGTGGGGATATGGGGTTTGTGAATATTCAATCGCACCTCCCTGGTCACGGTGGCTGGTTTAGCTCAGTCGGAATGAGCAGTCGATTAACCCGAAAGGGATAATAGGTGAGCAGACGATGGCCTGCTATCTTTGTGAGCTAAGTATAAGGTAACAGGTAGACACTGGTAGACGAGGGTTGTTTATGATGAAACTTCGATTATTCCTGCTTTTGAGCCTGTTGCTCGTGGCAAACAGCAGCAGCGCACTCAATATTCTCCTGACCAATGACGACGGCTGGGATACTGAAAATATTAAGGTACTGAAGTCAGAGCTCATCGCTGCCGGTCACGATGTTCTTATGTCGACCCCCTGTACCCAGCAAAGCGGAAAGGGAGGAGCCCTGACCGTATTGAAGGATTTACCAGTTAATACATCTAGATCATCACGTGGTGAATATTGCCTGGGGGATACTGATGTGAGTAAAACCTTCGCAGAATATGCTGATGGTACACCTGTCATGTCGGCATTGTATGGGATTGATGTTCTGGCCCCGCAAAAGTGGAAGGGGCCGCCGGACCTGGTGATATCGGGTCCGAATACCGGCAACAACCTTGGCATGGTAAATAATAACTCCGGAACCCTGGGGGCGGCGCTGGTTGCTATCAGCAGAGGAATACCAGCGATTGCGGTCAGCGCGAACACCATGTCACTCATTGATAAAACCCAGGCCCCTATTATCGCTGATGTAACTCTCAAGATCCTTGCACAACTGGAAGCAAGTCGATCACCTTCGGCACCACTTTTACCAGCCTTGACCGGGTTGAATATAAACTTCCCGAAAGAAATAAAGAGTCACAAGGGGGTCAAGTTTACCCAAGTTGGCTGGAAATCAGCTTTCGCACTGGGGTTCTCCACCGATCTTTCAAAGGAAGAAAGGATTATGGTGCTGGCGGCAGCGAGAATACTCGACTCTGGCGAGGCGAAGTCCTGGGAAGAGGCCATGAAGATGGCAGGGAGCAGGTACAAGGGTAAGAGTGGCCTGACTTTTGTCACCAGCAACGCAAATGACGTTGACCCTGAGTCTGAAGGCAATGCGGTGCACATGGGATATATCACCATCAGTACAATTGACGGCAGCATACAGGCATCGTCCGAAAAATCGCTAGCTACCCGGCGACGACTTACCAGCCTCCAAAAACAGATAGAGTCAAAATAGCCACTTCCCGGGAAAGCGCTTTCGAGCGTAAAACTGTTCCCGTGTTAGGGTTATTGTGCGGAAAAACTAAATCAACAAGGTTCGGGAGATACATATGAGCAGAGTTGCCGTAGAAGATAAAGATGCCTTTTTTGCCGATGTGGCCAAGGCGAGCGACGAATCAATATGGTGTGCGCTGGCAACAGTTTCTAACAATGAAGCCAGGGTGCGGATAGTGCATCCAAGCTGGGAGGGAGATGTCCTCTGGATTGCAACGGGACCTGAAACCCTGAAAGTAAAAGAGATGGAACAGAATGCCTCGGTTGATGTTCAGTTTCAGGTTTCGCCCCCAGGCTTTATTCACATCCTCTGTCGTGGTCGGGCAGATTTATGTATGGATGACGCAACTCGAAAGCATGCCTGGGATGCCATGAACTACGACCTGACACAGTTTTTCCCCGGTGGTGCAACTGGCGATGACTTTATTGCCATTCGTATAAACCCAACCCGGGTAGAACTGTCCGAAATGTTTGGCACGGCTAACAAGCGCGTGTGGCGACCAGGCTAGTTACACTTCGGATTAAATAGTCTGGTACCTAATCTTCTGTGGCACCGGCCATCCACGGGCTCGGCGCCCCCGTCTAGGCGACCCCGTCGTTCCCGCGTCTCGGCGACCCCGGCTAGGCGCCCCCAACCATCCATGGCGCTAGCCACGTCAGATCAGGTACCAGACTATCCAATTCTAACACTGAGATTCGTCGAATTATTGTCAGATCAGAGCTAATTCCTGTCCGGGAACACCTTACGGGCCGGGTGTGCGACCTGATGATGGACGATCAAACGAACCCTGACGGAATTTGTGGGCATCAATCTCCATCGGTGTAATAGGTTCCGATGTGGTGCCTTCGTTCACGCAAGTACGTTCAATGATGCGCCATTCGTCTCCCCGTTTCTCATAAACATCCAGATAGCGGCCATACCAGGTATCCAGAATGTCCTCGTCCTTCTGAAACAGGTAGGTGATATTGTAGGCTTCGCCATGGGCGTGCTCACCGTCATCATCCAGTTCGATGTAGTGGTTGAAAATGCAGTGTCCGGTCGAGCGCCATTTAAGGTGACTGACCATGCAGATTTCGGAAAACTCCATGGCATTTCCGACAAAAACGCCATGGTCATCAGTCGCTTCCGGCCAGTATGCCGATTTCATCAATTCCTCATCCAAGCGGTCAACACCCCGACAGTAGCGCTTGGCGACATTTCTTATGGATTCCAGGTCTGACAATTGCTGGGGTGAGAATTCCATATTCATTTTCCTTTCTGGGGCAGGGGCGGTTAAAGAATAGCACTTTCACCCTGCAGGTCGCGAAGGAACCGCGACCTGCAGGGTGAGTAGACCTGATCATCGAGGCTGGTGGCGTCCAACTACCAGAGATCGTATTTCTGAACCTCAGCTCGACCAACAACCATATGATGTACTTCATCCGGTCCATCAGCGAAACGCAGGTGACGCTGATCGGTATACATTTCAGCAAGGGGTGTCCATTGTGAGACGCCCGCTGCACCATGCATCTGAATAGCCTGATCAATTATTTTGCACACCTTGTCCGGCACGATCGCCTTAACCCCGCTGACGTAAACCCTGGCTTCCTTGTTTCCAAGGACGTCCATTGCTTTTGCAGCCTGCAGGACCATCAGGCGCATGCCGTCAATTTCAAGGCGGGCACGAGATATAACTTCAAGGTTTTTACCCAACTTGGCTATGGGCTTGCCGAAGGCAACCCGACTTCCTGCGCGCCTGACCATGAGTTCCAGTGCTTTTTCCGCTTTTCCAATGGACCGCATACAGTGATGAATTCGGCCGGGGCCCAGGCGAACCTGTGAAATCTCAAAACCGCGGCCTTCACCCAGCAGAATATTCTCTTTGGGCACTCGCACATTGTCGAACTTAATATGCATGTGCCCGCGCGGCGCATGGTCTTTTCCAAAAACGTGCATGGCCTCCAGTATTGCAACCCCCGGGGTGTCGATGGGCACGAGTATCTGTGATTGCTGCCTGCTGGCAGGTGCATCAGGGCTTGTTTTTACCATCGTAATCATGATTTTGCAGCGTGGGTCGCCAGCGCCGGAGATATAAAACTTTTCACCATTGATAACCCATTCATCACCATCCGGGACTGCCTCGGTACTGATGTTTTTGGCATCTGATGAGGGTATTCCAGGTTCCGTCATGGCATAGGCTGAACGGATTTCACCGTTCAGCAGTGGCTTAAGCCATTGTTCTTTTTGTGCCGGCGTACCCACTCGCTCCAGCACTTCCATATTACCCGTATCTGGTGCGCTGCAATTCAGCGTTTCTGATGCCAGGTTGGACTTGCCTAACTCGGCGGCGATATAGGCGTAGTCCAGGTTAGTCAGACCTTCACCCATTTCGGAATCCGGCAGGAAGAAATTCCACAAACCTGACTTCTTAGCCTTCGCCTTCGCGCCATCGAGCAATTCCAACTGACGCGGATGCCAGGACCATCGATCTTCCTTCTCGTTGTCGAGCGCATAAAATTCTTCGGTAATGGGGTCTACATTGTCCTTAATGTGCTTTTTGACAGCATCCATTAGGGGTTGTGCTTGCTCTGACATTGCCAGAGTAAATAGATCGCTTTCTAGATCAGGCATATCGGTATACTCGTTTAATAATATTAGGGGTGTTGCTAATGTACGACTTTGATATTGGTAGAACCATTAATATCACAGTGCATGATATGTGTCATTCAAACTGGAGAATGAGTACTCAAGAGACAATTTGCCGCCTCTCAACGCAGCTTTTCCGTTATCCAGGGCGCTAGGACCCTGGTCGTGGATCAACTGTTAGCGATCAAATAGAAACGCCCGGGTCTCCTCTCTCGCGGCGGCAATATCAACCGCCTTCAGTCTGTCGGTATCACCAACTTCCTCGGGCACATAAAAGTGTATCTGGTCACTGTTCTCGTAGGCCTGCCAGACGGCCTCCGCTATCGCCGTCGCAGGCATGACTCGGTAGGGACCCTGTTTCGGCAGACCATCCAGCATTGAGTTATCAAACGGTCGGCCTGCGTTAGCCGCAGTTGCCCCGCGCAGCATGGGTGTATTAATGCACCCTGGCAGCACATCTGCTGTTCGGACGCCGAACCTTTCAAATTCCAGAGACAGTGCTTCGGTCATGCCTTTTACAGCAAATTTGGACGCCGTATAGGCGACTCGCATTGCATGGCCATAGGTGGCAACAGATGAAGAGGTGCTCACGCAAAGGGAATTTTCGGTGGCCTTCAGCAGCGGCAAAGCTGCACGGATGCCGATGATGACGCCATAGACATTGATATCGATGATTTGACGAATGGTTTCCATTGGCATCTCGTCAAACCAACCTCCGGGTGCAATACCTGCATTGTTAAACATTACATCCAGCTTTCCATCCGTGTGGCTTGAAAATTCATCTATCGCCGCAGCGAAATCGGCCTCATCCGTAACGTCGAGCTTGCGAGTTAGTACCTGCCCGGGTTCAAACAGGGATTTCGCAGTTTCTAAGATGGATTCGTTGATATCAAACAAGCCAACGAACCAGCCCTTTTCTGCAAAGTAACGGCCAGTTTCAAGTCCCATTCCGCCACCGCCACCGGTAATAAATATCGACTTACTATTCTCTGACATATCATTCATCTCCTTTTTACCCTTAGTCTAAACGCTGGATTTTTAGTTGGTTGGTTCCTGTTCGCTACTGGCAATATCTAGCCAATTGTTGCAACGCGCAATTAATAACGCCGGGTAATCAATTACCCAAATAAAGAGCTAGCCCGCTCGATATCAGAATCCGGATAAGAACAAGTTAATCTGCCTGATGTCATGACCATACCATTGTTTTTAGTGCAAAGTCTGACAACTTGATGTTTGAGGCGTGGTGGGAGGAATACAACCTTCCGCCCGCCAATGGAAATTTTCTATGGTTAGCTGGTTACATAAGTTGCAAGCCTGCCTGGATAAGTCATCTAAAATGCTATAGGTTTTGCCCAACCATCCAGGGAGCATCTCTATGATCTATCCTCATTTTCAGGAGGCTTACTTTGTTAGTGACCTTGAAGAAGCCATTGGACAGTGGCACACGCTCTACGGTGCCGGACCTTTTGTGGTGGCACCTCATCACAAGGCGGATACTTTTATGTATCGTGGCACAGATGTCGAGGCAGATGTTTCCTATGGGTTCGGTTATCTAGGCGACATGATGATTCAATTCATCCAGCAGCATGATGATCAGCCTTCTATTTATCGGGATATGTATAAGCAGGGCGAGCAGGGGTTCCATCATGTGGGTTGTCTGGTTACGGACTTTGAAAAGGAAAAACAGCGGTTCTTATCCCTGGGCTTTGAGCTTGCCTGTGAGCTTTATGCCGACAATGTAAACGCCTGCTATTTCGATACCCGGGAAGTGAGTGGTGGTTTCACGGAATTGCATGCAGATCCGCCGCATATTTTAGGTGGCTTCGCGACCTGGAAGCGTGCCCATGGTGCGATGCAACCCGGTGACAACCCACTCATGACGCGGTAGCGTCCCTGCTGATGGCAGCAAGTCCTCTGGATTAGACATGGCGTGGCGTCAGGCAGTAGCTGTCGTCCTAGGAAACAGCCATCACTGAATCAGTTTCCAGCAGGGTCTTGAGATTACTGAGAATAGCCATCCATCCGTTGGAAATCTGAGGATAAACCACACTCTTCTCCGGGAAATCTTCGTGGATCAGGGTCAGTTTTGTTGAATCTTCCACTTGTTCGAACAGAAAAGTGACCTTGCTCGCCTTCTCTTTTTTTGCCAGTTCATTGTAGTGAACGTGCCATGTAAATGAGAGTTTCTTGAATGGTTCAGCGGTCAGAACTTTACCCTCCACGGCAGTCGAACCATCCTGGTTGAGATAGGTGACGGCGGAGCCTGGTTTCCAATCGGACTGTATATCGGTAGCGTGAAAGTACCTGCGAGTGAACTCAGCTGTCGTCAGGGCTTCCCAGACGCGATCTGGCTCTGCCTTGATGTAGATCGTACATACATATTTATCTTTACTCATTGTCCTTCTCCAGTTCTAGTTTGAATTGCAGCAGAGTTGTTGCCTGGTGGTTTGCGAATTTGCTGACCCAGCGTTCAAAGATCTCCTGCAGCGGTACAGGGTTCAGAAAGTGGTGTTTGTGGCGGCCATCCTGCACGCAGCTAATCAGATTCGCTGATTCCATTATCGAGAGGTGTTTACTGACTGCCTGTCGGGACATACTAAGCTCATCACATAGTTCATTAAGTGTCAGCCCATCCGCCTCGTACAGGACATCTAGTAGGTGACGTCGATTTGAATCGGCAAGGGCTTTAAAAATGTCAGCCATATCTTTAATAGTCTGTTTTTCAAATAATATGCAACCATATGGTTGCATGTCAAGAAGAATCTGTAGATTTCCTCATGTAGCCGACGGGGTGGGGGATTTCCGGGTGATATAATCCGAGATCCTTTGTTGGTTCTGGAGTGTCATGTGTGTGAGCGTATGGTTGGCTTGTTGTTCGCGGTTCTGTTCTTGTTCTCAGCGCCGGCCGCAGCAGATGTACTGAAGGTGTCTGATTGTTGGTCCAGGGCTTCAATACCAGGTGCTGATACCGGCGTAACCTATTGCTCCCTGAAGAATGAGGGTAAAAGCCCTCTGGTTATTGAGAAAGTGACCAGCGAAGTTGCCGGGATGATTATGATTCATGAGACAGTTCACCATAATGATATGGTGATGATGTCACATCTTGACGAATTGACGATTGAGCCTGGAGAAGAGGTTCAGCTTAAACCGGGAGGTCTGCATATGATGCTAACGGGAATGACGAGGACATTGATAGAGAAAGATGTGTTCCAGATTGATTTCCTTTTCGCTGACGGCAGCACCACGACTGCCGATGTCCGTGTGGGTTCGATTGGTCAGATAACCTTACCCTAGATGTCGGAAACTACTCCGCAAAAGCTGAACGCGGCAATGAAATTTCAGCTCGCCGGGGATCTTAAATCTGCTGAACCCCTGTACCAGGATATTCTCAAAGATGAGCCGGATAATGCTGATGCCAGTCACTTGCTAGGGCTTGTTCGCAGTGAGCAGGATCGCAATGATGAAGCCGTTTACCTTATAGAAAAGGCAATCGGTCTAAATCCGAATGCCGCCCCTTTTCATCACAACATAGCGGGACTATACCGGCGCATGGGAAAGCTTCATGAGGCCGATTCAGAGTTTCGCAGGGCAATAGATCTAAAGGCGGATTACGGTGAAGCCTACCAGGGTCTGGCAGAGATGGTGACCTTCGAGCCCGGTGATCCATTGCTTCAGCAGATTAGGGGCCAGTTGGCAAACTCCGCGATGGATTCGGGGTTACGAAGCTATTTTCAATTTGCAGCAGGAAAGATCTGCGACGACATCGGCGCCTACGATGAAGCCTTCAAACACTATTCGGCTGGAAACCGAGATGCCAACAAAACTTTTGACAGCAATGAATTTAGACAAGTTGTGAAAGATACGATATATGTCTTCAGCCAGTTTTTTGTGCAGCACAATGTTGGTTCCGGTGATTCTACTGAGGGTCCCATCTTTATCCTCGGTATGCCGCGTTCCGGCACCACACTAGTGGAGCAGATTCTGGCAAGTCATTCGAAAGTCTTTGGGGCAGGCGAGCTTAACGATATGAAATATATTGCCAGATCGGCCGCGAATATAGGCAGCCTAAGGCAGGGCTTCCCAAATTGCATGCCAGGCATGCCCAGGTCAGGCTATGCAAAACTCGCAGTTGAATATCTGAAGAGGGTCGCCAGTAATCTCTCTGCGGGATCTTCTGACCGAGTCATAGACAAGCACCCTTTGAATTTCCAGTTCATAGGTTTGATTCTGCAGATGTTTCCCAATGCGCGCATTATCCACACCATAAGACACCCGTTAGATACTTGCTTGTCATGCTTTTTCCAAAATTTTTCCAAAGGCCAACACTACACTTTTGATCTGGTGAAGCTGGCACATTATTACAATGATTACAGTCGGCTCATGGAACATTGGTCATTGGTATATCCCGGTAAAATTCACACGGTGGAGTATGAGAAAGTACTATCGAACCAGGAATTAGAAACAAAGAGATTACTCGAGTACTGTGATCTTGGTTTTGAAGAAGCCTGTCTGGATTTTCACCGGAATGAAAGGGTTGTAAATACTGCCAGCTTTCTTCAGGTCAGGAAGCCCATTTACCATAGCTCCGTTAATCGCTGGAAGAATTACATTGCTCAGCTATCTGAAGTGACGGCCATCCTCGGACTTAATATACAGAAGCCGGTAACCATATCAGATAGATCATCTTTACTTATCTGACAGTGATTTGTTTCAGTGACAGGAGAAAAGCAGCAGTCTATTTTCTCCTGGCCATGTGATTGAATTTTTCTGCTTGAACCATGCTAAAGTAACTTGACGGTTTTCGGGGAGTTCGGATGATTTGCGCATCGTGGGGTGAGTTTGAGCAGGCAATGCCAGAGCTCGCGGCATTTGGTAAGGAGCGCCTTGATGGCAAGGTTTCCTACCTGGCTACTGTTCGTAAAAATGGTCAACCCCGTGCGCATCCTGTGACTCCCATTATAGGGAGGGGCTTCTGCTTCATATTTGTCGAACCGAGCTCACCAAAGGTCCATGACTTGATGGATAATGGACATTTCTGTCTCCATTGTGCGATGAATGACAGTTCCGGTAGCAGCGGTGAATTTCAGGTGACGGGAGTGGTCCGTCATGTTGGAGAAAGTGAAACGAGATCCGAGGCTGAATCGATTTCCAGCTTCCGACCATCAGCCAGTTACCTGCTGTTTGAACTTCGCCTGGCGGAGGTCATTTCCACATCCTATCTCGGTGGTCGACCGAACAGGCATAAATGGGTGCAAACCGCTGACGGCAGTTGAGTCTGCTGGTCTATGCCCATACCGATTTCCGGGAGTTTATGCTCATCGGAGTTTATGAGCCGAGCCTCTGGATTGATGGCAGTATTTCCGCGGTGATCTGCAATCTTCTTCCTGTTGGTCCAGTCTTTTACTACCCGTTCAAGTTCGATGAAAGGCAAGGGACCTGGTTTTAAGACTGCGTGGTGAAATTCGTTGAGATCAAAATTCTGCTTGAGTATCTGCCTGCTCTGCTCCTGTAACTTTTCGAGCTGCAGGCGAGCAAGTAGCGGTGCCGAAAAAGCACATGGTTTCTTGCGCGCAAATTCTACGGACCTTTGCAATCGCTTAAGCGGGTAAGGAGAGCTGGCAGTTACGAACTCCATTGCCTGGTCATCAGACCAGTTTTCAGTGTGAATAAGTATGTCTGCTATGGCGAGCGAAATAGTCATGGCTTCAAAATACAAGTGTGAAAGTACAGTATCTGGATGCTGAAAAGCTGGCAGATGACCCAGGTTGGCGGTTATGTAAGCTGCCCACCCCTCAGAGTAACCTGGTATTGAAATCAACGATTGGATTTCGAGCAACGGCCTGCTGCTGATGGCGTACATTCCCGGCATTCCGTAGTAGATCGCCAGGCTTTCGGTTTCATACAAAGGAAGTAGACTCATATCGCCGAGATCAATACTGAGCATCTTGTTGTCAGTCCTGTAGGAGAATATCCTGCCTGGGCTCTTTTCTACTCCCTCGACCGTGAACTCCTCACTCTCTAGTCCAATAAGATCACCGCCAACAAGAGAAGGTGCGAACTTCTCGATGGTCAATAGTGAGTCAACCAGCAAGTCGAGATAACGCTGCCGCCCAGCATTCGTATTCGATAAAGCGTTCTCATGATCTTCACGTCTGGTTCTGAAATAGGTTGCAATTGGTGTTTGCTGGTCGGGCTGGGAGAGCAGGCGGATATCGGCATGTACACTGGAAAGTTTCTCATAGGCCAGGGCAGTAAAATCCTCCAGGTCTGGATATAAAGACGTTTCGAGCCGGAGTTTCTCTGCGTAGGAAACTGGTGCGCCACTTTCTGAGATATGGACCCGGCTGCGCTCAGACTCCCACAGGTAGTCCAGCAGGCGCAGATGGAGTTGGTTACTGGCAGACAATTTTGTAACCTCGATGGATTGATGCAGCTTGCGATGATGGATATCAATAATCGCAAATTTATTACTGGCGCCATTGTTGCTGATTTCCTGAAACGCCAGGTGCAAGAGCTTCTCTGCCAACTTGTTTTCGAACCGTTCGGTGATTCCCATGGTGCGGACCGATTGTTGAGCAGTCTGGGTCTGAGTGTTTAGCCTGACCGGGTCTCGCCTGACCGGGTCTCGCCCCTTACAGGCGGTCAGGAGTACAAGAAGTGTGAGGTTAAGTATGAGTTTCGCCACAAGAACTGCTGGACCAAATTTCAAAGGAGGCGAGCCCCGCTGGAAGAGCCCCGCTGGAAGAGTCCCGCAGGGTTAGCCGTCATACTTTTTCTTTGTAATGGAACCCAGATAACCCTTGTGATGACGCATACCATAGTCTTCGACTGTGAAGCCTTTTAATTCCATGAGGGTCAAGGCAATGGCGTCGCTGATTGCCAACATAACGGCGATAGTTGCACTGGGCGTAATTTTTAGCGGGCAGGGTTCCTCAATATCGGGTCCCATATCGAGGACGATCTCGCTCAGTTCTCTCAGGGGAGAGTCAATATGGGAAGTAACGCCGATGATGCTGCCGATGCCCAGGTGGTGGGCGATTTCCAGCATCTCTATTACCTCATTGGATTTGCCGCTGGTGGAGAATGCAATGATGCAATCACCCTCGGTCAGCATACCCATATCACCATGCCCCGCTTCTGCTGGATGGATATAAAACGCCGGGGTACCGGTTGAAGCTAATGTGGCGGCAAATTTGTGTGCAATAAAGCCGGCTTTGCCTATTCCTGTGGTCACTACACGGCCGTTGCAGGCAAGGAGGACCTTGACTGCATCTTCAAATGCGTCGGTAATTTTGATGGCGCCAATAGCTGCCGCTTCACTTTCGATAATACGGGACATTTTCTGCTTAATGTTCAACTGCTTGTTGTTCAATGGGTGATCCTTGGCAGATATTGATAGCACGCTATTATACGACAAGCCATCGTGGGTGTAGGTTCCGATTGGCCGGTATCCACTTAAGCCGTTCCGGGCTAACATTCTTCCATCGGTAAAGTGCTTGGCAGCCCTGATTTTCAGGTTCAGGAAATCTTGGCCAGTTCTTTTGCTACATCCCTGATGTGGGGGTGGTAGGCGAATAGCTCATCGATGCTCGCAACGGGAAGCCAGTGATGACCCAGCAGGTATGCCTCATCATCAACGGGCACGGGTTTCTGGTCCGTTAGCGTGGCTGCAAACCAATGGGTTGTACAGTCATAGATGATAGCGTCCCAGTCAAAAAGATACTGGGTGACCTTCCCACGGGCTGAACGCAATGCGACAAAATGACCAGTTTCTTCCTGTGTCTCCCGGATGGCTGCTTCTTCCGGTGTTTCATTCTGCTCAATTTCCCCACCGGGAAGTGACCACATTCGCTCACCCGTTGTGGGGTCCTGAAGCTCAATGGCAAGAAACTCTGACCCTCTGCAGCAAACGACAGTTGCCCGTGTTCTTTTTTGTTTTCGCATCGATTTCTCGCCAGTGAAGCCCTATCCCGGATTAATGGCTGACCGGGGGAATTAACGTCTAAATTCTACATTCCAGTCCACGCGGCACTCAGCTTGCCTCAAATCTGTGAAATTTGCACCAGTTAGGCCGACAATGCACAGCAATACTAATTGTGATCAGTTTGCAGAAGTTTCGCTGCCGTTGATCAATAAGGCCAATGCCCTGTATGTCAAGTGGAACGGCTTCAGGATGGGCAGGCAGTCAACCCGATTACGTGACCAATTTTGCTGATTTAGGAGCGCTGCTCGCCCTGGTTTAGAATCCAGGTATCGACCTGTTTGTTTAGTGCGACCTTATCATCTGAGTCGATACCAAGTGGGTCAAACCGCCACCGGTTGTGAATACCCAGGAGGGGAAGCAACTCAGGCTTTTGAATCCTGATTAACCAGTTTCGTAGAAGTTCACCCCTGTCACGTCTTAGTCCTTTTTCTGACAAATAGGTCTCGATTTTGTAGAAGGGTGATTCTTTTCCAAACAGTTTTGTATCAGTGTTGGCACTTTCCTTATTCGAGATGATCACCTGTTCGCTGGTGGTGATCCTCCAGATTAAAAATAGCACCAGCAGACCGCCGATGACATAGAGCTCGAATTCATAGTCCTCAATCTTCTGTTCGTTCCACCACATTCGAAACATAAAGGAGTAGTTTGTGACGAAGTCGAACAGGGGTTGTAGCAGGTTGGCGTTGTCATTTTCTTCAGCGAGCCATACGCCAGGTGTCGTATCTATTACGAGCCACTTGTTGTTCACGTGGGCGATTGTCCAGGCATGAGCATGACGCTGCCTAACGATATACATGCCTAAGGTAGGGTTGTATTCCTGGACGGCATAGCCAACTACATAGCGAGTCGGCACGCCCATTTGTCTTAGTAACAGGGTTGTCGCACTGGCGAAGTATTCGCAGTGGCCTGCCTTTCTATCGTAAAGGAAATGTTCCAGTGGATTTCTGCCACCCAGGTCATCCTGGTACAGACTGTATTTGAAGTCCGAGAAATAGCTTTGTACAAAAGCGACAGCTTTTTCAGCGGGGTAATTTCCCCTCGCCACAATCCCTGACAACAACTTCTCATGCGTGTCATCAAGGAATAGGTCAATTTCTCCCGGTGCGCTAGAGAGCCGGCTTTCCAGAGCGTACTTGATCTCGTATGAAGGACTGGGCACGAGTCCGGCGCCCTGGATTGTGCCGTACTTATTCAACTTAACTTCCAGGGCAGGCAGGTCATGGATTTCAGACAGAGAGGCGGGCACCGGCACCAGGGAACGCTCACGATCAAACTCCAGGTAGATTCTGGCACCAGACTCTTCCGGGCTCGGGTCTGAAAAGCGCCAGGTGAAGTCATCCTCATGGGTTACGTTCTTGAAACTCGTGTCCCATGCGTCCCACTCCATTGAGGCGCTATTGCTGGGATGATTGTAACTAGCCTCCTGAAGCAGACTTGGGAAATGACGGCCGTTGTTGGTCTTAATTCGAAAGAGTATTGAATCCGAGAGTTTTAGCTGTCCCACCTTGCCCAATGCCGTCCTGGTTTTTAAAGGATCGGTTCGTTGCATGAGCCAGTTGGCTATCCACTGTTCTGTTTTCGCCTTTACCGCCAGATGAGCTTCCCTGATCGTCTGGTGGGTAAATCCTGCACTTACAAAAGTAACGGCAACAGCCAGGATCCATATGCCTGCCTGGTATCGCGAAGAACGTAATGGATATAGTGACCAGAAGATTGCGATCACCGCCAGTGGGAAGAAAAGTGAATGGTCGTTTGTATTGAAACCCGCAGCTAAAAGACACATGCCCAGAAGCAAGTAATCCATGTCCCAGGATTGCTGAACCGGTTCCCGTTGCCTGCGAAGAGAGTAAAAAAGTATGTCGAGAGTCATTCTTTCGGTGGTGCTGTAAGCCAGGACTATTACAAGCGGGGAAAAAAGAATAGGTAGCCACTGAATAAGGGTGGTGATGAAGTGGTAGGTGCGAGCATTGAGGAAAAGGAAGATGACCATGCCAACCATTGCAACACTGGTCAGGTCGGCAACCCGGTAGAAGTCTTGCTTGGTCAGTGCCCAGCGCCTGTTCAGGTAGTACCTTGCTTCAAGGATGATGGCGATTGGTATCGCAAACCAGATGAGGTCCGCCTGGACGCCCCAGGCAAGGATGACTAGCCCCTGAATGACTCTTGGCTTCACAGGCTTGCCAACCTTTCAGCGACTTCAGTAAGAGGCAGAATATTCGCTCTTGCTGGTGTGTTTGTTAATTCATTTTCATCCCTTGTCAGGATAAACAATGCCACGGGGATGCCTGCGGACGACAGGCTTTTCACAAGTTTCTGCTGTGCTTCACTCCAGCCCGGTAGAACTAGAATACAGCCGCTTATTAACTTGCGGTGGGCTGACAGGGTTTCATGCAATCGATCGGTCGCCTCTTCATATTTTGACAGGGTGGCTAGCGCCTCCAACTGGTGGTTAACATGTGCGTATCCGCGCCCGGCGGTAACAATTTGGGTCTTATTGGACGCATAAATCAGATCCATCAGTCCGTCGCTTGTTTCCGTCTGCAGGAGGAGACTTGCGGCAACCGATATAGTTTCCTCGAGGATTTCAGAATCCTGTGTGTTCGTATCGAGTACCAGTGCCTGGCGAACGAAGAACTCATCCTGAAACTCCCTAACGACTGGTTTCTCTCGTTTCGCGGTACTTGGCCAGTGGACCTTACGCATTGAGTCCCCATCTCTATAGTCCCGTAAGGACACAAATTCCTCTGACTCACCGATTGACCAGGTCGAATTAATACCTCCAGGCTGAAAATGTCTGCCGCCGGGCAGTTCAAAGTTTGTTGATACCGGGTAGCGTTTGGGCAGTACCATGAGTTGTTCGTGCTGGCTAAAGTTCTGGATAGCGTAGTTCAAACCGAACGGGTCCGGGCTGAGAAGGGTAGTTGAGGTGAAATTGACAATTCCGCGGCGCAGGGGCAATGCTTCCATCATGGCGTCGGCGGTGGCTTTCAGGCTGATTTCCGGAACATTACCCTGCTTTATGACGATGCCTGTATTGCGCCGTTGTAGCCAGACAAATCGATGAAATCCTATCCAGCGATCGTACGCATTTCTGGTTTCCTCACCAGGTTCGCGCTCCTGCTGAAACTGCTTGAAGTCCGGGGAAACAATGCGCGGATTATCGATGAGCTTCAGATCGCGTTCCGTGTGATTTCCTTCGTTTGCGACATTGATTGAGTATTCGAAGGCCTGACCCGCGGTTGCGTATTTTGGCAGGCGTCTCGTCACGCTGATTTTCGGTGGCTGAATTCGCAGCGACAATCTGGAAACGATAATCAGGCAAAGCAGAAAGGCGAATAGTTGGTAGGTCAGGGTCAGGTCGGTGTCCACGCCAATAGCGGCACAGATGATGGCACTTGTCTGAATAAGCTTTCCCCTTTCCGATGTCCTGCGAGAGGCCTTCTGGCTGGCTCGCGTTATCCGGACGTAACTTGGAAAGATGGTTTCTCTGAACATGATGCCCTGTCGAATTTTGACCTCAGGCGGGTACGGGAATGTCTTGCAGTATTTCCACGATGCATTCGCTTGCGTCAGTGCCTGAATATTGTGACTCCGGGTCGAGCGCCAGGCGGTGAGCAATAATTGGGATTGCCAGTCCCTGGATAATATCCGGTGTGACGAACTCAAGGCCATCGATGAGCGCCATGGCCTGAGAACATTTCATCATGGTAATCCCTGCCCGGGGGCTTGCGCCCATTTGAATTCCAGGGTGTTTTCGGGTTGCCGCGATAAGGTCAACGATATAGTGTTTCAACTCCTCAGATATGCGCACGTTTTCTGCAGCTTTCCTGATTGACCTGAGGTCTTCAAGGCTGGTGCAGGCTTCTAGTTTTGTCAGGGGGTGCTCATGTTTTTGAGCTTCCAGGATCTTTACCTCGTCCTCCCTTGATACGTAGCCCAGATCGAATCGCATGGCAAAACGATCCATCTGCGCCTCGGGTAGCGGATAGGTGCCATGAAACTCCACCGGATTCTGGGTGGCGACAACAAAAAACAATTCGTCCATTTCAATTCGGTCTCCCTCGACGCTAACCTGGTTTTCTGCCATGGCTTCGAGGAGGGCTGATTGTGTTCGCGGAGATGCGCGGTTGATTTCATCTGCCAGAAGGATCTGAGTAAAAATAGGCCCTGGCCTGAACCTAAAGTCCTGGCTGTTTTGGTCATAGACCGATACACCAAGAATGTCAGAAGGCAATAGGTCCGGCGTAAACTGTATGCGCTTGAAGTCTGCGTTGATTGAACCTGCCAACGTTTTTGCTAGTGTTGTCTTACCAGTACCGGGCACGTCCTCTAACAGTACATGTCCGCCGGCAATAAATGCAGTAAGTAACCACTTGACGCTCTCATTATTGCAGCGGATGACTGTCTCGATATTATCCTTGAGTTGCTTTAGAAGGGCGCCTTCCCTGGAAGGGTAAATATCTGGCTGGTCTGAAGTCATAGGGATCCTGACTTGAGCATGGATTTCACTACGTCTGTATCATCACAAGCGCAGGGATGCAGGTCAAGAGCCAAAGTTCTGACCTGCAGATTACATGTCCGAATGACAGGATACGAGGTGGCCGTCATCAACTGATCGAAGTTGTGGAGGCTTGTGCTTGCACATGTCTGTGACCTGCGGGCAACGTGGATGAAAGCGGCATCCTGATGGCGGATCAATGGGCGAGGGTACGTCGCCGGATATTACCTGGCGTTCTACTACCCGGTGCGGGTCAGGGACTGGTATGGCGGATATAAGTGATCGGGTATAGGGGTGTTGTGGATTGTGGTACACGGTTTCTCCGGTCGCGCTTTCTGCAACCTTGCCAAGGTACATTATCGCGATACGGTCGGAGATGTGTTTGACGACAGCGAGGTCATGGGCAATAAAGAGGTAGGACAACTTGAACTCTTTTTGCAGGTCTATTAGCAGGTTCAGGATCTGGCTTTGTATTGATACGTCCAGCGCTGAAACAGGTTCATCACAGATGACCAGTTTTGGGTTCAGGGCGATAGAACGAGCTATCCCGATTCGCTGCCTTTGACCGCCCGAGAATTCAAAAGGATAGCGACTTGCAGAGCGAGCCGGTAACCCCACGATCTCCAATAGCTTTTTTACCTGTTTCTTTCTTGAAATCCTGTCGCCGATGTTCTGCACTATGAAAGGTTCTTCAATAATATCTGCTACCGTGTGTCTGGCATTGAGAGATTCCATGGGGTCCTGGAATATCATCTGTATGTGTTGCCGGAATGGCATAAGTGCCTTTCCCTTGAGGTGAGTAATATCCTGGCCTTCAAAAGAAATCGAACCAGCAGTAGGCTGGTAGAGGCGGGTGATGCAGCGGCCAAGGGTAGACTTCCCACAACCCGATTCACCGACGAGTCCAAGGGTCTCTCCAGGCTGGATGCTTAATGAAACACCATCGACCGCCCTGTTAAATTTGTTGGTTCTGAGAAAGATGCCCTCCTTCACGGGGAAATGCATCTTCAGATCACGCACTTCCAGGATTGGTGAGTCAGACATTTAGATATCCTGCCAGCGAAAACAACTCACGTCGTGCTGCCCTTGGATCGTGTGAATGGGTGGTGCTGACAGTGTGCAGGAGTCCTCTGCGAATCGACATCGATTTTCAAACCGACAACCAGGAGGGAGATCCAACAGCCCCGGAACCATACCTTCAATGATGCTGAGCTTTGACTTGGGTTCAGTGTCCAGCCTTGGTATTGATGCTAGTAAACCACGGGTATAGGGGTGTGACGGGCTGTCAAAGACATCGTAAACACTACCTTTCTCCGCTATCTTTCCAGCGTACATGACGACTACCTGTTCGCAGGTCTCAGCAATGACACCGAGATCATGGGTAATGAGGATAACCGACATGCCCATGTCAGCTTGCAATTCTTTGATGAGTTCAAGAATCTGAGCCTGAATTGTTACGTCCAGCGCGGTTGTTGGTTCATCGGCGATGAGCAAAGCCGGTTTACAGGCCAGCGCTATTGCGATAACAACCCTTTGTCTCATGCCGCCAGACAACTGGTGCGGGTATTCGCCCATTCTCACATCAGGGGAGGGGATGCCTACCCTGTCGAGTATATCAATTGACTCTTTCAGTGCCTTTTCATGACCGTAATCTTTGTGCAACAGTAAAACCTCGGCAAGTTGCTTGCCGATGGTATGAACCGGGTTAAGAGCGGTCATGGGTTCCTGAAAAATCATACTGACCTCATTGCCGCGTACCTTCTCCATTTCGGCCAGTGGCAGTTGAGTCAGATCCCGCCCTTGAAAGAGGATGGACCCGCCCGCAATTTGACCCATGGGTTGTGGGAGAAGTCGCATGATTGACAGGGCTGTGACGCTTTTACCACAACCGGATTCACCAACAATACCCAGGGTTACCCCTGCATCTGCTGAGAAACTGATTTGATCGACCGCTCTGACACGGCCTTCATCCGTGTCAAACTCAGTCACCAGGTCCGAAACTTCTAACAAAGGCATGGCGATCTTTCCCTGGTCCCTTTGCTAGTCTGCATGCTGGTCATATATGCGGACTTGTGGCTCGAAGAACTTACCTTCCTTTTTGGCTGACAGTGTCTCTTCTTTCAGGTCAGTATCAATCCAGTGTACGAATAATTGACCACCACTTCGTGCGTGTTTGTAGCTGAAGCTTTCCGGGTATCGTACCCAGCGCCAATGACCGACCCTGAAGAAGGGCTGATAAAAGGCCGGTGAGAAAGAAGCATGCTGATGATGTAACTCGGTCATGGCGAAGGCAAGTTCCTTCATTTCATCCTTACTGTCAGATTCCCAGTACCTGTTTATCATGTCATCCATTTCAAATATGGCAAGCGCTTCCAGGTTATTAGTCTGGGTTTTGAGCTGCCTGTCAGGGTTGATAGACCCGTCTTCAAGGAATGCATCATCGTAGGCGTTGTCAGAATGGTAGGTTTCCCAGAATCGGGGATACATTTCTAACGATACGTTGAAGGCTGAAAAATGAATGTCATGCTTTTTCTCCTGAACCTTCTTCCATCCAGCAGTGCCATCGAGTACCTCGATACGGAACTCCAGGCCGGCCTTGGCCGCTTCCTCTTTCAAAATAGTGAGCACATCTTTCAAGCTCTCGTACCCGCTGGACAGGGTAAAGGCCAGTTTCTGACCCTCATCATTCACAAGGATTCCATCCGGACCGCGATGTGTGAATCCTGCTTTCGCGAAGGACTCAAGTGCTTTTTCTATGTTGAAAGATCTTGTCTTCAAGGTGGGATGGGTGAATTCACCATAACCATCTGATGAGGACTGCATGCGGCTGTAGTCGCCACGGAAAAACTTGTCAATAACAAGTTGCCAATTGGTGGCGTAGTTGATGCCCACACGGATGTCTATATTTTCCAGCAGTGGTCTCGATGTGTTCATCCACAAGCCGTAGGTAGGTCTGGGTCTTTGATTGTAGAACACCGATTTGTGAATATATCCCGCCGCCACATCTGCATCATCGTTAGGTAGCTTTTCATACCAGTATTCAGCCAGGTTTAGACCGAATTGATCAATGTCACCACGTTTGAACGATTCAAACACTTTTGGTGTGTCCCGAATAACTGAAATCCGAATACGGTCAGAATTGAACCGATAACGCCAGAACTTCTTGTCCTTTGCCCACCAGTCCTTGTTTCTCGTTAAGGTGATCAGGCGCCCCTTCTTAATATCTTCATCCTTGATAACATAGGCGGCACTGGTGGGCGCAAATCGCCACTGATATCGTTCTACAAAATCATCACCAACCTCACTATAAAAATGCTGTGGCATTGGGCGCAATTCCAGCACCCGGGCATCCATATCTGGTTTTGCCTCAGGTATTGATATTGAGAAGGTCTGGTCATCAAACTTTGTGATATTCGTGTATTGTGTGCCATACCAATTGTTGTACCAGGGTGCGACGATGTAGGATGACTGAAAAAACCAGAACATAAACATAAAGTCATCCGATGTTATTGTTTCGCCGTCCGACCATTTTGCATAGCTGTCCAGCTTGACAAAAATAGTCTTGTTTTCCTTGTCTACCGCCCAGGAGTCAGCGAGACCCGGGTAATATTCAAATTCACCTGGATGTCGATGACCGATTTGCATCGAAGTGTCGTCCAGGATCCAGGGTCTAAAGGAGCCATTTGAATCAGGGCCTACAATTCGGAGGGTCCGTGGGAAGTCTTGTATTTGGGTATATTCTGTACCACCCTTCCTGGCGCTTAGGGATCCTATTTCGGGGAGGTGTGCACCGTTCTGCCAGTTCAGCGTCGGTGGTAAATCAGCCAGCGTTTTGAAGCTGAAGAATTCTGGTTTAGAGGCGTAGTAATCCTGAACTTCCTGTGTGTTATCCGGTGTTTCCAGATCAGAGACCGGCGCTTCATTGGTTGGCTCACTACATGCGCTGAGAAGAAAGGTGAATACGCCAGCCAACAGGACGCTCCCGTTGAATAAGATTTTCATTTAGTTTGCCTCATGATTTCAAATGCCATCCACATGTTAGCGATAGACAGTAAATTGTTTTGGGTCGAATGATTCTCGTACAGCTTCACCAATAAAAGTAACCAGTGTAAGCAGGATGACCAGGGTGCTAAAGGCTGATGACACTATCCAGGGCGCTGTACGCAGATTTGCCGTTCCTTGCTTTAGCAGTTCTCCAAGGCTTGGTGTGGGTGGGGGAAGTCCAAAGCCGAGAAAATCGAGTGCGGTGATGGCTGAGATAGCTGCGACGATGGTGAAGGGCATGAACGTGACCAGGGTCGATAGGACATTGGGTAATATATGTCGGAAAATGATCCGTGTATTAGATGCGCCGATGATCCTTGCAGCTGCCGTGTAGTCTCTTGACTTTTCCTTGTAGGTCTCGGTTCTCATGTAATAGGTCATACTGGTCCATGAGAACAACACCATAACCGTTAGCAGAATGACGATGCGGGCATTTATCGAAAAATTCGAGGGAATAACTGAAAAGACAATGATCACCATGTATAGAAAAGGGATGTTTGACCAGATTTCAATCAGACGCTGAAAGGTTAAATCGAAAATGCCTCCGAAATACCCCATGGCACAGCCGATTGATATGCCGATGACATAGACACAAGCCATAAAAGCTAACGAGAAGATCAGGGCGATTCTTGTGCCGTAGAATAGCCGAGAGAGGATATCGCGACTCGTTGTGTCCGTGCCCAGAAAATGTCTGTTTTCTAGAGATGGCGGATCCGGCTTAAAAACTCCTCCAGGTGAATGATTTTCGTACGGGTTGTAGGGAACGACTGGCATAAGAACCCAGTTTTCGCTGCCACTTTCTTCAAATCCTTGTTTTAGGTCTCGGTAGTTGACCTCGTAGGAGTAGCTCAGGCCGAAATCAGTGCCCGGGTGGAAATCCGCGTAGGTTGGAAAGTAGAGATCGCTTTCGTAACTTACAACAAGCGCACGATTGTTAACGAGCAACTCACCAAATGAAGCTAGCACGAGCATTCCAACCAGAAGCAGGAAGCTGTAGTAGCCACGTTTAATTTCACGAAATCGACGAAGTTTCTTAAGAGTTTGGGGGTTAAAGCTAAACATGAGTTCTATTGGAACCTGATCCTCGGGTCCACCAGTGCCACGAGAAAATCTGAAATGATGTTTCCAAGTAGCAGGAGAAAGGCAGCGAGTAGCACCACGCCCATGACAACGGGATAATCACGGTCAAGAATAGCGGTGAGCCCCAGGAGGCCGAAGCCGTCGATATCAAAAATGGTTTCTATCAGGAAGGAGCCGGATACCAGTAGCGTAATGTTTTGCCCAAAGGTCGTTGCAATTGGAATCATCGAATTGCGCATGGCGTGCCGCGTCACTGCCTTTCTAAAGGACACGCCCTTGGCGATCGCGGTCCTCATGTAGTCAGCTGCCAGGTTGTCCAGGAGGTGATTTTTCAGCAACAGGGTAACCAGCGCAAAACTGCCAACCAGATAACAGATAAGGGGAAGCACTGAGTGATTGATAAGGTCCAGGGTTTTCCCCAGGGTATCTTTGTCTTCAAACGAAAAGCTGACGAAACCCCCCATGGGAAACCATTCAAGACGGACAGAAAAATACAACAGCAGCAGTGATCCCAGGGCATATCCGGGAATAGCGTAGCCCACAAAAATCAAGATTGAGGAGACGTTGTCAACGAGGGTCCTGTGTCTGATTGCCTTTAGAATGCCCAGGGGAATACAGACCGCATAGGTAATGACCAGGGTTACCAGTCCATAGTAGAGGGAGACAGGGAATCGGTCCCGGATGACATCCCAAACTGGTTCGTTGTAGCGATAGGATGAGCCTAGATCACCCTTCACTACCTTTACGACCCAGTCGAAATAGCTGATGAGGATGGGCTTATCGAAACCGTAGTATTCCTTGAGCCTCAGTAACTGATCATCTGACAGGGCCATGTCCTGCCCTGCGACCTGGGTGCTGACCCCGGACGCGGCATTGAACTGCTGGGACTCCATGATGGCTCGCTCGAGCGGCCCACCAGGGACAAGGCGAGTGATCGCGAAGACAATAATGGTGACACCAAGCAAGGTGGGGGGTATTAGCAGTAACCGTCTGATGAAGTAGTCGCGCATGTTTATTCTGATGTTGTCGACACTGTACTGGTAGTACAGCATCAAAGGCAGCCGTGGCGTTTGGCCTCAGCTGATTCCCCTCCAGGGTAGATTGTCCGGCCCGATACAGGCTCGCTGTTGATTGGTGCCCGATGTTGCCACAAAGACTAGGCCCTTGATAGGGTATCGAACTCTTTTTCCGCTCCTTTGGGCGCTCTGTGCTGGCGCAGGCCTGTGCAGTACCATGGTTCAATTAGAGTGCCTCACCGTCCTGGTGATAATTTGTGGTAACGTTCAACAAATTGGAGCTTTGCCAAAAAAAACCCTGGCAATTCATTAGATTGAAGGAGAGGTATGAGCAGCCTGCTATCTGAAACAAGAATAACCGCAACGACAATCGGAGATCTGCTTTTCACTGCAGCCGATAACTTTCCACAGACGAAAGCTGTCGTATTACCTGATCAGAGCACGACCTATGCTGCTCTACGCGACAGGGCTCTGTCGCGTGCAAAGAGTCTGCATGCACTAGGTGTTGAACCCGGAGACCATGTGGGGGTGCTGTTACCGACCTGCATGGATTTTGTTGATACTCTGTTTGCCATATCCATGCTGGGTGCTGTCACAGTTCCCATTAATGCGCGGTATAAACCACCGGAAATCGCTTATGTCACTGAAAATGCTGATCTGGTCACCCTGATCACGACGGATGAGTTTGATGATGCGGTTGATTTTGTAGAGCGAGTGCAGGCTGCCTTTCCAGACCTGGCCGATGCATCAGATCCCTTGAGCCTGTCCCTTGGTGGCGCCCCCTTGCTGAGAAATATTGTAATCTTCGGTTCCGCTTCTGCGCCAGGCATGTTGACGAATGCGCAACTGGATGCCCTGGCCGATGGCGTGAACGAAGATGAAGTACACAGGCGACGTTTGCAGACCAGGCTTGGCAGCACGGCGCTTATCATGTACACCTCTGGTACCACTTCCAATCCAAAAGGATGCATGATTTCCCATGAGTCCATGGTCAGAAACAGCATGGCATTGGGTAAGCGGTATGAACTGGGACATGAAGACAGTTTCTGGTCACCACTGCCCATGTTCCATATCGCTGCCATATTACCGCTGGTAACAACCTTCGACGTAGGCGGTACCTATGTTACTACGCCACATTTCGAAGCGGGAGAAGCATTGAAAATGTTGCAGGATGAGGGTGTGACTGCCGCCTACCCGAGTTTTTGGACCATCATGTCAGATCTTATAAATCATCCGGATTTCGAAAAGGCAGACCTGACAAAAATCAAATTGATGAATGCAAACTTCGGCGTACAGCCACCGGAAGTGGGTATCATCATGGAGAAGGCCATGCCCGATACCATTTTCGTGGGCACCTTCGGCATGACGGAAGCTTCCGGAACCGTATCTACCAGCCGATTGTCTGATCCCCGTGAGCAGCGTTTCACCCGATTAGGTACACCCCTGCCTGGCAACGAGGTTCGCATCATTGATTCTGAAACCGGTGAGGACCTGCCTTTTGGGGAGCAGGGGGAGTGCTGGATTCGCGGCCCTGGTATTTTTACCGAATACTATAAGTCACCAGACAAAACAGCAGAGGCTCTTGATGAGCATGGCTGGTTCCACTCCGGCGACATCTGCTCCCAGGATGAAGATGGTCAGATGATGTTTCACGGTCGGCTGAAAGACATGCTAAAGGTTGGAGGGGAGAACGTAGCAGCCATCGAGATTGAAACCTGCCTGCAAAAACATCCCGCAGTAAGACTGGCCCAGGTTGTTGGCATACCACATGCCAGACTGCAGGAAATCCCTGCTGCTTTTGTGGAGACCAACGATGAGGCGGCAGTTTCAGAACAGGAGCTGATTGATTTTTGTAAAGACAAGGTGGCAGGTTTCAAGGTTCCTGCCCATGTGAGATTTATTGACGAATGGCCCATGTCCTCCACCAAGATTCAGAAGTACAAGCTGCAGCAGCAGATTGTCGAAGATCTTGGTCTGGATACCTGAACCGATACACGAAACGGCACACCAGTTGGCAAAGGCCGGACAGAGGCTAGCTGGACCCCATCAATTCTTCAATCCTTGCTCTGGTGGTTGTTTTATCTTTGAACCATAAGCGATTGAGGTGGGCAAACTCGGCATCGGACTCCGGGACATCTTCGTCCTTGAAAATCGCTTCAACTGGGCAGGCGGGTTCACACAAGGCACAGTCTATGCATTCGTTGGGTTCTATGTAGCACATACGATCTTCTGAATCTGTATGAATACAATCGACGGGACACACCTCGATGCAGGATTGATCCAGTACGTCGATACAGCTTTCGACTATCACAAACGTCATGTGGAACCTCAATTAGTTGGCGATGGTACTGGCCGGGTGTAGCCAGCACAGTTTTTGACTCTCATGCAGTTGTATTACGTGTTATTGCAATACAGGTTCTCAGAAGGTAAGTTCAGATACCTGAACCTTACTACAACTTCCACTTCAATATTGTTGGGCAGGAAGAAATCTGTGAACCCTGGCGTCTCTTTCAGTTGATGCGCAGCATAAGGAATTGATTAGAAGTGGGAGGCAGCGGTCGGTCCGGGAGAGCCGGCGAGACCCGCAGTGGTTCTGATTTGACATGGACGTTAGCCATTTATAAACCAATATGGGGATGTTGCATGTCTACTACAGCAGAAGCGGTTGAAAATGATGCGGATCTCGACCCGCGGGAATTTGATTCCGAAGAGTTTCAGCATAACCCTTTTGATATTTACAGGCGTTTGCGAGACCACCACCCTGTCTACCATGACCGCTTCCACAATCGCTGGATTCTTTCTCGCTATTGGGATATTGATGGTGCTTTTCAAGATTCAGAAGGATATGACCGCGCTGTCTACAAGCCAGATGGCCCCTATGAATTTGGTACCAGACATGTATTTGGGCCTAACATACTGGAGTATGGGAACAGCAGCGAGCATCGACGGTTGCGTAATATTATTGCCGGCCAGTTCATAGGTCAGAAGTTAAAAGACTTCCTGCCCATGATTGATAAGATTTCCCAGGAGGTCATAGCAAAGTTTTTTGATGCGGGTGAAGTGGAAATCGTCTCACAATTTTCCAGTCAAGTACCCGTTAGGGTTGTTTCTAACATGCTGGGTCTTCCTCGCGAAGATGAGGACATGTTCGTGGAATGGTACCACCTGCTGATAGCTGGCCTGGGCTTTGGCAGTGAACACATGGAAAAGGCTCTCCAGGCACGCAATGACATGTGGGATTATATCGATCCCATGATCAGGGAAAGGACCAAGAACCCGGGTGAAGACCTGATGTCCCGTATATGCGTTGCTGAACTGGATGGTACCCGCATGTCAATCGAAGAGGTTAAAGGGTTTATCGCTCTACTGCTGGCAGCCGGTGGTGACACCACGGATAAAGCCATTGCCAACATGTGGTATCACATGTTGTACACGCGACCGGACCAGCTGTTGGAGGTCATCGAAGAACCGGCTCTGTGGGACAATGTTTTTACTGAAATGATGCGCTTTGATCCGGTTGTGCATATTCAGCCTCGCCATACTACAAGAGAGATTCCAATCCATGGTCACGTGATCCCGGAACGTGCACAGGTTATTCTCTACCTTGGTGCGGGTAACCGTGATGAACGGGTATTTGCAGATCCCGACACCTTTGACGTGCATCGCACGGATCTTCATATGGGCCGCGAGAATCGCTCTGGGCGATACAAGGATGGAAAGCCAGGGCATCTTGGTTTTGGTATAGGACAACATTTCTGTATGGGCTATGCCTTGGCGAGGCAGGAGTCAGCCATTGCATGTAATAGGCTGATGGAAGCGGTCAAAAATGTGCGACCGAAGTTTGCCGATCATCCGGGTATCACCTCACCTTCAATTGACTCGGGTGGATTTCGTGCGCCTGAGGAACTGTGGATGGAGTTTGATCGCAAATGAAAATTAAAATTGATCAAGACAGGTGCTACATGTCCGGCGAATGCTACTACAACCATCCTGAGCTTTTTCAAAGGGGTGAGGATGGCTTTCCGGTGGTGCGAACGAATGACCTTGAGGGCGATCTCAAAAAGCATGCTGATGAGGCCATGGAGGTTTGTCCAGCTGCAGCGATACTGCTGGAGGACTAAACCTTCAGTCGGCCGGGTCCATCTTCTGATACCAGTAGGTGCGCACAGACAGGTTGCCAAAATCCAGATCTTCGACCGGTGTTTCCGGCCCTACCAGGATGATGGGGTCACCAGTCTCCGGCACCAGCGCAAAGGGTTCCGGAGCAATCGAACTGGTTGAAAGTGTGAGAGAACGATCGGTCTTGTCCTTGTCACCATCCTCGTCTACATCAAGGAGAGGCACCCCATCAACAACTGATACGACATAAACACGCGAGGTGCCAATAGCGGCGGTACATCCTGAGCCGGATGTGTTATTTGGCTCATAGGTAGTGAAGATGACCTGGTTATTTACGGTCAAACTGTTTGCAAGTACCTTTTCGCCGGAGCGCTCAAGGTCCATCAACCACCCGGATGCGGCTGTAAATTGGGCTATCTCAGCAGCAAGGTCTTCTTCTGTTAGCGAATCGCCTTCTGTTCCTAACAGATTTGCAGTGGCGTCATAGATGTCGGACTCGGTTTTGGCTACATATGATGCAGGCGGTGCAAAAACATCCGAGCTACGAAAACTATAAAATCGGTCATCAATCACTTCATTTAACGGGTGTGCATGAAAACCACTGCCCATGGCAATGTTGAGGAAAGTGTAGCCACTTTGATTGACTAGTGAGACATCCGGCGTATGGTAGAAACGTCTTGCGTCGTTGCTGGCAATGCCGCTGATACTGCCAATAATGCCGGCAGTTGCATAGGTTGCAGCGGACACTGCACTATTGGAAAAATCGAAACGCCATAGTTGGCCGCCGACATCACCAATGTATAACTGATCAGGGTATCCGTCATGGTCCATATCAAGAACTTTTGGTGAGGCGGGCATTGAATAGTCCATTGCCGGCAGGTCAAGGTCAAAAGATGGGCCGTCACCAGCGGACCAGATAACGTCTGGTGTACCATCTTCGTTCCCGCCATTTTCGTTGCTATCGGGTCCCGCTCGTACTATAAAAACCGCATTCCCGTATGCGTCCGCAGTTTTTACCGCAGCATCGTCCTGGCCTGGATGATAGCCGCCGGCAAATACGAGAACCTCCTCGACCGTGGAGGCAATGTTGACCTTAGTACGTACCGGGGCTGACCAGGTTTGTCCAAGTTGTTCGTAGTCATCTCCTGGTTGACCGCCGATGATAGTCCACATAAGTACCGGGTTTGCACGGTCGGTAACATCAAGCGCGTAATAATTGCGACCGCCCCTTCGCATGCCGACGTAGAGATAGACATGATCACCATCTTCGGCAACGATCTGGTTGTCACTATTCACGTCTTCGACCCATGTCACGATGCTGCCGTCCAGTCCGTAGGGGTGACTCCCCTGGGAGGAGTTTGTATAAAAGGTGTCCAGGTTAGGCAGTAGCTGTTCCGGGACAAAGGAAAATACTTCCTGTCCCGTATCCGCGTTTACAGCATGCAGGAATCCCTCGTTGGTAGCGAAAAAGATGGTGATATCCGGGTTGGCTTCAGTGCCGCCATAGGTGACAAGCGTCGGTTTAGAATGTAGCGGATCTTACCGTTACCACATATACATCACCGGTAGCGACTACTGTTCCCGATGCATCTGGCAGGGTTGCCCTGTAGTTAGCCGTACCGAGGACGTTGCTAAAATAGTGGGACCATTCCCTGATGTCCTGACTGGCAAGTTGATCGGGGGAACAGCCGGTGCTAATGCAGTCGGGATCTAATGGTGGTGATGAACTACTTATACTAGTGTAGGCTCCCGCCTCAACTCCATCCGGGTTTGCCATCATTCTGGCTATAATATCTCCAGCTATGAATGTAGCTTGTGTTTTCAGATAGGCGCCGTTGTTGCCACGCAGGCTGACGGACTGAAGTGTGACAACACCCAGCACACCGATACTGATGATCAAAACTGATATCATCAGTTCGATCAAGGTGTAGCCGCGAATCCTGTCGAAAACTCTATCCATTGTCGCGTTTTACACCTTCCTGTGGCCTATGGTTGCGTCTAGATGACCGGCGGACTTGTTGGTTTGACGAAGGGTTGTTTGTACCCGACTCATTCACCTTCAGCCCTGCTGCATATTGCACCTATATAATACTTTAACAGGCTTGTTCCAGTAGTCTATGCCGGAGGCAGGCCCATTCATGTCATAATTGATCCGGGTTGTAATCGGGTAGCTTTGTGAGCAAAAAGTTTGCAGTAACATTAAGGAAAATTCACCGCTTAAGCCAGACTACACTCTGGTTTCGATTTGAAAGAAATGATGGCGGGTTGGTCTCGTTTGAGCCGGGTCAATTTTTTCGATTTGTGTTTACTGATGGTGCTGGGGATTTTGAACGTGCCTATAGCCCCTGCAATTTTGCTGAAGGCGTGGCGAACATACCTTACCTTGACCTGGTCATCTCCTACGTTGATGGGGGCAGGGCATCTCAGCATCTATTTAATTGCGATGAAGGGGTTAGGGCAACGGCTGGTGGTCCATTCGGTCGCCTGGTTTTACCCAGGAAACTACCGGCAAGATTGTTCCTGGTTGCGACCAGCGTTGGCATTGCACCGTTTATGCCGATCCTGAAAGCGCTCGCGCCGTCTCTAGAGAAGCAGGAACTTGAGGTGGTTTTATTGTTTGGAGCCAGAACCCGTGATGACTTTCTGTTCCATGAAGAGATTTCAGCTATTGATGACAAGTTTGATAGCTTTACGCTGAAAATGTGCTACTCAAGGGAAGCCCAGGCGGATAGCAAGGCAAATGAGATCAATGGCTATGTTACGGGTCAAATTGCCGGTTTCTCGCCCGACCCGGAGTCAGACAAGTTTATGTTGTGTGGTAATCCGCGTATGATCGATGATTGTTTTGGGCTGCTCAAAGAATTGGGGTTCACCGCGAAGCAGGTGGTCCGGGAAAAGTATGTTTATGCAAAGAAAATCAGCCCCCAGAAAAGTAAGGTGCTAACGGCAGACCAAAAAAGGTTGATTGCTGAAAAGGTGAATAAATACCGGTAATTGCGTGTTTCCGTTAACAGCAAAGCGGTTCGCTCCCCTGCGCTTCTGTGAAATTGTTACACCGGGCATTAACTCATGCAACAAACCTGGCCAGGTGATGATCGGTATTGCCGAATTGTGAATCGATTATCATCAGGCGTTTAAAGTAGTGAGCGATTCGCAAGTCTTCTGTCATGCCCATACCGCCATGAAGCTGTACGGCGTTTTGACTGACAAATCTCCCGTTTTTACCAACAAGATACTTAAGTGCGTGTACAGTACGTGATGCATCAAACGAGTCCTGTGTTTCCAGCATTGCTGCTTTCATGCACAGTGATTTCGCCAGGCTGTACTCCATAAACATCTCGGTCATTCTGTGTTTTAGCACCTGGAAATCGCTCAAGGGGTGGTCAAACTGTACTCTCTGTTTGGTGTACTCGATGGTATCTTTGTAAAGTACTTCCATGGCTCCGACGGATTCTGCAGACAAAGCAAGAATAACTTTCCTGGCGATTTTTTCGATGATGGCAGCACCTTTGTCGATTTCCCCAATGATGCTGGATGCTGGGACCCTCGTATCTGTGAAGGTTATTTCAGAGGCCCTGAGACCGTCCACCGTTGGATAGTCTTCCCTGCTGATCCCCTCTTGGTTTGCATCCATGAGAAATAGTGTAATACCGCCTTCTTCGCTAATCTCACCGCTGGTTCTTGTTGTCACGAGGATCTTTTCCGCCGACTGGGCATTAGGTACCACGGATTTAGTGCCGTTGATAAGAAAAGAATCTCCGTCCCTGGTGGCGCTGGTCGTTATATGGTTGAGATCGTGATGGGCCGATTCCTCCGCATAGGCAAAGGTGGCGATCAAACTGCCATCAATAATACTGGGAATGATTTCTGATTTTTGTTCTGGAGACCCCGCCTCACTGATCGCTGTTCCAACCATGATGACTGTCTGCAGATAGGGTTCTACCACGAGGCCTTTGCCAAACTCCTCCATCAGCACCATCGTATCTACAGGGGAGCCACCAATGCCGCCGTCTTCTTCCTTGAAGGGTAAAGCCAGCCAGCCGAGATCCGCAAAGAGCTGCCAGTTCTCTCGACTGAAACCTTCTTCTGTTGCAGTAATCTTGTTGCGTTCACTAATGTCGTACTTATCTGAAATAAATTTCTGTACGCTATCGCGAAGTAATAGTTGTTCTTCTGTATAGGAGAGATCCATTGTTTCAATTTTCCTTTAGCGTCGAGATGAACCCAGGTCGAGGACGTTCTTGGCGATTACATCTTTCTGCACTTCGCTTGCGCCACCGTAGATAGTGAATGCACGACCACTCAGGTATGCAGATGTTGCTCCCCGGGCAAATTCCGGACCAACCACCTGGCTGCCCCAGGGTGCTGCGTAGATACCAGAAGCTTCAAGGTTTAATTGTGATATGCGCTGCTGTATTTCGGTTCCCTTGAGTTTCATGATGGATGATTCCGGCCCGGGGTCACCTCCTGCACTAACAGAAGCCAGGCCGCGGAGTTCCGTGAATTCGAGAGCCATCAGTTCCACTTCAAGTTCACCCACCTTGTTCTTGAAGGTTGGCACATCCATCAGGGTTCCGTTGCCGACCTTAACGTTTTTGGCTGCCTGCTTGGCTTTATCCAGAGCCATTACAGAATTTTGAATGCCTGCCAGGCCTGTTCGCTCGTGGATCAATAGTCCCTTGGCATAGGTCCAGCCCTTGCCTTCTTCTCCGACCCGGTTTTCCAGCGGCACCTGCACATCGGTAAAATAGACATTGTTTACTGAATGAGCGCCGCCAAGGGTGATGATCGGCTCTACCCTGATGCCGGGATCGTCCATTGGTATTAACAGGAAAGTAATGCCTTCCTGTTTCGGGCCATCTCGGGAGGTTCTGGTAAGGCAGAATATCCAGTTAGCGATGTGGGCTATCGATGTCCAGGTCTTCTGGCCATTGATAGTATAGTGCTTGCCATCTTCCGACAGCACAGCGCTTGTCTGCAGGTTTGCCAGGTCAGAACCTGCTCCAGGCTCGGAGTAACCCTGACACCAGAAGACACTGCCATCACGAATGCCGGGAAGAAATCGGTCCTGTTGCTCCTTTGTGCCATAGTTAATGAGGATAGGTGCCAGCATTCCAACCCCGAAAGGAATTATTGGTGGTGTATTTCTGCGGCCCATTTCCATATCAAAAATATAGCGCTGTGTCGGTGTAAATCCAGGGCCACCAAATTCGACCGGCCACTTAGGAACATCCCAGCCACCTTTTTCACGGAGTGCGTCGAACCACTCCTTCCGCTTGGTCCAGATTTCCATACCGGTGGGTAAGTTCTTCTCGATAAACTCAACAACTTCCCTCTGGAATTCCAGATCTTCCTCACTGAATTCGATATCCATTAAATAACCTGTAGTGAAACGCGACGGCGGACAATGATAGTTTTAACAAATCGCCTTTACAACTTGGTGGGCTGGCTAAATACCAGGAAATAGGCGTGGCTTATAACCTGCCAGTTGATTGTTCAGGAGGTAGGTTGCAGTACAAGGCAGCCTATCGCTTTCGAGCTATCGGTGACCAGGTCCGCGCAAAAAGACTTTGCCTGGTCTGACGATTCAAATGGGCCAGTTTGAACTCGATAGATGGTCCGGTCAGCTCTTATTGATTCATTGATCAGTAGGCCTAGACCCCTGAATAAAGTAGGACTGTTCTTGTTTAGCATAAGCCAGAGCTGTTCAGCCGCATCCTTGGTGCTCATGGCACCAAGCTGAACACGGTAGTTCGGAATAGATGCAACTGATGAAAAGGTTGAATCATCGTCAGAGCCTAGACGGATATCTGTGGGAATTTTGAAATCCCAGCTTTGTGACCAGGGGATGAGTTCATCGACCGGTGAATCAATGGCGACACTTGATGCATTGAGTTCTTCCAGCTTGTCGTTAGCGCGCAAGAACCCAGCTTTAGCTGACTTTCTGAGCCATTTGAGTGCTTCGTCCGGATCAGACGGTACGCCGACTCCGTCTGCCAGCATTACTCCAGCATGATACTGTGCAGGTGCGTAACCCAGTTCGGCGGCTTTTCGATACCAGTCAAAAGATTTCTCCAGGTCCAGGCTGGCTCCCTCTCCGTATTTGTGCATCAGGGCAAGTACAGTCTGGGCTCTCGGGTCGCCTTGCTCAGCCAGCGGCTGAAACTCCTCAAGCGCACGCAAATAATCCTTGGCACGGTAAGCATCGGCTGCAGATTCAAAGTCCGCATGAAGGAGGGGAGTAGAAAACAATGACCATGTCATGAAATATGAAAATATCAGCCTTTTTTTGGTACTGACGATCGTCATGTTTTCTTCCTTTTGTCAGGGATGCGTTCATTACCTCTTTTGAAATTTCCGGTTACCTTTGCCATTGCGGCCTGTTGTTCACCATGGTCAGCAGTGTTCATCTTGGACAGAAAACCGAGAGCCTTCCTTCCTTTCAGTATGGTCGCTGGTCTACCCTCGTAGAATATGGTTACCCGATCATCCTTGTGCTCATCAAAGCTGAATTGTAATTCTGTTTCTGGCATACATTTCCCCTCGGACAGATCTTATCTTTCCAGGTTCGGTTGGACAACCATATACTGTGCCAGCCGCTGCAGCTGATCTGGCCTGGGCACCCGGCTTGCAGGGAAGAATAGCGCAGAAAAACAGGTCCTATAGACGGGACGAACCCTAATCGCGCTAAACGGGTCGCTAGCGCGTTCCCCTGTATGAAAGGAGATATATAATGGACTTCTGTAAGCAAATCCGGCAACTTGCCAGTGAGACCGCTCTACCTCCGGGAGGTGATTCGATATGGTGTGGGTTTAGGAGATGATTTTGAAGAAGTCCATCCATGAGTTGAAGACCAGCCGTGGAAAGGTAGATGCTGAAGATCTTAGATTGTTACAGCGTGTTGCGATCAAGGACAAGGTGGCATTCGAAAAACTCTATGCCAGGTTATACCCGCAACTAAGCCGGTATCTGAGCCGCTTAATGCGCCGACCTGATATGGTCGAAGAAGTGGTTAATGACACACTATTCGTGGTCTGGGAAAAAGCTGAGCAGTTTCAGGGGCGCTCAAAGGTTTCGACCTGGATTACGGGGATAGCGTATCTCAAGGGTATCAAGGCGCTTGATCGCTTGAGAATGATGCCGGAACAGCAGGCGCAAAGCCTGCATGAAGCTGAAGACATCGAAGAAAAGAGCAATCTAATCAGCAAACTGGGTTTGCAGGAGTGGATATCCAACGGGCTAGACCAGATCTCAATTGATCAGCGTTCGGTCGTAGAACTCACCTATTTTTCTGGCTATTCCTACCAGGAAATAGCAGATATCATGAAATGCCCCGTCAATACGGTAAAAACCAGAATGTTTCATGCTCGACGCAAACTGGCAAAACTATTACCGCTGTTGGAGGAACATACGAGTGCAGGAGTCGATATTGACAGGGAGAAAATCGACTAGGCAATACTGATCAGGCCTGTCGCACCGCAAAGTAGGGGTATATAGAGGGATATGGAGAAGAAATCAGTCCACGAAGAAGTTTTTAAGCTACTGCCTTGGTTTACCAATGAAAGCCTGGAGGAGAAGGAGCGGGATCTCGTTATGGCCCACCTCCGTGAGTGCCTGGAATGCAGAAAGGAAAGAGATCAGCTGCAACGGATTGAAGCAATTGTGAAGGAAACGGATGAAGTAGTGTCGAACTACCGATTTTCCTATAACAAGCTGCTTCCAAGAATTGAGGAAGCAGAGCTGGCCCGGGAAAATGCGGCCGGGCAGAATGAGGAAGTAAAAGTTCGAAATTGGCTACCCGTAGCCGGTATCGCTGCCAGCCTAATGCTCGCGGTGGGTCTTATCGGTGTGTATCAGGTGGGTCTGGCTCCGCAACCGATAGTTCCTCAAGCGGTCGCCACAGATTTTCGTACCTTGACTACCCAGACCCAGATGGTAGGTGAAACAACAAGAGTTGCCCTGACGTTTGAGCAGCCTGTTCAGGCTGTAACAATGCGCAAGGCTTTGATTGAGACACATTCAAATATTATCAGTGGCCCCGACGAAAGTGGAACTTATGTCATTGAGGTAGAGATTCCACCTGCCATGAGCGGTGAGGAATACCTGCAATCCTTACGCAAAATTGAGGGAGTGCGATATGCGAGGCTTGGTGAATAGTGCCTGATTCATTTCGTGCCATCCTGCTTGCTGTCACTGTCCTGGTTTCAGCCTGTTCATCATTAGACAGTCCGACTATTGACCAGCAGCTTGCACATCAGGTTGTATTTACAGTACTGGATGAGCGGGTAACGGATCCAGCATTGCTGAACGCCTATACCAGTTCACCATCATCCGATAGTGCGGTGGTGTCAGCCAAGAAAAAATCACAGGCCATCATTGATGGAGTCCTACGTTTTCATCGCCTTAAGAAAATTTCCCAGTGGTCAATCAAAACACTGGGGCTTGAAGCAGTTGTTGCAGAGTTCAGCAGTAAGAAGGCTCTGGATGAGGTTGTAACCGAGCTTAATGCAGACCCAAGAGTCGAGTCGGTTGAATCGGTCAAGGCATATCAACTGCTGACTTACAATGATCCATACTTTCAACTGCAAAGTACGGTCAAGAGTGATGATATTGAGAACATCCACCGCCTGGCGACTGGCAAGGGCGTTGTTGTCGGTGTGGTGGATACTGGAATTGATCGATCGCACCCGGAATTAATGGACCGGATAATCTATTCCCGTAACTTCGTTGCTCATGATCTAAATCGGTTCGACCGGGATGAGCATGGAACGACCGTAGCAGGCGTCATTGGCTCGGCGGCGAATAATGAGCTAGGGATCGTCGGGGTCGCGCCTGATGCCAAGTTTATGGCGTTTAAGTCATGCTGGGAAGATCGCGTAACCCATCGAGCCAAATGTGATTCTGTTTCGCTGATGAAGGCGCTGGTGGATGTCATAAACCAGCAACCGGACATTGTCAATCTTAGCCTGGCAGGCCCCGATGACAGGCTAATCCGAAGGTTGCTGAAGGCCGCCAGTGACCAGGGAATTGTACTGATTGCTGCCGTTGACCCGCGGTCCAGGTCTTCTTTTCCCGCGGCGATGGACGAGGTTATTGCCGTTGGCACACCCCTGGGCAAGTATGACACTCTAGACACCTTCGGAATTCTTGCACCTGGTACAGATGTTCTTACTACGACGCCAGGTGCCACCTATGCGTTCAGGTCGGGTAGTTCCATGGCGACGGCGTATATCTCCGGTGTCGCTGCCCTGATGAAGGAACGACAACCTACCTTATCGGGTGAGCAGATCCGCATTCATTTACGGTCAACATCCACAACCAACATCGGCGAAGTACCAGTTGTTGATATGTGTGCTGCCATAAGTCGGGAGGATGAGTCCTGCCAAACAAAGTCTGTTGTCCTTGTCTCGGAAGAGATATCACCCCTTTAGCAGGTCAATCACCCTACTATTAAAAGTCGTAGAGGAAACCGGCAGTACTCAGGATCTGCGGCATCAGGATTGCCTAAAGGTACCGTGCTGACAATTCCTTCAGTGTTTCGAAAAATTCCCTTTCTGTTTCCTGCAAAATTTCCGCGACAGGCATTACCTTGTCGATGCGACCAGCTACTTGCCCGGATAGCGCGATTGCTGACTCCATATCCCCACCGAAATACAGATCCGTCGCGATACCGAATTCAGGCATGATGTTCTCCTCGACCATTTTCTCGAGGCGTGAGGTCCGTTCGGTGCGCAAGGCGCGTAGTGCCGGAGAATGGAATCTGTTTAAAAAAACTGTGTCGGTTTCCAGTGATGCGACGATTGTGTTTTTCCAGTTTTCATGAACTGGTGATTCCAGCGCTGCGACCATGCGAGTACCCATCTGTACACCTTCTGCACCGAGAGCAAATGCTGCAGCCATGGATTTCCCATCGGTAAAACCTCCAGCGGCAATGATCGGTACATCAACTTTTGAACGAACGAGCGGTAGTAACACCATTGACGCGACATCATTTGGATTCTTGAACCCACCTCCTTCTCCACCCTCAACAATCAAGCCATCCACCCCGGCATCCACGGCCTTTTGGGCAGCACGCATTGTCGGGATGACGTGGAAGACTGTTATTCCTGCAGCCTTTAGTTCAGGGGTATAGCGTGTAGGACTTCCGGCGGAAGTGGTAACAAATTTGACGCCTTGATCGATAACAAATTGTGCAATGTTGGGATCACGAACGAATGCCTGGGCTATATTTACACCAAAAGGCCTGTCGGTGAGATCGCGCATCTTTCTGATTTCATCCTTGATATCATCAAGTTCACCGGAGGAAGTTTCAATAATACCCATTCCACCGGCATTTGAGACTGCAGAAGCCAGCTGCGATCTGGCTATCCAACCCATCGGAGCCTGGATTATGGGAATATCTACGCCCAGCATTTCGGTTACGCGATTGTTGAATGTCATGGTTCCACCTGTTGTCTTCGTTCGTAATGTTGATAAAGGTAGTCAATATTTGACTGAAAAAAACTTTCTTTCACCAGCGTAAAATCGTCAGTCGGGAATATCGGGAAATGGATATTGCCATCAACTTCACATTGTATTGTAGTGACATGGACGCCGGTAGCAATCGGCAAAGCCTGACTGTATATCTCGCCACCACCTATGACGAAAACTGGCTTGTCATACTGATTGGCGATATTGATTGCTTCCTTAAGGCCTGATGCGGTTGTGCATTCAGGCTGATGATATTGAGCGTTTCTCGTTACGATTATAGTCACTCTTCCGGGTAACGGTCTGCCTATAGATTCAAAGGTTTTCCGTCCCATGATCAGTGCGCTGTTCATGGTAATTTCCTTGAACAGTTTTTGCTCGCCTCTTGCTTTCCAGGGAATATCGCCATTATTGCCGATTACATTGTTCAGCGACCGGGCTACCACCAGTTCAAGGGGCATCTACATCTGCTCGACAGTTTCTATACCGAGCAGGTCCAGGCCTTTGTGCAATGTTCTCGCCGTTAGATGGCAGAGTAACAATCGGCTGGTTCGGTGTGGGTCAGTGGCTTTCAGAACCGGGCAGGCTTCATAAAAACTCATGAATATTCCGGCGAGGTCAAACAGGTAATTGCAAAGGATATTAGCCTGGTAATCCTCAATAATACCATTGATGGCCTCGCCAAATTGCAGCAGTTTTACCGCCAGGCGAAACTCAGCTGGATCCGTTAAGTGAAATTCTCCGTGGATTTCAGTGGGTGAAATATTTTCCCGACGAAAGATGCTTTGAATCCGGGTGTAGGCATATTGCAGGTAGGGAGCGGTATTACCCTCGAAGGACAGCATGGTGTCCCAGTCGAAGATGTAGTCCGTTGTACGATTCTTCGACAGTTCAGCGTACTTGATAGCCCCTATCCCAACGACCCTCGCAACAGTTTTCTTCTCCTCTGGGCTTAAACCGGGGTTTTTCTCATCGACCAGCCGATGAGCGCGGTCAACCGCCTCATTTAGAACATCAACGAGTTTGACGTCAGCACCGTCACGGGTTTTAAAAGGCGTGTTGTCTGCTTTTAGTACCCAACCAAAGGGTAGGTGTCGGAAGCGTTGATGGTCACCTATATACCCCGCTGCAGTCGCGACAGCGAAGACCTGGCGCAGGTGAAGTTGCTGTTGTGCACCGACGAAATACAAAACTTCATGGGCATTTATAGTGCTTGCTCGATAACGGACCGCGGCCAGGTCAGTTGCCATGTAAGGGTAACCACCATCAGATTTTTGTATGATCGCTGGTAAGGGTTTGTCATCCTTACCTATAAAGCCGTCAAGAAATACACACTTTGCACCATCTGATTCAACCAGCAGTTGTCTCTCTTCGAGTTCATCAACAACAAGTGGCAGTACATCGTTGTAGGCACTTTCGGCCCTAATATCACTGGCAGTTAGCGTGATATTAAGCTGGTCATAGACGGCCTGGCAATGCCGGGTTGATTCCGCGATAAACTTCTTCCATAGGGCCAGACACTTCTCATCCCCACCCTGCAATCGGACCACAAAGCTTCTGGCTTTGCTGGCGAACGCCTCATCTGAGCGGAAAAGGGCGCTGGCGGATTGGTAGAACTTTTCAAGATCCTTCAATTCGGAACTCAGCTCCTCTCCCTGGGAGGCGAGTTGATCCATATAGGCCAGCAGGCTGCCAAACTGGGCGCCCCAGTCACCAACGTGGTTGGCTCGAATGACTTTCTGCCCAAGGAATTCAAGAACCCTGACGGCGGTGTCACCAATCGTTGTAGATCTAAGGTGGCCAATATGCATTTCTTTGGCAAGATTTGGCGCTGAATAGTCAACGACAAAAACCCTGCTTTGTGCCGTATCAACCCCCAGGCGATGGCTGTTTTGAAGACCTTTTAGAGCCTCGGCAAGAAAGTCTGGTTTCAGCGTGATGTTGATAAAACCTGGGCCAGCAATTTCAAGCTGCAGATCCTTGTCGTCGCCAAGCTGTTCCAGGACCTTCGCTGCCAGTTCCCGTGGGTTCGTTTTCTGCCGCTTGGCCGCTCCCATAATGCCGTTTGCCTGGTAGTGGCCAAACTCGCTTCTCTGTGCCTGTTTTACAATGGCTTTAGCGTCGGCTATGCCGACTGTGGTCATTGCGGCAGTGACTTTATCGTCAAGTAGTTGCTTTAAATTCATTGAGTTGTGATGGGATGCAAAAAACGGCGTATGTTATCAAATTTGTAACAGCACCCGCCAATAGTACCAATCAGTTAGATTGCCCTTTTTCTGGATTCCCCGGCTTGATGTCGGGCAACCGCAACCGCTCGATCAAACTCGAGGTATCCCAGCGCCCTCCGCCGAGCCGTTGCAGGTCCGCATAGAACTGATCAACCAGTGCCGTCAGGGGTACAGAAGCCTGGATTTTGTCTGCCGTATCTAAAACGATAGCGAGATCTTTACGCATCCAATTCACCGCAAACCCATAGTCGAATTTCCCTGCGGCCATTGTCCCGGAACGATTATCCATCTGCCAGGACTGCGCAGCTCCCTTTGAGATGACGTCAACGACTGCTTCGATATCAAGACCGGCTTGCTCGGCGAAGTGCAGCCCTTCTGACAGCCCCTGCAATATTCCCGCGATACAGATCTGATTGACTGCCTTGGTTAGCTGACCGCTGCCTGAGGGACCCATCAGGCGAAGAGATTTGGCATAGATGGAAAGAACCAGCTCCGATTGGGCAAAGGCAGTTTCATTACCACCAACCATGATCGTCAGATTGGCATTTATCGCGCCAGCCTCACCCCCGGAAACAGGTGCGTCGAGAAAACCACAGTGGCATTCATGGGCAGCAATGGCCAGTTCTTTGGCCAGGGTGGGCGAAGCGGTGGTGTGATCCACAAGTAGCGAGCCCTGTTTCAACCCAGCGAGGATGCCTGTCTCTCCGTACACAACGGACCTTACGTCATCATCATTGCCCACGCACATGCACACAATATCAGCTGCTTCGGCAGCTTCAGCTGGTGTCGTGGCGACGGAACCCTCGTATTCCCCCTGCCAGGCGACTGCCTTTTCGAAGGTTCGGTTATAGACTATGACATCATGCTTTGCCCGTGACAGATGGCCTGCCATTGGGTACCCCATGGTGCCCAGCCCGATAAATGCTACCTTCTTCATATTTGCCCTAATCTTATGTTCCTTGATCTAACACCAATGTACGCTGTTAGGATGTGGCAGGTAAAGGCTACTGTGCATTGTTGGGCGTGGCTTCTAACCAGAACAATCTCCGCAACCTTCAGTGATTTTTGCAATAGGCCTTAGCTGCTCTCCGGACTATTAATCCTACCAACTGAAACTTGTCGAATTAAAGTCAGATCAAGGTCAACTAGTGGGTATCCAGATTCTCGAGCTGGTCATCAAGAAATTTCTGACTCCTGCTGTGCAGTTCAGGATAGGACTGGATATCCTGTATCCCCTGGTCGGTAATTGAGTAGATGCCTCTTTCTACTCGCTGGAACCACCCGTAGTGGTTTCTGGCAAGGATAGTGGGCGTTCTGTCTCCGGTGCCAAGATCACGGAGTTTCTTTGGCGAACAGGTGCCCAACTGCTCGAGGCAGGTTGCGATGAGGATCGCATTTTCACGATATGCTGTTACCAGTTTTGTTTGTGTACTGCCGCCGGTATTGTACTCAGAGCTTCTCTCGGCGATTTCCCGGATTACCGCGCTCCTTCTTCCCTTTGATTTTCGTCTTTGAGCCGGCAATGGGTCAAAGAACTTGGTGACACTGGCCCCCAGGGGACCGAATGACACTACCAGCAGGCCAAGCTCGAGGTGGCGTATCACCCGCTGGATTCCTCTCCAGTGTTTTCGTTTTCCTTTTGCGACTGGAATGGCGACATAGACATTATCGGTAATTTTCTGTCTTTCCGTCGCCTGGATTAGCAGACTCATATTCGCACTTGTTTTGAGTTCAACCACGATGAGTTCGTCATCACGGATAGCCGTGATATCACAATCTTTGACTTCCGCATTGATTGAATAACCATGGCTTTCGAAGTATGCCTTGATTGGCTCGAATAACTCCGTTTCCTGCATGCTACTGCGTCCCCTGGAGCCTTTTTTTGATGCTTGTGTGGACGCCACCGAAGCTGCCATTGCTCATGATAACGATATGGGCTGGCTGCGACTGAGAAGCGAATTGAGTCGCCCAGGTGATGATGTCGTCTATATCCCGGGTTACTCTCGTTGTTGGGGAGGACACAGCAGTTGCAAAGTCCCAGCTGAGGTTTGGCGGTTCAAACCAGATTGTCTGATCGGCAAGCTCTACAGATTGAGCAAGAACTGTCTCATGTGTACCTTTCTTCATGGTATGGGAAGCAGGTTCTATAATGGCGAGGATTTGTTCATCACCTACCTGCTTCCGCAGACCATCCAGTGTGGATGCTATGGCGCTGGGATGATGCGCAAAGTCATCGTAGACCCGAACCTCGCTTGTATCATGAATAACCTCCATCCGCTTTTTAACGCCAATGAATTCGCAAAGTGCATCGGTTGCCAGCTGCGGCTTCACACCTATATGTCGTGCCGCCGCAATCGCGGCCAGCGCATTGTTCATGTTATGGCGACCGGTCAGACCCCATTGAACTACGCCGCTGTCCCTGCCATTGACCGTGATTTTGAAATGGCTGGCATCCTCGGTGAGGAGTTGCGCGCAGAAGGCTGCCTGCTGTTTGCTGTCATCGGCAAAAGTGTTCGCAAAACTCAGGCGCGGCGTCCAGCAACCCTGGTCAAAAACCATTTGCAGGTTTTCGTCATAAGTTGGATGGATGATGAGGCCTGTAGCTGGAATTGTGCGCAACAACAGGTGGAACTGATTCTGGATTGAGGCAAGATCCGGAAAGATATCGGCGTGATCATATTCGAGGTTATTAAGGACAGCCGTCTTTGGTCGATAGTGGAGGAATTTTGAGCGACGGTCAAAATAGGAAGTGTCGTATTCGTCAGCTTCGATAACGAAGAAGGGGGCAGATCCCATGCGGGCTGATTCGCCGAAGTTGGATGGTACGCCGCCGATCAGAAAGCCAGGATTTAAGCCAGCATAATCCAGAATCCAGGCGATCATGCTGCTGGTTGTTGTTTTCCCATGCGTCCCTGCTACAGCTATTACCCAGCGGTCCTGCAAAGCGTATCGACCCAGCCACTCGGCCCCTGAGGTGTAGGGTAGACCCTGGTCCAATACGGCTTCGACTGCTGGATTTCCTCTGGGCAAACCAGCGTTTCCGATCAGGATCAGATCTGCATCCTTAGCAATATTTTCTGCTGAATAGGGTGAGGAAAGAGCTATCCCGGCATTTTCAAGTTGGGTACTCATGGGTGGGTACACGTTTTCATCACAGCCGGAAACCTGGTAGCCAAGTTCCTTGGCAAGTAGCGCAATGCTGCCCATCAGGGTTCCGCAAATACCAAGGATATGGAGATGCATTCTGATCAGCTGGCTGGGAACAGGCTGACTGAAATGATCACGCCCAGTAGTTCTGTTATGAAGGCGATGGCAGACCCTTGGATCAAACTTATGTTGGTAGCCTTGTGGTAGATATAGCCTGCGATTGCCAGCCACCAGCCAAGGCAGACCCAGGAAACGGAGTCGGCAAGCAGGTTAAGGCTCTCGTTCTCCGTGTTCAGTAGTATGAGACTGACGGGCAGCAAAATTAAAAGGATGATTGAGTTGGTGCCGAGAAGAGCAGAGAAGGTTGCTGCGAACCGGTCTGTGACCTGTTTGAAGGCTAACAGTGCCCAGGTCGTCATGGCAGGGAAGATAAGGCCGACGAACACAGTACCAATCACACCAGTCAGACCCAGTGCCGGGCGTCCGATAGAAATCGTCGTCAATGCAATGACGAAATAGACCAGCAGGATGGTCACGAGTACAAATGGCTTGGCCGGGATTCGATCCGGACTCTCTTGCAGCAGACACAGTTGCCAGAAGAATAAGGAGATTTTCAACATAGTTTCAAAATTTACCCTGTTCTGGGAGGATCTTCAATTTTGGTGATATGGATCCGAGTATGGTACAGCGAAGCAGCTGGTTTGAATACAAACCAGCGGTGTAGCAGGAGTCGTGGCAGATCGATAGAATAGCGCCATTCTATGAGATGTTGATTTATGAACTCTGCTAACAAAATCGTTGCCGGCTGGTTGGTGCTCGTCTGTGTTGTGATATTTGCGATGATCGTTGTTGGCGGGGTAACTCGGTTGACTCACAGCGGACTTTCCATGGTTGACTGGAAACCTCTCATGGGGGTTATCCCTCCCCTTGGCGAGGCGCAGTGGCAGGAAACCTTTGACGCCTACAAGCAATACCCTGAGTACCAAAAAGTGAACCGGGGTATGAGCCTCGATGAATTTAAAGGCATTTTCTATTGGGAATACGGTCATCGTGTGCTCGGCAGGAGCATTGGTCTGGTTTTTTTCGTCCCCTTTGCGATCCTCTGGCTGCTTGGCAAGATTGAAAAAAGCCTGTTGCCAAAACTGGTTATTGCGCTGGTACTTGGTGGGCTTCAGGGGTTGATGGGATGGTATATGGTGATGAGTGGACTGGTCGATATGCCAAGGGTCAGCCACTATCGGCTGGCTGCACACCTGATGCTGGCGCTGGTTATTCTTTGCTATCTTGCCTGGATAATTTTTGACCTGTGGAATTTGGAAAAGATCAAAGTCCCACACTTCCTTAGATACCTGTCCCTCACGATTCTGGGTGTTGCTTCGCTGCAGATACTATTCGGGGCCTTTACCGCTGGACTCAGGGCGGGTCTTGGGTTCAATACTTTTCCGCTGATGAACGGACGGCTTATCTCTGAAGCCGCAACTACAATGACGCCCATGTGGCTCAATTTTCTGCAAAATGGTGTCATGATCCAGTTCGTGCATCGCTGGCTTGGAATACTATTGCTGCTGCTTGTTCTCCTGGTCTTCGGGATAGAGGTATCGAGGGGCGTATCGCGTCGGCTGATAGCTATTTGTGGCTCGCTGACGATGGTAACGCTCGTGCAGGTAGTACTTGGCGTGCTCACACTAATAAACTTTGTCCCGATTGCGCTGGCCAGTATTCACCAGGGGGTTGCCTGCTTGGTACTGCTCGCCAGTCTGTTATTGGTCTATTCGGTTTGTGTGCCCGCAAGAGGTGATGCTACAGGTGAAATATGATTTCTGCTTTTTCCTGATAGCGACTATAGGAAACGAGACTGCTGGAAGAGCCCCTGACGGCTCACGGGAGTAGATAGTGCGTGTTTGCATTGGTCAGATAAATACCACACCGGGGGATTTTGATGGCAACCTTGTGCGAATCAAGAAAGGCATAGAAGCTGCCGACGCGGCGCAATGTGACGCAATTATATTCCCTGAACTCACCATTCCCGGTTATCTCAGCCAGGATCTGATATACGATTCAAGATATATCGATCAAAATCTTCAGACCTTGCATGCAGTCTGTGACTATTCAAATGGGAGGCCGCAGCTTCATATAGTCGTTGGGCATGTTGCCCGCAACGAAGCAACCGGGAAACCCTTTTTTAACCAGGCGGCTGTTATTGTCAACGGGGAAATAGTTGCTCGCTACAGGAAACAACTACTGCCATTTTACGATGTGTTCGATGAATTACGTTACTTTGAGCCAGGCAGCGAATTAACCATCCTTGAGATAGCGGGGAAAAAGGTGGGCATCACTATCTGCGAGGACCTATGGAACGACAAGGGGTCAGACGACTACAACTATGCTGGCAACCCGTTGGAAATGTATCGTGAGCAGGGCGTTGATGTCATCTTCTCGCTCAATAGCTCACCATATGTACACGGTAAGGCCTGGCAGAGAATCAAGGTTATTGCTCCGGGATCTGAGCCGGGGATCAGTGTCGTTTATGTTAACCAGTATGGTGGCCAGGATGAGCTGGTTTTTGATGGACAAAGTTTCGTGGTCAAAGGTGGGGACTTGCTGTATCTGACCCAGGTGGTCGCGCACGATACTTTTGATGTTGTTGACCTTGATAGCTCCGAGGTACTGATTACTGACGTAAGTAGGGAAGACAACCTGGATACTATTCAGTCCAGGTCGGTTGGTTTGTATGATTTGCTGGTTCTCTGCCTTCGAGACTATGTTCAAAAATCAGGATTCAAGCAGCTAGTTCTGGCCAGTAGTGGCGGTGTGGATAGTGCGGTTGTATGCAAGATCGCCTGTGATGCGGTAGGTGCGACAAATGTTCATGCCATACGGATGCCCTCGATTTTTAGCAGCCCTCACTCAAGGGATGATGCGTTACAACTGCATAAGAACCTGGGGTGCTGGGACTACGAAGTACCCGTTGAGCACGAGTCGGTAGTAGAACTACTTAATAGGCATTTTGCTGTGCATGAGGACGAAGATAATCTTGTCTATCAGCGGTTGTCGTCGAATGACTATGGCTCTGTTGCGGATGAAAATATCCAGGCAAGGTTAAGAGATCTTTATGTCATGCACTTCAGTAATGCCTATGGAGCTATGCCACTGTCAACTGGCAACAAAACAGAATCTGCCTGTGGCTACTACACCCACTTTGATATGAATTTCAGTTTTGCTCCCATCAAGGATCTTTACAAGTTCCAGGTAATGGATATCGCCAGGGAGCAGCGTGAAATTCCTGAGAACATCTGGAAGAAACCTCCCAGCGCAGAGTTGGCTGAAGGACAGAGTGATGAAGCCAGCCTGCTGCCCTACGCAATTTTAGATGCGATCGTTCACGCCTATGTTGAAGATTACGTAAGCACCTTTCCAGGTTTCACTGACTGGCTACAGCAGCAATTATCAATTGGACACACAGTTTCCGGTGACCATGACTATTTGCTGGAATGGACACACGGGTTAACCGCTGAAGCAGATTTCCTGCGCATTCTCAGTCTGATCGGCAGAATGGAATACAAACGAAGACAGACATGTCCTGGCACTAAGGTGTCAAAAGTCGCTTTTGGCATAGGCCGAAGAATCCCCATTGTCGAGCGGTGGTCCTAAGGACACAGAAGTGGTCCTAAGGAAAGTGGTCCTAAGGACACACGCTGAACCAGAAGTAAGTCGTTGGGCTTATGAAGTGGTCCTAAGGACACACGCTGAACCAGAAGTAAGTCGTTGGGCTTATTGATACAGGGCGCGAGCCGGTAGCACAGGAGTGGAATCGTTGAGATTTTGGTAGAATTCCGCAGCTAATGAGAGTTTATAGCGTCTTTGTCTGCATAGAGTGACTATCCAGGCAATGGATCTCCCAGCCGCTTGTGACCATGGCGCAAAATCCAGTCTTTCAAATCATCAATCAGCCCAAACGCTCGCTGCCGTTTCTTTATTGCCGCGACACGAGCAAACCAACGACTTTGTTCATCTGAGAACTGACTGGGTTCGGCGGCAACAGTTGTCCATCGAAGATGCTCAATATACATTGCCAGCGTCATTGTTATTCGAGTATCTGTAGCGTCAAGTCCAGAAACAAGGGGAGCCAAGGCATCCTTCAACCTTTCTGGTGTGTTCTCGAATGCTTTGAGCCTGGCACCGATAGAGCTATCGTGAGATTGCTCAATGGTTTTAACTATTTTTGCTCTGACCGGGTTGAGGTCTACATATGCCATTGCGGCAAGAACGGCACTTTCAGTCAGTAGTGCGCCAGAATAGAATCTACCTTCAAAGAAGTGACCCCTGCAATTGTCTTCTTGGTTGGCGCGCCAGGCGATAGGTTGTTTCAGGTGTTTCATGAATGCTGACAAGGAACCTAGGCAACGCCTGGCAGATTGTAGTGAACCTGGCGATTCAAGCAGGTTTGCTATTTGCAGTTCTTTGAGAAAAGCGAGCTCGTCATGGTTGTTTTTTGCCGTGCGAGGGGGGAAGACTTCGGACCATCTATAAGCAACCTCTTCATCTGTCCAGGTGTCGCTAGCAAGCGGGTCGTAGTAGAGGACGAGATGAAAGTGATTGCTCATAATTGCAAAGGCTTCAACTTCAACGGCGAAATACCTTGCCAGGTGAAAAAGCCTGGATATTATCCAGGCTTTACGATGATTATAATTCTTGCCTGAATAGCGATCGCTGTCACATAACCAACTACGACGGACGCAGCGCGAAACGATGTGATAGTGCAAAGCCAATTGATCGTCAACGAGTCTTGAACGTGGTGTTGCCATCCCAAGATGATGACTTTTTCGTATGTGGTGTGTACCCGCTAGATACTCCGTTAAGTGTAAGCCAAGTCACATTTACTACCAGGTAATGGCTTTCAACCAGTAGGACTGCTTTTGGTGTGTGTCCCTATCCACGTGCCTATCCACGTGTAGCTTTTGGTGTGTGTCCCTATCCACGTGATGGCTCTCAACCGGTAGGACTGCTTTTGGTGTGCGTCGCTATCCAAAAAAGCCGGCAGGGCGGTGGGTGAGGGCGACAGATATGATGAAGCCATAGGTCAGCAGGGCAGCGGTGAAGAATACCAGGCGGTGGGCTTTTGTTTTGCCTCTTCTTAGCGCAAATACACCAAGTACGATGTAAGTAAATAATGCAACGAATTTCACGGTTAGCCAGTCATAGGTGATTGGAAATTGCTGTGTATGAAACATGAGTGAAATGGCTGAAACGAGGAGCACAGTGTCTACAACGTGAGGAAGTACCTTAACTATAGGTTTTTGCAGTAGCCCGCTGTCGCGCAGCATCCATACGCCTCGTGTTATGAAAAGGATCCCGGTCAGGAGCACGCAGGAGATATGAGTGTAGTAACTGATGAGGTAGATATTCACAGTATCGTTGGCGTGAAATATAGGAGGCAGTCTTTGCGCGCAATATAGGGATCAGTGGTGGCCATAAAGATTGTTAGCTGTTGTTTGGTTGTCAGGAACCCGCTGACCTCGTGGAAAAAACTGTGAAAAAGATTGTCACCTTTGGCGTTGATCGCGCGCAACCCCTGGAGCCCGGATCTACCCAACCACCCGATTTTTGTTCCAGCGTAGGCTGGCTGAAAATTCAATTGATCGATGGTATTGAGCAGCGTGAGGTCTGCATCGTCCTGAACGGAACTTGAATAGTGAATTTCACTGGATTCCTCAATTTCAAGGCGAAGGGGGTGTTTTATAATATGCAGTGGTTCAGGCTCTGTGCTGAACAGATGATTCCTGGTAACGAATGACATCAGGGACTCATGGGCAAGCCGATCGGCACGCGGGTCCATAAGCCCTCCGAACTCAATCGTCACCACCGGTGAAACGTTGTCAGCTTTTTCAATCAGCGCACCAAGGTGTTGATCAATCACGACCAGTCGATTGGTAAATAGCTGTGAAATCTGCTGTGTTGGAATACTATCGTTTACAGCGACCGCGAAAGGTTCGCTATGGCCTGAAGTGTTATGGGTATCAACAATAACCTCGGGTGCAGCCTCATGTAGTCGCGAAAAAATTTCTGCGGCCAGTTGCCTTTGACTTGTGTCAGCAGGCGCGTTGAAACAGCGATTAAAATCTTCCTCCCAGGGGAGAAATCGGTGAGAAAGAATTGGTGGATAGAGCGCTGTATTGACTGACGCGACAACGATAATCAAGTTGGTTGCGGGAACGATCTGCTGTTTTAGAATACTGTGGACAGCGCTCAAACCAGAGGGCTCGTTTCCGTGCAACAGAGTGACGATGGCGCGAGTTCTGGAATTGTCTTTTCCCGTGACCGTTATCCAGGTAGGTGCCTGCAGGCGGTGCAGGAATTCAATGTGGTCGTCACCGAGATCATCTGGGGATGGTGAATGCCAGACATTAAGTCTGTTTGGCGTTGGCTGCATGATTTACAAGAATTTGGTTGAGATCTGAATAGCTAAAACAAGGTATTATAGTCTATTACTTAGAGGTGTTGATGGTCTGATCAATGGAGATTTCTGAGCCAGCATTCAGCATCGGAGTTGAGGAAGAATATTTACTGGTCGATTGCGAAACCCGCGATCTGGTCAGCGATCCGCCTTCATCTCTGATGGAAGAATATAGCAGGGTACTGGGAGAGCATGTTAGCCCGGAGCTGATGAGAGCCCAGATTGAAGTAGGCACTAGCGTCTGCAATAGTGTCAAGGAAGCCAGGCAGAAAGTCAGCCGCCTCCGTAACATTATTGCAGAAGTCAGTAGTAAATATGGCTATGCGCCACTGGCAGTATCGACTCACCCGTTTGCGCGATGGATTGAGCAAAAGCAGACAGAAAAAGATCGATACAGTGCGCTGACAAACGAAATGCAGGCGGCAGCCAGACATTTGTTGATTTGCGGTATGCACGTGCATGTCGGTATTGAAAATCCTGAGTTAAGGATAGACCTGATGAATCAGATGTCCTACTTCCTGCCTCACATGCTGGCCTTATCCACATCCTCCCCTTTCTGGGAAGGTGAGAATACAGGTCTTAAATCCTATCGGCTGACGGTGTTTGATGCCTTGCCTAGGACGGGGTTGCCGGAGCAGTTTGCCAGTTTTGGTGAATATGAAAGGCATGTACAAATACTGGTAAATGCAGGCCTGGTTGAGGATGCCAGTATGATCTGGTGGGACCTTCGTCCCAGTACACGGTTTCCGACACTTGAAACGCGAATAATGGATGTGGCGACTAACGTCAATCATGCCATCAGCCTGGTTGCCCTGAATGTCTGCCTGTTGCGAATGTTATACAGGACGAGGCAGAAGAATCAGCGATGGAGGGTCTACGCCAAAATGCTGATTGATGAGAATCGCTGGCGTGCGATGCGATATTCCTATGAAGAAGGACTTATTGATTTCGCCAAGGGTCAGGTTGTCCCTTGTGCCGATCTGTTGGAGGAGCTGCTTGATTTTATACGGGAAGATGCGGAAGCATTGGATTGTATCAATGAAATTGAAAGTTTGAGAGATATTATTGGGGGAGGAACCAGTGCTCATCGGCAACTCCAAGTGTATGAGGACTCATGCGAACAGGGAGCTGATCACGGTCAGGCATTGAAAGATGTCGTGGACTGGTTAATCGAAGAAACTGTAAGAAATATATAATCCTGTAACTCAAATTATCTGGAGGTAGGCGTGACCGCTAGAAATATTTTCTATGCACAATCCGGAGGTGTCACTGCAGTTATTAATGCTACGGCCTGTGGTGTGATAGAAGCTGCGAGAAAAGAAAGAAGGCTGGGCAAGGTTTTTGCCGGTCGCAACGGAATTATTGGCGCTCTACGAGAAGAGCTCATTGACACCTCCAGGGAAACAAACAAAGCCATCGCTGGCCTGCGGCATACCCCCAGTGGTGCATTTGGTTCCTGCCGGTACAAATTGAAGTCTGTTGAAGAAAACCGTGCTGAGTATGAGCGGTTGGTTGCAGTATTTCAGGCGCACGATATTGGCCATTTTTTTTACAATGGCGGTGGGGATTCTCAAGACACGGCGAACAAGGTTTCAGAATTCAGTAAGAATATGGGCTACCCCCTGACCTGTATAGGAATTCCGAAAACCGTGGATAACGATTTACCCCTGACCGATACCTGCCCCGGTTTTGGATCTGTGGCGAAATATGTTGCGGTTTCTACCCTTGAAGCAGGGCTCGATGTTGCATCAATGGCTGAGAGTTCAACCAAGATATTCGTGCTTGAAGTAATGGGTCGACATGCTGGCTGGATCGCAGCTGCCGGGGGGCTGGCAAAAACTAACAGGGGTGATCCGCCCCACATCATCCTCTTCCCTGAGATATCCTTTGACAGGCAGTATTTTCTAAAGCGGGTTAAGGAAACGGTAAACAAGGTGGGGTATTGCGTTATCGTTGCATCAGAAGGTGCGCGCTATGCAGATGGTAAATTCGTTGCCGATGCAGGAGCAATAGATGCATTTGGTCACACCCAGCTGGGCGGTGTAGCACCCACGTTGGTTGATATGATCAAGGATGCTCATGGCTATAAATGTCATTGGTCTGTTGCAGACTATCTGCAGCGCGCCGCGAGGCACGTGGCCTCGGCAACTGATATTGAGCAGGCCTACGCTGTGGGTAAAGCGGCAGTAGAATTTGCCCTGGCAGGAAAGAACGCGGTGATGCCAGTTATAGTGCGAAACAAAGGCAAGAAGTATTCATGGAGAATTGGTGAGGCACCCTTGTCAAAAGTCGCCAATGTGGAAAAGAAGGTACCACGCTCCTACTTGACTAAAGATGGCTATGGCATATCAGCGAAAGGCAGGCAGTATCTCGAACCCTTGATAGCAGGTGAAGCTCCGCCACCCTACAAAAATGGTATCCCGGTGTATGTTCGACTGAAGAATCATCCCGTCAGGAAGAAACTGCCTGGTTTTGATGTCGCATAGGAGTTGCTGGTGGGCGAGGGGTTATCTTCGTCCGCTGTCTGCAATCGATACTTGCCAGTCGAATCAGCAAGCGCTAAGAACAGCGAAGTCAGTTTGGTGTGAAGGGGTACTGCGAGCCGGTAGGAAGAGGCACCTGAAATGTATTCAGGGTCATTGAAACCATCGTGTAGTAACCGGCCAGATTAATGAGCTCCGCTACACCCTGTTCTCCAAATTCTCCAACAGCTGCACTAAAAGTCTCATCTGAAACCTGGTGATTGCCGTGCAACTCGCGGCAAAGCTCAAATGTGATTCTGTCAGCTTCATGCTCAAACAGTGGCGTATTACCAACTTTGATTGCATCGATAACTTCCCGGGGAAGGCCTGCCTTTAGCGCCATCGGTTCGTGGGCATACCATTCAAATTGGGCCTGCCAGAACTGCCCGGTTACCAGGATAGTAAGTTCTATGTAGCGCCTGTCAACTGAGGTTCTGAAGCGAAAAAAATCACCCATACCGGTAATTCTCTTGCCCATTTCAGCGTTTAGCAGCCATACGTCGAATGGCCCACCAATCTGGCCATTAGGTTTTATGTCGCGCGTCTTGATTATTTTGTTGTAGAGCGCTTGCTGTTCGTCACTCAGGTCGTCATAGGATATTTCGCTTAGCCTGCTCATTGAATATCTCCCTGGATTCCTTGTTGATGTATGAGTACCCCGGAATCCTTTTTGTATTGCCGGGGTTAACAGTCCGGCAGAATTCCAGTAAGAAAAAGGCGGACACTAGGTCCGCCTTTTTGGTATTACCCTGTTGGTAATAATTTAGAGCAGTGGTGCAATGACGAGGCTGACAATTGCCATAACATTAATAAGAATGTTCATTGATGGACCAGAGGTATCCTTGAAGGGATCACCCACCGTGTCACCAACAACTGCCGCGGCGTGAACATCCGAGCCCTTGCCACCGAGATTGCCCTTTTCAATGTACTTCTTGGCATTGTCCCAGGCGCCACCGGCATTTGCCATCATCAGGGCCAGTAGCACGCAGCCTAGTAGTGCGCCGGCCAGCATGCCGCCGAGGCTTTCAGCTCCCATGCCGAAACCAACGATTGCCGGCATGGATACAGCGATAACTCCTGGAAGAATCATCTTCTTGAGCGCTGCCTTGGTCGCAATATCGATGCATTTGGTGTGGTCAGGATCTGCTTTTCCCTCCATAAGGCCTTCTATTTCGCGAAACTGGCGACGAATCTCTTCAATCATTTCCATAGCTGCATCACCAACAGCGGTCATGGTGATGGACGCGATCAGGAATGGCAACATGCCGCCGATAAAGAGGCCTTCGAGTACCTTCGGATCAGAAAGCTCCAAGGAGAATTCTGGGTTATTAACTGACATGGTTTCCACGAACGCAGCAATAATGGCCAGTGCTGCGAGTGCGGCTGCACCGATTGCAAAGCCCTTACCAATTGCCGCAGTGGTGTTACCCACTTCGTCCAGTCCATCGGTGATCTTCCGTACCTCTTCACCAAGACCGCCCATCTCTGCGATACCGCCAGCGTTATCTGCTACCGGGCCGTATGCGTCCAGTGCCATTGTCATACCAACGGTTGAGAGCATCCCTACTGCTGCGATTCCCACTCCATAAAGACCAGCAAGTTCTGTCGATGCATAAATGATCGCCGCTATGACGAGAACAGGTAGCACAACAGATTGCATGCCAACTGCAAGGCCGGTAATCATAACGGTCGCAGTTCCGGTTTTGCCAGCTTCCGCAATCTTGATGACTGGAGCTTTTGCCGTGTAATACTCGGTGATCAGTCCGATCGCGATCCCGCCAGCGGTGCCAGCCACAACTGCCCACCAGACGTTATTGCTGATACCAGAAGCATCCACAAGGAAATAGCCAGCAACAATCAGGGCAACGGCGGACAGTTGATGTCCCATTCTTAAGGCGGTTTCTGGTGCGCTGTTGGACATGCTGCGCACAATAATGATACCCACGATGGAGCAGATCAGGCCGGCTGACGCCAGTGCCAGTGGCAAAAACATTAACGCCTGTTGACCGGATCCAGGCGCCAACGCCTCAATGCCAAACTCTGCGTCAATGGCCAGGGTTGAGGCAATGGCGATTGTGGCGATCATTGAGCCGCAGTAGGACTCAAAAATATCAGACCCCATGCCCGCTACATCACCCACATTGTCACCGACATTGTCGGCAATAACGCCAGGGTTTCGTGGATCATCCTCCGGGATGCCAGCTTCAACTTTACCCACCAGGTCAGCACCGACATCAGCACTCTTGGTGAAGATACCACCACCCACACGGGAGAAGAGTGCGACACTTGAAGCGCCCATGCCAAAGCCATGGATGGCGTGGGCCGTATGGGGATCACCACCGAAGTACCAATAGAGGGATCCGAGTCCAATCAGGCCGAGCGATGCAACGCACAAACCCATGATGGAGCCACCATAGAAAGCCACTGTCAGTGCGCCTGCAGCGCCGGTCTGTTGAGCGGCTGTTGTAGTTCTGACGTTAGCCTTGGTCGCAGAGAACATGCCAAGATAGCCAGCAGCGGCAGAAGAAATAGCGCCGACAGCGAATGACAGGGCAGTGTTCCAGCCGAGACCTGAGATCAAGATGATCAGAAAAAGAGGGGCTGCAAATAATAACAGCATAGAATATTCGCGGTGCATGAAAACCATGGCACCTTCGTGGATCGCGTCAGCGATCTTCTGGATTTTGTCTTCCCCTCCCGGATACCGGGTCATCAGGACATAGATAATGAAGGCGCAAACCAGTCCAAGCACACCAAAGACTGGTGGCACTAACGTGAAACTACTCATAAGCGATTCCGATTGGATAACTATTTTGTGTCAAATAAATTCGGGGTCAGTCCGAAACCTCAGCCAACGTAAATCCAGTTGGTTTGGGCTTCGATTGGGTCTTAATACTGGACCCGAATTTGTGAAGGCGCTAATGGTACAAAAATGCGCGCCATTAGAAAACCTGGGAAGCAGATTTTTATCCTTCCTCCAAAAGCCTTCTCAGGTCAATAATCGCCGCATTGGCCCGAGAAATGTGAGAAGCCATGATCAGGGAATGATTGGCAACCACGCCCAGACCGCTCCCATTGAGGATAAAGGGGCTCCAGAGGGTGTCTTGGGTCGGCTCCAACTCCCGGATAATCTGCTGCATGCTGATGAGTGCATTTTTCTTTTGTAGTACATCGTGGAAGTCGACTTCCACTGCCTGCAATAGATGGATCAGCGCCCAGGTAGTCCCACGCGCCTGGTAGAAAACATCATCCAATTCGGTCCAGGGTGTCTTTACTTCGATGTCAGCGCGGGTCTCAGTAGACTGGCGTGCCGCAGTTTCGCCTGCGAGTGAGGTGTCAAGTTGCCTTTTACCGACGCTCGCACTCAGGTGCTGAGACAGGCTGCCGAGTCGCGTCTCAACTTCGCCGAGCCAGATCCGCAGGTTGTCGGCACGGGCATAAAATTGTGCTGATCCGTGATTAGGATCACCCAGCCGGATCAGATAATCCTCCAGGGATGCTATCCCTTTTTCATACTCTGCCTCGGTCTCAGGAAGAAGCCATGTGTCATTGTCGAAATAAAACTGGTTCTCTGTAGTCACCAGCCCTTCATCTTCCATCGATTGGGATTGTGACCGGCTCATATTGTTGCGCAAGGTTCTTGCCATATCCCTGATCTGAACGATGACACCGAATTCCCAGTTCGGTACGTTATCCATCCAGGTTGAAGGCGGAATAATATCGTTCGTGAGGTAGCCCCCGCGTTTGTGTAAAAGTGTATCCGCCATCTGAATCATTGTTGCGATGGTCGCGCTACCAGTCACCTGCGCTACCTGGTGTTGGTTTGTCAAAGCTTGCGTTGTTGCAGCAACGTTGAAGGTGCCGGGTTCATGGTCCCAGATATAGCCGGTAATACCTATGACCGTTAAAATTGCTAAGGCAACGGCGCTTAGACCCTTGCCAATATTGCTCGTAGTAGCAAGAGTCTCATGCGTGTCGGAAAGTGTGTTCTTGAGGTTCTCTAGTGCAGACAAGGGTTTATGTCCCGGTAGAATTTGCTTGAGCTTATGTTAACCCGCTTTGCCTTGAGACAAAAATGTGAATACTGACTGACAATCCGCATTCTGTCTGGAGGCAGGGCTCTTGCTGGTAAGAAAGGTTAGTAGAAGAGGTGTACGCGAACCCTGCTGGTTATTTCGAAACGCGCGCGCACTCGTTCTACTGTCGCCTCATTCAATTGTTGATAGATCCAGCGACCGATGGCATCGGATGGTGCCTCTATTGCTATAGTAGCAGTAGCCTGATTTTTTGAAATTTCAACAGCGATTTGCTGGAGCTTTGATAAGGCTTTGCTATCCCTCATTTGGGCTGATTTTCTGGGAAGTTCATAGGTCTTTGACCTGCCACTTGCGTAACTTTTGACCATGTTTTCAATAGCCGGGATATTCGGATGCGTTTCATCAACTGACCTGGCCTTGTTCAGGAAATCCCTGGCGCGTTTGTATCGGGCCTGGTAAACATTTTCAATCGACCATGCGAGGTACTTCTCAACGATCGCGGCTATCCCCTGATTCGCTTTATCGTTGTCAGGATCGATAGCGAGAACCTGGAGGTAGCGGAGGTAAGCGTTGTCTTCCAGAGGCGTGGTTAGCCTGTTGTCAGTAAATGCCTGCTCCGCCTGCGCAAGTAAAGGTAGAATTCTCGGGTCTATTTCTACTGGTGCAGCTGGTTCGGGTGGTGCTTCTGGTTTTATGGTTTCAAGCTGGCAGCCGCCCAGGGTTAGAACCGCGAAGAGTACCCCTAAAGTGATTTTTTTGTGTGGAACTGACCCCATGAGCAGGCTAACGTTATGGTTTATGAACTGATGGTACTGTCAGTCAGCGGTGAATTAAAAGATGTTATGTGCAAATAATTTGGGAAAAGATCAATGATGATGCGAATACTTCTAATTCTGCTCATATTGCCTCTGTCGGTCTTAACCAAGGCAGGAGATAGCGTCATCTTGACCGGGAAGGCTTTTGAGAAGCCCCAGTACCTGCCGGTGGACGAAGCCTTCATGCTTACAGCAAGCAGACTGGATGAGAGCATCCGATTACATTGGCTCGTGCAACCAGGTTATTACCTCTACAGGGATCGCATGAAATTCCCCGGATTCAAGAATATGCCGAAGTTGCCTACAGGAAAACGGAAATTCGATGAGATTTTTGGAGATGTTGAGGTTTATTATGATGAATTGGTTATAAAGCTGCATGATTCTAGTAGATCGGCGCTAAATAGCAGCAAAATAGACATAATATATCAAGGTTGTGCAGAAGCCGGCTTATGCTATCCGCCTCAGAAACGAGAAATTGATCTGAATACATTGCAGCTAAAATCTAAAAACGTGCAAGAATAGTGAGATACAGACTATTCACTTTTGTTTGATAACCGGGTTATGGGTTATTGCTGAAAAAGATTGCTGTCATCTCCCATAAAAATAGCCTATATTTAGGTTTTCTTCCTGGAATGTTGCTAATGGCGAAAATACTGGTGCTGCATGGTCCTAATCTCAACTTGCTGGGTACCCGTGAGCCAAAGGTTTATGGAACAGATACGCTGGATGATATTAACGGTCGCCTTCGGCTTCAGGTTGAAGCTTCAAACCATGAGTTTGAGGCATTCCAGTCCAATGCGGAACATGAGCTCATTGATAAAATCCATGAAGCTAAAGGTTCTGTATCATTTGTTGTGATCAACCCAGGAGCCTACACCCATACCAGTATTGCGCTTCGCGATGCATTCCTGGGTGTGAGTATTCCCTTCATCGAGGTTCACCTGTCAAACGTCCATAGCCGTGAAGACTTCCGGCAAGAATCCTTCCTCTCTGATATCGCACTCGGTGTCATTACCGGGTTGGGGTCCCAGGGATATGAGATGGCAATTGACTCAGCATTGAGCAAGATCTGAGGTCACTATGGATATTAGAAAGGTAAAGAAACTGATCGAACTGATGGAAGAGTCAGATATCAGCGAAATAGAAATCACTGAAGGAGAAGAGGCTGTTCGAATAGCCCGTTACCGGCATGGTCCTGAGGTTATGCCCACGGTTATCACCAGGCAAAAAACTGATCAACCCTCGGAGACCTCTTTGGCCTCGCAAAGTATCCAGGGCCATATTATTCGTGCGCCGATGGTAGGGACTTTTTACCGTGCACCATCTCCAGGCTCTCCTGCATTTGTTGATGTGGGTGCAAGAGTTAAGGAAGGGGATACGCTTTGTATCATTGAGTCGATGAAGATGATGAACGAGATAAAGGCAGACAAGTCCGGCATCATTGAGGCGATCCTCCTCGACAATCAACTTACAGTTGAGTTTGATCAGCCGCTTTTTACAATATCCTGAGCTTTCTCTGGCAGGGAAATACTAATGTTTCAACGAGTGCTGATAGCTAACCGCGGCGAGATAGCGCTGCGAATTACCCGTGCCTGCCGTGAATTGGGAATCCGGACCGTGGCAGTCTATAGCCGGGCGGATGCAGAATCCCCGCACCTCAGATTTGCCGATGAGGTGGTGTGCATCAGTGAGTCGAGCTACCTGGATGCAGACGCCATGGTGGTGGCGGCGAAGAATTACGATTGTGAGGCTATCCATCCTGGCTATGGTTTTCTTGCTGAGAATGCCAGCTTTGCGGCATTGGTCGAGGCTGAAGGTCTTGCCTTTGTCGGCCCAACGGCGGAAACAATTTCTTTGTTCGGCGACAAATCCAGTGCGCGAGCGATGGTTCAGTCCTTCGGGTTGAACCCGGTCCCTGGCTCAAGTGGAGCAGTTAATGAGCTGGCACATGCTAAAAAGGTTGCAGATGATATTGGATTTCCGCTGATGGTGAAGGCTGCCTATGGTGGTGGTGGCAGCGGCATTCGGGTGGTCCGCGAAAGCGCTGGGTTTGAGCGCGCTTTTGCCGAAGCCCAGGCGGAATCAATCATGCTTTTTTCAGATGGAAAAATGTACCTGGAGAAACTTCTTGAGCGGGCACGGCATATCGAAGTTCAGGTGGTGGGCGATGGTGCGGGTCGTGCCATTCAACTTGGGTCAAGAGAGTGTTCTATTCAACGTAAACACCAGAAGCTGATTGAAGAAGCACCGGCAGCGAATATCCCGGCGGATCAGTTGCGAACGCTACTGGCTTTGTCAGTAAAGATGGCCGAGGGCATTCAATACAGAAATGCAGGAACCCTGGAGTTTCTTTATCAGGATGAAGAATTCCATTTTATCGAAATGAATACCAGGCTCCAGGTTGAACATACCGTAACCGAATGCGTTACCGGGCTTGATCTGGTCAGGCTTCAATTTGAGGTGGCCTCATCAGGAGAGCTGCGCTTGTCCCAGGATGATATTTGTCTTGAGGGCCATGCAATTGAATGCAGAATAAACGCTGAAGATAGTGATTTTAGGCCGAATCCCGGACTGGTCAGTGAACTTGAACTGCCTGGTGGTCCTGGTGTTCGTGTTGATTCAAATTTGAGCAGGGGTTACAGAATACCCCATCAATACGACTCCCTTGTAGCAAAGATAGTGACCTTTGACACTGCGCGGCATGGTGCAATTGTTAGGATGAGGCGGGCATTGGATGAATTCAGGATGCAAGGGGTGGCCTCTAACTCTGAGTTGCACAAGCGGATACTGGATCACCAGAGTTTTAGAAATGCCCTCATTGATACTAATTTCCTACAGAGGGAAATCATCTAAACTAGAGTATGGAGTGAGGAGGCCTGGTGTATTGGAAGAAGATCACAGTCGGAGCGACCAAGGATACTTATGATGCGCTGGAGATCCTCCTTTGGGACCTCGGTGCGGTTTCGGTAACGGTTACGGATGCTTCCGACAACCCCATTTTTGAACCCCCACCAGGAGAGACTCCCCTCTGGTCTGATATCGATGTTTGCGGCTTGTTTGAGCAGGACCTGGATCATGAACAGTTAGAGAGCCAGATAAAGGACTTGGGCTTCAGGGTGCTGTTCAGCGAAGACCTGGGCGATCGACCCTGGGAACGTGAGTGGCTGTCTGAATTCGGTCCGATGCAGTTTGGTCGCCGCCTTTGGGTGGTGCCAGATGGACTGGCGGTTGAAGACCCGAATGCCGTCGTTGTTGACCTGGATCCGGGGCTTGCATTCGGAACGGGCACACATGCCACTACAAGGTTGTGTCTGGAATGGCTTGATTCGCAGGTGTTGGAAGGCAAACGAGTGATAGATTATGGCAGCGGATCCGGAATTCTGGGTATAGCGGCCCTGAGACTTGGGGCTGATGAAGTGTGGGCGGTCGATAATGATCCACAAGCGCTGGACTCGACCCGAAATAATGCGATGAAAAATAGGGTGGAGGAAAGGTTGCGGGTCTGCTCGCCGGATGGTCTTGATATTGACGACGCAGACATTGTGATTGCGAATATCCTGGCACAACCGCTAATTGAACTGGCCGGGCTGCTGGTGTCCCTATTGAAAGAAAACGGGGATCTGCTCCTGTCTGGAATACTGGTTTCACAAGAATCCTGGGTAGAGTCTGCTTATGTCGAACAGGTCAGTTTCGTTCAGCGGCGAAACGATGATGGCTGGTCTTGTCTGCAGGCAAGAAAATGAGCGAAAACCAGGATTTCATTACATGCTGCCCAGCATGCCACACCTCCTTTCGGGTGACTCAGGAATTGATGGAAATAGCCTCCGGCGCGGTTCGTTGTGGCGCTTGCCTTCGTGTTTTCCAGGCCATTGATCAGGTGGTCGAAGAGCGGGAAGACGCAGAGGCTGGCGGCGCACCTCCGGAGCCCCTGGATACGAACGAAATTCAATCCTGCTACTGGTTGCACTGGGAACTCTATGTTGATGAAGTTTTTAGCCAGATTCATGTTGACCAGGGAACTGCCCATGTAGAACAGGTGCAGACCAGCGACCCCGGTGCCGATGCAATCGATCAGGGGGAAGCTGATCCTGACGATTCGTACCGGGTTCCGGAGGCATCAGCGGATCTGGACGAGGAACACGATGAGTTGAAGACTCTGGTATCCCAGCTCGACCTGCAGGATGATCCAGAAAGCCTTGTCGCTGGTCATGTCCCTCCCAGTGCGCATCCTGCCTGGTATGCAGCTGTTCTGGTGCTCGTTGTGTCAGGTTTTCTTCAGTTTGCCTGGTTCAATCTTGATATCTATTCACAAAGGGTCGAATACCGATCCTGGTACCATAGCGCCTGTAACTTGTTCGGCTGCGAGTTAGCCGAATACGCAAACGCGGATGAACTCACCACGTCGAATCTGATCGTTCGATCGCACCCCGATGCCAGCGGTGCGCTGATCGTTGATGCGATAGTTCGCAACTCAGCAAGCTACCGCCAGCGGTTCCCATTCTTGCAGTTGCAATTTCGTGATATTGAAAACCAACCCGTTGCCCAGAGGCGATTTGCCCCCAAAAACTATCTGGCCGGCGAGCTTAGAGGTATGCGTTTTATACCGGGCGAGACAGAAGTCCGTTTTTCCCTTGAGATTGCTGATCCGGGTAAGAAAGCGCTGGGCTATACGCTGGAAGTCATTCAAAACATCCCATAGGGGTTATCATTTTCTTTAGCCCGGGTAATTCATGAAGGGACCGGAATTTAGGATGGTCCGGCACTCCAGAAATCTGGCAAAGCATATTGGGCTAACCCCTGAAGACTCATAGCGGTAGCTATGGTTCAAAGGAGTTCGTTCAATAGGCAAAGCCAGATTTATACTAAAACCGGTCAGGTACAAACTGGATTCTTCAGAATACCCTCAATACTCTGTAACCCATTGAAACTTATCATGTTAACAATGTTAGTACGCCGCCTTCATGAAATATTCGGGCTAGTTCGTTGGTGATTGAATTTGTTGCTGTTATCATTCGTGCTCGGTGTCTGTCAGTTCCTTCAGCATGTTAAAAGTTGGGTCCTTTATTCGCTCCAGTGGGGTCATCGTTGCTCCTATGGCGGGGATCACTGATCAACCTTTCAGAAACTGCTGCCGCCAGTTCGGCGCCGACTGGGTTGTTTCTGAAATGGTGACCAGTAACAGCAAATTGTGGAAAACCGCAAAATCAATTCAGCGACTTCGTTTTCATGATGAAGCTGAGCCCCGGTGGATTCAGATTGCCGGCGCCGAGCCAGCCGAGATGGCCAGTGCTGCAAGAATGAATGTTGACCAGGGCGCACAGATTATTGATATCAACATGGGGTGCCCGGCGAAGAAAGTCTGCAGGAAAGCAGCGGGTTCTGCTTTGCTTCGTGATGAAGCATTGGTAGGTTCTATTCTCGAAGCGGTGGTTGAGGCTGTTGACGTACCTGTGACTTTGAAGATTCGCCTTGGCTGGTCACGAGAGGAATTGAACGCGCTGCGGATAGCCCGCATTGCAGAAGAGAGCGGCATACAATTACTGACTGTCCATGGGCGAACCCGGCAGTGCAGGTTTGCCGGACAAGTTGATTACGAAGCCATTGCCAGGGTTAAAGAGTCCGTTGCCATTCCAGTGATCGCCAATGGGGATATCACAGGCCCTCTTCAGGCACGTCATGTATTGGATATTACGGGAGCTGATGGTGTCATGATTGGTCGTGCGGTCCAGGGAAGACCCTGGTTACCAGGCATGATTGCCCACTACCTTCAGAGTGGTGAGTTGGCGAGCGAACCCAGCAAGGAAATCATCTGGTCAACAATAAGAGGTCACCTGAAAGCCTTGTCAGATTTCTATGGGGAGCCGCGGGGCGTTAGGGTCGCACGAAAACACTTGGGTTCATACCTGGATGCTCTGCTGGGAAGTCGCGCTAAGGTCTATAAGCGTCAATTTAACCGGCTTGAGACCAGCAGGGCACAAGCTGCACTGATTGATCGACTGTTTTCACAAACTAGTATCGCAGCCTGAAGTGACAATATGAAACCAAGGGTAGAGAATTCTGTGGCAAGATCAGTTGAAAGAGCTGTAAAAGAGTATCTGCTCACGATGGATGATCAGCAGGTCACCGATTTATACGAATTGGTTCTGACTGAAGTTGAAGCACCTTTGATTGAAAGTGTGCTGGAATTCACCGGCCACAATCAGAGCCAGACTGCCAGTATTCTTGGGCTAAATAGAGGCACGCTGCGAAAAAAACTTTACAAGTATGGTTTGCTTTAGGATTTCTTTATGTCAAATGTACGGGTTCGGACTGCACTGATTAGTGTTTCTGACAAATCTGAGCTGATTGGGTTCGCAAAAGATCTAGCCGATTCTGGTGTTGCTTTGTTGTCAACTGGTGGTACCCACGGGCTTCTGCAACAAAATGAAATAGCGGTGCGGGAAGTGTCAGAATACACACAATTCCCCGAGATGATGGATGGTCGAGTCAAGACCTTGCATCCAAAAATACACGGCGGCTTGCTGGGCAGGCGCAATGCAGAGGGTACAGGCACCGATGTGGCTGTAATGCAGGAGCACGGGATTGAGGCCATTGATCTACTTGTCGTAAACCTTTATCCATTTGAAGAGACGATTGCAAAACCTGACTGTGATTTTGCCACGGCGATTGAAAACATCGATATTGGTGGGCCTGCCATGCTCCGGTCCGCGGCAAAGAATTTTGACAGTGTGGCGGTAGTTGTAGACGTCAGTGATTACGCCCTCGTGAGTGATGAATTGCGAAGTAATCAGGGGACCTTGAGTCGCACGACAAGATTCAGGTTGGCGGTCAAGGCCTTCGCACATGTAGCAAAGTATGATGCGGCGATTTCAAACTATCTTGGTGCAATTGACGATACCGGTAAGTCATCGGTTGAGAATGAGTTTCCCAGCACGTTAACGCATCAGTTTGAACAGCGACAAAAGATGCGTTACGGCGAGAACCCTCACCAGAGTGCTGCATTTTTTGTTGAGCCTGATGCCAATGGCATCAGCGTATCAACAGCGAGGCAGTTACAGGGGAAGGAGCTGTCCTATAACAACGTGGCTGATACTGACGCTGCGATCGAGTGTGTGAAGTCATTCGCCGGGCCGGCTTGTGTCATTGTCAAGCATGCTAACCCCTGTGGGGTTGCTGAAAATGATGACCTGGTCCAGGCATACCGCTTAGCGTTCGCGACCGATACAAAGTCAGCTTTTGGCGGGATCATCGCTTTTAACCGGAAGCTGGATGCTGCCGTTGCCAGTGAAATAGTTGAAACTCAATTTTCAGAGGTCGTTGTGGCCCCTGGCATAGAAGCAGCAGCAGTGGAGATTTTCAAGGCGAAGAAGAATGTGCGAGTCCTTGATTGCTCTTCCTCCGAGGATAACGCTTCACTAGGTTTTGACTTTAAGCGTGTCAGCGGTGGGTTGCTCGTACAGAGCAGGGATGCTGAAGTTCTAGATGATGTGGCGTTGCGAATCGTAACAGAACGTGAGCCAACAGATGAAGAAAGGCGCGATCTGCTGTTTGCATGGAAAGTGGCGAAGTATGTGAAGTCAAATGCAATAGTTTATGCCAAGAACGGTCAGACTATTGGTGTTGGCGCTGGTCAAATGAGCAGGGTTTATAGCGCCATAATCGCCGGTTTAAAAGCTGAAGATGAAGGTCTGAAGGTTTCCGGTTCAGTGATGGCATCGGATGCTTTTTTTCCATTTCGGGATAGTATTGATGCGGCGGCCGAGGCGGGCATTTCTGCAGTCATTCAGCCGGGCGGGTCGATCCGAGATGATGAGGTCATTGCTGCTGCGAATGAAGCAAATATCGCGATGATGTTTACTGGCATGCGGCACTTTCGTCATTAGATTGACTCATGAGCGGGAAAAGAAAAGGTAGAAGATGAAGATACTGGTGACAGGGAGTGGGGGGCGTGAGCATGGTCTCGCGTGGAGCGCAGCGAAGTCTGCCGAAGTGGAGCGAGTGTATGTGACCCCGGGAAACGCTGGAACTGCAATTGATGACAAGATGGAAAATGTTGACATTGATGTAGTGGACTTTGACGCGCAGATTGAATTCGCGCAACGGAACGATGTAGCGCTGACCATTATTGGGCCTGAAGTTCCCCTCGTTGTAGGTGCAGCAGACAAATTTCAAGCGGCAGGGCTGACCTGTCTTGGGCCGGGTAAAGAAGCAGCCCGTTTGGAGGGTTCAAAGAGTTTTTCAAAGGACTTCATGAAAAGGCACGGCATACCGACCGCCCTCTATGGCAGTTTTGAAAATGCCGACCTGGCTATCGAGTTTGCAAATAGCATGTCGACCCCCATAGTCATTAAAGCTGATGGACTTGCTGCTGGTAAGGGTGTGGTGATTGCCCAGACCCACAGTGAAGCGAAATCCACTATCCTGGATATGCTAAGCGGCAATGCCTTTGGTGAAGCAGGTGCTCGTGTCGTGATCGAAGAGTTCCTTGAGGGTGAGGAAGCAAGTTTCATTGTGATCGCAGATGGAAAGAATTTTCTACCCTTCGCCACTTCCCAGGATCACAAGGCAGCTTTTGATGGAGATAAGGGGCCGAACACGGGAGGCATGGGTGCCTATTCACCTGCTCCAGTGGTCACGCCTGAGGTACACAAGCGGATAGAGGATCGGGTCATCAAACCCACCATAGCGGGAATGGCAGAGGACGGACACCCCTATATCGGGTTCCTATATGCCGGCTTGATGATTGATAAGGACGGGAATCCCAAAGTCATTGAATTTAATTGCCGCTTTGGAGACCCTGAAACTCAGCCTGTGATGATGAGAATGAAAACTGACCTGGTGCAGTTGTGTCTTGCGGCTACCCAGGGCCGCCTCGAGGGGGAGCGCATCGAATTCGAGGATCAGGTTGCGCTGACTGTGGTCATCGCATCGGGTGGCTATCCGGGAGATTATGCCAAAGGCTGCACCATACAGGGTCTGGGAGAAATTGAAGGTGGCAAAGTGTTCCATGCAGGCACCAAATTAGAGGATGGTGAAATTAAAACCAGCGGTGGCAGGGTGCTCGGCGTAACAGCCTTGGGCCAGACCGTTGGAGAAGCGCAGGCACAAGCTTACAAGCTGGTCAGAGACCTGTCCTTTGACGGCATGTATTACAGATCTGACATTGGCTATCGGGCGGTAGCCAGAGAAAATGGAGATGCTTGATTTGCCAGCCAGTTGCTAACTAAGCGACCTGCCACCATCAACCGACAATATCTGACCGTTAATATAGGGTGCATCCTTAGCGAGGAATAGGGCGGTATTGGCTACATCTTCCGGCGCGCCCTGTCGCTTCAGAGGTATCTGCCGGATGATTGTCGCCTTCGTCTCATCTTTGACTTCTGCCTGTTGTTCCGGCCAGAGGATGGTGCCCGGTGCAATACCATTGACCCTGACTTCCGGTGCCAGTTCCTTGGCCAGACTTCGAGTCATCATGGCAAGGCCAGCCTTGGCAATGCTATACACACTGTAGTTTTTGAGCGGCCTGTCACCATGAATGTCACAGATATTGATGATATTGCCCGCGAATTCTCTGAGGCAGGGTGCCAGTGCCTGACTTAAAAAGTATGGACCCTTGAGGTTAGAACCGATCAGGTCGTCCCATTGCGAGTCCGTAACATCACCAACAATGGTTGGATAGAAACTCGAAGCATTGTTAACCAGGACATCCAGGCGGCCCCACTTCTTGAGGCACTGATTATCAAGTTCATTCCAATCCTGGCTTTCCACAAGGTCAAGGCGCAGTAGTGAGACTGATCCGGCTCGTTGGGAGAGCAGCTCAGCCTGAAGTTCTTCAGCCTCGTCAGTAGACTGGTTATAGTGCAGGATGATATTGTATCCTGCCTGGTGAAAGGCCTTGGAAATTTGAGCTCCAATCCTTTTTGCTGCGCCTGTCACGAGAACAACTTTAGTTTTCATGATGTGACTCGATTGCTCCTATCTGGAGTTTTCTTATTGCCTTGCCAATCGCTGGACCTCTAAGACTACCATCTACGCTAGTAGAAGTGATATTAGAAATTATTTCCAGGTAATTTGCCCACTGTATTTCTTGGTTACGGTCCGATGTCCGGGCGCGGGCAAGATGCCCACAGGTATCGCTAAACTCCTTGAACTGGTCTGGTTTTCGAATAGCATCCAGCTCGTAAAGGAAACCAACGATTTCTTCAGCATCCAGGCCTGAAATGCGTTCCCAGGTAGGCAGATAACGGCAACAGCTGACTGCCAGGGTCTCATATCGACGTGGCGTTTTGAGATGCTCGCAGCGAAACTTGATCTTATCGGTGGCGCTTTGGCTGAACAGGATTGCAAAGCGCTGGAGTCTGGATGTTCCTCTTGTGGTCTTAGCGAGCAGATCAATTGCCGCACTATCTAACTCTGGCCACAACTGCTCCCCGGCAGATACATCGGCAAGAAACCTGAAGAAGATTTCCGGATGATCGAATGCCAGAGACTTGTCTGTTTCCTGAAATATGCGTTCAGAAGCCAACTGTGACAGATCGCCGCGATTTACCATTGCCTGGCACAAATTTAGAGTTTCACTCGCTACCCTGAATCCAAGCGAGGAAAATCTCGCAGCAAACCGCGCGACTCGCAGCACCCTGAGCGGGTCCTCTTCAAAGGCGTCTGAGACATGGCGGATCGTGCGGGTCTCAATGTCTTTACACCCGTGGAAGGGGTCAATCAGATTACCCTCACCATCACGGGCAATCGCATTAATCGTTAGATCTCGGCGTCCGAGGTCTTCTTCCAGGGTGATTTTACTACTCGCATCAGTGCTAAAGCCTGTGTGTCCTGGTTCAACTTTTCGTTCGGTGCGGGCCAGAGCATATTCTTCATTGGTATCCGGGTGCAGAAAAACAGGGAAATCCTTTCCAACCTGCCTGAATCCCCTGGTTTTCATCTCAGTGACATTGCTGCCGACGACAACCCAATCGCGTTCCGTGACAGGAAGGCCGAGTAATTCGTCACGGACTGCGCCTCCCACCAGGTAGGTGCTCATGTGCTGATCTTGTGTCATTGGATATTAATAGCACAGATTGGGCGAAAGCAAAAAACGAAGTATGTATTTTTGGTGAAAGACCTGACCCTGAATCTATTGTAATACACGAACTAACAAGGCAGTCTATCGTCTTCTACTGCGATCAATATCTTGTATGTTCTATGCCCTGTACGAGCAACTGGCGGCCATCAATTTATTCGAATGGGCTGGCCTCGTGTCCGGCTTACTCTGCGTCTGGCTGCTGATAAAGCAGAATATCTGGACCTGGCCCATTGGTCTGGTTTACTCACTGGTTTCCCTTGCCGTGTTTATGCAGACGAAACTTTATTCGGAATTCGTGTTGCATATCTATTACGCCGGTATGAACGCGTATGGGTGGTATTATTGGAGCAGGTCTGATCCCCAGGACGCGTCACTTGAATTGCCAGTGGCACGTACAGACCGCTTAACAGGTGCGGTACTTTTCGTCACCGTCGCTATCTGTGTTCCTCTGCTGGCTGAATTCATGCAACAGTTCACCGATACCGATATGGCTTACGCTGACAGCACGATCACCATACTGAGTTTTGCAGCCATGTGGATGACCGCACGCAAACTCATCGAGAATTGGTATATCTGGTTGCTGGTAGACATCATTGCGACAGGCGTCTATATCATCAAGGGGATAGAGCTTTATGCGCTTCTCTATTGTATATATATCGGTATGGCGTTGGCCGGGTTGGTTGCATGGCGAGCATCACTTTTATCACGGCAGCAATTGCAGGTAGAAACGGGACCTGATTCGAACCATGGGGACGAGAAACCAGTGAGAGTACCTCTTTAAGGTGTGCCGTCTTCTCATTATTCTTGGAGCTATGGCCGCGCTATCTGGCATATCAGCCTGCGCTCCCGAAGTGGATATTGAGGCGGAGGTGAGTAATTTGACGGATGAAGGCCCCTATGGCGGGCACAGCATTCAATGGTACAAGGTGAAGTGGAATACACTCACAAACGACCAACGCAGGTGGTGCCAACAGCAGGCTGATAAGAAAAGCATACAGTCATGTAATGATGCCGATACAGGCTGGAAACAGGGCTGGGGAGACCCTAAAACAAATCCGCCACGTCGGTGGGAAGATGGTTCCGAGTTAGACTAGGGCGGTGCTGTTCGTGCCGCAGACCCATCGTTGGTCGAGGGCAGAACTTTTTAGACGGATTCATATTCGGACAGAACTGTAGCCAGGCAGAACTATATCCATGTAGAACTATATCCAGGCAGAACTATATCCAGGCAGAACTATATCCAGGCAGAACTATGCGAAGAAAAAGAACAAGAAGTACACATCAGAGTGGCGAGAAACAGGACATAGGCCTGGTGGACGACATGCTGCCACCCTATCAGCCCCTTGGCGAGTCTGGTGTCCATCAGATCGTGGATGCGGCATTGGAACTCCTGCGTGATACCGGTGTCGGTTTTGAACCTTTAGCCGAGACAATGGAAATCTTCTCCGCAGGTGGATGTCAGGTTAGTCCGGAGGGAGTGATTCGCTTCCCCAGCGAGCTGGTTCGTGACGCAATTCAGTCGACAGCGCGTTCCGCCCGCCTCTGGAACAGACCTGGCACCGAGTACATAACTCTGGACCGGAATCATACCTGGTTCCTGGCTGGTATGACCGCCATCAAAGTCTACGATGAGCAGACGGGTGAACCGCGCACCAGCAACCGGGAAGACCTGGTTAAAATTACCCAACTCGTAGATGCCTTACCGAATATTGATGGCACCAGCGTCACCTGTAAGATCGTTGAGCAGTCAAATATTCATGGAGAGATAGAAGAGTTTGTCGTCCTCGCCGAGCATACCTCCAAGCCGCTGGAATTCCTGTGCGAATACGCCGAAAGCCTCGGTGTGGTCATCGAGATAGCCGAAACCATTCGTGGTGGACGTGATGCGCTGATCGAAAAGCCCTTTTTCTCTCACGTTGTCACGCCACTGCCACTCTACTACGCTGCTACGCACATTGATCAGATTATTCGAGCCACGGAATATGGCATTCCGCTGATTTTAGGGACGGTAACTATCGGTGGTGCATCAGCGCCGATCACTATTGCCGGATGCCTGGTGCATGCATTGGCAACCGATCTGGCAGGATTGGTCTTAAGCCACCTGGTAAGGCCCGGCTCATTTTGTATGTTGGGCTCCGATGTTTCCTTTATGGAAGCGGCGACCGGTGGTGTAGGTGGTGTCTCACAGGCACATCTGGGTGATCTGGCTATTTGCCAGATAATGCGATCACTGGATTTACCCTCGGCCACAGGTATAGCGGGCGGCTCTTCCGCCAGGCGTTTTGATGAGGATGCGGTCTGGGAGATTTCATGCAACATGATGCAGTCTTTCTACGCAAGGCCAGCCACGTGTGATTATTTGGGTCTGCTGGATGAGGGCCTGACCTATTCCCTGCATGCACTGGCTTTCTGTGATGAACAGGTGGGATTGATTCGTCAATTGTTCAGGGGTATCCGCGTTGATGATGAGATGCTGGCACGAGACCTTACCCGTGAAATGGGAGCCAGGGGTAACTACCTTGCGCACACGCATACTGCCAGCCATTGTCGAGAAGAGTTTTGGAACGCCCGCTACTATGGTGCCAAATTCCCGGTGGCATCCGGCACACTGGCCGACGAACCTTTGTTTGATCGAATTGAGAGGGATATTGCAGCGCTACTGCAAAAGCATCAGCCAGAGAAGATTAGCAGCGACATATTGCGGCAGATCCGGGCGATCCAGGCCAGGTTCAAGGCTGACGATACAGGCGAAGAATAGCCTCAAATTTCTTTTCTAACTTCAATAAAATACATCGTATACTGAATACTATAATCAGCTATTTGCAACAATATGATATATATAGTAATTGCTAAATAGGTTGATGATAGTTGTTTTAATAATATACACCGTATAATATATAAACAAATACGCGTGAAGCCAGCAAAATCACACCACTAACGATTGCCAGAGAGGAGCTATAAATGCCGAGTATCGATAAGAACTGGGACGTCATCGTCGTCGGATCCGGGTTGGGCGGACTTTCCGCGGCAGCACAACTCGCCAAATCAGGAAAGAAAGTACTGGTACTGGAGAAGCATGTGTTTGCGGGTGGGTACGCTCATCACTTTCCTCGCCGTGTTCGCGGAACCAGGATCCTGTATGACTTCGATGTTGCCCTGCATCAGACCGGAAACTTGAAACCGGATCGCAACAGCTACAAACGATTTAAGGAACTGGGCGTGCTGGACAAGCTGGAACTCAGGGAGTTCGACATAGCCTACCGCACTATTGGCCCGGATCACGATTTCGAGGTTCCTGCAGCAGCAGATGACTATCAGGAAAAGCTCATAGCCACCTATCCTCATGAAGCTAAAGGGGTTACGGACCTGTTTGAGACATTCCGTCGTATAGAGGCAGGTGGAGCAGAATTGTCTCCCGAAGCGATTGCCGCACTTGATTTGAGCCTCGCTGAACTCGTCGATCAACACAATATACGGGATGAAAGGGTCGAAGCCATTATCTGCACCCTGTGGGGATATCTTGGTTCTATTCCATCCCGCTTATCAGCCTTCCTATTTGCGCAATTGTGGTGCTCCTATCACCTGGGCGGTTGCTTCTATTTCAAAGGCGGTGGTCAGTCACTGTCCGACGCGTTTGTAGAAATTATCGAAGAGAATGGCGGCAAGGTACGTCGCAGAAACGAAGTCGAAAGCATCCTGACCAATAGTAATGGCGCTATTACGGGTGTTGAGACTAAAAAGGGGATGACCTATCTCGCGTCCCAGGTCATCAGCAATGCATCTGTCCCGTTGACCTTCAACAAGCTGCTCGATAAAAAGGAGTTGGGTGAAGCTGAGCGTGCGCTTGATAAGACGCTCCCGGTTGCAGTTTCGATCAGCCAGGCCTACATCGGTATCCGGGGTGATGCGAGTAAGTTGGGTCTTGCCGACAGGGGACGGTTCTGTGAAACCGGATATGACTATGACGCCCAGTGGGAAGCGATCAAGAAGGGTGACTTCAGGAATACAGATTGCCTGCTGGGCAACCACAATCTGGCTGACCCGGGCCATCATCCCAAGGGGCGCTCCATTTTACATGTGACCCAGATGAGCAACGGCGCGCTCTGGATGGACCTGGACAAGAAAATCTACAGGGAGCGAAAAAGCGAACTTCAGGAGTTTCTTATTGACCGTCTTGCCGATGCCATCCCGGACGTGAGGGACAGGATAGAAGTCTGTGAGGTTGGTACGCCGCATACCATGGCTCGATATACGTCCAACCCACAGGGTTCAATCTATGGCTATGCCTCCGAAAAAGGCAGTCATACGATTCACCGACCGGCACCGCGAACGAGTGTGTCGGGTTTATACCTGGCCGGAGCCTGGACCTTCCCCGGGCCTGGATTCGAAGGCGCAATGGCTTCAGGTTTCAACACTGCCAAGGAAATCCTACAGGATGCCTGAAGGCGATACTGAGCTAGTAGGTAAGGTTCCTGGCTGGTACCGGTACGCAAGGTTTCTTGGTCGCGCACCAGATCTAACTGATCGACAATGGCGCATGCTGGGGTTGGTAGCAGGCGTTTCCTTTTTTGAAATGTATGACCTGCACCTCCTTTCTTTGAATCTGGCCCATATCCAGGCTGAATTGGCGATAGCAGAAGGAGATCTGGGGTTTCTTGGATCCATTATCAGGTCAGGATCGCTGTTTTCTGTATTGATCACATTGGCAGCTGATCGATTTGGGCGAAAACCAATGCTCTTGTTCACGGTTCTTGCCCACACACTCTTTACGGGAGCAACGGCATTCGCCCCCAGTGTTGAAGCCTTTGTCGTACTGCAGTTTTTTGCCAGGGCATTTGCCACGGCAGAAGTTCTGATTGCCATTGTTGTGATTGCAGAGGAATTTCCACCTGAGAAGCGAGGGTGGGGTATCGGTGCTCTAGCTGCCATACAGGCGTGTGGGGCAGGTTTGGCATCACTGTTGTTCTCCATAGTGGACATCCTGCCTTATGGTTGGCGAAGCCTGTATCTTGTTGGGTTGGTTCCCCTGGTCCTGATGGCCTATTGGCGGCGCTCAATGCCTGAAACCTTGTTGTACGAATCGACTCAATTGTCCCAAAATCATGGGCGAAAGGAAGAATCAGTCTGGATACCGGTAGTGTATTTGATTAATCATTCATCTGGTAAGTTACTTGCCATCTGCAGTGTCGTATTCTTTTTCACCATCGGTGCAAGTAGCGCCAGCTTCTTTGCGCCCAAGTACTTGCAGGATGTACATGCCTGGAGCCCAGCCAGTGTGGCCATCCTTATGGCGCTGGGAGGTGCGTTTGGCATTGTAGGCAACCCCCTTGCCGGGTGGTTGAGTGACCGGCTTGGGCGACGACCGGTATCTTCAGGTTTCTCTGTCGGGTTTCTGATTATTGCCTGCGTTTTCTATGGGTCCGTTGGTATGTTTGTTCCCTTTTTGTGGATTATTTTCCTTTTCTTCCTGATGGGAACAGACGTGACCATCGCATCATACGGCAGTGAATTATTCCCTACACGAGCGAGATCGACAGCCACTGGTATCCGCGGACTTGTTGCAACCCTTAGCGGTGCCATTGGTCTGGCAGCCGTGTCCGGGCTTTACACAGTCGTCGGTTCTATCTGGCATGCGATTATGATTCTGTGTGGAATTGGGTTTGTGGTGCCGGTAATACTGTATCTGTTTTTCCCTGAAACAGCGGGTCGTCCCTTAGACGATATTGCCCCGGATGAAGAGGTGTCAGGTCGCAACAGCCTGATCGCAGGTGAACAATGGCAAGACTAAAGCTGACGCAGGAGCAGATCACAGAATTCAAACAGCAACTTGTCTCGACTGCTACGAGTCTATTTGTAGATACTGGCTACGCAGGCGTCACCATGCGGGCAATCGCAAAGGAACTTGGTTGCAGCCCAATGAAGGCATACCGATATTTTGGCGATAAGGATGAGATTTATGCGATGGTCAGGACGGCCGCGTATCAATCCTTCGCTGAATCACAACAGAGCGCATACTTTTCCAGGGACAATACATTGGAAAGACTGGTGCAACTTGGTTTGGCCTACTTCCACTATGCAACTGAAAACCCAGATCAATACCGGCTAATGTTTGAGCTATCCCAGCCGGACCCGGTTGATTATCCGCAACTCCAGGAAGCCGAGAACGCTTCGATGAAGCCATTGCACACGAGCGTCGCGGAACTCATTAGTGAGGGAATTTTCCTGGATGACCCTGCTGCGGAAATTCAAACGCACGTGATCTGGTCTGCTGTTCATGGCGTGGTGTCGCTCAACCTTGCGGGAAAACTTAGTAAACGAGTTGACACTGCAGAGGTCGAGCGGGCAATTATGGATATCTTGTTTTCAGGGCTGGCAGCCAGCTCCAGAACTGTCTAATGAGAACTATCTGACGGGATTTGATTTGCAGGTGTTGAAAAAAACTGGTTGTCCTCGATGCAAAAGGCTGTGAGATTTCTACCCCAGACACAGCCTGTATCCAGGGCAATGGCGGATTCATTGTTGGTAAGGCCTTCTAAAGCAGCCCAATGGCCAAACAGAATGCGCTGAAATGCCTGGGTGGGTCGCATTAGATCGAACCAGGGAGAAAACCCTGCGGGCACCTCACTGCCTTTATGGGTGAGTTCGAGTTTCCCATTCAGGGTGACATAGCGCATCCTGGTGAAGTAGTTGGTTATTATGCGAAGCCGGTCCTGGCCGGCAAGATTGTCTCGCCACTCCTCTGGCTCATTGCCATACATCCCCTTCAGAAAGGCAGTGTAGTCTTCACTCTGCAGAGCGGTTTCAACTTCCCTCGCTCGCGCAAGGCAGGTATCAAGGTTCCACATGGGCGGGATACCCGCATGTACCATGACAGTTCCTGATTCCTGATCGGCGTGTATCAGGGGTTGGCTACGAATCCAGTCAACGATTTCTGGCAGCCTCGGACTTGCCAGCAGGTCTGTGACGGTATCGCTCGGGTGAGGGGCACGGTGACCTGACGCGAGAGCCAAAAAATGCAGATCGTGGTTCCCGAGAACCACCGTTACCTGCTTCTGCGACATTATGAAATCAAGGGATTCAAGGTTCTTTGGACCGCGATTGATCAGATCGCCGACAAACCAGAGGCGATCAGCAGAAGCGTCGTAGTTGACCATATCAAGCAGCCGCTCAAGCTCATCAAAACAGCCCTGAATATCTCCAAAAACGTAGGTTCTCATTTGTTGCTCAGGTAATTGGCACAGCGTACATAGTCATCCGGGCTGAGGTTTTCCGGCCGGAGGCCCGTATCAATGTTGAGACGCTGTAAATCTTCACCGGAAAGATGAGATGCCAAAGCGTTGCGTACGGTTTTCCGCCTCTTACTGAAAGCAGCAACGAGTATTTGACCCAGGAGTTCGAGATCGTTTGCGACCAGGGTGGGGTTTCGTCTTGGTGTCAGCCTGATCAAAGCTGACTCTACTTTTGGTCTCGGGGTGAAAGCACTTGATGGGATCTGGAACAATTTTTCTGCATCGCAGTGGTACTGGCTCATGATTGAGAGGCGGCCGTAGTTCTTGCTTGATGGCTGGGCGGTGATCCTGTCGACGACCTCCAGCTGCAACATGAATGTCAGGTCTTCAATACGTTCACTATGGCTGAACAGTTTGAAGAGCAACGGGGTTGAAATATTGTATGGGAGGTTCCCAACGATCCTGATCGGCGCGGGCGAGCGCAGTCTGCTAAAGTCAAATTTCAGGATATCTTCGGAATAGATTGTGACCCCTGGGTATAAGGTTTCAAGCCGCTCAACTAGATCCCTGTCAATTTCAACCAGGTCAAGGTGACATGATCCAACCAGCAGGTTAGTGATTGCGCCCCGTCCGGGGCCAATTTCGAGAATGTGATCTGTTGGCGCAGGATTGATGGCAGAGACTATCTGCTGGATGATGTTTGCATCCGTCAGGAAGTTCTGGCCGAAACGTTTCCGAGAACGTATAGCCAATTTATGCTAGCTCGCTTCCGGCACCGACATTTCATTCTCCTTCTGAAATGTTCGGGCTAATCGGGCAGCGCATTCGATCGCGCCCTTGAGGCTTTTACAGTCACCTTTCCCAGTACCTGCAAGGTCAAGTGCCGTGCCGTGATCCACAGAGGTTCTAATGACAGGTAACCCCAAGGTGACGTTGACTGCTTCGCCGAAGCCCTGGTGTTTTAGCACAGGCAACCCCTGGTCATGGTACATGACGAGAACTGCATCCGTAGTCGCTAACCTGTGTTCGGTGAAAGCCGTGTCTGCGGGAACGGGTCCCTCTATCTGAAGCCCGGTTTTCGATAGTTCTGCCAGAACTGGAATAATGACTTCAGTTTCCTCTGTACCCAGGTGGCCGCCTTCTCCCGCATGGGGGTTTAATCCACAGACCAGCAATCGAGGCTGATCAATCCCGAATTTGGTTTCCAGTTCTGCCATCGTGATTTGAATTACTTGCCTGAGGCTCTGTCGATTGATGGCATCGGGTACTGCACGTAATGGCAGGTGAGTAGTGGCGAGGGCGATCTTCAGGCTGTCACTGACAAACATCATCACCACATCAGGGGTCCCGGTTTCTTTTGCGAGCCACTCGGTGTGGCCGCTGAATACTATCCCAGCATCGTTGATAACCGCCTTGTTCACAGGTCCTGTGACCATTGCCTGTAGGCTGCCAGCCTGACAGAGAGCAAGCGCCGAACTGAGACACGCCATCACGTAGGGCGCGTTAGCAGGATCGAGTCTCGCCACCTCGCAAGTCGTTTGCAGGGGAATGGGGAAATAGTTGAGTTTGTCCGAAACAAACTCTTTGGTGGTGGACCAGTCATTCAAAGTGATGTCTACTCCTAACAATCTGGCTCGTTCGCGGAGCAGGTCCGGGTCTGCAAAATATATCGGCTGGATCTCGCCACTGAAATTGCTATATGACTGGACGCACAATTCGGGTCCAATACCAGCTGGCTCTCCTGGTGTGACAGCGAGCCTGACGGGTTGGTTAGCTTCGTATCTCGACAAAGGCCTCTTCCCTAATTTCCCTTAACCAGGCTTCAAGCTCTTCATCAAACATCTGGTTACGAAGATAATTCTCGGCCTGCCTCTGCTTGAACCGCTCGCTGAAATCCTCAACTCTTCTGCCAGTGACTTCAAGGAAGTGATACCCATGTTCGGTTCGAAACACTGGGCTAACCTTGTTGAGATCTAAAGTGTTCATCATTTCTTCGAATTTGGGGACAAATACTCCCGCCCTGCTCCAACCAAGGTCACCCCCACTTAGGGCTGAGCCCGGATCATCAGAATGAAGTTTTGCAATTTCGTCAAATGCACGTCCCTCTACGACTTCTTCCTGCAGACTTTCTGCAAGTTCCCGTGCTTCTTCATTTGTCCTGATTTCGGAGGGTCGAACCAGTACGTGACGCACCCTCGTTTGCTCTACATTGCCTTCTGCTTTTGCTCCACGTTTTTGTATCAGCTTTATCAGGTGATAGCCGCTGCCGCTCTTAATAGGGCCGCGTACTTCACCTATTTCCATTTCCTGGGCTACATCTGAGAACATGGTTGGTAGCTGACCTGGTTTTCGCCATCCAAGATCCCCACCTTCAAGGGCATTCTTACCGGCAGATCTTTCAACTGCCAGGCTCTGGAAATCTGCCCCTTCGTCTAGTCGTTTACGAACTGCATCTGCTTGCTGTTTAACTGCTGCTATCTGTTTTGCGTTGGCATCGGCCGGGTTAGGCAGAAGTATATGTGCCACGCGATACTCATCCGCAGTAATTACACCGCCGACTTCAGTATCGAGAAAATTCTTGATCTGTTGTTCTGAGATTCGAATTCGGTTCCGCATGATACCTTGCTGAAGTCTATTCATCTTCAGTTCGCGTCGGATCTGATCCCGCATTTCGGGGTAACTGATGCCATCCTGTTCAATAGCCTGCTGGAACTGGGTCAGGTTGAGCCCATTCTGGGCGGAAATACTCTGTAGCGCCTCGTTTAGCTCAGCGTCGCTGACCCTTATACCGCGACGATCAGCCATTTGGATCTGAAGACTCTCTACGACCAGTCGTTCAATAACCTGTGCGGTCAGCACATCGTCGGCGGGAAGGGTCCCGTTCGGTGAGTTCGATATCTGCGTTTTAATTGCCTTTGTGCGTGCCTTGACTTCTGACTGCATGATAACGTCAGAATCGACAATTACGGCGATTTGATCCAACAGGATCAGCGCGGGATAACAGGCAATTGAACTGCTCAACAGGATAATGCCGGTGACTAATAACACTAGATGTTTCATTACATACCTATTCGATTTTCTCTAGCCCGATAACCGGGGATTGAATCTTCCAGCAGTCGATCTAATCGACCGCCAAGTTCAGCCAGTCCTTTTAACTGAAATTCCAAGAATATGCCAGAATCAGCCCGGTGATCCAGTCTTGTAGACTGGGACTGGCCGGCTGGCGAGGAAGGGTCATCAACAGTGACTGTAATGAGCCTTGGGTCCTCAAGGTAGCGTCGAAACGCCACTCGAAACTTCCAGCAGCAGTCATTGTATTCGACACCGAACAATGACTCTATGGTTTGATCATCATCCCAGCCAAAGTTCCATCGACCAATTGCGCTCCATTTCCCCGCGATACGCCAGATAAAAGAAAGGTCGGATTCCTCCTGCTGCTGAAAGCGGCTAATGGACTGTACTTCCGAGCTGGCATAGCCGTAACTCAGATTGATAATCTTGTGATCATCTGGGTGATATTTGAGAGAAAATTTCCCTCTATTTGAACGTCCATTTCTGGGTTCCCACTCGAAGGAACTGTTCATGGTCAAGTCAGCTCCCAGGGTCAGTCTTAGCTCCGTGAATAGTGCAGAAAAACTGGTGGACAGATCGTCTCCGGGCCTAGGGTTGAAAATAACTTTTCGGTTCTCAAAGTACCGGATCTGGCCAATACTCGCTTTCAGGAACTCTGCACCTGTGTCGGCGAACAGCAGACTGGTTGATAAACCGACGCTCAATTGGTTCGCATCTGCGATCCGGTCATAGCCTGAAAAGCGATTCCTGCGGAACATCCATGCGTAGCTGGGAGTCGATACAGAGGCATCAAAGTCTGGCAGATCGTCCTGTTGGTTGAAATCTGTGTAGAGGTAGAACAGGCGCGGTTCAAGGGTTTGCTGGAATTCTCTTGCACCCCAGCTGAAGAAGCGATCAAAAATGAGTCCCGAATCTAATGACAGAGAAGGTGTGGTCAGGGCCGGGCTGTCGCGAACGGCCAAAGGGGTGTCGCTAAGATTGTACTTCCGGTGGATGAGGTTTGCTGATGGAATGATGAAGCCCCAGGGTCTTCGAAACGGTGTTGCCAGAGTGGCGTCAACAACGGCCCTTTGCCCAGTGATTGCCCGTGAGCCTTTGAGGTTATCAGTGTCACGATCAAAATGGGTGTAACGAAACTTGGCATTGAGCGTTAGAAATTTGTAGCGGTCGCGATAGGAGGCGGATAGTTCTGGCAGCTTCTCATATTGTTCCTGGGAAAAATCATCAAGGTTCTGAAAGCCCTGGACCTGAAGTTTTGATTGCCACTTCCTACTGTGATATGAGATCGATCCGACCCGGTCAAGGGCCGGCGTGGTTCGATTTTTTATATGCCTGTTGCTAACATGAGTGGTTTGATGGGATGATGCGGAGCCGACACTGCCTCCAATGTCACTCAGGTAGTCATTGTCAGAGACGGCACTGTACCGGATCGATGATTTCCAGCGACTTTCGCGGCCACCGTCATGTTTAACGTTGATCAGCCAGCGATCCTCCTTTTCGATCCCTGGGGTAACCGCCCCAGATCGCAAGTCAAGTTCAGTCCTTTCGTCATAAATGTCATCCCTGAGGATGATGGCACCGTCGATAAGGTTGTTCGTATTTTTTGTGAGGTGGCGATATTCTGCTTCATGAATCAGCCCACGTTTCCACATGCTGCGAAACCGGTAGGTTGCGTCGTATTGTGGAGCAAGGTTGAAGTAATAGGGGATATCAAGTTCAGTGCCGCCATCACTATCCTGGCCAATGCTGGGCATGAGGAAGCCAGACTGTCTTTCATCATTAATGGGGAAGCGAAAATAGGGGAAGTAGGCAACAGGAACCTTCTTTATTCTGATGGTCACATCCCGGGCAACACCATATCCCTCTTCTGTCAGCAGGCGGATATTTTTGCCCCGCATGCTCCAGGTATTTTTCCCCGGGTTGCAGCGGGTGAAATCACCATCCTCGATCAGTAGCTCGTTATTCGCTTTCTTGTAAATCCTGGTTGCCCTTCCCTGCATGCGGCTCTGGTGCAATAGAAAGGTCGCCCCGTCGATGACACCGGTACCGGCAAAGAGATTTCCCGATGCTTCACTGCCATGCAGCAGCAGATCTGTTTCCCGGATTGCGACCGGGCCATGCAGGGTCGCTATTTCCGTTGCCGCATCCATGGAAGCGAATTCTGAATGGATGCGTCGCGACCCCTGCTGGATTTCAACATCACCAGTGAATGTGGTTGAATGATCAGCAACGTGAAGGGCATCCCGAGCCGAAACATGGATTGGCTGATTTTCGTTTAGCTGGCTGTTGTTTGGGCGAGTCTCCTCGCTAAACGCTTCTGGCTGGATGTAGAGCCCGTCGCAGTACCAGGGGAGAGATTGGCGCTGATCCTCGTTGAGGTCCGCCGCTGGAACCCAGTCCACTTCGGCTGCACTCTGTGCGCGAGTTAGTGGTACGTAGGCCAGGATAGAGACAAGGAAAAGGGCCAAAACCGTTCCAGTTACTGTCTTAACGGTTGCGGTCATAGCGTTCGGAAAAGCAGATGTGCTCGCGTCGAATCAGATACAGGATAATAGAACATTCAGTGGTGGAGGTCAGTTAAATTTCCGGAATGACGCAAGATCTGCGAAAGAAACAACTCAATAAGTGGGCTCATGCGCAGTTAGCGGCCAGATCGATGGTGATATCTGGGGCTGGGCCGCTGGTTCCGGCCTCCGATGATGCCAGTTTTAGGCGTTATTATCGTCTCCCGGATGGTCTTCATCCGTTGATCTTTGTCGATGCACCACCGGATAAAGAAGACAGTCGGTCTTTTGTCTCAATTGCTGAAAATCTTAACGATGCTGGTCTAAACGCCCCTGTGGTCTTTGCTGCGGACTATGATCTGGGTTTCATGATGCTCTCAGATCTCGGCACTGACCTCTATCTACCCGCTATTGAAGCGGCTGATGAGGCTGGTGCGGATGGGTCTCGACCCTTGTATCGGGATGCAATTGACGCCCTGTGCATCATGCAGTCCATCAAAGCCGAAGTGCCCGATTACAACATCATTCTGTTGCGGCAGGAAATGGATCTGTTTCCCCACTGGTTCCTCGGTAGGGAACTGGGGCACGATTGCACTGGCGCTGAGGTGAAGATGCTTGATGCAGTATTTGCCTTGATGATCAAAAATGCCCTGGAGCAGCCCCAGGTCTTTGTGCACCGTGATTATCACAGCAGAAACCTGATGGTAACCTCTGACAACAACCCCGGTATTATTGATTTCCAGGATGCGGTTCAGGGGGCGGTAACCTATGACCTGGTTTCCCTGCTGCGTGACTGCTATTTCAAATTGCCTCCTGATGAGGTCAGGCACTGGGTAGTGTATTTCCGCGCCAGGTTGATCGAGCAACATCGAATTGATCCCGTGGATGAAGAGACTTTCATGCGCTGGTTTGACCTGATGGGTCTGCAGCGGCACTTGAAGTGTGCAGGGATATTCTCCCGCCTGCATCTGCGCGATGGCAAGGAAGGATATCTGGGCGATATTCCCCTGGTGATTGGCTATATGAAAGAAGTTTGTACCCGTTACGAAGACCTTGCCAGCTTTGGGGGCTGGTTGTCAGAGGTTGTCGGGCCGAGACTAAAGTCCCGGTTGTTCGAGTGATGAAGGCTATCATCCTTGCTGCTGGTGAAGGCCGCCGTCTGCAACCACTCACCCATACAATACCAAAACCTATTCTGCAGGTGGGTGGCAAGAGCCTGATTGAAAGGCATGTAGAACGCCTGGTCACAGCGGGCATCAGAAATGTGGTTGTCAATCTGTTTCATTTAGGCAAGGAGATTGAGCGGGTGCTGGGCACTGGGGACAAATTTGGTGCTGAGATCACCTATTCGAGAGAGGATAGGTTAATGGAAACCGGCGGTGGTATTGCCAGCGCTTTAGGCCTGCTTGGTCAAGACGACTTTGTTGTCGTCAATGGCGACATTTACACGGATTTTGACTTCAGCGGTTTGAATTCACTCCCTGCCGGTGTAATGGGTCATTTGATCCTGGTAGATAATCCTGCGCATCACCCGGCTGGTGACTTCGCGATCAGGGAGGGCGGTGTGCTGGCGAGGACCGGCGCCTGCCTGACTTATACGGGTATCAGTGTGCTGTCACACGACCTGTTTTCCGGTTGTGAATCAGGCCCTTTTCCACTGCGGGATCTGCTGCTGCCCGGTGCTGCCGCAGGCAGGCTTAGTGGAGAACATTACAAAGGGTTCTGGTCAGACGTGGGGACGATACAAAGGTATGAAGAACTGGCGGCCAAGCGAGGCTAACAATTTTGTAAAGGGATATGTATCCCCAGGCACTAGTATTTAGTAAACTTGCATTAGCAGGTCACATTATTCATTCAACCTTTCAGGTGGAACCTTTTTTAGGTAGAACAATGGAAAACATAATTGCACCATCAATACTTTCGGCTGATTTTGCGCGATTAGGTGAAGATGTAGAGTCTGTACTTGATGCTGGCGCTGATATGGTGCACTTCGATGTGATGGACAATCATTATGTGCCGAACCTGACAATCGGTCCGATGGTGTGTAAAGCATTGCGCGGTTATGGTATTACGGCGCCCATTGATGTGCACCTTATGGTCAAACCAGTTGACCGAATTATCAGTGATTTCATTGAGGCCGGTGCAACCCATATCACCTTCCACCCGGAGGCGTCTGAGCATGTTGATCGCTCCCTTGAACTCATCAAATCAGCTGGTGTGAAATGTGGGCTGGTGTTCAACCCCACGACTTCACTCAGTTACCTTGACTATGTGCTCGACAAGATTGACATGGTGCTGATTATGTCAATTAACCCCGGCTTTGCAGGTCAATCATTTATCCCGGCGACCCATAGGAAGATAAGGCAGGTAAGAGAGCTAATCGATGGTGCCGGCAGGGATATTCGCCTCGAAATTGATGGCGGAGTAAAGACCGACAATATTGCGGATATTGCCCGCTCAGGTGTTGATACGTTCGTTGCGGGTTCGGCCATATTTGGAACTGATGATTATGCGGCAACTATTGCGGTCATGAGGCGTGAACTGTTGGATGCTGCTGTATAGAGTTGTCAAAGCGAATTCAGTTGATTAAGCTTGGTGGGCTTTTTTTGCAAGAACCGCTGAAGGCTCTTTTTACAAGAACCGCTGAAGGCT
>Ga0187833_10000123_pt1 | contig 83089 bp, 91 predicted proteins | sample ETNtaG_37_FD_167968 | JGI IMG/M metagenome (GOLD analysis project Ga0187833, IMG submission 167968) | Marine microbial and viral communities from oxygen minimum zone, Eastern Pacific Ocean - ETNP2014_SV_400_PacBio MetaG (Illumina Assembly) | ecosystem: Environmental > Aquatic > Marine > Hypoxic... | reverse complement strand
CAATATCGAGATGTCGGTTGAGTTGATCGCGCCGATCGCCATGGACGAAGGTCTGCGTTTCGCGATCCGCGAAGGCGGCCGCACGGTTGGTGCCGGCGTCGTCGCGGCTATCGACGAGTAAGTGGCGGTGAGCGATTATTTTCGGCCCTGCCCGGCGGTTGCTGGGACAGGGTTGGCAAAGGAGTGTAGCTCAATTGGCAGAGCACCGGTCTCCAAAACCGGGGGTTGTGGGTTCGAGTCCCTCCACTCCTGCCATTAATGAACGAGCGGCCCAGGTAAAGGCAACCTTGGAATAGACGGCAATTAGGCGGAAGCAACGATGGCAAAGGCAAGTCCGGCGGAATTTGTCAGGCAGGTGCGGCAGGAGACCTCCAAGGTAACCTGGCCGACGCGCAAGGAAACCGGTCTGACCACGGCCATGGTGTTCGTCATGGCTGCCTTGGCCGCTATTTTCTTTCTGTTGGCGGACAAGCTGATCACTTTTGGCGTGGAATTACTTCTCGGCCTGGGAGGCTGAATAGATGGCGGTGCGTTGGTATATCGTTCATGTCTATTCTGGCTTCGAGGGCAAGGTGTCGACATCGATCCGCGAACAGGCCGAAGCCAATGGCCTTGACAAGGATATTTTGGAAATCATGGTGCCAACCGAGGAAGTGGTGCAAATGCGCCGCGGCCAAAAGGTCAACGCTGAGCGGAAGTTCTTTCCAGGCTATGTCCTGGTTAAGATGGACCTCTCGGACGATGCCTATCACCTGATCAAGGATACCGCTAAGGTGACCGGTTTTCTTGGTACGGGAGGCAAGCCCTCGCCGATTTCGGAAGTCGAGGCGCAGCGGATCATGACCCAGGTCCAGGAAGGTATCGAGCGGCCGAAACCCTCGATCACGTTCGAGGTGGGCGAGCAGGTACGAGTCAGCGACGGGCCATTCGCCTCGTTCAACGGCTTGGTGGAAGAGGTTGATGAAGAACGGGCCCGCCTCAAGGTCTCGGTCTCCATCTTTGGCCGGGCGACACCGGTGGAATTGGAATACGGTCAGGTCGAAAAATCCTGATCACGATGTGAGTTTTTGACGTGTGGGAGGCCCGCCATGGCCGTACCACGCACCCTTCGGCGGCGCTGTTGATTGACGCCGTCAGCAAATGAGAAGGACAGACAATGGCAAAGAAGATTAGCGGTTATATCCGCTTGCAAATCCCGGCTGGACAAGCCAATCCGTCCCCGCCTGTGGGCCCCGCGTTGGGTCAGCAGGGCGTCAATATCATGGAATTCTGCAAGGCTTTCAACGCTGAAACACAGAACCTTGAAGGCGGCATGCCGATCCCTTGCGTGATCACGGTGTATGCTGACAAAAGCTTCAGCTTCATCACCAAGACCCCGCCGGCAAGCTTCTTTATCAAGAAGGCCGCCGGCCTGCCCAAGGCCGCGAATGAGCCTGGCCGCGAGGTCGTGGGCTCGATCACCATGGCGCAGGTGCGCGAGATCGCGGAGGCGAAGATGATTGATTTGAATGCCAATGATCTGGATCAGGCCAGCAAAATGATTGCCGGTTCGGCCCGCTCAATGGGCATCGAGGTAGAGGGATAATCTGATGGCGAAGAAGAACACCAAGCGCACGAAGGATGCCCGGGCCGAGATCGACCGAGACGCAGAGTATGAATTGGGCGCGGCCGTGAAATTGGTCAAGGACGCCGCCACCGCAAAGTTCGATGAGACCATTGAGGTCGCCATGAATCTGAACGTCGACCCCCGCCATGCGGACCAGATGGTGCGCGGTGTGGTGCAATTGCCCAACGGCACCGGCAAATCCGTCCGTATCGCGGTATTCGCCAAGGATGCCAAGGCGGACGAGGCCAGGGAAGCGGGCGCCGATCTGGTCGGCGCCGAGGACCTGGCGGAGAAAATTCAGGCCGGCGAGATGGATTTTGACCGCTGTATCGCGACCCCGGACATGATGGCCGTGGTTGGTCGTTTGGGTAAGGTGCTGGGCCCGCGCGGCCTGATGCCGAACCCGAAACTGGGTACGGTAACCCCCGATTTGGCCGGTGCCATCGCGGCGCAAAAGGGTGGCCAGGTGGAATTCCGGGTGGAAAAAGCAGGAGTTATTCATGCCGGTGTCGGCAAGGCCAGCTTTGCCCAGGACGCATTGCAGGCCAACGTATCGGCCTTTGTGAATGCTGTTTTGCGGGCCAAACCAAGCGGCGCCAAGGGGACCTTTGTGAGGAAGGTCGCGGTCAGTTCGACCATGGGTCCCGGCGTCAAAATCGATATTGCCTCGGTTGAGCAATAAGTAGTTTAAAAGGTTGGCCGCCTGGCAAATTGCCCAATCGGCCCAACGTCGGAAAGTGGTGGAGCTTCGTTGTTCCAATGCTTTCCACCTGTCCGAGACTGCAGGCGCGGTTTGTTCCCAAGGTTTAATTGGGGTGGCTGTTTAAGGGTCCAAGCGAAGGACCACCTGTATAGACGGGGGTAGAGGCGGATTTCATGGCCATGTTTTCGTGGCGCCGTGAAGCCAAGTTCGAACCCTGGGGCAGGCAAACCGGATCGCGCGAATGCATTACCGGCGGGTTTGCTGATAACGCACTCAACGATCTAAACCGCAACCGGCTGTGAACGGATGTTTCCGGGCACGGCCACCGTTAGGGAGCGAAATAGTGGACCGAGCGCAAAAGCGTGAGGCGGTGGCGGAACTGAACGAGGTATTCGCGAATACCTCTTCGGTCGTGGTCACCCACTACAGTGGCTTGAATGTGGCCGAGATCAGTGATCTTCGGCGGCAGATGCGGGCTGCTGGCGCTACTTTTAAGGTCACCAAAAACCGGCTGACCAAGCTTGCCCTTGATGGAACCCCGTATGCCCCGATCGGCGACTTGTTCGCCGGTCCGACGGCGATCGCCTATTCGGACGATCCAGTCGCGCCCGCCAAGGTGGCGGTCGATTTTGCCAAGGGCAACGACAAGCTTGTCGTTCTTGGCGGCGCCATGGGCGACAACCAATTGGATGTTGCTGGCGTTAAGGCATTGGCTTCGCTGCCATCCCTGGAGGAGCTGCGCGGCAAATTGATCGGGGTGTTGCAAGCCCCCGCAACCAAGCTGGCTGGCGTCGTTCAGGCGCCGGCTTCGCAGTTGGCGCGGGTGCTTTCGGCACAGGGTTCCAAAGATGAGGCGGCTTGAGCTGTCACAATTTAGGTTTGAACTAGGAGCTACGAAAAATGGCTGATTTAGAGAAGATTGCAGAAGACTTGTCCGCGTTGACCGTCATCGAGGCGGCTGACCTGGCCAAGCTGTTGGAAGAAAAATGGGGCGTCTCCGCGGCTGCCCCGGTTGCCGTCGCAGCCGCCGCGCCGGCTGATGGCGGTGGTGCCGCCGAAGAGAAGACCGAGTTTGATGTTGTTCTGGCCTCGTTTGGCGAGAAAAAGATCAATGTCATCAAGGAAGTCCGGGCGATCACTGGTCTGGGCCTGAAAGAGGCCAAAGATTTGGTCGAATCGGCACCGAAAGAGATCAAGGAAGGCGTCGCGAAAGACGAGGCCGACAAGATCAAGGAACAGCTCGAAGGCGCTGGCGCGACCGTCGAGATCAAGTAGACACACTGTTCCGGCTTGGTTCCGGCGGCTGGTGGAACGGAATACCGCTGCACCAGCCGCCATCCAATTTTTCGTAAAGCGCGGATGGTTGATTATTTTGTTTGTTTATATTGACTTACCGCAAGATATCGTTATCAACTCGACCTTTGGTGTCTATGAAAACTGGAACGGGGTAAAAACTGGCGGACCACCGTGGCGGTCGCGCCCATTTTTGCGTGGATTTGGTTGTTGGTCCAACGCCAGTATTTTTGCCGATGGAGCTGGCAGCCGAGGCCTATCACGTATGATCCCGAATAGTCATCGCGCCCCCGTTCGGGGCGCGTAATGGGGCAATAGGTGTCCATTGGTTTTGGCAATGGGCATCCTGGTCGAAGCATGAGGAAGACGCATGTCACTGACATTTACCGGTCGTAAACGCATCCGCAAATCTTTTGGACGCATCGCGGAAGTCGCAGCGATGCCCAATCTGATCGAGGTGCAGAAAAGCTCGTACGACAAATTCCTGCAGGCCGACATTCCGGAAGCCGACAGGGGCGACAACGGCATGAACGGCGTCTTCCAATCGGTTTTCCCGATCAAGGATTTCGCCGAAACGGCGGAGCTGCACTACGTCAAGTTCAATTTGGAAGACCCCAAATACGACGTCGAGGAATGTCAGCAGCGGGGCATGACCTATGCCGCGCCCTTGAAGGTAACGCTGCGCCTGATCGTTTTCGAGGTGGACGAAGATACCCAGGCCAAGTCGGTTCTGGATATCAAGGAACAGGAAGTCTACATGGGCGAAATGCCCCTGATGACCAACAACGGCACCTTCGTCGTCAATGGTACCGAGCGGGTGATCGTCAGCCAGATGCACCGTTCCCCCGGCGTGTTCTTTGATCACGACAAGGGCAAAACCCATTCGTCCGGTAAGTTCCTCTTCGCGGCCCGGATTATTCCCTACCGCGGCTCTTGGCTGGATTTTGAATTCGATGCCAAGGATATTGTCTTTGTCCGCATCGACCGCCGCCGCAAACTGCCCGTGACCACCTTGCTGCAGGGCATCGGCTTGAGCGCCGAAGAGATCCTGAATTATTTCTACCGCACGGTGGATTACAAATACGACAACCGGAAAAAGGGCTGGCGTACGGTGTTCGAGCCCGAGCGTCTACGCGGCCTGCGCGTGGTCCGCGACCTGATCAACGCTAAGAACGGCGACGTGATTGTGGAGGCCGGGGAAAAGATTACCCCGCGCCGGACCCGCAAGCTGATCGAGGACGGCGTCAAGGAACTGCTGGTCACGGACGAGGATCTGGTGGGCCGTTACGTGGCCATCGACCTGATCGACGAAAGCACCGGCCTGGTGCTGGCCGAGGCGGGCGAGGAATTGACCGAGGAGCTGGTGGTTTCGCTACGCGACGGCGGTATCAATCTGATCCCGACCCTTGATATCGACCATGTCACCGTGGGCGCCTATATCCGCAATACCCTGATGGGAGACAAGAACTCCAGTCGGGAGCAAGCGCTGATCGATATTTACCGGGTCATGCGTCCCGGCGAACCGCCAACGGTGGAGGCGGCGCAAAACCTGTTCAATTCCATGTTCTTCGATTCCGAGCGTTATGACCTGTCCTCCGTGGGTCGGGTTAAGCTGAACGCCCGCCTGGGTCTGGATGCGGAAGATACGGAGCGGGTCCTGCGCATTGAGGACATCATGGCCGTGGTCAAGACCCTGGTCGAACTGAAGAACGGCCGGGGCGAGATCGATGATATCGATCACCTGGGCAACCGCCGGGTTCGCTCGGTCGGTGAGCTAATGGAAAATCAATACCGCATCGGACTCCTCCGCATGGAGCGGGCGATCCGTGAACGCATGAGTTCGGTCGAGATTGATAGTGTGATGCCGCATGATCTGATCAACGCCAAGCCGGCGGCGGCGGCGGTGCGAGAATTCTTTGGTTCTTCCCAGCTTAGCCAGTTCATGGATCAGACCAATCCTCTGTCCGAGATTACCCACAAGCGGCGCCTCTCGGCGCTTGGCCCGGGCGGTTTGACGCGAGAGCGGGCCGGTTTCGAGGTGCGCGACGTGCATCCCACCCATTATGGCCGGATTTGCCCGATCGAAACGCCGGAAGGCCCGAACATCGGCCTGATCAATTCGCTGGCGACCTATGCCCGCATCAACCGTTACGGTTTCATCGAAACCCCGTACCGGAAAGTGACCGGTGGCCGGGTCGGCGAGGACGTGCTGTATCTTTCGGCCATGGAAGAGGGCAAATACACCATTGCCCAGGCCAATGCGGAACTTGATAAGCGCGGCCGTTTCGTCGCCGATCTGATCAGCTGCCGTGTTGGTGACGACTTCCAGATGACGGCGCCGGAAAACATCGAATATATGGATGTTTCGCCAAAGCAGCTGGTCTCGGTCGCGGCGGCGTTGATCCCATTCTTAGAGAACGATGACGCCAACCGGGCCCTGATGGGTTCGAACATGCAGCGCCAGGCGGTGCCTCTGCTGCAGGCTGAGGCGCCATTGGTTGGCACCGGCATGGAAGCCACCGTTGCCAGGGATTCCGGTGTCTCTGCCGTCGCGCGGCGGACCGGTATTGTCGATCAGATCGACGCGACCCGCATCGTCGTTCGCGCCACGGAAGAGTCCGACCTGTCGGTCAGCGGCGTGGATATCTACAATCTGCTGAAGTTCCAGCGCTCGAACCAGAACACCTGCATCAACCAGCGCCCGCTGGTCAAGGTGGGCGATGAAGTGTCGGCTGGTGATATTATCGCCGATGGCCCCTCGACCGAACTGGGCGAGCTGGCTCTGGGCCGCAATGTGCTGGTCGCCTTCATGCCGTGGATGGGTTACAATTTCGAGGATTCCATCCTGATCTCGGAACGCATCGTCCGTGATGATGTATTCACCTCGATCCATATCGAGGAATTCGAGGTCATGGCCCGCGATACCAAGCTGGGCCCGGAGGAGATCACCCGGGATATTCCCAACGTCGGCGAGGAAGCCCTGCGCAATCTCGACGAGGCGGGTATCGTTTATATAGGGGCGGAAGTACACCCGGGCGATATTCTCTGCGGCAAGATCACCCCGAAGGGGGAAAGCCCGATAACGCCGGAGGAAAAACTGCTGCGTGCGATCTTTGGCGAAAAAGCCTCGGATGTGCGCGATACCTCGCTGAAGCTGCCCCCCGGCGTGGCCGGCACGGTGGTCGAGGTGCGGGTATTCTCGCGTCATGGCGTCGACAAAGACGAGCGCGCCCTGGCGATCGAGCGGGACGAGATCGAGCGTCTGGCCAAGGACCGGGACGACGAGATGGAAATCCTGGAGCGGAATACCTATGCCCGCTTGCATCAATTTCTCATGGGCAAGACGGCTTCTGGCGGTCCCAAGGCGATCAAGGCGGATACCCGCATCACGGAAAGCCTACTGGCGGATTTGAGCCGCGGCCAATGGTGGCAGATCACTCTGTCCAACCAGAAAGCCATGGACGAGATCGAACAGCTGAACAAACAATTCGATTTGGCGCGCAAGGAGCTGGAAGACCGTTTCGACAATAAGCTGGATAAGTTGCAGCGTGGTGACGAGCTGTTGCCCGGCGTGATGAAGATGGTTAAGGTCTTCGTCGCCGTGAAACGCAAATTGCAGCCCGGCGACAAGATGGCGGGCCGGCACGGCAACAAGGGCGTGATCTCTAACATCGTCCCGATTGAGGATATGCCCTATCTCGATGACGGCACCAACGTCGATATCGTCCTCAATCCCTTGGGCGTGCCAAGCCGCATGAACGTGGGACAGATCCTGGAAACCCATCTGGGCTGGGCTTCGGCCGGTCTGGGATTGCAGATCGGTGAGTTGGTCGATCAGGTCCGCCGCGGTGGCAAACAGGACGATCTGAAGAAACATCTGAAGGTGGTCTACGGCGATGATCAATATAAAGACACTATCGCCGACCTGAACGAGGATCAGGTGTTGGAGTTGGGCGATAACCTGCGCAAGGGCGTGCCCATGGCGACGCCGGTGTTCGATGGCGCCCATGAAGCCGATATCGTCACTATGCTGGGCCATGCCGGGCTGGAAGAATCCGGCCAGGTTACCTTGCATGACGGCCGTACCGGCGAGCCTTTCCAGCGTAAGGTGACGGTGGGCTACATCTACATGTTGAAGCTGCACCACCTGGTGGACGATAAGATTCATGCCCGTTCGATTGGCCCTTACAGCCTGGTGACCCAGCAACCGCTGGGCGGCAAGGCGCAATTTGGCGGTCAACGGTTTGGCGAGATGGAGGTCTGGGCCCTACAGGCCTATGGCGCAGCCTACACCTTGCAGGAAATGCTGACGGTGAAGTCGGACGATGTGGCCGGCCGGACCAAGGTTTATGAAGCCATCGTGCGCGGCGACGACGCGTTCGAGGCTGGTATCCCGGAATCCTTCAATGTGCTGGTGAAGGAAATGCGCTCGCTTTGCCTGAATGTAGAGCTGTCGCAGAATAGTTACTGATCCGCTGGACGGAGGCCTCGCCCTCCGTCCCATCCACGGATCAGCCTTTTGATGTCACGAGGCAGCCCTGAACCTGATATAGGGCCGCCGCAAATGGGAGATGGACTCCATGAGCGAGCTGATGAGAATTTTTGGCCCTGCCACTACTTCGGCCGCCGACAACTTCGATCAGATCAAAATTTCAATCGCCAGCCCCGACCGCATCCGATCATGGTCGTTTGGTGAAATCAAGAAACCGGAGACCATCAACTACCGAACTTTCAAGCCGGAGCGTGATGGCCTGTTCTGCGCCCGTATCTTTGGCCCGATCAAGGATTACGAATGCTTGTGTGGCAAATACAAACGCATGAAGTTCAAGGGCATTGTTTGCGAAAAATGCGGTGTCGAGGTGACTCTCTCGAAGGTGCGCCGGGAGCGCATGGGCCATATCGAACTGGCCTCGCCGGTGGCGCATATCTGGTTCCTGAAATCCTTGCCCTCGCGCATCGGCCTGCTGCTGGACATGACCCTCAGGGATCTGGAACGCGTGCTGTATTTCGAACACTATGTGGTGATCGAACCTGGCCTGACGCCCATGGAGTATATGCAGCTGCTGACCGAGGATGAATACCTCGACGCCCAAGACGAATATGGCGAGGATGCGTTTTCCGCCGGTATCGGTGCCGAGGCGATCAAGGAGATCTTGGCTCACGTCGATCTGGATTCCGAACGTATCAAGCTGCGTCAGGAATTGGCCGAAACCACGTCTGAGTTGAAGCCGAAGAAGATCGTCAAGCGGCTGAAGCTGATTGATGCCTTTATTGAATCCGGCAACCGTCCGGAGTGGATGATCCTGGAAGTCGTTCCCGTGATCCCGCCGGAGCTGCGCCCCCTGGTGCCGCTGGATGGCGGCCGATTCGCGACCTCGGATCTGAACGATCTGTATCGCCGGGTGATCAACCGCAATAACCGCTTGAAGCGGCTGATGGAACTGCGGGCACCGGATATCATCGTCCGTAATGAAAAGCGCATGTTGCAGGAATCAGTCGATGCCTTGTTTGATAACGGCCGTCGCGGCCGGGTTATAACGGGCGCCAACAAGCGGCCCCTGAAATCCCTGGCCGATATGCTGAAAGGCAAACAGGGCCGGTTCCGCCAGAACCTGTTGGGCAAGCGGGTGGATTACTCCGGCCGTTCGGTCATCGTTGTCGGGCCGGAGTTGAAGCTGCACCAATGCGGCTTGCCGAAGAAGATGGCGTTGGAACTGTTTAAGCCGTTCATCTATTCTAATCTGGAGGTTGACGGCACAGCCGCGACCTTGAAGATGGCCAAGAAGCTGGTCGAAAAAGAGCGGCCGGAGGTTTGGGATATTTTGGAGCGCGTGATCCGCGAACATCCGATCATGCTGAACCGGGCCCCAACCCTGCATCGCCTTGGCATCCAGGCGTTCGAGCCGGTGCTGGTCGAAGGCAAGGCCATTCAACTGCACCCCCTGGTCTGCGCCGCCTTCAATGCGGATTTTGACGGCGATCAGATGGCGGTGCACGTACCGCTTAGCCTGGAGGCGCAGTTGGAAGCCCGGGTGTTGATGATGTCCACCAACAACATTCTCAGCCCCGCCAACGGCAAGCCCATCATCGTACCATCGCAGGATATTGTCCTGGGCATCTATTACCTGACCATGGAAGTGCCCAGCGGGCCTGGTGAAGGGATGATCTTCTCCGACGTGGCGGAAATTGAAATGGCGCTGGATTCGGGCAGCATCAATCTGCATTCCAAGATCCGCGCCCGCTATCACACCGTTGATGAAAATGGCGATGCGGTCACTATGTTGCCGGAGACCACGGCGGGCCGCATGCTCATCGCGAACATCCTGCCGCGCCACCGGGCCATTCCCTTCGATCTGGTCAACCGCTTGCTGACCAAGAAGGAAATCAGCCAGGTGATTGACGAGATCTATCGTCATTGCGGCCAGAAGGACACTGTGATCTTTGCCGACCAATTGATGAAGCTTGGTTTCCGTCATGCCTGTCTGGCCGGTATTTCCTTTGGCAAGGACGACATGGTCGTACCCGATACCAAGGAAAGCTTGGTCGATGTTACACGTGATCTGGTCAAGGAGTACGAGCAGCAGTATCAGGACGGCCTGATCACTCAGGGTGAAAAATATAATAAGGTGGTCGATGCCTGGGCCCAGTGCACGGACAAGGTCGCCGACGAGATGATGGATCGGATTTCGTCCGAGGGGCAGGAAACCGGCAACATCAACTCGATCTGGATGATGGCCCATTCCGGCGCCCGTGGTTCGGCCGCGCAGATGAAGCAGCTTGCCGGCATGCGTGGCCTGATGGCCAAGCCGTCCGGCGAGATCATTGAAACGCCGATCATCTCGAACTTCAAGGAAGGCCTGTCCGTGTTGGAGTACTTTAACTCCACCCATGGCGCCCGCAAGGGTCTGGCCGATACTGCGCTGAAGACTGCGAACTCGGGCTATCTGACCCGCCGCCTGGTGGACGTGGCCCAGGATTGCACTGTGGTAGAGGAAGACTGTGGTACGGAAAACGGCATCACCATTAAGGAAGTCCTTGAAGGCGGCGATGTCGTTTCCTCGCTGGCGGAACGAGTCTTGGGCCGGACGGTGGCGGTGGACGTGGTTGATCCGGTCAGCAACAAAGTGCTGATCTCCGGCGGCACCATGATCGAGGAAGCGGAAACCGAAATTCTGGAGCAGGCCGGAATTCAGTCATTGTTGATCCGCTCGGTTCTGACCTGTGAAATCCAATCGGGTGTTTGCGGCAAATGTTATGGCCGTGATCTGGCGCGGGGCACTAAGGTCAACATGGGCGAGGCGATCGGTGTCATTGCAGCCCAGTCGATTGGCGAGCCCGGTACCCAGTTGACCATGCGGACCTTCCATATCGGAGGCACTGCACAGGTGGCTAACCAGTCCTCGATCGAGGCCTCGACGGATGCTACGCTACGTATTGAAAACCGTGATGTGCTGGCGGATTCGACGGACCGGCTGGTGGCCATGGGCCGGGCCATGGAACTGCTATTGATCGACGCCAATGACCGTGAGCGGGCCCGTTTCCGCATTCCTTACGGCGCGCGGTTGATGGTGGATGACGGCACGCAGGTCGCCAAGGGCGACAAGCTGGCGGAATGGGATCCCTATACCCGGCCGATCATGACGGAACGGGATGGCTTGGTGAATTACCGTGATCTGGTCGAAGGTTCGACCATGCGGGAAGAAACTGATGAAGCCACCGGCATTTCTTACTGGGTGGTGGTGGATCACCGTGCTGGCAAGAAAGATTCCGAATTGCGCCCTCGTATTACCCTGCGTGACAAAAAGGGCGAAGTTGTCACCCTGCCCAACGATATGGAGGCGCGCTACTTCCTACCGCCCGATGCCATTCTGTCGGTGGATGACGGCTCGGAAGTGCATGCCGGCGACGTGCTGGCGCGCATTCCAATGGCATCTGCCCGGACCCGCGATATTACCGGCGGTCTGCCCCGTGTGGCCGAACTGTTCGAGGCCCGGCGTCCGAAGGATCATGCGATCATCGCTGAAAGCGATGGCTATGTGGAATTTGGCCGGGATTACAAGACCAAGCGCCGCATCATTGTCCGGCACGAGGAGGAAACCGTCGAGCCGACGGAATACCTGGTGCCCAAGGGACGTCACATCACGGTTCAGGAAGGTGACTTTATCCGTAAGGGTGAATACCTCCTCGATGGTAATCCGGCGCCCCACGATATTCTGAAGGTGCAGGGTATCGAGGCACTGGCTGCTTATCTGGTCAACGAAATCCAGGAGGTCTATCGGTTGCAGGGCGTGAAGATCAACGATAAGCATATCGAAGTGATCGTGCGCCAGATGCTGCAGAAGGTGGAGATCGAGGATGGCGGCGAAACCACCTTCCTCAAGGGCGAGCAGGTGGACCGGGTCGAATTGGACGAGGTCAACGCCCGCGACGTTGCCGAAGGGCGCAAGCCGGCTACGGCCAGCCCGGTGTTGTTGGGTATCACCAAGGCCTCGCTGCAGACCCGTTCGTTTGTATCCGCCGCCTCCTTCCAGGAAACCACCCGGGTGCTGACAGAAGCTGCTGTGGTGGGTAAGGCCGACGATCTGATCGGCCTGAAAGAGAACGTCATCGTGGGCCGTTTGATCCCGGCCGGCACCGGCGCGCAATTGAGCCATTTGCGCGAGATCGCGCAACAGCGCGATACCGAGATCGTGAGCTCGACCGCATTGCCCGAAGCGGAAGAAGAGGCGGAAGCCGCCGCCGGCGACGACTAGAACTGCACGCTCATCGCGGCTGGTGTCGGCGGATAGCTGATGCCGGCCGAATTTTTTCTTCAAACCGTTATTTAGATGCAGAATACTACCATTTTTTAAAATTTGCTGCGCTGCAAAAAAAGGCCGGTGTTTTGGTAAAATATCGGTTGACGTAATGGGGGCGCATACATAGTATCCGCCAACCAAATCGCGGCAGGTGGTAGCCGATGGAACGCGATGGTGCGGTGCTTTGTTATGCCGCGCCAGTGGCGGCTAAACACTGCGGCAGGTATCTAGGAAGACATAGCCGACGCGGTTATTTATGTGGGCTAATTTGGTCCAGTTTGATTTGGGCGGAGCCGGTTCTTTGTGGCCATCCGCCGCGTTAGACCGTGTTCGTTTTGTCTTCTTGACGAAGTTCAGTGTGCTTCGTATTTTTTGCGCGCTTCTGGAAAGACCATGAAAATGGCTGATTTCTAGGCGAAATTGTGGAAGATGCGGCACGAATGATAACGATCTAGACACAGCTAAAGGATCGACAGCGCATGCCGACGATCAACCAACTGATCCGCAAACCGCGGCAAAAACCTAAAACCCGCAACAAGGTTCCGGCCCTGGAAGCCTGCCCGCAGAAACGCGGCGTTTGCACGCGGGTCTATACGACCACTCCGAAAAAGCCGAACTCGGCCCTGCGTAAGGTCGCCCGGGTCCGCTTGACCAATGGTTTCGAGGTCACGTCGTATATTCCTGGCGAAGGCCATAACCTGCAGGAACATTCGGTCGTGATGATCCGTGGCGGCCGGGTCAAGGATTTGCCCGGTGTCCGTTATCACATCATTCGCGGTGTGCTCGACACCCAAGGCGTCAAGGACCGCCGGCAGCGCCGGTCCAAGTACGGCGCGAAACGCCCGAAATAGCGGCCGAAGTAGGGAGAGCCCGTAATGTCACGTCGTCACCGCGCGGAAAAACGCGAAATCTTGCCCGATGCCAAATATGGCGACCGGGTGCTGACCAAATTCATGAACAGCTTGATGATCCATGGCAAGAAATCGACCGCCGAAGGCATCGTCTATGGCGCGTTCGACCGAATCGAGGAAAAAGCCCATCAGGATCCGGTGCAGGTTTTCCATCAAGCATTGGAAAATGTGAAGCCGGCGATCGAAGTGCGTTCCCGCCGGGTGGGTGGCGCTACCTATCAGGTGCCGATCGAAGTGCGTTCCGACCGCAGCCAGGCGCTGGCCATTCGTTGGCTGATAGCCGCCGCGCGGGCACGCTCCGAAAACACCATGGTGGAGCGCCTGTCGGGTGAACTGCTTGATGCCGCGAATGCGCGCGGCACCTCCGTGAAGAAACGGGAAGACACGCACCGTATGGCGGAGGCCAACCGGGCCTTCTCTCATTACCGCTGGTAAAGCGGCGGCAGCGGCGATAAGGACGACTTGACGATGGCTCGTACCACACCTCTTGAGCGCTACCGCAATATTGGCATCATGGCCCATATTGATGCCGGCAAGACGACGACGACGGAACGCGTTCTCTATTACACCGGTCGTAGCCACCGTATTGGTGAAGTCCATGACGGCGCCGCCACCATGGACTGGATGGAGCAGGAGCAGGAGCGGGGCATCACCATTACCTCCGCCGCCACCACCTGTAACTGGAACGATCACCGCATCAACATCATTGATACGCCGGGCCATGTGGATTTCACGATCGAGGTTGAGCGTTCCCTGCGGGTGCTTGATGGTGCTGTCGCGGTCTTTGATTCCGTTGCCGGCGTGGAGCCGCAATCGGAAACAGTCTGGCGCCAGGCGGACAAATACAGCGTCCCCCGCATTTGTTTTGTGAACAAGATGGACCGGACCGGCGCTGATTTCTACCGCTGCGTCGATATGATGGTTGATCGCCTTGGCGCGACGCCCCTGGTGCTGCAACTGCCTGTGGGGGCGGAAGCTGATTTTCTCGGCGTCATAGATTTGCTGAATAACGAGGCGGTTATCTGGCGTGACGAAAGCCTGGGCGCAGAATTCGACCGTGGTCCGATCCCCGAGAATATGCAGGCCGATGCCGAAGAATATCGTGCGCGCCTGATCGAGACGGCGGTGGAGCAGGACGATGACGCACTCGAAGCCTACCTCGAAGGTAACGAGCCGGATATGGCCACTCTGAAAAAATGTATTCGCAAGGGTGCCTTGAGCGGTGATTTCGTGCCCGTGTTCTGTGGCAGCGCCTTCAAGAATAAGGGCGTGCAGCCGTTGTTGGATGCCGTCGTGGACTTTCTGCCAGCGCCGACTGATCTGAAAGCCATGGTCGGTACCCATCCGGACCGTGACGAAGAAATCATCCGTAGCAGCAGCGATGACGAACCCTTCGCCGCCTTGGCCTTCAAGGTCATGACCGACCCCTTCGTGGGGTCGTTGACGTTCGTACGGGTCTATTCCGGCGTCTTGGAAAGCGGCAGCACGGTGCTGAACAGCGTCAAGGGCACGCGCGAGCGGATTGGCCGCATGCTATTGATGCATGCCAACAGCCGTGAAGACGTCAAGGAAGCCCGCGCCGGGGATATCCTGGCTTTGTGCGGCCTGAAGAATACGACGACGGGCGAAACCCTGTCCAACCCCTCGAACGTGGTGGTTCTGGAACGGATGGAGTTCCCCGATCCGGTCATCGAAGTGGCTGTTGAGCCCAAGACCAAGCAGGATCAGGAAAAAATGGGCGCCGCCCTGAAGCGCCTAGCGGACGAAGATCCTTCGTTCCGGGTCACCTCGGACAACGAAAGCGGGCAGACCGTGATCAAGGGCATGGGCGAATTGCACCTTGAAATTCTGGTTGACCGCATGAAGCGCGAATTCAAGGTCGACGCCAACGTCGGCGCGCCGCAGGTGGCTTATCGCGAAACGATTGGCCGTCCGGCGGATCTGGATTACACCCATAAGAAGCAGACCGGCGGCTCGGGCCAATTTGCCCGTATCAAGCTGGAGCTGGAGCCGGGTGAGCCCGGTTCGGGCGAGATCTTCGACAGCAAGATCGTCGGCGGCAACGTGCCCAAGGAATACATTCCAGGTGTCGAAAAAGGCATCTTCTCGGTGGCCGCCGGCGGCGTGCTGGCGGGTTTTCCCTTGATCGATTTCAAGATCACCCTGGTGGACGGCGCCTATCATGACGTTGACTCCTCGGTGATGGCGTTCGAGATCGCCTCACGCGCGGCCTTCCGCGAATTGGTGATGTCGGCCAAGCCGAAGCTGCTGGAGCCTATCATGCGGGTCGAGGTGGTGACGCCGGAAGAATATGTTGGCGATGTGATGGGTGATTTGAACCGTCGCCGTGGTCATGTCACCGGTACCGAGATCCGGGGCAATGCCCAGGTCATTGGCGCCATGGTGCCCCTGGCAAACATGTTTGGTTACGTGAACAACCTGCGCTCGGCTACCCAAGGCCGGGCGCAATATACGATGCACTTTGATCATTACGAACAGGTACCGCAGGCGGTGTCGGACGAAGTCCGCGCCAAGCTTGCCTGACTTTGAAGGACTAAGGGAATGGCGAAGGAAAAATTTGAGCGTACGAAGCCCCATTGCAACGTCGGCACTGTTGGCCACGTTGATCATGGCAAGACGACGCTGACGGCTGCGATCACGAAGATCCTGGCGGAAGCCGGTGGTGCTGAGTTCACGGCCTATGATGACATTGACAAGGCTCCCGAGGAACGCGCCCGCGGCATCACGATCTCGACGGCTCATGTTGAGTACGAGACCGAGAACCGCCATTACGCCCACGTTGATTGCCCTGGGCATGCTGACTATGTGAAGAACATGATCACGGGCGCGGCGCAGATGGACGGCGCGATTTTGGTTGTCTCGGCGACGGATGGTCCGATGCCGCAAACGCGGGAGCATATCCTTCTGGCGCGTCAGGTCGGTGTGCCGGCGTTGGTCGTTTACATGAATAAGTGCGACCAGGTCGATGACGAGGAAATCCTTGAATTGGTGGAGATGGAAGTGCGGGAGCTGCTTTCGTCCTACGAATTCCCGGGTGACGATATTCCGGTCATTCGCGGTTCGGCGCTAGTGGCGCTGGAAGACGGCGACGCGGCGCTTGGCAAGGATTCGATCATAGAGCTGATGGCTGCTGTTGATGATTACATCCCGCAGCCGGATCGTCCCAAGGACATGCCTTTCCTGATGCCGATTGAGGATGTGTTCTCGATTTCAGGCCGTGGCACGGTTGTGACGGGCCGGATCGAGCGCGGTGTTGTGAAGGTTGGCGAGGAGATCGAGATCGTCGGCATCAAGGAGACGGCGAAGACGACGGTCACGGGCGTTGAGATGTTCCGCAAGCTGCTGGACCAGGGCGAGGCTGGCGACAATGTTGGTTGCCTGTTGCGTGGTGTTGGCCGCGAGGAAGTGGAGCGCGGGCAGGTTCTGGCGCATACTGGCACGATTACGCCGCACACCAAGTTCCAGGCCAGTGCTTATATTCTGACCAAGGATGAGGGCGGCCGTCATACGCCGTTTTTCACCAACTATCGTCCACAGTTTTATTTCCGGACGACGGATGTGACGGGTGTTGTCTCTTTGCCCGAGGGCACGGAGATGGTTATGCCCGGCGACAATATCGAGATGTCGGTTGAGTTGATCGCGCCGATCGCCATGGACGAAGGTCTGCGTTTCGCGATCCGCGAAGGCGGCCGCACGGTTGGTGCCGGCGTCGTCGCGGCTATCGACGAGTAAGTGGCGACGAATAGTTGGCCTCGAAACCGAACTGATCTGTAGGCAGGAAAAAAAGACATGGAAAGCCAAAATATCCGCATTCGCCTGAAAGCGTTCGAGCATCGCGTGCTCGATCAGGCTACATCGGAAATTGCCAGTACGGCGAAACGGACCGGCGCACGTGTGCGCGGCCCGATTCCCCTGCCCACGCGGATCGAAAAGTTCACGGTCCTGCGCTCGCCGCACATCGATAAGAAGTCGCGCGAGCAGTTCGAAATCCGCACCCACAAGCGGTTGCTAGATATCATTGACCCCACGCCTCAGACCGTCGATGCGCTGATGAAGCTCGATCTCGCCGCCGGTGTGGACGTGGAAATTAAACTTTAGGATTTGGCCATGAGGCGTTCCGGTCTAATAGCGAAAAAACTCGGCATGACCCGGGTTTTTCACGGAGATGGCAGCCACGTGCCGGTCACGGTGCTGCACATTGATGATTGCCAGGTCGTAGCCCAACGTACCGGCGAAGCGGACGGTTATACCGCCGTGCAACTGGGCGCGGGCAAGGCCAAAGTCAAGCGGGTCGGTCAGGCTATGCGCGGCCACTTCGCCAAGGCGGAGGTGGAGCCGAAACAGCGCGTGGCCGAGTTCCGGGTATCCGATGACGCCTTGATCGAGGTTGGCGCACGGTTGAGCCCGGCGCATTTCGCCAAGGGCCAATATGTCGACGTCGCCGGCACTTCCATCGGCAAGGGCTTCGCCGGCGCCATGAAGCGCTGGGGCTTCGGCGGTTTGCGAGCCTCGCACGGTGTGTCGATTTCCCATCGCTCGCACGGTTCGACGGGGCAATGCCAAGATCCAGGCAAGGTCTTCAAGGGCAAGAAGATGGCCGGTCATCTGGGTGCGGGCCGGGTCACCATGCAGAACCTGGAAGTGGTCGATGCGGACGAAGAAAATGGCCTGTTGTTGATCAAGGGTTCCGTGCCGGGACCCAAGACTGGCTGGCTGATGGTGAGCGACGCGGCGAAAAAGGCATTGCATGCCGATGCGCCAATCCCCGCCGGTTTGATCGAGCGTCCGGAAGACGAGGCCGTGCTAGAAGCAGAAGCAGAAGTCCAGACCGCGGAAGAAGCAGCCGCGACGGAAGAGGCTGCTCCGGCTGAAGCTGCTGCTGATGCCTCGGCCGATGATGTCCCTACCGACGGCGACGAGAAGGAATAATTGCCATGAAGGCAAAAGTAACAACCCTCGACAACAAGGCCGCCGGTAATATCGATCTGGCGGACGAGGTTTTTGGTGTCAAACCGCGCCGGGATATCCTCCACCGTGTGGTGACTTGGCAGTTGGCCAAGCGCCGTAGTGGCAACCACGCGGTAAAGGAACGCAACGCCGTTCGGGGTTCGGGTTCGAAGATCTGGGCCCAAAAGGGAACCGGTCGGGCGCGGCATTCCTCGAACAAGGCACCGCAGTTTCGTGGCGGCGGTGTGGCGCATGGCCCCCGGGCCCATGATCATGTGCACAAGCTGACCAAGAAGGTTCGTGCCCTGGGTTTGCGCTCGGCGCTCTCGGCCAAGCAGGCGGACGGCAAGCTGGTGATCCTGGATCAGGCTGCATTGGATGATGCTAAGACCAAGGCTTTGTCGGCCAAGATGACGGCTTTGGGCTGGGGCAATGTGTTGATCATTGACGGTGGTGAGTTAGATCAAAATCTGGTTCGTGCCGCCGGCAACCTCACGGATGTGCAGGTGATGGCGTCGGCTGGCGCCAATGTTTACGACATCCTGCGCCGCGACACCTTGGTGCTGACCAAGAGCGCCGTTGAAGTATTGGAGGCGCGGCTAAAATGAACCGCGAACAGGTATATCAAACCGTCCTCGGTCCGGTGGTAACGGAAAAAGCCACCATGGGCTCGGAGCACGGACAAGTCACCTTCCGGGTGACTATGGACGCCACCAAGCCGCGCATCAAGCAGGCGGTGGAGGAGTTGTTCTCGGTCAAGGTAAAATCGGTCAACACCCTGCGGGTCAAGGGCAAGACCAAACGTTTTAAGGGCGTCAAGGGGCGCCGGTCGGATTGGAAAAAGGCCATCGTGACGTTGGAAGATGGTCAGTCCATCGATGTCATGGGCGGGGTGTAGACGAATGGCGTTGAAGCAATATAAACCTACCACACCGGGCCGCCGTGGCCTGGTCCTGGTCGACCGCTCGGAACTGCATAAGGGCAAGCCGGTCAAGGCGTTGACCAAGGGCCTGAGCAAAAGCGGCGGGCGTAACAACCACGGCCGCATTACCGCCCGGCGCCGCGGTGGCGGGGCTAAGCGCAGCTACCGCATTGTTGATTTTAAGCGTAACCGCTTCGAGGCAGCGACGGTCGAGCGTCTAGAGTATGATCCTAACCGTTCCGCCTTTATTGCGCTGATCAAATATGGTAATGGCGATCTGTCTTATATTCTGGCGCCGCAACGGCTTGCCGCCGGCGACAGTGTCGTTGCTGGCGACCGCGTCGATGTTAAGCCGGGCAATGCCATGCCGCTCGCGTCCATGCCGATCGGCACCATCATCCATAATGTAGAGATGAAGCCGGGCAAGGGTGGCCAGATTGCACGGTCGGCGGGAACTTACGTTCAGCTGGTTGGCCGCGATCAAGGCTACGCCATTCTGCGCCTGACCTCGGGTGAGCAGCGCCTGGTGCAGGCCGAATGCATGGCAACGGTCGGCGCCGTGTCGAACCCGGATAATTCGAACATTAAACTGGCCAAGGCTGGCCGTAACCGCTGGCTGGGTAAGCGCCCCTCGGTGCGCGGTGTGGCCATGAACCCGGTTGACCATCCCCACGGCGGTGGTGAAGGCCGGACCTCGGGTGGCCGGCATCCGGTTACGCCTTGGGGCAAGCCAACCAAGGGCAAGCGGACACGGTCCACCAAGAAGCCTTCTAGCAAATTGATTCTGCGCCGCCGGCGCTCGAAATAGGAAGAGGCATAGAAATGACTCGTTCTGTCTGGAAAGGCCCCTTCGTCGATGGCTATCTGCTGAAGAAGGCGGAAGCGGCCGCGGAATCGGGGCGCAAGGACGTTATCAAGATCTGGTCGCGGCGGTCCACCATTCTGCCGCAGTTCGTTGGCCTGACCTTTGGCGTCCATAACGGCCACAAACACATTCCCGTATTGGTGAACGAGGACATGGTGGGGCACAAGTTCGGCGAGTTCTCGCCGACCCGTACCTACTATGGCCATGCCGCCGATAAGAAAGCGCGTCGGGGTTAGGATCATGGGCAAGCAGGCAAGAGATCGGCGCTTGGCCGACCACGAAGCGGGCGCACAGGGCCGTAATTTACGGACCTCGCCGCAGAAGCTTAACCTGGTGGCGCAATCCATCCAGGGCAAGGATGTGGAAGCGGCCTTGGCGGAATTGACCTTTTCCAAGCGGCGTATTGCGGGTTTGGTAAAGAAGGTTCTGCAGTCGGCCATCGCGAATGCGGAGAACAACCACGATCTGGATGTGGACTCCCTGTACGTGGCCGAGGCCAGCGTCGGCAAGAACATGGTGATGAAACGGATGCGCCCACGGGCCCGCGGTCGCATGGCCCGCATCCTGAAACCATTTAGTGAGATACGCATCGTGGTACGCGAACGCGAGGAGGCCAACTAATGGGTCAAAAAGTAAATCCAATCGGCCTGCGGGTCGGTATTAACCGGACCTGGGATTCCCGCTGGTACGCCAATAAGCGTGAATATGGTTCGCTGCTGCACGAGGACATCAAGATCCGCCGTTTTCTGCAGAAACGTCTGCATCAGGCCGGTGTTTCGCGCATTGTCATTGAGCGCCCGGCCAAGAAGGCCCGTGTAACCATCTCCACCGCCCGTCCGGGACTGGTCATTGGCAAGAAGGGCGCTGATATCGAAAAGCTGCGTCAAGCTCTGTCGCAGATGACCGGCAGCGATGTGCACTTGAACATTGTCGAAATCCGCAAGCCGGAAATCGATGCCAAGCTGGTGGCCGAGAATATATGCAACCAGCTGGAACGCCGGATCGCTTTCCGCCGGGCCATGAAGCGGGCTGTGCAGTCGGCCATGCGCTTGGGCGCCCTGGGCATTCGTATCAATTGCGGCGGCCGTTTGGGCGGGGCGGAAATCGCCCGCACCGAATGGTACCGCGAGGGCCAGGTGCCGTTGCATACACTGCGCGCCGATATCGATTACGGCACCGCCACCGCGTTTACCGCTTACGGTACTTGTGGCGTCAAGGTTTGGGTCTTCAAAGGTGAGATCATGGATCACGATCCCATGGCTCAGGAAAACAAGAAGCAGGAATCGCAGACGCCTCGTTCGTAAGAGCTGTTTGCCGATAGGGAATAGGACATAGGTTGGTCACGTCATGTTGCAACCAAAGAGAACAAAATTCCGCAAGGCCCACAAAGGCCGCATCCATGGCAAGGCCAAAGGCGGAAATAAACTGGATTTCGGCGCCTACGGCCTGAAAGCCCAAGGACCGGCGCGGATTACCGCCCGCCAGATCGAGGCCGCCCGCCGCGCCATGACACGCCATATGAAGCGTGCCGGCAAATTGTGGATCCGGGTATTTCCCGATGTGCCCGTGTCGAAGAAGCCGACCGAGGTGCGCATGGGTAAAGGTAAGGGTTCACCCGAATTCTGGATCTGCCGGATCAAGCCGGGCCGGGTCATGTTCGAGCTGGACGGCGTGCCTGCCGATGTGGCCAAGGAAGCTTGCCGGTTAGCGGCGGCCAAGCTGCCGCTGGCGACCAAGTTCGTTGCCCGCGTTGGGGAGGGCCACTAGATGAAAGCCGAAGAGCTGCGCGGCAAGACCAAGGATCAACTGGACGATCAGCTTATTGATCTGCGCAAGGAGCAATTCAACCTGCGTTTTCAGCGGGCCAGCGGCCAATTGGAAAACACTGCCCGGATGCGCCAGATCCGGCGTGATATCGCCCGCATCAAAACGGTGTTGAACCGGATGCAAAGTAAAACTCTGGGTGAAGCCCAGGCTCAGGCCTAGGTTCAAGGAGAACGGGATGCCAAAACGTATCATGCAGGGCGTCGTGGTCAGCGACAAGGGCGACAAGACCATCGTGGTCCGTGTCGAACGCCGCTTCACGCACGCGATGTATAAAAAGGTTATCCGACGGTCCAAACGCTTTCATGCGCACGACCCGGAGAACAAATTTAAGATTGGCGATCAGGTGCGGATTGAAGAATGTGCCCCTATTTCCAAGCAAAAGCGATGGATCGTCCTCGCCGAGGAAGCCACCAGTTAGGACGGACTAAGGTAAGCAGCCATGATCCAATCAGAAACCATGCTCGAAGTCGCTGATAATTCCGGCGCCAGGCGAGTGCAATGCATCAAGGTGCTTGGCGGTTCCAAGCGTAAGTACGCCTCCGTCGGAGATATTATTGTTGTCTCCATCAAGGAAGCTATTCCGCGCGGCCGGGTGAAAAAGGGCGACATTCACCGTGCCGTCGTGGTCCGTACGGCCAAGGACATCCATCGCACCGATGGTTCCGCGATCCGTTTCGACCGCAATGCCGCCGTCTTGATCAATCCCCAGAACGAGCCCATCGGCACCCGTATTTTCGGGCCGGTGACGCGGGAATTACGGGTTAAGAATCACATGAAAATCATCTCTCTGGCGCCTGAGGTCATCTGATGGCGAAGAAATTTAAATTGAAAAAGGGCGACGACGTGGTCGTTGTCTCTGGCCGGGATAAGGGCAAGACGGGTTCTATCCTGAACGTTAATCGTCAAGACGACCGTGTTCTGGTGGATGGTGTCAATATGGTCAAGCGCCACACGCGGCCCAGCCAAACACAGCCGGGCGGCATCATTGAAAAAGAGGCGCCTATCCATATTTCCAACGTCGCCCTCGCCGATCCCAAGGACGGCAGTGCGACACGGGTTGGCTACCGCACCTTGGAAGACGGCCGTAAGGTTCGGTTCGCCAAACGCTCGGGGGAAGTGGTCGATGTCTGATAATCCTCGTTTGAAACAAATGTATGTTGACGAGCTGCATTCCAAGTTGAAGACGGATTTCGGCTTTACCAACGATCTGCAAGTTCCGCGTCTAGAAAAAATCGTCATCAACATGGGCGTTGGCGACGGTACCGATGACCGCAAGAAGGTTGATGCGGCGTATGCGGATATGATCAAGATCGCGGGCCAGAAACCGATTATCACAAATGCCAAGCGTTCCGTCGCGGTGTTCAAGCTGCGTGAAGGCATGCAGATCGGTTGCAAGGTGACCTTGCGCCGTGACCGGATGTTCGAATTTCTTGACCGTCTGATTACTGTGGCCTTGCCACGCGTCCGGGATTTTCGCGGCGTCTCGCCGAAAAGTTTCGATGGCCGGGGCAACTATGCCATGGGCCTGACGGAGCAGATTATCTTTCCGGAAATCAATTACGATGAGATCGATGAAGTCCGCGGCATGAATGTGGTGATCTGCACCACGGCGGCCAACGACGACGAAGGCCGGGCTTTGCTGGCCGGTTTCAACATGCCTTTTCAAAGCTGAGATCCATAGGGACGACAGCCGCGAATTTTAGGATTCAATAGTGGAAGTTTAAGATTGAAGCTTTCGCGTCACTCGGGAAACCAAGGGGTTCCATACATGGCCAAGAAAAGCGCCATTGAAAAGAATAAGAGCCGGGCCAAGTTGGCCGGGAAGTATCAAGCCAAGCGTACACGTCTGAAGGCGATTGCCTCCGACAAGAGCCTGGATCAGGGCGAGCGCTTTGCCGCACGACTGAAATTGGCGGAGTTGCCTCGCAACTCGGCGCCGAACCGGGTGCGTAACCGCTGTGAGTTGACGGGCCGCTCGCGTGGCTACTACAGAAAATTTCGACTATCCCGGATCGCCTTGCGCGAACTGGGTTCGCTCGGACAAATTCCGGGCCTGACCAAGTCTAGCTGGTAGAGGAGGCGTAACGATGTCGATGACCGATCCAATCGGCGACATGCTGACGCGCATACGCAATGGTCAGCGCGCGGGCAAGGGCAGTATCCTGTCGCCAGCGTCCCGGCTGCGGGAACGCGTTTTAGAAGTTTTGCAGCGTGAAGGCTATATCCGCGGCTATTCACGCACGGATTACGACCGCGGCAAGGCCGAGCTATCGATCGAACTCAAATATTATGAGGGCGAGCCGGTAATACAGCAGATCAAACGTATTTCGACGCCGGGCCGGCGGGTTTATTCCTCGGTCAAACAGCTGCCCCGCGTGGCCAACGGCCTTGGTATTTCCATTCTGACCACGCCGCAAGGTGTGCTCTCGGATACCGAGGCGCGGGAAGCTAACGTGGGTGGCGAAGTCATCTGCCAGATATTCTAGGGAGTGCACCGATGTCCCGTATAGGAAACAAACCGGTGACAGTGCCGGATGACGTCACCATTGAGCTGGCCAATAGTGTCCTCAAGGCAAAGGGCAAATTGGGCGAATTGTCCATGACGGTGGTCGAGCTGGTGGATATGAGCCATGCCGACAATCAGATCGTCGTGACGCCCAAGGAGCAGACTAAGATTGCCCGCTCCATGTGGGGCATGCAACGCAGCTTGGCCCAAAATCTGGTGACCGGCGTGTCCGAGGGTTTCAGCAAGGAGCTGGAAATCCAGGGCGTTGGTTACCGCGCCAATTTGCAGGGCAAGATGTTGAAGCTGCAGCTGGGCTATAGTCACGATATAGATTTCCCGATCCCAGATGGGATCCAGATCGAGTGCGAGCGCCCAACGGCGGTGAAGATTTCAGGGATCGACAAGCAACAGGTCGGTCAGGTTGCCGCAAAGATCAGATCATTTCGTCCGCCCGAGCCTTACAAGGGTAAGGGCGTGCGTTATGTTGGTGAATATATCTTCCGCAAGGAAGGCAAGAAGAAGTAGGCGAGAATGGCTAATCCAAGAGAACTATTCAAACGCCGGCGACGGCGCAGCCGCTCGAAACTGGCGAAACTTGCTACGGGTCGGCCCCGTCTTTCGGTGTTCCGCTCTTCCAAGCATATCTATGCCCAGGTCATTGATGATGTCGGCGGACGGACGTTGGCTGCCGCTTCCAGTCTGGACAAGGACCTGCGGGCGGATATGAAAACCGGCGCGGACAAGGAGGCGGCCGCGAAGGTTGGCGCCTTGATCGCGGAGCGGGCCAAGGGCGCCGGCGTAAAGGCGGTCGTGTTCGATCGTGGCGGATACCAATTTCACGGTCGGGTCAAGGCGTTGGCGGATGCCGCGCGCGAAGCCGGCTTGAATTTTTAGGAAAGGCTAGGTCCCTATGGCACGTAATGACTTCGGAGACCGCGGCGACAGCGAGTTTGTCGACAAGCTGGTACACATCAATCGAGTCGCCAAGGTGGTCAAGGGTGGCCGCCGGTTCGGTTTTGCCGCCCTGGTGGTTGTCGGTGATCAAAAAGGCCGGGTTGGTTTCGGTCATGGTAAGGCCCGCGAGGTGCCTGAGGCTATACGCAAGGCCACGGAAACAGCCAAGAAGGGCATGATCCGTGTTCCTCTGCGTGAGGGCCGGACGTTGCACCATGATATCACCGGGCGTCACGGCGCGGGCAAGGTGCTGTTGCGCGCCGCGCCTCCCGGCACCGGCATTATCGCGGGCGGTCCCATGCGCGCTGTTTTCGAATGTATCGGCGTACAGGACGTTGTCACCAAATCACAAGGTTCCTCCAACCCCTACAACATGGTTCGGGCAACGTTTGAAGCCTTGAGGAACCAGGTTTCGCCGCGCACTGTAGCGGCCAAGCGGGGCAAGAAGGTGGCCGAGATCATTGGCCGGCGTGGCCGCGGCAAGGCGGCTGAAAAAGAGGCTGCGGAAGCTGTAGAGGCCGAGGAAACGGCGGACGCGTAGCGGGCGAAAATTGAGGCGGCTGCTGTCAAAAGCGCCGATGATGCCTATATGTGGCCAAGAGGCGTAGCCCGATGATGTGGTCACGGTATTTGCCAAGGGCATTTAGCTAGACTGGAAAGTAAACCATGGCGAAAGCTAAGAAAAAGATAGTGACGGTAACCCAGATCGGCAGCCCGATCGGGCGGCCGCAATGGCAACGGCAGACCTTGATCGGCCTCGGGCTAAACAAGATGCATCGGACCCGCGAGTTGGAGGATACGCCTTCCGTTCGCGGCATGATCAATAAGGTGCATCACCTTGTCCGCGTTGAAGCGGCGGAGTAAGTCATGAAACTGAACGAATTACGCGACAATCCTGGCGCCCGCCATAAATCCAAGCGGCTGGGTCGGGGCATTGGTTCCGGCAAGGGCAAGACCGCCGGTCGGGGCAACAAGGGCCAGAAGTCACGCTCCGGCGTGGCGATTAAGGGCTTCGAGGGCGGCCAGATGCCGCTGTATCGGCGGCTGCCCAAGCGCGGCTTCAACAACATTTTCGCCAAGCGCTACCAGGTCATCAATCTGGGTCAGGTGCAAGGTTTTGTCGATGCGGGCAAATTGGATGCCGGCAAGCCTATCGGCGAGGCCGAATTGGTTGCCTCGGGCCTGGTTCGCCGGGCCCGTGATGGCGTGCGTCTGCTGGCCAAGGGCGAATTGAGCGCCAAGATGGAGATCACCGTGGCGGGCGCCTCGGCTGCTGCCGTGGCGGCGGTTGAAAAGGCTGGCGGCACGATCACCGTGACCATGGTTAAGGAAGTCGCGCCAAAAGACACGCCAAAAGACACTGCGGAATAACCGCGGCATTGAACAGGCGGCCCCGCAATAGCAGGGCGAGGCTGCTACAAGGACGAACAATATGGCATCCGCAGCGGAACAATTAGCGGCTAACATAAATTTCGGCGCCTTCTCAAAGGCGACGGAATTGAAAAAGCGCCTCTGGTTCACTCTGGGGGCATTGATCGTCTATCGTATCGGCACTTATATTCCCATTCCCGGTATCGATCCGGCGGCACTGGCGGAGATCTTCGAGCAGCAGCGCGGCGGCATCCTGGGCATGTTTGATGTTTTCTCGGGCGGCGCCCTTGGGCGCATGACGATTTTTGCACTTAATATCATGCCCTACATTTCGGCCTCCATTATCATTCAACTGCTGACCACGGTTTCACCGCATCTGGAACAGCTGAAGAAGGAGGGAGAGCAGGGCCGCAAGAAAATCAATCAATACACCCGCTATGGCACGGTCGTGCTGACCGCGTTGCAGGCCTATGGCATCGCCGCCGGGTTGGAAGGCATGACGGCCTCTAGTGGCGGCGGCGTGGTACTGGCTGCGGGCATGTTTTTTAAGGCGAGCACGGTGATTACTCTGGTTGGCGGCACGATCTTTCTGATGTGGCTTGGTGAACAGATCACGGCGCGGGGCGTGGGTAACGGTATTTCCCTGATCATCTTCGCCGGTATCGTGGCGCAACTGCCGTCCGCCATCGCCTCGACCTTGGAATTGGGCCGCACGGGCGCCTTGAACACGCTGTTCATTCTGTTTTTGATCGTTCTGGTCATTGCGACCATTACCTTCATCGTCTTTATCGAGCGGGCGCAGCGGCGCATCGTGGTGCAATACCCGAAACGCCAGGTCGGGCAAAAGATGTTTGGCGGCGAAAACACCCATATGCCGCTGAAGCTGAACACCGCCGGTGTTATTCCTCCGATTTTTGCTTCTTCCCTGTTGCTGTTGCCCGTGACCGTGGCCTCTTTCTCCGCTCAGGGCGGGCCGGAATGGCTGACTACGGTGACCTCACTATTGGGCCGGGGCCAGCCGCTGTATCTGACTTTGTATATTGGCGGCATCGTGTTTTTCTGTTTCTTCTACACCGCAATCGTCTTCAACCCGGCTGATACGGCGGATAACCTGAAAAAATACGGCGGCTTTATCCCAGGGACCCGCCCCGGCAAGCGTACGGCGGAATACCTCGATTATGTACTGACCCGGCTAACGGTCGTTGGCGCGGGCTATCTGGCCCTGGTCTGTTTGTTGCCGGAATTGTTGATGTCGCAGTATGCGGTGCCGTTCTATTTCGGCGGCACATCCTTGTTGATCGTGGTCAGCGTGACCATGGATACGGTATCGCAGATTCAGTCGCACTTGTTGGCGCATCAGTATGAAGGCCTGATCAAGAAGTCAAAATTGCGTGGCCGGAACCGATGAGTATTCCGCGATGAGAATGATCCTACTAGGCCCTCCCGGCTCAGGTAAAGGCACTCAGGCGCAGCGCTTGATGGACAGCTATGGTATTGTGCAATTGTCCACCGGCGACATGTTGCGGGCGGCGGTCGCGGCGGGAACTGGGGTCGGCCAGGGCGCCAGGACCGCGATGGAAGTCGGCGGCCTGGTATCGGATGACATCGTTGTCGGTATAATTTCGGACCGCGTTGATGAGGCGGATTGCATGAACGGCTTTATTCTCGATGGCTTTCCCCGCACGCTGGCCCAGGCCGAGGCGTTGGAGATTATGTTGACCGAAAAATCACTGCGCCTTGATGCGGTGGCCGAAATGCGTGTTGACGATGGCCTGCTGATCGATCGAATTACCGGCCGTTACACCTGTGCTAATTGCGGCGCGGGTTATCACGACAGGAATTTGCAGCCTAAAGTCGCGGGTATTTGCGATAATTGTGGCCGTACGGAGTTCGACCGCCGGGCCGATGATAATGCCGAGACCGTAATCTCACGGTTGAAGGCCTATCATGAACAGACGGCGCCGTTGCTGCCGTTCTATCGCGGCAAAGGTATTCTAAAGACCGTCGACGGGATGGCGGACATTGACGAAGTCACCCGGCAGATAAAGGCGCTGCTGGGTACCGGTTAAGGCATTGACTTAGCCGCAAAAAGGCATTATTCCGCGGGGTCCTACATTCATTGTGATTGCTCCCGTGGGCGGGCTCCGAACGGTTTGGTTCGTGCGGTGCAGGCGAGTTTGAGTACGGTTGGTTCGGCGGCTCCTTTGGGCTGGCTGAACATTGGAAGTTTGGACGGTCGAACATTGAACGGCCAATTGATACGTAGACGAGGAGATTCTGGGTGGCGCGGATAGCAGGCATAAATATTCCGACCAACAAAAGGGTCGAGATTTCTTTGACTTATATCCATGGCATTGGCAGGACCAAGGCCACGGAGATCTGTACCAAGGTCGGCATCCCGCGCGAGCGCCGGGTTGCGGAATTGACGGATCAGGAAGTCATCCAAATTCGTGAGATCATTGACCTGGATCATATGGTTGAAGGCGATTTGCGCCGTGAAGTAGCCATGAACATCAAACGCTTGATGGACCTGGGCTGCTATCGTGGTATTCGTCATCGCAAGGGCCTGCCGTTGCGTGGGCAGCGGACACATACCAACGCGCGTACGCGCAAAGGGCCGGCGCGGCCCATCGCTGGCAAGAAGAAAGCTTAACATAGGCAATGGCAAAAGAACGTACACGCGTCCGCAGGCGCGAGAAGAAAAACATCATCTCGGGCGTGGCGCATGTTAATGCGACTTTTAACAATACCATGATCACGATCTCGGACGTGCAGGGCAATGCGATTGCCTGGTCGTCCGCCGGTGCGCAAGGCTTTAAAGGCTCGCGCAAATCTACGCCATACGCGGCGCAGATGGCGGCGGAAGATGCCGGCCGCAAGGCGCAAGAGCATGGTATGAAATCACTTGAGGTCTTCGTCAAAGGTCCGGGTTCGGGGCGTGAGTCCGCCCTTCGGGCGCTACAGGCGGTGGGTTTCACCATTACTTTCATCAAGGACGTGACGTCGATACCGCACAACGGTTGTCGGCCACCCAAGCGGCGGCGGGTCTAAAAGCCGGTGGCCGGGGCCTCTTTGGCACCGGTCGGCGGACGATCTGTAAGGCCTGGGATTTCCCCGGGTACGGCGGCGGGAGAGCGCGAGGATACGACGTGATCCAGAAGAACTGGCAAGAACTAATTAAACCAAACAAGTTGAGCATCGAGTCGGAGAACGATCCGGATCGCAAGGCCACGGTCGTGGCCGAGCCTTTGGAACGCGGCTTTGGTCTGACCTTGGGCAACGCATTGCGGCGCATTCTGCTGTCGTCTCTGCATGGCGCGGCGGTGACGTCATTGCAGATCGATGGGGTTCTGCACGAATTCTCCTCGATCCCGGGCGTCCGCGAAGATGTGACGGACATTGTTCTGAACATCAAGGCCTTGGCCGTGCGTTTGCACAGCGAAGGGCCCCGGCGGATGACCTTGAAGGCGGATGGTCCCGGTGCGGTGACGGCGGCGAATATCGAGATGGGTCCGGATATCGAGGTGATGAACCCCGATCTGGTGATCTGCCATCTAGACCAGGGCGCCAAGCTGTCCATGGAGTTGACCGTGGATTCCGGTAAGGGTTATCTGGCGGCGGAACATAACCGCGCCGAAGACAGCCCCATTGGCCTGATTCCCGTGGATTCCGTGTTCAGCCCCGTGCGTCAGGTCGCCTATCGGGTGGAGAATTCCCGCGAAGGCCAGATCCTGGACTACGACAAGCTGACCATGGATATTGAAACCGACGGCACGGTGTCGCCCGACGATGCGATCGCCTTCGCTGCCCGGATCTTGCAGGATCAGCTGCAGCTGTTCATCAATTTCGAAGAGCCTCAGGAAGAGCCGGTGCATTCAGAACCGGAAATTCCGCGCATCAACCGCAACCTGCTGCGCAAGGTGGACGAGCTGGAATTGTCGGTGCGTTCAGCCAATTGCTTGAAGAACGACAACATCATCTATATCGGCGATCTGGTGCAGAAAACCGAATCCGAGATGTTGCGAACACCTAATTTTGGCCGTAAATCATTGAACGAGATCAAGGAAGTGCTGACCCAGATGGGCTTGCACCTTGGCATGGAAGTATCTGAGTGGCCGCCGGAGAATATTGATGATTTGGCGAAACAGATGGAAACGGAATTCTAATTCATTGGCTAAATGGTCATCCCTCGACTGTCACCAGTTGATGGGCATTGAATTAGTATAAGGAGTAGCGACATGCGGCACCGCATACGTGGACGCAAACTGAACCGGGACAGCTCGCATCGCAAGGCGATGTTCGCCAATATGGCGGCGGCCTTGATCAAGCATGAGCAGATCAATACCACTCTGCCCAAGGCCAAGGAATTGCGCCCCATCGTGGAAAAATTGATCACTCTGGGCAAACGCGGCGATCTGCACGCCCGCCGTCTCGCCTATGCCCGTATTCCCGACCGGGCCATGGTGGCCAAATTGTTCGACGTTTTGGCGCCGCGCTATGCGGACCGTCAGGGTGGCTACATCCGGATTATCCGGGCCAATTTCCGTTATGGTGATTGTGCGCCTATGGCCTATATCGAATTCGTTGACCGTGACGTGGACGCCAAGGGGCAGGATTCCGGCCCCACTGGCGCGGAGGACGAAGACGAGGATGTTGCAGCCTGAGGCAAAGTTCTGAATATGGTGCTTTGCCGGACCGCGAAAAGCGATCAAACTGGGGCAGTCTTCGGGCTGCCCCAAGTTTTTGTGCCGAAGGATTGCGCGTGAATATGAGAAAAATTCTGCTCCGTGGTTTCTGCTTGTGTTTGCTGGTTGCGGCCTTTGTGCCTACGCAGTCCGCGGAGGCCAAAGCAGTGGCCAAGAAGGCCGTGCCCGTCAGCCAGGCCCAGGTGCAGCTATCATTCGCGCCATTGGTCAGACGGGCGGCACCTGCCGTGGTCAATATCTATACTCGTCGCGTGGTGGAACAGGTCGTGCGCTCGCCCCTATTCGATGATCCCTTTTTCCGCCGCTTCTTTGGTAAGCGCTTCGGTGCCGGCAATGGGCGGCGGCGGCAACAGCAGAATTCACTGGGATCGGGCGTGATGGTCAGCGCCGATGGCATGATCGTCACCAATCATCATGTCATTGCCGGCGCCGACGAGATTACTGTCGCCCTTTCGGACCGGCGGGAGTTCGAAGCCGAACTGGTGCTGGATGATGAAAGTACTGATCTGGCAGTTCTTAAGATCAGGACCGAGGGTGAGAAGCTGTCCTTTTTGGAGTTGCGGGATTCCGACAGTTTGAAAGTGGGCGACCTGGTCTTGGCCATAGGCAATCCCTTTAACGTGGGTCAGACCGTGACCTCCGGCATTGTCTCCGCCCTGGCCCGCACCGGCATCGGCGTTTCGGATTTTCAATTCTTTATTCAGACCGACGCGGCGATTAATCCGGGCAATTCAGGTGGTGCGCTGATTACCATGGACGGCCGCCTGGCGGGTATCAATACGGCTATTTATTCCCGCACCGGGGGCTCTCACGGGATCGGTTTCGCGGTGCCATCGGCCATGGTGCGGGCGGTTCTGGCCAGCGCCAAGTCCGGCCTTCGACATGTCAAGCGGCCCTGGTTGGGAGCAGCGACCCAGACCGTCACGGCTGATATTGCCGCCTCTCTTGATATGACGCGGCCCCGTGGCGTGATGATCCGTTCGCTCTATCAGGGTGGCCCGGCGGATCTGGCCGGCATGGCGGTGGGGGATGTCATTGTCGCCATTGATGGCCACGATGTCGCCTCTCCCAAGGCCCTGAACTTTCGTATGGGCACCCGCATGATTGGCAAGACCGCAAGTTTTGATGTCTGGCGCGATGGCGATGTTCGGAGTCTAGATCTGAAGCTGGTTGCCGCGCCCGAGACCCCGTCGCGCCAGATTACGGAAATGGCGGGCCGCCAGCCCCTGGCGGGCGCCACGGTGGCCAATCTGTCGCCGGCCCTGGCCGAAGAACTGGGCCTGCATACCCTGGCTAGCGGTGTTATTATTCTGAAGGTCACACAACGCAGTCTGGCCCGGCGTTTTCGTTTTCGCAAGGGCGACTTGATATTGGGCGTGAACAAGGTGCGTGTCGGCCTGGTATCGGAATTGGTTGCCGTGATGAAGGAACCGGCGAAGGATTGGCGCATTACCATGCAGCGTGGCGGCAAGGTTCATACTATTCGGATCGGCGAATGAGCAATCTGTTCGAAGCCGCTGGCATGGACCAGGGGCCCTTGCGGCCCTTGGCCGAACGCCTGCGGCCGGACCGGCTTGACCAGGTCATAGGCCAGGATCATCTGCTGGCCGAGAATGGTGCCATCAGCCGCATGCTGGAAAGCGGACGTCTGGCCTCTCTCGTCCTGTGGGGACCTCCGGGTAGCGGCAAGACCACCATCGCGCGGCTGTTGGCAGCTCATGTGGGGTTGCATTTTGAACAGCTGTCGGCGGTTTTCTCCGGCGTGGCGGATTTGCGCAAGGCCTTTGCCGCCGCCGGCGAGAGGCGGCTTGGCGGCCAGGGCACGTTGTTGTTCGTGGATGAAATCCATCGTTTCAACCGCTCGCAACAAGATGGGTTCCTACCTTATGTCGAGGACGGCACCATTGTTCTGATCGGCGCCACCACGGAAAATCCGTCGTTCGAGCTGAATGCCGCCCTGCTCTCCCGTTGCCAGGTGCTGGTGTTGAACCGCCTTGATGATGATGCCCTGGAAGAACTGCTCCGACGGGCCGAGGCGGCGGCGGAGAAGACGCTGCCCCTGGTGGAAGAGGCCCGCGTGGCCTTGCGCGTCATGGCGGATGGCGATGGCCGTTTCGCCCTAAATCTGGCTGAGGAGCTACTAGGGTTGTCCACCGATGAGCCGCTGGATACGGCGCGGTTGAGCCAGACCCTGCAGCGCCGTGCGCCGGTCTATGATAAGGCCCAGGGAGGCCATTACAACCTGATCTCCGCCCTGCATAAATCACTGCGCGGCTCGGACGTGGATGCCTCGCTCTATTGGTTGTCGCGGATGCTGACCGCGGGGGAGCAGCCCCTTTATATTGCTCGGCGCCTGGTGCGTTTCGCGGTGGAGGATATTGGTCTGGCTGATCCCCAGGCCCTGGTCCAGGCTAATGGCGCCAAGGATGCCTACGATTTTCTGGGCAGCCCGGAAGGCGAGTTGGCCATTGCCCAGGCGGTGATTTACCTGGCCACCGCGCCCAAATCCAACGCCGCCTACGAGGCGCTAAGCCAGGCCAACCGCGCGGCGCGGGAGACCGGCTCCCTGATGCCGCCAAAACATATTCTGAACGCACCCACGGGCCTGATGAAGGATCTAGGCTACGGCGACGGCTATGTCTATGATCACGGCACAGAGGAGGGCTTTTCCGGCCAGGATTATTTCCCCGAACAGATGCCCCGGCAGAATTTTTATCGCCCGGCTGAACGCGGTTTTGAGCGCGAGGTAGGCAAACGTATGGCATATTGGGCTAAGCTGCGGGCTGAACCCAAGGAGGAGCCAGAGACATGAATATGCTGTTGGCGGTCGCCTGTGGTGGTGCCTTGGGCGCCATGGGGCGTCATCTGATTTCGGGCCAAGTCATGCGCTGGGCGGGCACCGCCTTTCCCTGGGGTACCTTGACCGTGAATGTCCTGGGCTCGTTCATTCTTGGGGTGCTGATGGAATATCTGGCGTTGCGCTGGTCGGCGACCCAGGAGATGCGTGGTTTCCTGGTGGTCGGGTTGCTGGGCGGCTTCACCACGTTTTCGGCTTTTTCCATGGATGTGGTGCTGTTGCTGGAGCGCGGCAGCCTGGGACCTGCCTTTGCCTATATCGCCGGCAACCTTTTGTTGTCCATTTGCGGCCTGTTCGCCGGTCTGGTGATATTCCGTCAGGTACTGGCATGAGTACCACGAGCCCTATGAGCGCCTTGCAAATGCTGGCGGTAGGGCCGGACGAGGGCGAGGTCCGCCTGGACCGCTGGTTCAAGCGTCATTTCCCCGAACTTAGCCATGGCCGGCTGGAAAAGATGCTGCGCAAGGGACAGGTACGTGTCGATGGCGCCAAGGTCAAGGCGAGCCACCGCCTGCAACCGGGGCAGGAGGTGCGCGTGCCGCCCCTGGACGCGCCAGCGCCCAGGAAAAAGCGCCCTCCACAGGCGGTTTCCGAACAGGATACCAAGGAATTGCGCCAACGTATTCTGCACCAAGACACCTCTGTCTTGGTGCTGGACAAGCCGGCCGGCCTGGCGGTTCAAGGTGGCAGCGGTACCAAACGTCATATTGATGGCATGCTGGACGTGCTTCAGTTTGACGCCAAGGAGCGCCCTCGTCTGGTACACCGCCTGGACCGGGATACCTCCGGTGTTTTGGTCCTGGCCCGGCATGCCCGCGCCGCCACCGCCCTGACCGGCGCTTTTCGTGATCGGAATACGGAAAAGCTTTATTGGGCTATCGTCTCCGGCGTGCCGTCGGAACTGCGAGGCCAGATCAATCTGCCCCTGGCCAAGACCCCGGGACCGGATGGGGAGCGTGTGCGGGTTGACCGCAAGCTGGGCAAGCAGGCTATCACCGATTTCGTGGTCATTGAACAGATCGGCGATCAGGCGGCCTGGCTGGCCATGTGGCCGCGCACGGGACGGACCCATCAATTGCGCACCCATTGTGCCGCCATAGGTACGCCGATCCTGGGCGATAGCAAGTATGGCGGCATCGACGCCAGCTTACCCGGCATGGATCTGGGCAAGGGCCTGCATCTGCACGCCCGTTCCATCAAACTGCCGCACCCCGATGGCGGTACCCTGTCTGTTGAAGCACCTCTGCCTCAGCAGTTTCGTACCACCTTGCGCACCTTGGGCTTCAACCCCGAGGCCGCAACCGAACGCATGGCCGAGTTGGCTGCTAAAGAAGAATGGTGAAACCGCCTAGCGACAGCTCTATTGTTATTTTTCGCCAGAGTATTTCATAAGGAAAACCCGTATGCCACACATCCAGGCCGAATGCGCCAAACTGTATTATGAGGAAGCTGGCAGCGGTGATGCCATCATCTTCGTGCATGAATTCGCCGATGATTTCCGTAGCTGGGAACCCCAGGTGCGCTTTTTTTCACGGCGCTACCGCTGTGTCAGCTACAACGCCCGTGGCTATCCGCCCTCGGACGTGCCCGCCGATGCCGCGATGTATTCCCAGGACATGGCTGCGGATGACATTGCCGCCGTGATGCGTGGTCTGGATATCGACAAAGCCCATGTGGTCGGCTGTTCCATGGGTGCCTTCGCCACCTTGCATTTCGGCATGCGCTACGCGGATATGGCGCGCAGCCTGGTGGTCGTCGGCTGCGGCTACGGCGCCAAGAAGGATACTCGTGGCGATTTTACTTCGGAGGTGGAACAATTCGCTGCGTCATTTGCCGAAAAAGGCATGATCGCCGTCGGTACACCCTACTCCCTGGGCCCGACGCGGGTGCAGTTCCAGAACAAGGACCCGCGCGGCTTTGTCGAATTTCAGGAACGTTTCCTGAGCCATTCAGCGGAAGGTTCCGGCCTGACCATGGGCAATGTCCAGGCCAAGCGGCCTTCGCTCTATGATCTCGAAGACGGCTTGCGGCAACTGACGGTGCCTACCCTGTTGATGACCGGGGACGAGGACGAGCCGTGCCTTGACGCCAATCTTTACCTCAAGCGCACCATTCCGTCGTCGGGCCTGGTGATGCTGCCGCGCACGGGCCATGCCGCCAATCTTGAGGAACCTGCTTCCTTCAACCAATCGGTCGCGGAATTTCTCTCGACGGTGGAGCAGGATCGCTGGACCCTGCGTGACCCGCGATCGGTATCCGACTCCGCGCTGGTGGCCGGGCCCGATAAGTAGATTGAAGGAGGCCAACACGCCCCAGCGCCTGATTGTATTCAACTGTGATGGCCCCTGGTCATTGGTCAGATGATGTTGCCGGTGTAAATGGCTGTTATTAGCCATTGACCAGCGCCTGATATGATCAGGGTAGCGAAATGGGGTAGCGTTTGCTGCCTTCAACGCACAATTTCGTCAGTATCTGGCCGGGTCACCCTGAGGGCGAAAGCGTAATGGGGGGGGATCTCAGACGGGCCCCAAATCGCTTTGGCGGACCCCAGTGTCCAGTCCCCCTGCTCGCATAAATCCACATGCGTTCGTGACGGTGGAGGCCGGCGACATAGGGTTGTTGAATACGTGCGAAATAGTTCCATGGCCAGAACTGGCCCCCATGGGTATGTCCTGATAGCTGCAGGTCCGATCCTGCCGCCTCAACTGCCCGAGCTGAAGGTGGTTGGTGCGCCAGCATAATCTTGGGCATGCCGCCTGGGCGATCAAGTAACGCGGGCTGGGAGTCACTGACATGGCTATGGGCCGAACTGTTGGTGCTGAAGTCATTTATGCCGGCAATGACAAATTCGCCGCCGTCGTGTTCAAGAACCACATGCTCGTTCATTAAGGGCTGCAGGCCCAGGTCGTGAAAGGCGGCAATCCAATCATCGGCTCCATGACTGGCCTTGATGATATGGCAGTCCCGACGCAAGGCGGTGGGGGATTTGGAAAGGGACCCGCCAGTCTCCGCCTAGATCGCAAGGGGGGACAGCTCCCCAACGCCACGAGGGGACGCCCCCGCTCCCACGCTGTTGCCATCACTAACTACCGGAATTTTTTCGGCGGTCAGGTGATAATGTCGGCTTAATGTCGGCCAGCCGATGGACGCTCCACCCCCAACAGCGGACAGCATATTAGGTAATGCTAAGAGTCGGGTTTTGACCCATCTCAAGCATTGCGCCTCTACCTCTCAAATGAAATCGGCGGCCCGATGACGGGGCCCAAATTTCACTTTCCGCCCCGAAACCATAATCTCGCCGTGCCTCATTATAGAGCATGACATTGAGAAAGGTACGAGATGGAAGGGCGACTTATGGAGACGCCTTTGGACAAAAAAACCCACGGCCAAGCCTCAGGGGCGATTTGTGGTCCGTGGGCTAAAGTTTAAGTGGTCGAACGTACTGCAGAATACAGGCCGGTCTGCACGCTTAGAAAAGGCGGTCGATTGCTACCTGGGCGCGGCCCCTAAAGCCCCTCGTACCGCGCCCCACACATATCATTGCCCAGCTCGTCCACCTTCGGGCAGTCCTTCGATATCTCAAGGAGCAAATCCGGCAACCTGATATCCCGCCCATGCTTGGCCATTAACCGGGCTTTGCTGTAGCGGCCTTTCCAAACGCATTTATCACAGGCGATTTCAACCAGTTCGCGGGGGAGTTCGGTGAGGGTAAAATAGCCTGTTGCCATGGCGGAAGCGTAGCATAGAAAGAAACCGGATGAAATATTGATCGCCTTAGCAGCCTTTGCCGCAGCGGATAGCGAAATAGCTATGACTGGAGCGGATATGCGCGCTGATGTTCCAGCCGGTGCGCCAAGTGCTTTGGTGCGTCGCGGCCCTTCTGACCTTGCTTGCCACCTCGCATTATGTCGGCGATCAGGTTTTGCCCAAGCATCGAGCCTTGCGACTCCAAACGGCGAACATCGAGAATGATCCATTCTAGAAATTGGCTGTTACTAAGGTTGAGTGTTCTCGACCTTGTGCTGTACCATTAGGGCAACCTCGCAACTTCATAATACTGGTGAGACTGGCGGCGGGACATTGCTGCGCGTGAGCCGCTGTCTGTGTCGCAGCCGCCGTATGCTTCAATATCAATCAAACCCAACCGAGCCGCAGGAGATAGAATGCCACAAGTGATAAAGGACCTAATGCCGGGTGATCTGGAATTTCAGATGTTCGTTCTTGACGAACTCGCGGATGAGCTCAGCGCAAAAGGTGCCGACGTCTTGAAGCTAACAATAGGCGTGCCTGAATTATTCATGCCCGATGCCGCGCTCGATGGGATGATCGAAAAGCTTCGGGATCGGGATTTTGTCCGGCGCGTCTATCCCGAAGGGCTTCCCGAACTACGCCAAGCGATCGTGCAATTCTATAATCGGCGATACCAGGCGGACACCTCGGTCGAAAATGTCATCGTCAACACGGGTACCTCGCCGATTTTTCGAAACATATTTCAACTTCTATCGGGTCCTGAATACGAAATCATGATTCCGAGGCCCTACTACGCCCTCTATCTGTATTGCGCGAAGTTGGCCGGCGCCACGGTCAAGTTCTATGACATCGACATCGATACCAAGCGCGTCGACATGGAGTCGTTCCGCCGCAACTTCTCGCCCGAGCGCACATCGCTGGTCGTCATCAATTCTCCCGGCAACCCGGTCGGCAACATCGTCACGCCCGACGAAATGCGCGAAATCTACCAGATCGTCGATCGTCAGGCCTACGTTTTGAATGATGAAATCTATAACAACACGATGTTCTACGATGAATTCCACTCGCCCTTGGCGTTATTCCCCGAACATAAAGATATGACAATTGTCACGAATAGTTTTTCCAAGGGGTTTCGGATGTATACCAAGCGCATTGGTTTCGCCATCCTGCCAACGGATTTGCAGACCAATTTGCGTGTCATCCAACAGCACACCTTGCTTTGCACTGACCCCTGTTATCAATACGGCATGATCGCCGCACTCGCCGACGAGGAAAGTCCTCGGGAACTCACGAGTGTCTATAAAGCGCGTGCTGAATACACCACGAAACGCCTGACTGGCACGCGGTGTACGCCAATCGCCGCCGAAGGCGGGTTCTACGCGATACTGCGATGCGAAGACTGGAACAAGGCAATGGGTTTTGCATCTTCCAAGGAACTCGCCCGGGACATCCTCGAAAAAGCCCACGTTGCCGTCGTTCCGGGGACCGACTTTGGCGTTCCACAAGACCTGCGGCTGGCCTTTTGCAACGCTCGGTATGATGAGGGGATTGACCGATTATATGACTATTTCTCCTCCTCGAACGAGGCATTTGCGCCGGGGTCGGCGTCTGAATCCTGATCACTTCTGCTCATGACATGCCGATCATGATGGGGTGGGTGGCACCCACCCCGTGGCACTCGGGTGCCATGACGCGTTGGCGAGGCGCTATAGATTAGGGAATCCTAACAGTCTGGTTTTGTAGAGGTTTTCGGACGCCCTTCCGCCGTGATATTTCCACCTGCACTGTCGGTTGGCATCGGAAAAGCGCCAGGCGGTCTTGCATCTTTTCGCGATCATAGTCAGAAGACGTTTCCTCGATTTGGGCCCGACCCTGGCGGCAGCGGCCTTCGACGCCCGCCTTGTCGCCGGCACCGCCGACGATTGTGGTGTCCTCCTTGGTAACTCGCACCAAATCTGGGTTCTCGCTTTCGCGGGAATGGCGCCAATTCAGTCGCCAAAACGGTTTTTCAGCAGCCTGCTAGGTGCTATTGCCGGCGGCGGGGAATGGTTGCATTCAGCGGGTCGGCATCTCGCCAGGTTTTGACCTCTAGCTTCGGAAATGGACGCCGGATTGAGTTTGGCGCGATGCCGGCCCGTAGCGCGCTCAATACACCGGCTGCCTCCCAATAGTTTTCAGCAACGAAAAACTGATTGTCCCGCCACGGCAAGTGGCTCAACTCCCCCGCCGTAAGGCCGCTGCCCTCGCGCACCGCTATGACCGTGATTCCCTGCTCAAGGGCACCGAGGGTGGGCAAGCCGATACATCCCTCCGGTATTATCAGGCAAGATATATCCCGGGCGGTTAGGACGCCGCCTGCGGTCATCTGGTTCGGATCCGTTACTATTCGAGGGGACTGTTTCAAGCCTTTCAGGACGCATTGAAAAAACGATGATGAAATGGCCTCCGCTGCCATGCGCGGATCGACCCGGCCGGAGTCTTCGTTCAAGATCTCACGGGATTCTATCATCGGTGCATGGGCTGATGGCACGTTGAAATAATGGGAAACGGCATGGGTCAACATGGCTTCGACGCCGCCCCAGGGATTGATCATGCTGCCCGCACTGTTGAAATATTTTTCGTGAAAGCCGTCGGGCACTCCAATGAGGCTGGAGATGGCAACTGCGTCATAGTCGCCAGCCGTCTCTCTGAGCAAATCAAAAAGTTTATGGATATTCCGCCCCGAACCGACGGCCCTCCCGGCCGGCGAGGATAAGGCCGTTAGCTCAAGCGGGGGGGCCATTTTATAGATACCAGCACAATCAAGCCCATATGTGCTGCGGGCGGATTCCACCGTGTTCAAGACCAGGTTTTCAATCATCCCGTCCGTCTGGCTATCAAACACCACCAGAACACGGTTGGCCCGCACCGCGTCCAGTCCGGCGGTGCCCATCAACAGGCGGCAGAGAACGCTGCCTTCCACATATTCGGCGTTGGCCGGCATCTCGTTCATGTCGGATGCGTTGACCACGTTTGGGTGGGTAATCAGACGATCACAGCAAGACGCCAATAGCTGCGCCGCCGGGCTGGCATCGCCCGCATGGCCGCCAACCTCGGCGCCGATCCCGGTAGGTACGATATAGACCGCGTTGAATTCTTCAGCGTTTATGCCATTTCTTTGTTTGAATGCGAATATGGATTGAAGGCCCTCGGCGAGGCTATGATCCGCGCCGGTCAGATAACCGATCTCGCAGGAGTATGCGCTGCCATCAAACGAGGTTACGGCCAACCGTACAGGGATGTCTGCTGCGCCGGGGTAAAGCGGCGTTGCGCCAGCGGCGTAGCCATGGCGCAGGGCAGATTCGAAGTGCTGAATGAGCCCACGATGATTGGGTGAGCTGGGAAGGGTGATTGACTTTTCATGCAACTGCAACGTGGAAACTCCCCTTATGCCGGACGAATTCATCGAAGCTATCGGCCTCGACTTTCTCCAGCGAACCATTCGGCTGACAGCCGTAGACGGTCGGCAAGGCAACGCCATTGAACCTGTGGGCCTTTGACATAGTATAGGCGCCCATGTTGAGGAATTTAAGCCGCGCGCCAATCGTCAAAGGCTTGTCGAATGAATACTGGCCGAACACATCGCCTGCCATACATGTGCATCCCGCCAATGTGTAGGAATGGAGGCCGCCGTCAATGTGCCCCAGGACATCGGGTTCGAACTGGAACTCAAAGACTTCCGGCATGTGATTGACCGTGGTGTCCAGGATGGCTATCTGGCTATTGTCGCTGTTGAAAATATCATGCACCGTCGCTTCGATAGTGCCGCTGCGGCGCACCGCCGCCGCACCCGGCTCCATGAACACCTCAAGACCGAAGACTTCGCGGAAGATGGCCACGGCCGCTTGGAAATCAGTGTAGTTGCTTGTCTGGTCAAACAGATAGCCGCCGCCAATATTGATCCACTCGACCTGATGTAAAAGTTCCGGGATGACATTTTCGATATGTCGAGCGGTGGCAAGAAGATTGGCGAAGTCCGTGCCTTCACAATTGTTATGAAAATGAAGGCCCGTGATACCGCGCAGTACCGTCCTGCCCGTGGCTGCGAGACCGGCCAATTTGCTTGCGGGCACCCCCAGCTTTGATTGGTGCCGGCAGGGATCGTAGCGGGCATCGCGGATGAAGGAAAGCTGTGGGTTCACCCGGAGACCGACATGGGTGTTGGGCGAAACGGAGGCGCGCACGAATTCCCATTGGGACAAAGAATTTACGGTGAGATAGTCGAGACGCCCACCGAATGCCGCCAATGTTTCCAACTTGATCAACGGACTGACCAAATGCAATGACTGCCTGCCGTTGCGTAGCTGGTCCAGTAGCCGAAGTTCATAGGGTGAGCTGCAGGCGAACCCATCCACCTGTCCCGCAATATTTTGCAGGACCGTCGAAAGGACACTGGCTTTGGGCGAATAGAGCAGTTTACATGATGCTTGATCCGCCACATCGCGCAGCAATGCTAGGTCTTTTTGCAAAACCTTCTCGTCAGTCACGAAAGCCGGCGTTTCAAGTTCATTGGCCCCGGTCATATTTCCCGCCCCTTGCAGAATTCATCACTAGTCCAGAATAACATGTGGGATAGAATTTGCCTCGCCGTTCGTAATCAAAGTTTCGCCCTCTCGAATAGAAATGCCGGCGGGTTGCCCCGCAACCATCCAGCATCCCATTACGGGATATTTTCCATCGAAGGCGGGTAGTGGATGAAAGGCCTGCACGATATGACCCTCGCCGCCATAGTCTCCCTCGCTATGGACATGTTTGGTGCGGTCCGCCGTTTTCCCGCGCCGCACAATTTCGATATTGGCACCCTGGCGCGACAATAGGGGCTTTCGGACGTAGTCGCCGGTAAGATTGGCCACCTTGGCATCACCCTCGAAATAGGCTGGTAATAAATATGGATGACCTTCAAATTTCTCCCACAACAGCGGCAGCAGGCCTTTATTGGACAGCACCGCCTTCCAGGGTGGTTCAAGAAACCGCACACCCGAGGTCGTCAGATAACGGCCGAACTCCTCCGCCATGATCCATTCCCAGGGGTAGAGTTTGAATAGATCAGCGATGACCCGGTCTTCCAGGTCCGTAAAAAGGCCGTCCTTATCAATACCAATGTCGCGCATGGCCAGAAAATCCGTTTTCAGGCCGGCCTCCTGGGCGCATTCCTCCAAATATTTGACGGTTTCGCGGTCATCTTCCATGTCGCGCATACAGGCGAGGTGCAATAACCCTTCGGTCCTCGTATTCTCGAAGGCCGAGACCAGGTGCTCATGGATTTCCGCGGCTTGATCGCTGCTCTGAGGTATGAGGCCGGCCGCCTTGGCGTCTTCAAGCCAGAGCCATTGAAAGACCGACGATTCGTATAGGGTGGTGGGGGTATCGGCGTTGTATTCCAACAGTTTGGCGGGGGCGGTCCCGTCATAGGAAAAATCCATCCGGCCATAGAGATCCTTGTCCCGCTGCCGCCAACTGTTGGCGACATAGTCCCAATAGGCCTCGGGAATGCACAATCGTTGATAGACCGTTTCGTCGCGGAGGGATTGGTCTAGCAGTTCGAAGCACATGCCGTCGATTTCTGTCGCCGGCCTTTCAAAGTCGTCCTCGATTTGCTTCAGGGTGAAGCGATAGTATGCGGTTTCTTCCCAATAGGGCACCCCGCCGTGGGTATGGTGCTCATAACCATGGGCTCGGGCTGTTTCCGCCAGACCGGGCCGTTGCATGACTGGGACACGATGCATTCTGCGATCTTTTTCGGTGTCAGGGCGAAGCGGGGCTGGCCCGCCGATCCCGGGTTCTCTAACCGCCACGCTTCGCCTTTAATCGGGCCAACACATCTCCGCCGCTGGCGCCACCGTCAACGATGCCGGCGGCTTTCAGTTTGGCGTCCAGGCTGACTTCCTCGGTAGATTCCGCCAGTTCACTGGCCGCTTCGAATTTAGCCGCCCGCTCGGCCTGTTTGGTCTTTAATCTTTCCAAGCTTTCCAGCGCGCTGCCCATGCTTGAACCCACGCCTGAATGCCGGGCGGCCACCGCAGCCTGGGACTTCTGCACGACCTCGGTCGCCTTGACCGTATCAACCTGTTGTTTCAGGCGTTTCAGGTTCGCTTCGGTTTGTGCGACCGTCTTGCGGAGCTGTCCTTCGCTGTCGGCAAAGGACTTTGCCAAGCCTTCCTCGCCTAGTAGTTCTGTTTCAAGGCCGGCAATTTTCTCAGCGATTTCCACGGCCAAACTATCGTCGCCCTTGTCCAGTGCCTGCATGGCATAGCCATCATATTCCGTCAGTGACGATTTCAGGCTGCCGACTTTCTTGTCGGCCAATTTTCGCTTGGCGATGATGCCTGTCAGCGCGCCTTTTGATTTACTCAACCCATTGTCGGCGTCCCGGATTTCCTGGTCCAGGATGCGCAAGGCCTGATTGTCGACAATCGCCTCGCCGGCTTCGCTGGCCCCACCCCGGATGGCGGTGGCGACTTTTGCCCAAATACTCATGATGATGTCTCCTTTTTCATATGCATCAGATGTAGCCTGGCTGGCTGGCGGTCACGCGGAAACCTTCAGCTCTGTTTGATAGGCCTCGGCCGTCTGCATGGCGTTGTCGGCCAAGGTCTCGATCTCAAATAGGACGGATGTCAATTTCGAACTGGCACTTAACGAGCCGAACATTTCGTAGTAGTCCTTGCCATCGGGTCCCTGGCCAATGCCAAATGTCGATAATGGCAGCAGCATGTGCGTCCTCAAGATCAAGTCGTTGAAAGCCGCCGTATCGACAACCTCATCAACGGGCCAAAGCAAGGTTTCGACCAGGATTTGACTGCCGCTCACGCTCATCAGAAGCGGCAGGTCGCCGAATTCCGTCATGGTAATGAGAATCCCGGGGTCGATGCCCGCGACCAATTCCACCTTAATTGCATCCTCGGCGGCGGCATCCGATTGCGCCAGCGCCCCATGCAATGTTTCCGTGGTCCAGATTTCGTCGTTGCTCATTTCGCTCTCCGCTGCAGTCATCGGTGGGGGTGTCGATATGATAGGTGAAACGCCCATGCGTAGCGCCTTTTCACAGTCTTTCAGTGCTTTGGTATATTCCGGCGGTATCCAAATTTCCCGTTTTACATAGCCTTTTTCCCGCAAACGGGCGCGGTACCGGGATTGATAATAGGACGATTTCGTTGGCATAAAACAACACCGCTCGTTTCTATACATGTAATATGTTACATGTAAAACTAATTGCAATAGCCGAAACGCTTGTTTGCTAAGAAGTATGACCTATGCTCTGCTCACTAGGTTAACGAAAATCCAGTGACTGGTGAATTGAGAGGCAATTTGCAAAAACTGGCACATGCGGTTGGATGCCGGCCATGCACTTAATATTGTCGCGCGTCGCAAGACGTTTATACAACCGGATTTCAAGCCTTAGTTGGGACACGGTCCTGACGATGACGTTTATTCATTTTGCCACTTCATGGGGCCTGATCGCGTTTGTCGGTGGTGAGAAAATCGCCAGCGGTGAAATTTTTTGGTACTTCTATGCCACTACGGCAACGACGGTCGGATACGGCGACTATTCACCAACCACCGCTGCCGGGCGCGTCGTCGCAACAATCTGGGTCATGCCCGGCGGTATCGCCCTTTTCACAACGATCATTGCGAAGATCGTGCAGCAGTTTTCCGAGAAGTGGAGGAAAAGATTGCGTGGATTAGCGAATTACGAAAATTTGTCGGGACACGTTGTCATTCTGGGTTGGCATGATGTGCGCACCCAGCGGATGGTCGATCATATCCTCGGCGGACAGGGCGACGATAAACGCGAGATTGTCCTTTGCTGCGCCGAAACCATGGAAAACCCTATGCCCGATCAGGTCCGTTTCGTGCGCGCTGCTGCCCTAAACACTCCGGATCTTTTAAAACGCGCCGCCGTGGCAAATGCGGTATTTGTCATCGCCTTTGGACGTGATGACAACGAAACCCTAGCGGCAGCCTTGGGCGCGGCGGCGGTCAATGGGGGGGCTCATATCGTTGCGTATTTCGACCAGCAGAGTTTTGCCGATCTGCTAAAGGCCCACTGCTCCCGCGCTGAAGCCAATGTTTCGCTTTCCATCGAGATGATGGTCCGCTCGGCACAGGATCCTGGGTCAAGCCGGGTCCAACGCCAACTGTTATCGACCTTGGAAGGCCCGACCCAATTCAGCCTGCAAGTACCCCACGATGCCGTCCCGGTCACCTATGGGGCGCTCTTCACGGAGTTGAAGAGCAAACACGAAGCTACGTTGTTTGGCGTTGCAAATAGTACCTTGGGGGACGATCTAATATTGAACGCGTCGTTGGATGCATCTGTCGGTCCGGGAATGACCTTATATTTTATGGCGCCCCAGCGTATCGATCCGGCGCGTATTGATTGGCCCGCATTGGCCTGAAGTAATTGTTGTTGGAGAGGTTACATGTTTGGCAGAACGATAAAATCTCTGGTTAAGAGCGGCGTCCGCGACCTAAAGGAAAGATTCTCCGATGATGACGAGGCAGATGAATTTCCAACTCCGTTTCGCCTGCGTATCGGCGCCGCCGTGGACATTGACACCCTGCCGTTGCGCATGCACGCGGCCGACCTTCACGTCGAACTGCCCGAGACGACGATGATGATCGTCGCTCAAGGTTATATCGATCTGGGCGACGGCACTTATGCCCATCGTTTTTACAATAGTGATGACGCCGTGATCCAGGTTTTAACTGTGGGCGGCGTGTCGGACGAACATGTTGAAGAGCTAACTCTGTTTGTGCCTCACAAAAGCTACTACCCTGATAGCGAGGGCGCCTGGGCGCAATGGACATCGGACGGTGGTAAACTTGGCGCGGCGAGTTTTCGCCTTGATGACGGCACGGAATATGACCGTATATGGTTCGACGACGCCGTTTCAAATGTGAAACCGGTCATATTTACAGAATCGGTCTATGAAGACCCCGAATCCGATGAATGCAGCGATATCGTCCATACCGTCATGTTGTATGGGCGCAATTTGGGCCCGGACAAGAAGAACGAATATCTGTTGGTTTCCGCCGAAGACTACGAAGGGGAACGCACCATTGAGCTTATGGTCGGGGTAGACATCGAAACTGCAAACCTAAACGTGATATAAACCATTTATTTGAAACAAAATCGCGCGCCATGCGCGCGGGTGTTATCATGCCGTTGATAGGGAGACTCGAATGAACGCGCAATTTGACCTTTTTTGGCCGAGCCTGACTGAGTTCTTGCTATTCTTCGTTGCCGCAGCGGTGCTGACACTAATCTTCGTGGTCGTCTATACCCGTATCACACGGCACAATGAACTGACCCTTATCAAGCAAAACTCGACAGCCGCCGCACTGGCTTTTTCCGGCAGTCTGGTCGGGTTTGCCTTGCCTCTGGCCTCCACCATGATCCATTCTGTCACGGTTGTGGAAATGATGCTTTGGGGATTGGTCGCCCTTGTCGTTCAGGTGCTGGTCTATCTAATTCTTCGCCTGCCCATGCCACGGCTCTCCGAGCGCATTGACAAAGGCGAGGTGGCTGCGGGGATTTGGCTTGGTTCCTGTTCGATCGTCGGGGGTATTTTGAATGCCGCCGCCATGACAACCTGAAGAATGAGGTGCCGCGCATGAAGCGACCAAACGCCTTTAAGTTTGCCCTCCTCGGTGTCACCGCGTTGACCCTGGTTGCCTGTGCTGAGGCTGAAGACGATGTTTTGGCCTACGACAACGTTGAGGCCTGCATTGTAGCCGGCCAGGTGGACGAAACTGTTTGCCGCTCGGAATTTGCCAAGGCCGAGAAGCTGCATACCGAAGTCGCGCCCCGTTATTCCAGGGCAAATCAATGCTTTTCGGATTTCGGATATAACCGCTGTTACCAATCAGGCGGTTCCGTGTGGCTGCCTTTCATGATGGGGTATATGTTAGCGCCGCGTGGCGGAGCCGGCTACATCGCAAGCCAACCGCTTTACCGCTCCAGCGCGCAGCCCAACAGATTTTATACGGCGTCAAACCAGCAGATCGGCACGGTCTCTGCAAACGGACGGAGCCAGGTTGCGAAATCAGCCATCCAACGCCCAGCCGCGCGGACCCGCACGGTCTCGCGCGGTGGTTTCGGCGCCCGCGCGGCGGGCAGAAGTGCCGGGGGTTGATTAAGACGCAGGCTTCGATCTGTTGAGTTTCGCTTCGAGCCAGACCACAAATATACCGGCGATCAGGCCGAACAAATGGCTCTCGAAGGAAACATGGTTGCGCAGGGGCAGAATGCCCCATATCAATCCGCCATAGAGCATGACCGTTATGATCCCGATAATCATGGACGATAGGCTGCGTTCCATAACGGCGCGAGCCAATATGGCCCCAAATAAGCCGAACACCAATCCCGAAGCGCCAACATGATAGCTGCCGCGCGCGAACAGCCAAACCAACACGCCGGACAAAAGGACGATATTCACAGTCGTTTCCAAAAACTTTGCCTGACCTCTAGCAAGGGTAAGGCTACCGAGGATAAGCAAGGGAACCGTATTCGATATAGTGTGCCAAATGCCGCCATGCAGCATGGGCGCGAGCGGTATCCCCGCCAGGCCACCAACACTTCGGGGTAATATCCCCCAGGACACGAGGCTATGGCCGAGAAAAAAATTCACCACCTCAACCGCCCAGATTAGGGCGACAAGGGAAATGACGGGCCTAAGCCGTTTCACAATCATGGAATTTCGCTATCCAACAACGCCTGCACGGCCGCGTCGATGAACCAGCCATCCGCCGTACTTTCCGGCCGGCAGCCGGCCATGTGGAGACCTTTGCGACATGTGGCGGAGTGTAGCCGCCGGGCCCCTGAGAATCCATGTGCGCTAGCAATCTTTCGGATTTGAGTTCTTGGAGATCATAGTTCACGTCGTCGGCTTGTCCTATGCGGCCTTGAGGTTGCACAGGCGCTTGCAATTGTATGCCAGGGTGACGAGACCAAGGACCATTCCTGATGCTGCGGACGGCTCTCTCCCCACGGCATCTAAGCGCTATGTATTAGAAAAACCTAACAGGGCGCTTTTGGCACACTTCAAGCATCAGACGGCATCAAGCCGATGTCGGCTATGGCCTTAGCTTCGAGCATCATGCCAGCCGCCTTTGAGCCGCTGACTGCGCTGGGATGACGGTCGGAGACATTAATCCCGCCGCACAGCCGACGGCATTACTCGGTCCGCTTGACTTTGAGCGATGGCAGGGCCATGCGGTCATCGGGTGGGACTTCCGAAAGGGGTTCCGTTCGGCTCATCCTGACCGCGACCCCAGGGCGCACCCCCTGGCGCTGGCGGGTGCCCCCCGACCCAATATTTGTCCGCAGCTACTACGATTTCACATTTTTGACATTGGAGATAATGTCGGGGTGCACCCTAATGGCAGATATCAGCGCATCAAATACATATATAGCCCTGCGCCCCGCATAGAGATCTGACCGCGACGCGGCGTCAATGGCCTCTCCGCCAACCGCATCAAATACTCCTTCGTCGATATTGGCTCAGTCCCAGGGATCACAAATTGATCGCCGCCAGGTGTTCTCTCAATCTTGAACCTGCGCGGTCTCGGCTTCACCGTCCGCTCTGTCCCGGGAATGACGTACTGCTGTCCAGCGGCAGTTCTCTCACTGGTGAAATCTGCTGGTGTCATGATCCTATCCTCCGGCGACCAGAATAAACGCCGGGCGACCATGTGTCTCTGAGGATATGTTTTGTGAAGGCTCCCAACCCATATCTCTGCCGGACGGCCATATACTGCCGATCGGGTCTAGGCCCTCAGGTTGACCGCGAAGAATCCTAACGGGCACTTCCAGGTGAGTTGCGTGTCGGCACATTCGAAACGCCCACTGGAGGCTTCTACATCAAAGCTTAGAACGCGCCGCCCGGTGGAAAGTCGCTCACAGCGCCAATTCGGCCCGGGGAGGCTAGCGGGCCTATCCAAACGCCTAATTTTCGCCTGTGTGGCGCTCCTGGGCGCGGGAGGGGGTGTTTTGCGACGGGCGCTCATCAAACGCTACCCCATTCGCTACCCGAAATGCCAATCATTCTCACTAAGTCGTGCATAACTGGGAAAAATGGCATCTAAGAACCCTGGTGGACAGCCAGGGCGCCATTGTGGCGATCGGGACGGCGGCCTTTTGCGGAAATAGGCCTGCCGCCGCCCGTGCCCGATGCCTTTCGCGCCCTGATCGGCCTGTCGTTGGAGGAAACCGCCCGACATCTGCTGCTGCCGGGCGTCGGGCTGTTACTGCCATTGTTGAACACGGGTACTGGTGAGGCGCATTCTTGTATGAATGTGTTACAAGGCGGCAAGGTGGAGCCTGCGCCGGCTAAGCCGGAGGCGGGAAAAGGCGCAGCCCGTATCTTGGACCGGGTCGGCGGTGCGGTTAGAAAAGGCGCTGGCGATCTATTAAAATTTCCAGGCAGAATTCTGGGGTCGGAATGAAGCGGTTTTACAAGGATGTCACTGTCGTTGCGGCGGCCAATGGAATGACAATCGAACTGGATGGCCGACCCGTCCGGACACCAAAAAAAGCTGTTTTTGCTGTGCCGGCGGTGGCATTGGCTGAAGCCATTGCTGGGGAGTGGCGGCGGCAGGATGAGGATATTGAGCCCGAAAGTATGCCTCTTTCTCGCCTGGCCAATACCGCTATCGATTTGGTTGCCGGGCAGCGCGGCGCGGTGGTGGATAATCTGGCCGGTTACGGCGGCACCGATCTTTTGTGCTATCGGGCCGGGGAGCCTGAAGATCTGGTGCAGCGCCAGGAACAGCTTTGGTCCCCTTGGCTGGACTGGGCCGATACGGAGCATGGCGCGCGCCTTGTCACCACGGACGGGATCGGCCACATCGCTCAGGATGAGGCCGCCTTGGCCTCCCTGCACAGGGCCGTGGACAGCCACGACGTCATGGAATTGGCCGCGATGAATGACCTGGTTACGATTGCCGGGTCCCTGGTCTTGGCCCTGGCGGTTAGCGCGGGTGCCCTGGACGTCGCCATGGCCTGGGCCGCCGTGCGCCTGGATAATGACTATCAGGCGGAGCGTTGGGGTCTGGATGCCGAGGCTGAGGCCCATGCGGCCCGGCTACGCGGCGAAATTGAATTCGCCGCACGTTTCATGGAATTGCACCGGGCAGGCTGAGATCGGGCTGCCCATTGGGGCCCGTATCGTGCTATCAAACGGGCAGTGTAAAAAATATTTCGTTGGGAAGGTGGTAGGTTCATGCAGGACATCCTGCGTCAGCTTGAGGCGAAGCGCGCAGCAGCCCGGGTCGGTGGCGGCGAAAAGCGAATTCAGGCGCAACATGCAAAAGGCAAATTGACGGCGCGGGAGAGGCTGGAAATGCTGCTCGATCCTGATTCGTTCGAGGAATATGACATGTTCGTCGAGCATCGCTGTGAAGATTTCGGCATGGCTGAACAGCGCATTCCGGGCGATGGCGTGGTCACCGGTTGGGGCACCATCAATGGCCGTTTGGTTTTTGTTTTCAGCCAGGATTTCACCGTCTTCGGCGGTTCCCTGTCCGAGGCCCATGCGGAGAAAATCTGCAAGATCATGGATCAGGCCATGAAGGCCGGTGCGCCGGTCATTGGCTTGAACGATTCAGGCGGGGCCCGTATCCAGGAAGGCGTCGCTTCGCTGGGCGGCTACGCGGAAGTGTTTCAGCGCAATGTCATGGCTTCGGGAGTGATACCGCAGATCTCGGTCATCATGGGACCCAGCGCCGGCGGTGCGGTCTATTCACCGGCGATGACGGACTTCATCTGCATGGTCAAGGATAGCTCGTACATGTATGTTACCGGTCCGGATGTGGTGAAGACGGTGACCCAGGAAGAAGTGACCCACGAGGAACTAGGCGGCGCCTCGACCCATAGCCGGAAATCTGGTGTTGCCGACCTGGCCTTTGAAAATGATGTGGAGGCGCTAGCCGAAATTCGGCGGCTATTTAATTTTCTGCCCCTGTCCAATCGCAGCGGGGTGCCGCAGCGGCCTACCGATGATCCGATTGATCGGGCGGAACAATCCCTCAATACCCTGGTGCCGGCTAATCCGAACAAGCCCTATGATATCAAGGAGCTGTTGGAAAAAGTCGTCGATGATGGCGATTTCTATGAAATTCAGCCAGAATTCGCCGGCAATATCGTAATTGGCTTTGGCCGTATTGACGGCGCCACGGTGGGTTTTGTTGCGAACCAGCCAATGGTCCTGGCCGGTTGTCTGGATATTGATTCGGCCCGCAAGGGTGCACGTTTCGTGCGTTTCTGCGACTGTTTTGAGATCCCCATCGTGACCTTTGTCGATGTGCCCGGCTTCCTGCCCGGCACGGCACAGGAATATGGCGCCATCATCACCCACGGCGCCAAGTTGCTCTATGCCTATGCCGAGGCCACAGTGCCTAAGGTCACGGTGATTACGCGCAAGGCCTATGGTGGCGCTTATGACGTCATGGCCTCGAAGCATTTGCGTGGCGATGTCAACTTCGCCTGGCCAGGGGCCGAGATCGCCGTGATGGGCGCTAAGGGCGCGGTGGAGATCATCTTCCGCTCGGAGCTGGATAACCCCGAACGTATAGAGCAGTTGACCCAGGAATATGGCGATACTTTCGCCAATCCTTTCATTGCGGGTAAACGCGGCTATATCGACGATGTGATCATGCCCCATAACACCCGCCGGCGCATAGCCAGGGCGCTGACCATGCTGAAGAACAAAAAGTTGGAAAACCCCTGGAAAAAGCACGGCAACATTCCGCTTTAATTCAGGACTTTGGAAGACGAAAGTACCGTATTGATGTTCTCTAAAATTCTTATCGCCAATCGCGGCGAAATCGCCTGCCGGGTTATCCGCAGCGCCCGCGCTATGGGGATCGCCACCGTGGCGGTCTATTCCGAGGCCGACGCCAATGCCCTGCATGTGGAAATGGCAGATGAAGCCATCGCCATCGGTCCAGCGCCGGCGGCGGAAAGCTATCTGGTTACCGAGCGCATCCTGGATGCCATCAAGCATTGCGGTGCCGAAGCGGTGCATCCGGGCTATGGTTTCCTCTCAGAGAACCCGGCCTTTGCCCTGGCATTGGCGGATATGGGTGTCGCGTTTATCGGGCCGCCAGTGGGCGCTATCGAGGCCATGGGCGACAAAATCGCGTCGAAGAAACTGGCGCAAGAGGCCGGCGTCAATTCCGTGCCGGGCCATTTGGAAGTACTGAAGGGTGAAGACGATGCGGCGGCGGTCGCGGGGCAATTGGGTTATCCGGTGATATTGAAGGCCTCCGCCGGTGGCGGTGGCAAGGGTATGCGCGTGGCCTATACGGAGGCCGAGGCGCGGGAGGGCTTCACCTCAGCCCAGAACGAAGCGCGCTCCAGCTTTGCCGATGACCGGGTCTTTGCCGAGAAATTCATCGAGCAACCCCGTCATATCGAAATTCAGGTGCTGGCCGATGGCCACGGTAATTGCATCTATCTGGGCGAGCGTGAATGTTCCATCCAGCGGCGCCATCAAAAGGTCATCGAGGAGACACCCAGTCCGTTTTTGGATGAGGCTACGCGCCAGGCCATGGGTGAACAGGCGGTGGCCTTGGCCTGTGCCGTTGATTACCGCTCCGCGGGAACCGTGGAATTCATTGTTGATAAGGATCGGAATTTTTATTTCCTAGAGATGAACACCCGTCTGCAGGTGGAACATCCCGTCACGGAAATGGTCTATGGCGTCGATTTGGTCGAGGAAATGATCCGCATCGCCGCCGATGAACCCATGAGCCTAGACCAGGATGATGTCCGGGCCGATGGCTGGGCCATTGAATGCCGCCTGTATGCCGAAGATCCGTTTCGCAATTTCATGCCGTCCATCGGCCGTTTGGTGCGTTGCAAGCCGCCCGCCGAAGATGACACCGTGCGGGTTGATACCGGCGTGGTCGAGGGTTCCGAGATCACCATGTATTATGATCCCATGATCGCCAAGCTGGTCACCAAGGGCCAAGATCGGGCCGGAGCGATCGCCGCCATGCAGTCTGCCCTGGACAGCTATTACGTGCGCGGCATCAATCACAACATGAGCTTTCTGACCGCGCTGATCAGCCATCCCCGCTTCCTCGAAGGCCGGCTGACCACTGCCTTTATCGATGAAGAATATCCCGATGGTTTCACTGGTGCGCCCCGCGACGGCGCGGTGCTTGATACGCTGTTGGCTGCCGGTGTGCTAATGCATCAGCGCCGGGCGGCACGGGCGGGCTCGATCGATGGGCAGTTGGCGCATTATCGACCCACCCTCGGTACGGATTGGGTGGTGGGCCTGGATGACGAATACTACGTGGTGACCGTCACCTCGGTGGAAGACGGCTTCGATGTGGATTTCGATGGCCGTTTGGTCGCCGTGCGCAGTTATTGGCGGCCGGGTGAACATCTGTTCACGGGCACGATCAATGGGCGTCATGTGGCGGTGCAGGCAGATATGTCGGCGGCCGGTTTCCAGCTGCGTCACGGTGGCGTTGAGGCGAACGTTACCATCCGCCGGCCCCGGGCCGCAGAACTGGCGGCCTTGATGCCGCACAAGGCCCCGCCCGATACCTCGAAATATTTGCTCTGCCCCATGCCCGGTCTGATCATTTCCCTGGCCGTGACTGAGGGCGAGGAGGTCAAGGCCGGGCAGGCCCTGGCGGTGGTCGAGGCCATGAAGATGGAGAATATCCTGCGCGCCGAGCGCGACGGTACCGTTGCCGCCCTAAAGGCGGGCTCTGGGGACAGCCTGGCGGTGGATGACGTTATCCTGGAATTTGAATAGGCCCGTGTGCGCCCCGGATTACTCAGGCCACGGGGTTCGGGTGATCATCGAGGGCCGTGTCCAGGGTGTCTGGTATCGCGGTTGGACAGTGGAGACGGCGCGGGCCCTGGGCCTGAACGGCTGGGTGCGTAATCTTGCCGACGGCAATGTCGAGGTGGTTTTCTCAGGACCGGAGCAGGCCATGGACGACATGCTGGTCCGCTGTCATCAGGGCCCACCGGCGGCTCGGGTGCGGTCGGTGACGGTAGAAAGTTGGCGCGGCCCCATTACGCCGGGTTTCCATCAAATGCGGTAATGCAATAGTGTAAAATGGGATGGCGGCTACGGATCCAGCGGTGGTTCCACGCCGTCAGGCAATGGCATCTCGAAGACATTGAGTGTCATTGAGACCATCGCGTAATAGCCCAAGATGCCGACCAGATCCACCACGCCCTGTTCCCCCAGATGTGTTTTGGCCTCCTCATAGGTGGCATCCGACACGCGGCTTTCCAGATACAATTCGGTGCAAAAACTATAGATCGCGGCTTCGTCCGCATAGGCGAATACAGGTATTTGGCGCTGGCACAGGGCCTCAACTATTTCAGCGGACAAGCCGCCCTCCAGTGCCATGGGCGCATGGGCGAACCATTCGAACTGCGCCGTCCACTGGCGCGCGGTTATCAATATGGCCAGTTCTGACAGGCGCGGCTCCAAGACGCTGTTGAAGCGGCAGTATTCGCCGACCTTTTGCGCCCGGTCGGCGAATTTAGGACTGTGTATCCAGGCTTGGAAAGGCCCGCCCATGCTGTCGCGAGGGCCGGCCATGATATTGTCATAAAATTCACGTTGGGCGGCATCCATCTCGGTGGTTGCGAGCGGCTTGATACGGGGCATGGCTGACTCTCCGATAGTGATTACTGCAAGACGTAGGTTAGGCGGCTACATGCCGATACAGGCGCCGCCGTCAATGTTCAGGTGCTGGCCGGTAACATAACTGGCGCCATCGGATAGTAGGAAGCAGACTGGCTTGGCGACTTCCTCCGGGGCCGAGAAGCGCCCCATAGGGATCATTGCCATGTACTGGTCGCGGAATTTCTCGCCCCGCACGGTTTCCGTCATCGGGGTCTCCACCAGGCCGAAACACACAGAATTGACCCGGATACCATGGCGGCCCCACTCCCGCGCTGCGCTCATGGTTATACCCAGAACGCCGGACTTGGCGGCACCATAATTGATCTGCCCGATGGTGCCCCGCCGTCCCGCGATGGACGAGACATTAACAATGGCGCCAGGCGCCTCGTCGCCATCCCTGGCGCGTTCCATGTAATGCCGGCCAACTTCTTGCAGGCAGAGGAAGACGCCAGTTAGATTGACATCAATGACCTGCTGCCAGGTTTCCACGGGCATCTTGTGGATCATCGCCGCGCGGACGATGCCGGCGTTGTTCATCAGGCCGTGGACGGCGCCGAGGTCACGCACCACGTCCGCCACCATGCCCTGGACAAAGCCGGGTTCGGCCACGCTGCCCACATAGGCCTTGGCGTTATCGCCCAAGGCGTCTGCGACCGCGCCCAAGGTGTCACCGTTGACGTCAACTAACGCCACCTTGGCGCCCAGTTCCACGGCTAGTTCCGCCGTCGCCTTGCCTATGCCTTGGCCCGCGCCGGTGACCAGGATAGCGCGCCCTTTCAGGTTCATGGGATTTGTCATGTCGTCCTCCGTGTCAGAAATTTTCGGCTGTCAGCGGCCGTGGTCAGCAGCCGGTGTCAGGTATTGGTGGTCGCTTTCGCGCGCAGGCCGATTTGCCGTCCGATATAGGGATTTTGCGGCAAACCGGCATGGGCCGCCTTGATTGTGCCCAGGCGTTCCAGAATGGCTGGCTGCATGGGCGTGGCGCGCCGCGTTTCCAACGAGATATGTATGCTCATCAACTCGTTGGTTGAGGCCAGGTAGCCTTCGGTCTCGTGATACATGTGATGGATATAGTGGAAGCGTTTCTCATCGAAGGCCAGCAGCTGGGTGGTGAAGCGCATGGGCTCCCCCTCGCCAATTTCCCGGTTATAGGTGATATGACCTTCTAGGGAAAACGTGGTGACCCGATGTTTCTTGCGGTGGTTCCGAGTCAGATGGACGAATTTCATGAACTCGTCCGTTGCCAGATCAAAGACCACCATATAGTAGCCCATGTTCAGATGTTTGTTATTGTCGATCCATTCTGGTTTGACGGTGGCGCGAAACTGATCGAAAGGTGTTTGAATTGACATCTATTGGTACGCACGTGCGGCTGTGAAAAAATGCACTTTACGGCAAGCTATAGGTGGCGACAACGATATTGCCTGGAACCGTGCTTGCCTGCTTCATCGCCGAGACGTGTCTTGGGCAGTTTTACGGTGACGGTCGTGCCCATGCCAACCGTGCTTTTGGTGTCGAGGCTACCGCCAGTGACTCGTTGTAATTAATAGTGGAGTTTTTGTTGCTATTTTTGTCAGTATTTTCAATTACCATTCAATAAAGGGGCCCCGGGACCTCAAGTAATAGAAAATCGCGACAATATTGATATAATAAATAGAGCCGTTTTATTATTGATAAATTAAACTTGCCGGTTTTTGCAATCTTTATATGGATATAATTCTTTCGGCGGACTTCGAAATCAGAGACCGCAACCTTTTGGATAAAGCCGAAGCTCAGCACGGCAAAAGCCAACAGGATGGTGAAGAAAATGAAGCTGCGGTGTTCAAACCGCTCGCCCCGTCGCATCTCAGCATAATTCAAGGCGCGACCAGCAACGATGTATAGCACGATCGTGGCGATGGTGAATAAGATGATTTCCGTACCAGCAGGCTAGCACGATATCGCGCTTCAGTCTTGATATCCATCAAGACTTTGCTTTGCTATAACAGTGGCTCTGGATCGAACAGCAGGTGAGTGGTGAAATGTTAAGCAATTCCCCAATCGTCAATCGTTATGTGGACCGGACGCCGTCCAGCCAGGCCTTGGCGGAACGCGCCCTGGAGCAATTTCCTTCCGCCATCACGCATGACTCCCGCCACACTACGCCCTATGGCATCTATATCGAGTCAGCTAAGGGCCCGCGCAAATGGGATTTGGATGGCAATGACTATGTAGATTATTTCGGCGGCCATGGGGCTCTGATGCTGGGCCATCGCAATGACGAGGTCGAGGTATGCATCCAAGAGGCCCTGGCGGCGGGTACCCATTTCGGATCATCCCACCGTTTCGAGGTGGCCTGGGCCGAGGCGGTGAAAAAACTGGTGCCCTCGGCCGAGCGTATCCGCTTCACCTCGTCCGGTACCGAGGCCACCTTGATGGCCATGCGCCTGGCCCGTGCCTTCACGAGCAAGAACAAGCTGGCGCGGTTTCGTACGCATTTTCACGGCTGGCATGATCACATGGCCTTTGGCGTGGCTGGTCACTTCGACGGCACGGCAACTCCGGGCGTATTACCGGAGGTGGCGGCCCAGGTGGTTCTCCTCGACCCCGACGATATTGATGGCGTCGCCCAGGCACTGGAGGCGGACAGTGATATCGCCGCCCTGATCCTGGAACCCACGGGGGGCAGCGGCGGCATGATCCCGCTGGCACCCGGCTTTGTTGTGCAGTTGCGAGAATTGACGGAACAGCATGGCGTATTGTTGATCATGGACGAGGTGGTGACCGGTTTTCGCGTGCATCCGGGCGGGGCCCAGGGTTTGCTGGATGTGAAGCCTGATTTGACGACCCTGGCCAAGATTCTGGCCGGCGGCCTGCCCGGTGGTGCCGTGGTTGGCCGGGCCGATATCCTCGCGCATCTGGATTTCAAGGCGGCGGCGGATAAAGATTTCGAGAAAATTCACCATCCCGGCACCTTTAATGGCAATCCCCTTTCGGCGGCGGCGGGCACCAAGACCTTGGAGATCATCGCCAACAGTGATGCCTGCGCGAAAGCCGATGCTTTTGGGCGGGAGTTGCGGGTAAAACTGAATGAAGGCTTCAAGCGCGCCGGCGTGGCCTGGGCCGCTTATGGCCAGCAGGCGAATTTCTTCGTCTTTATGAATGGCACTGGGCTGGCCATCGATCCCAATGACTTTGATCCTCTCTCCGTGCCCTATCAGGACCTGAAGGCCAAGCCGCCAGGCCTGATGAACAAGCTGCGCCTGGCGCTACTGATCGGCGGCGTCGATATCAATGGTGCCGGTGCCGGTGTCATCTCGGCCACCCATGGCGCGGACGATATGGATCAGACCGTGGCAGCGTTCGAGGCGGCGGTCGCCATGCTGGCGGCGGAGGAAAGTCTGCCGAGTATATAAAACGCGGGCGCCTTGAATTAGCAGGTCTATGCGACGCGAGCGTCTAGAGCGGATTGGTCAGTTGGCCCTGCCCATCGTCGGCGGCATGGTCTCTCAGGTTGTTCTGAACCTGGTCGATACCGCCATGGTCGGCGTCCTGGGCAAAGATGCCCTGGCGGGCGTTGGCACCGCCAGCTTTGCCGCCTTCATGGCGACGGCCCTGGTCATGGGCCTGTCGTCCGGCGTGCAGGCCATGGCGGCTAGGCGCGTCGGCGAAGGCCGCGGCGATGAAGCCGCTGTGCCTTTGACGGGCGGTTTGCTTCTCGCCCTGGTGATAGGTCTGCCCATAAGCATTATCCTGCTAATCTATTCGTCCGCGTTGTTTCCCTACATCAACGGCGACCAGGGGGTTATAGAGGCGGGACTGCCCTATTTTGACGCACGTCTGCTGGGCGTTATCGCCGTTGGAATGAATTTTGCCTTCCGTGGCTACTGGACCGGTGTCTCCCAGAGCCGGCGCTATCTGCACACTCTTCTCGTTATCCATGTGTCGAACGTCGTGATCAGCTATGTGTTGATATTTGGCAAGTTCGGCTTCCCCGAATTAGGTACCGAAGGTTCGGGCCTGGGTACCACCATTTCATTGTATCTGGGCACAGCGGCCTTTTTTGTCCTTGGCTGGAAAGAGGCGCGGAAAAATGGCTTCCTCAGCCGAATTCCGCGCCGTGAAACCATGGTGACCATGCTACGCTTATCGGTGCCGGCGGCGATCCAGGAGTTTCTGTTCGCCGCCGGCTTCACGGCGATTTTCTGGATCGTCGGCCTGATGGGCACGGTGGAGGTCGCGGCCACCAATATTCTGATCAATCTGGTCCTGGTCGCCTTTTTGCCGGCGGTAGGTTTTGGCCTGGCCGCCTTGACCTTGGTGGGGGAGGCCCTGGGGCGCGGTGACCCGGACGAGGCCTCCCGCTGGGCATGGGATGTGGTCAAGGTGACCGCTTTGATCCAGGCTTTGCTGGGTCTGCCGGCGCTGCTTGTCCCTGACCAGATCGTCATGGGCTTTACCAGTGACCAGGCGGTGATCGATGTGGCGCGGAGCTCCATGCAGCTGATGGGCGTGGCGATCGCCATTGACGGCGTGGGGCTGGTTCTGCTGCATGCGCTGCTTGGCGCCGGCGCGGTGCGGCAGGTCATGGGCGTGGCGGTGGGCACACAATGGCTGTTGGGCCTGCCGCTGGCCTGGCTGGCGGGGCCCTATTTCGGCCTTGGCCTGTTTGCGGTCTGGGCGACGCAGGCGGCCTATCGCATCCTGCAGGCGGTGATATTTGTCATTCTGTGGCGGCGGCGGGGCTGGACCCAAATCAAATTATAGCAAGATCAAGTTGTAGATTTTTGCCTTGTCTGGCGATATCAATGGCTTCCGTTATTTTGCCTGACCTGAGGATGCCGCGATGATCCGCGACAGCGTGGCCGGCTTTGCCGTCGACAAGATCAGCCCGCGCGCGGGCGAAATCCATGCCCCCAACCGGTTCCCCCGGGATCTCTTGTCCCAGGTGGATGATGTCGGTGTGCTGGGCGTAACGGTGGAGGAGGAATATGGCGACGCGGACCTGGGTTATCTGGAACATTGCGTCGCCATGGAGGAGATCCGCCGCGCCTCCGCCTCTGTCGGGCTCAGCAATGGCGCGCATTCAAACCTGTGCGTCAACCAGATCTTCCGCCAGGGCCACGCGGCGCAGAAAAGCCGCTATCTACCGAAACTGATTAGGGGCGAACATGTGGGTATCCTGGCCATGAGCGAACCGGCGCCGGCTCCGCATAGGTTTCCCAGAACCAGCCACCTATACGGTGGCGAAATCCTGCAGCCGCTGTCCGGCATTATCCGTGCTGGGGCGTGAGATGGATACCAGTTTCGCCTCTAATTCAGCAATCTTCAGCGACGATTGTTCAAGATTGCGCCGGCCCGGATCGCATTGTGATGAGCGATCATCGGTAGCCTCGTCGAATTCGAGGGCGTCAAATTCATCAGTAAATTTATCTATGCGGCAAACTCATACGTTAGAATAAATCTCCTCCCGCTTGCCAAGGTAGATCTCCAAATGGAATATCCAGTTGATGGCATGCTTTTTTTGAGGCGCGACTCAGATCAGTTTGCGCAAGACGTGCTGGCGATTGGTGGTATAGGGGCGTACCTGCCCGCCCCAGCGGCCTTCCTCCACCGCTTCGGCCCAGGCCTCGCTATTCAGAACCTCCGGGCTATCGATCTCGTAGATGGCGATGTAATGGGGCAGGCCTTCGCCTGTTACGGCATGTTCTTCGCCGCCCATGGCCAGTGTGGCGGGCACGGTCTTTAGGCGGGAGACCGCGACCACGCCGTCGACTTGTAACAGGGCAGGGATATGTTCGTCATCATAGACTTCGTTGAACAAGGCTTCCTTGTCGGCATCCACATCCATGCTGACCATGAAGGCGTATTTGGCATTGAAAGGCATCTCTCATCTCCTGAATAAATTCAATGATCAATCATAGCTGATTTGATTGGCTGGTATATGGCGCCAGGTGCTGTCTTGTTCTTGTTCCTCCAAATAATGCGCGCCCATGGAAACGGACCTTGGCGTCAACAGAAACAGCCGGGTGCTCTGCCAGCTAAAGCCCAGGTCAAGGATCACTACCGCTCCGACGCCGTCCAGGTTCATGGGTACTGTCTTGCCGCTACGTTGCGCGGCCAGTGCCGCCTCTATCGCCATGCCAAGACGGCAATAGTTGCCAAACGTGCCTTTTTCCCGTGCCACCGCCAGGACCCCTGGCGCCCGTGGATCGGCGCCGTGCAAGGGTATGCCATAGCCCGGTACGCGCTGACCGCGTCTTCCAGCTGCCTCGACGATCTGGGCGGCTACCTCGCCGAGAACTTCGTCGGCAATCGTCTGGTTCGCGGGATCGTGTTCGGCCAAGTGTGCCGCCATCGTCTGGCCCAACTGTTCACCAAGGCCGCCCATACGGTCGCCGAACGCCAAGACACCGCCGCCCACCGCCGCCTGAATCGTGGTGCCGTAGGAGGCAAAACAGCGACTGATCATGGAAGGCGGCGTGATGCCATGCTCGACTGAGGCAACCAAAAGCGCGTCCAGAACATGCGCCTGTTCCGGCGTAGGCAGGCTGCCCCGCAACATCAGGAACATCATCTCGGCAAATGAAATCTTGCCGATCAGCTGGCTCAGCGGGTGGCCCCGGACCATGATCTCCTCTTCATCCTCAGTGCTGATGACCTGGGAAATGCTGGTCCGCCAGCTCGACATATCTTGTGTGGGCACTGGGTATCCTCCTGCATGTTTCTCTCTCGGCGCAGCCAAACTGCCAGATTTACCCGGCAATACAAGGCGCGAACATGGTTGTGTTCGCTCCGGCAATTTGGGAGCATGGCCGCAAAGGGGAGGGACCATCATGCAGACTTTAACAAAGGAACAACGCCGCGCCTGGGAAATCGACGGTTATGTCCATCTGCCGGGCGTATTCAACGCCGACGAAGCGGCGTCGTTGTGCGATGCCGTCGACAATATGCGGGCCGAGCCGGGTTGGGAGCCGACGAACCTGCCGCGCGGCCATTATGGCTGGGTGGAGCATGGCAATCCGGATCCGGAAAGCTTCATGGACCGCCGGGATATCCTGCCCTATGACCAGGCATTCAGGGACCTGATCGACCGGCCCGAGGTGTTCGACCTGATCGTCGATATCATGGGGCCCTACCTGTCATTCTCCATGTCACAGGCCATCGTGCGTGCCTCGGACCCCGGCTTTCTTGGTTATACCCACACCGATGGTGGCGAAGGTCTGCGCCGGGTCCGGGTGACGGAAACCAGCCGGCCCCTGGCCATGAAGGCGTTGTATTTACTGACGGACGTACTGGAGCCCGAGAGCGCCAATTTCACGGTCTTTCCAGGCAGCCACATGCGGCCCTTCCCGGAATTGGATGAGCCGGTAGTGACGCCAACGACGCCGGGCGCGGTGCCGCTGATGGGCAAGGCGGGAGACTGTATTATTTTCTCGCATTCCCTATGGCATGGGCCGGGTATCAATACCTCCGGCAAGGCGCGCAAGACGCTGTTGTACAATTACTGCCAGATGTTCATACGCCCCTATGACTATGCCGTTGCATCGCATGTGGCGGACCAATGCACGCTCCGGCAACAGCGCCTGTTAGGCGATCTGGGCTATGACTTCCGGCCCGGTTCCTACGTCTATGTGCCTGAAGATCAACTTGAGGTAATCTTGCGGCCAACACCGTGACCGGCGGCTTTGCGTAACGAGGAAAATGTTTTATGACAAGTAACTATCAGGCCAAGATTGATGGCTTGCGGAACGACGCTTTGCATATCCGGCGCAATGTCTGGCGCGCCCTGCATGGGGCCGGCGGAGGCCATATGGGTGGCTCATCCTCGGCGGCGGATATTCTCGCCGCGCTCTATTTTCATCACCTACGCCTACGCCCCGATGAACCTGATTGGCCAGACCGTGACCGCTTTGTGCTGTCGAAGGGGCATGCCAACGCGGCCCTGGGCGCCACGCTGGCCCGCGCCGGCTTTATCGATGATAGCGTGCTGGATCAATTCTATGCCTATCAATCCCCCTTCGGCATGCATCCCGATATCAAGATGGCTGGCGTGGAGATGAGTACGGGTGGTCTTGGCCATGGCCTGTCCGTCGCCATGGGCATGGCCTTGGGCGCCCGCATGCAGGGCAAGGATTTCCGTACCTGCGTGATGATCGGCGATGGTGAGTTGCAGGAAGGCTCAAACTGGGAGGGGGCAATGGCGGCGGCCCATATGGACCTGTCGAACCTGACGGTGATCTTGGACTACAACAAGATCCAGCAAAGCGGCGAGGTGGGCCAAATGATGGGCTTGGAGCCGGTGGTTGATAAATGGCGAGCCTTCGGTTGGGCCGTGCGCGAGATCGATGGCCATGACATGGCGGCCGTGGTCGAGGCCCTGGACGCACTGCCTTTCGCCAATGATGAACCATCAATGATCATCGCCCATACCATCAAGGGCAAGGGCGTCAGCTTCGCCGAAGACAGCTTCCTATGGCACAACAACATGGTCACGGATGAGGTCTACGAAAAGGCCTTGGCTGAGTTGGGAGAGCCGTCATGAACGATGTGCAACAACCCGAATGGGTAAGCAAGGCGGAAAACCAATCGCGCCTGGCCTTTGGCCAGGCGGTTGGCGAGCTGGCCGGCAAGGATGACAAAGTGGTGGCGATTTCTGCCGATACCATAGATCTGTTTGGCCTGCGCGGCTTTCTCGAAGCTAGTCCGGAACGCCTGATCGAGGCCGGTATCGCCGAACAAAGCGCCATGGGCATCGCCTCCGGCCTGGCGACCACGGGCATGCGCCCGATCCTGTGCGGTTATGCGCCGTTCATTACCACGCGTTCGTTGGAGCAACTGCGCAATGATGTTTCCTATGCCAACCAGCGTGTCGTCATCGGCGCGGCCTGCAGCGGCATCGTGCTCGGTATGGCGGGGGGCACCCATCATGCGGTGGAGGATCTGGCAATTATGCGCAACATGCCCAACATGACCGTGGTGGTGCCGGCAGATGCCCGGCAGACCTGGCATGCGGCCATGGCGACCGAGGATCTGTATGGTCCCAGCTATATCCGCCTGGGTGGCAAGTTCGAGGAAACCAACGTGGCCGATATCGCCGGTAACGATTTCAAGCTGGGCAAGGCGGATCAGCTGCGTACGGGCGACGATGTCACGGTCATTGCCTGCGGTGCTCTGGTCGCGCCGGCTTTGGCGGCGGCGGATGCCCTGGCGGGCGATGGCGTCGGCGTGCGGGTTTTAAACATGCATACCATCAAGCCCCTGGACCGGGATGCGGTACTGGCGGCGTCGGCGGAAACCGGCGCCATTGTCACGGCGGAGGAACACCGTACGACAGGTGGCCTAGGCGGCGCCGTGGCCGAGCTGCTAGCCCAGGAGAAACCAACCGCCATGCGTATGATCGGCATGCCGGACGAATTCTGTATCATCGGCCCCACGGTCGCGGTTCGGGAGCATTACGGCATGAGCCAGGCCGCCATCGCCGAGGCTTGCCGGGATCTTTTGAAGTAGGCATTCGTCATGAAAATCGGCCTGTTCGGCATCAATATGGGACATGCGGATGCCGAACAGGCCGTATTTCTAGACGATGCCGAAATCAATCAACGAGCGGACGGCGCGGCCTTCCTTCATGGCGGTGAAGCCTTCATTGATCTCGCTCAGCTGGATCTTGTCGGAGATCCAATCGTCCAGATGCAGCCGGCCCTGCAGATACAAATCGATTAGGCGCGGCATATCGGTGCGGAACCGGTTGGAGCCCATGGACGAACCCTGGATGCGCCGTTCACGCAGAAAGGCGAAACCGGAAATCTCGATTTTTTGATCGATCGGCACCATGCCCACGATAGTGGCAGTGCCGCCAACCGCCAGCATCTCGAACGACTGCTCGGCGGTTTTCTTCAGGCCCAGGCATTCGATGGACTGATTGACGCCGCCCTTGGTCAATTCCATGATCCGTTCCACCGGATCGCCGTCGTTAGGGTTGATCAGATCCGTGGCGCCCAGCTTCGTAGCCAGCTGCAATTTAACCGGATTGGTATCGACGGCAAAGATCCGCCCTGCGCCCGCCACGTGGGCGCCGTTGATGGCCGCCATGCCGACACCGCCGCAACCAATCACGGCAACCGTCTCGCCAAAGCGTACGTTGGCGGTGTTCACCGCCGCGCCAAAGCCGGTAATTACACCGCAACCAATCAAGGCGGCGCGGTCCAGGGGCATGTCGTTCTGGATCTTTACCAGGGCGTTTTCGTGCACCAACATCTGTTCGGCAAAGGAGGATAGATTGACGAAGGTGTGAAGCTGATCGGGCTTTTCCCATTCCAGGCGCCGCGCTTCGCCGGGCAGCATCTTGACGTCCGTGTTGGTGCAGATGACCGGGCGGCCGGAGGTGCATTGCTCACATGTGCCGCAGAATACCGACAGGCAGGTGATGACGTGATCGCCAGGCTTCACATAGGTCACTTCTGAGCCGACCTGCTCCACGATGCCCGCGCTTTCGTGGCCTAGTACCGCTGGTGCTGGATGGGGGTAAAGGCCTTCCATGAAATGCAGATCCGAATGGCAGAGCCCGGCAAAGGCCGTATTGAGGAGGACTTCGTGAGGGCCGGGTTTCTTGGTGCTGATCTCTTCAATTACCAATGGCTTGTGGGGTTCGTAAAAGACGGCTGCCTTCATGGGGAAATCTCCTCTGGTCTTATGGCGTGATTGATCCGAGACTAGCGCGGTTGGTGTGCTGATAACAATGGTGATTGGGGGTCGAGAACAATGAAACCGCGGCTGCGCATTGGCGTCGTTTATGATTTTCGCAATCCGCCCGATTCCGGCATCTCCAATCAGGATTTTTATGCCGAGATATTGGATCAGGCGGTGTGGCTGGAAAGCATGGGCATTGATCTGATTTGGTTCACCGAGCATCATTTCGTCGATGACGGTTATCTGCCATCCTGGGTCCCCGTGGCCTCGGCAATGGCGGCGCGTACCAAGACGGTATGTTTTTCCTCCGACATATCCATCCTGCCCTTGTACCAACCAGTGCGTATGGCCGAGGATCTGGCGGTGTTGGATAATCTTAGCGGCGGTCGGGTCGAACTAGGTGTTGGTCTGGGCTATGTGCCGCAGGATTTCGAAGGCTACGGTCTGAAGGTCAAACAACGGGTCTCGCGCACCGACGAGAGCCTGGAAATTCTCACCCGTTGTTTCAGCGGCGAACGCTTCAGCTTCAAGGGCAAGCGGTACACGGCTGAAAACGTTATCATCAAGCCAGATTATATCCAGCCGGGCGGCCCACCCCTATGGGTCGCGGCATCATCCGCGCAAGGCGCCCTGCGTGCGGCAAGGTTCAACGCCCATCTATTACCCCAAGGCCCGTACGAGACAACCATCCAGGTCTGGCTCGATGCGTTGCGGGCCGATGGCAGGGATCCGGACGGCTACCGCGTCGGCATCATCAAGCCATGTATGGTGACCGATGACAGGGACCGCGACTGGCCGGCGGTGCTTGCCGCCGAACGCTTTCGCATGGAATATTACGCCAATGCCTTCAAGGCCTCAGGCCGAGGCGCGCCACCGGACCAGGACAAGGAGCGGATCTCGCAGAACTGGGTAGTTGGCGATGTTGACCACTGTGTCGAGGAGTTGAATGCATTCATCAAAAAGAACCGTGTGACGGATTTTGTCACCTGGGCGGTGCCGCCGGGTCTGCGTCCGAGCGATATGCGTGCCTCACTGGAACAATTTGCGATGGAGGTCGTCCCGCGTCTGAAGGACGCCGCCGCTAATTAATCCGGAATTCGTCCCGGCACCATGCGGACTTTTCGGGGGGCGGCTATCCACATGGCGCTGATAGAGATCAAGCAGACCACCATCGCCAGGACGAAGGCCCGGTCATAGTTGCCCTGAATATCGAAAGACAGCCCGGTCAGCCATGGGCCCAATGCGGCGCCGGTGGAGGCGGCGGTGGCCATGGTGCCAAAGATTAAGCCGTATTGTTTGCCCGCGAACAGGTCCGCGGGCGTCGCTGCGAATACGGTCGAGGTGCCGTAACCCAGAAAGCCCTGCAGGGCGACCATCAGATACATCAGCCAGTCCTGGGGCCATTGTCGCAATACGTATAGGCAGCCATAGGTAAACAGAAAACCCAGCAGAGCCAGAGTAAAGGCCCATTCCCGCCCCATGCGGTCGGACAGATGACCGATCAAAATCTGTCCTACCACGCCGGCCAGGCCGACCAGGCCAAGTGCCAGGGCGGCCGCTTCCGCCGAAATGCCCACATCGATCAGATAGCGAGTCTGATGTACCTGAACCGCGTACCAGACGTAGAGCGCACAGATGAAGGAGGCCATCATCCACCAAAACCGTGCGGTGCGAATAGCTAATGGCAAGGTCCATTCGGTTTCGCACCAGGCATGGTCGACAATGGCGCGGTCCACCACAGCCGCGCCATTGTCCCCTGCCGTGGCGCTGGGCGCTTCGGCACCGTCCGGCAGCAGGTCCATTTCCTCTGGCCTGTGACGTTGGAATAGCACATTCAAGGGCACGACCACGGCAAGAATAATAAAGGCCAGGATCCAGCAGCTTTGCCGCCAGCCGGCGGTGTCGATGGATTGCTGCATCCAGGGCAATATGGTGACCGAGCCGATGCCGACACCGGCGAAAGCCAAGCCGAGGGCTAGGCCCCGCTGCCGGTTAAACCAATTCGGCAGGAAAAGCGTGTGGCCGATATAGCTCATGAAGATGGAGCCGCCGACCACCAGCACGCCCAGGGTCAGATAGAAATGCCAGGGTTCGGTGCCGTGAGTTGCAGCCATCAAGCCGGCGCTGACCAAAACCGCACCGGTGGGCAAGACCACGCGCGGGCCGACCCGGTCCATCATCATGCCGATCAATGGCGTGATCAGGGCGGAGACGACAAACCCAATGGAAAAGGTTGCCGCCAAGCTGCCCCGGCTCCAGCCGAACTCGTCTAGAATGGGTGGAAACAGCAAGGAGAATGCGGTGCGTGAATTCACCCCAATGCCCAATGTGACAAAGGCAATCGCTATGACCACCCAGCCATAAAAGAACGGCAAGCCAGGCTTGTCGCGATGCGTGGGGGAAGAGTTTGAATCGGATACGGTCATGGTGCTCAGGATAGCACAAGGGCAGCGTGGCGACGAAAATTTGAACTAGCCCTAGGTATCTGGTGGCATCTCGTCGAACTGGGGCAAATCGTCGGTGATTTCGTACCAGGATGCCTTGGAGCCGGTGAATATATGGTCATCGGCGCCCCGGCCCGGATCATCATCAAGGCTGCCTAGTGGAATGATGGCATTGCCGGTTTCTGGACGCAGCCTCGGCATGGCGGCACCGCAGACAGGGCAGAAAGTTGAGGTAAAAGTATTCGCTTCCGGCACCTTATAGCTGGCTAGAAGATCTTCGCCTTTCAGAAACCGGATGCCTTCAATGGAGATAAAGCCATTGGTGGTATGCGCCGCGGCCCGCGCCTTGCGGCAGCGCCCGCAATGGCAATTGTGCACGACCTTGAATGGTTCGTTGACTTCGAAGGCAACGCCGCCGCAAAGGCAGGAGCCATGTAAAACTCCCAGTGCAGAGCTGCTACCCACTGGCGGCGCTACTTCACTCAGACTGCTGCCTGCAGGGTAGGTGTCATGGCGCGGCAGCTTGTCCGTGATGGCGTGCCACGGTGCCTTCGATGCGGCGAAGATGTGCATGTCAGGGCGAATATCGGGGTCATCATCAAGGCAGCCGGCGGGAGCCGCCACGCGCCGCTGACCGTTGATCGCCATGGGCACAACCGTTCCGCAGGTGGCGCAAAAGGATCGGCTGAAGCCGGGCGAAGACTCGTACTGTCTAATCGTCTCGCCGCCCGCCAGCAAGCGGTAATCATTCAGCTTGGCTGAGACATAGGTAGCGAATGGTGCCCCATGCGTCTTGCGGCAGATAGAGCAGTGACAGTGGCTCATGTTCTCAACCGTGCCATGGATTTCCCAACGCACCGATCCGCAAAGACAGCTTCCCCTGATCATGTTTCTTTCCCCCCTCAATTGATCACGGTAAATCCAACGCCCGTGCTACGGTTCGGCGGTGCTCCGCCGAGGTGCCCAGGCGCATGCTCCAGGCCGCCGCCCGGCGGTACCAGAGTTGTTGGTCAAATTCATAAACCTGGGCATAGCCGCCGTGGATCTGGTTGGCCTCGCGCAGCACCATTTGACAACGTTCGTTGGTAAATGATTTCGCCGCTGCCGCTGCCAGGGCCGCATCCATGCCCTGAGCAATATGCCATGCGGCTTCCCGCGTCAGCAATTCGGCGCCATCGACCCAGGTGATCATGTCCGCGCAGGTATGCTGGATTGCCTGGAATGAGCCGATGGGATGACCAAAGGCGACGCGTTACCTGGCGTAATCAAAGGCCCGCTCGGCAGCCCGGCGCGTGGCCCCTACGATCATGGCACAATTCAACACCATGGCCCGTTCCAGCATGGGCCGGGCCAGGGCCCAGCCGGCGTCCACCCGTCCGACCAGGGCATCGCCATCGACATAGACATTGTCGAACCGCACCTCCGATTGGCGGTCACCGGCAAGGGTGCGCTGCGCGTTTGACGATATCCCTACCGCACCGGGCTCCACCAGCAACAAGGTGATACCGCCGTCACCGGTTTGGCTTGCATCCGTGCGTACGGCGACCAGGCAATAATCGGCGATTTCAAACGCCTCGACCATTTGTTTGCTGCCCTGCAGACGCCAGCCGTTGCCGTCTGCCACGGCGCCAAGCGTCACCACTTCCGGTCCCATATTCGGTAGCCGTTCATTCCAGGCCCAGGTCAGCAAACTTTCGCCCAGGCAAGCATCGCTGAGCAGGGACTCGGCCAGGGTTCCACAGTCGTCTCGCTGCACTGCCTCGGCCAAGGTCAGTGCGGCAACCATGTGTGGATGCAGGGGTACCGGGGCCAGGGCGCGGCCGGCTTCCTCGAACAGCAAGGTCAGCTGTGTAAAGGGCACCTCACTGCCGCCATAGATGGACGGCAGAGCAAGCCCCAACCAGCCCAGTTCGGCCAATTGCCGCCACAGTTCCGGATCGGTCCGTGCTTCGTCGTCCTCAATCGCGCGTACCCGGTCAGTGTCGCATTCCGCCGTGAAGAACCGCCGCACGCCGTCGCGGATCATTTCCTCATCGTCGTTCAACAATACGTCCATGACGCCTTATTCCCTTGGAAGATCAAGGCCGCGCCGGGCGATGGCCGTGCGCATGACCTGGGTGCTGCCGTGGCCGAAGGTGGAGACCATGGCGTTGACGTACTGGCGTGGAAAATTGCCGTCGTCAGGGGCGCCCGCGCCATCCCAAAGCTGATGATAGGCGCCGAGAATCTGACTTGCCGCCTCTGTCGTGCGGACCTGAAACTCCGGGCCCCAGATCTTTTCCGACGAGATTTCGTATGGCGGATTTTGGCCGCGCCGTACCATGGATAGGCTGCGCATGGTGAACAGCCGGGCGACCTGGGCCTCGCAATACAGTTTGGCAACCTTGTCCTGGGTCACCGGATCCTTTGCGATCTCACGGCCAAGATCATCAGTTTGCAGGTATTTTAGCAAATCTTCGAACGGCGAGACATAGATGCAATAACGCCGTGCGCCGGCACGGCCAAGGTTTAGGGCGGAGGCGCCGATATTCCAGCCGCCGTTCTTCTCCCCCAACATGGCATCCTTGGGTACCCGGACGTCCTCCAGAAAGACCTCGTTGGTGCGCCCACCCGGCAGGGTCCACAGGGGCCGCACGGTAATGCCGGGCGTGTCCATGGGAACCAAAAATATGGAAATGCCTTTGTGTTTCGGCGCATCCGGATCGGTGCGGGCCATCAGGTAAATATGCGACGAAGATTCAGCGCGGGTCGTGAAGACCTTCTGGCCATTGATGACATAACCGTCACCCTCTTCCACGGCACGGGTTTTCAGGGAAGCCAGATCGGTGCCGCCGCTGGGTTCGCTATAACCGAGCGCGAAAGTGACCTCGCCCTTCACCAGACGGGGCAGGAAATATTTTTTCTGCGCCTCGGTGCCGGCCTTCATGATCGCGGGGGCCTGTTCGATGAAATTGCCCAGGTTAAGCGGCACGCGGGCGCGGGCGAGTTCCTCTTCGAAAATATATTGATCAATGATATCGGCCTCGCGGCCGCCGTATTCCTTGGGCCAGCTCATGCCGATCCAGCCCCGTTCACCAATCTTGAGAATAAGCTGTCGCGTCAGGGGGCCGATGCCGGCACCGCGCGCGCCATCTTTCATCTCTTGCACGATTTCAGGCGATACATTGTCGGTGATGAATGCGCGAACCTCGGCGCGAAATGCCTCGTTCTCTACGCTGAAGCCAAAATCCATGGCACCTGTCCTCCGCCCGGCATGATCAATTGAACTCAGATAATCAGGATAGCGCGCTTGCGGCCACGGCCATAGGGTTTGTAACCTTGCCTGCAATAAAAATTAGACGGAGGAATTGGGGATGACCGCCCTACGCACGCCTATTTGTGATTTGCTGAATATTGACTATCCGGTGTTTCAGGCCGGCATGGGCTGGGTCGCCCGCGCCGACCTTGTCGCCGCCGTGTCCGCAGCGGGCGGTCTTGGCTGCATAGGTGCGGGCTCGACCACGGATGCCGATGAACTGCGCGCCGAAATCCGCGGCGTCCGGGCCCAGACCGACCAGCCCTTCGCCGTGGACATCCTGTTCGCTACCGTCGCCTCGAAGGTAGATGAAGCGGTGCGCTATACGGACAAGGTCATGGCCATGGTCGATGTGGTGTTCGAGGAGCGGGTGCCCGTCCTAATCTCGGGCCTGGGCAGTCCCAGGGATGCCGTCGCCGGTGCGCGGGAGCGGGGGATCAAGGTGATGTCTGTCGTCGGTGCTGTACGCCATGCCGAAAAGGCGGTCGCCGACGGCGTCGATGCGGTGATTGCATCTGGCTCCGACGGTGGCGGGCATGTGGGTTCCATTGGCACGGCGGCGTTGATCCCGGCGGTGGTCGATGCGGTCGATGTGCCGGTTCTGGCGGGCGGCGGTCTGGCGGATGGACGCGGCTTGCTTGCCGCTCTTTCGTTTGGCGCCCAGGGTGTGTGGATGGGCACACGTTTCATTGCCACCCAAGAGGCCCGGGCGCATGAAAACTACAAACAAAAAATTGCCGAGACGGACACCGCCGGCACCGTCGTAACGCGGGCCCACAGCGGCAAGACCTGCCGCTTGATCCGCAATGCCTTTACCGACAGCTGGGCCGGCCGCGAGGCGGAGATTGAACCCTATCCGTTGCAGGGCATGCATGTGGGCCATCCGGCATCACAGAGGGGCCGGATAGAGGGCGATGTTGAAAACGGTGTTCTGCCGGCCGGGCAAAGCAGTGGCCTGATCGGCGGCGTACCCAAGGCCGGTGAAGTGGTGCAGACGATCATGGCCGAGGCGGATGCGGTGCTGTCAAAACTAACGGCGGCCTGAGACAACCATCAAGGAGAAGACAATGACGGAATATCTGACGCTTGAGGTCGAGGACGGTATCGCAACCATGACCATGAACCGGCCTGATAAGCTGAACGCCTTCACGGACGAAATGCTGCATGGGATGGCTGCGGCCCTAGATGAATGCGAGGCGCGCGAGGATGTGCGCGCCGTGATCCTGACCGGGGCAGGCCGTGGGTTTAGCTCGGGTGGTGATATCAGTGGCATGGGCGGGAAATCGTATAGTGCGCCGCATGTCACCAAGTCCCACATATGGACCGATATTCAGGCTTTCCCCAAACGCGCCGCAAGGTTTGAAAAGCCATTGTTGGCCGCCGTGAATGGCGCAGCGATCGGCGGCGGCATGGACCTGGCCCTGGCTTGTGATATCCGCATTGCGGGCGAGAGCGCCAAATTCGCTGAGACCTACGCCAAGATCGGCCTGCTCCCGGGAGGCGGCGGCGCCTATTTCCTGCCCCGCCTGGTGGGCAAGGCGCGGGCCTTGGAATTGTTGTGGACGGCGGATTTCCTCGACGCCCGGGCGGCGTTGGAGATCGGCCTGGTCAATCACGTCTATCCCGACGACCAATTACTGGCCGAGACTACCGCCTTGGCCAAACGCATCGCCGCCATGCCGCCGCTATCGATCCGCCTGATCAAGCGCCTAGTGGAGCAGAGTATGAATAGCGACATGGCGACGGCCTTTGATTTGGTCAGTTCCCACATCGCCGTTGCGCGGGCGGGAGAGGATCATGTGGAAGCCATCACCGCCTTCCGCGAGAAACGGCCAGGCAACTACAAGGGCTACTGACGCCCCACATGGAAAAGTAAGATTGGAGAGAATCATGAACCTATCAGGAAAAGCCGGCATCGTAACGGGCGCGGGACGGGGCATTGGCCGGGATGTGGCGCTGTTGCTGGCCAGGGAAGGCGCCGACGTGATCGTCAATGATCCTGGCGTTGGCCGTGGCGGCGAGGATACGGACGAGAAGCCGGCGGACGCCGTGGTTGCCGAGATCATGGCGGCAGGTGGCAAGGCCACGGCCAACTATGATTCCGTCGCCGACTATGCCTCCGCTGGGCGCATGGTTCAACAATGCCTCGACAGTCACGGCAAGGTCGATTTTCTGGTCAATGTCGCCGGCATGCTGCGCGAACGGATGATCTGGAACATGACCGAGGAGGATTTTGATCAGGTCATTCTGGTGCACTTAAAGGGGCACTGGAACATGTGCCATCACGCGGTCAAGGTGATGCGCGGGGCTCGCTATGGCCGCATCGTGAATTTCTCCTCCGATGCCTTCAAAGGTTCCGTCGGGCAATGCAACTATGCCGCCGCAAAGGCGGGCATTGTCGGTTTGACGCGCTCGATCGCCAGAGAAGCCGGGCGCTACGGCATCACCACCAATGCCCTTTGCCCCCTGGCGGCAACACGGATGACGGTCAACGACGCCGTCATCGCGGGCTGGAAGCGGCGTCTTGATGCCGGCCTGTTGACCCAGGCGCAATACGAAAACCGCATGGCCATGCCCGGACCGGAATATGTGGCGCCCATGGTGGGCTACCTTTGTACCGAGGATTCCCGCGATGTGAATGGTCAGCTGTTCCATGCGGAGCGCTCCCGCATTCACACCTACTATTTCGGCGAGGAAGCGCGCTCGATCTTCAAGCACACCGAAGATGGCATGTTCAGTGTGGACGAGTTGATAGAGACGGTGCCGGCATCACTGATGGAAGGCATTCCCAACCTTGCCCTAGCAGAGGAGGCTTAGCACGGAACCGCGCCAATTTAGACCTGCGAATAGCCGGAGCCTTTACTGTCGATGCCACGGCCGACCGGGTTTTCGATCCAGCTGAATTCGCCTAGGATCAACTGGCTGTAGGTCACCCGGCCATTAACCTTCGCCGCTGCCTCGCTAGCCAGCAACAGGGCGGCGCGGGCCATGTATTCGGGTGCCTCGCCCCTTGGATCATTCATGCCATCGACCAGATGGTGATAGACGGTGCCCGGCGTCGGTACGACTTTCGAGGGTGAAACGCAGGAAACGGCGATGTTGCCCTGGGCTGCTACTTCCTCAGCCAGCCCTTGGGTAAAGCGTTCCAGGGCCGCCTTGGTGGAGCCATACATGGTGTTGCCCCGGGGTGCGGGATTGTCATAGGGCCCGCGGCCCGGGCCGATCGCTGCGCCGGAGCCGATATTGACGATGGCGCCGCCACGGTTGCCTTCGCTCATGTCCCCCAACACCGCCTTGGCCAATATAAAAGGCGCATGCACATTGACTGCAAAGGACCGTACCCAATGATTGGTGGCGAAACCCCCAATAGGCATGAAATAGCTCAACGCGGCATTGTTGACGAGAACATCGATGGGGCCGAAGGCATCGCGGGCGCCCTCGACCAAAGTCAGACAATCGCTTTCATTGGAAATGTCGGCGGCGAAGGCCTTGGCGCGTCCGCCCGCCGCCTCGATCGCGGCCACCGTCCTGCCTAGTGAACCTTCCAGGTTATGGTCGCCTTCGTTCAAGGTGCGAGCGGCACAGGCCACCGAAGCGCCCTCGGCGGCGAACAGTTCCGCAATGGCCTGGCCGATGCCCCGGCTGGCGCCGGTCACGATGGCGGTCTTGCCGTCCAATTTACCCATGATTATCGCCCTATGGATGCTGAATTGTGCCCGGTTGCATTTTCCGAGACCCGGACCGGACTGTCAAATGCCGGCGGAGGCATATATGCGTTGGACTGAAAGCGCAAATGACTTATGTTGCGGGGTGTAGTCGCGAATCATTCGCAATGGGTTCAAACCTCGAGAATCAGACATTGGGCCTGTTGAATTAGATAACTGGGATGCTCGGATTGGACCTTCGGTACATAAGACTTGGGATGAGAAGCTGATAATGCGGGTATTATTGGTTGTGTATGATAATGGCGCCTATATGCACCATTTTCCCATGGGGCTTGGCTATATCGCGGCCATCCTGGAACGGGAAGGCTATGACGTGGACGTCTATAGCCAGGACATGCACCACTACCCTGATGAGCATCTGACGGAATTCCTCGACACCAACCATTATGACGTGGTCTGCATCTCTCTGATCGCGGGATATTATCAATATCAGCGGCTGGTCGGGCTTTCCAAGGCCATCAACAACGCGAAAGACCGGCCCTTCTATATTTTAGGCGGCTATGGCCCAACGCCGGAGCCAGAATACTTTATGCAGGTTTCTGGCGCCGACTGTATCGTCATGGGCGAAGGGGAAGAAACCGCCGTCGAGCTGTTCGATGCGATCGCCAACAAGCGACCCTTGAGTTTGATTTCCGGCATTGCCTATGACGATGGTGGCAAATGCATGATCAATCCCCGGCGTGGTGTGGTGGAGGATTTGGACAGCATTCCCTGGCCCGCCTATCACCTCTTTCCCATGGAATATTATCGTTTACTGAAGCGGCCCGGCCAGCCCGATACCGAGTTTACCCTGTCCATGATGTCGGCCCGGGGCTGCACTTTCAAATGCACCTTCTGTTACCGTATGGACCCAGGCTACCGGGCCCGTTCGGGCGAAGGCCTGTTGGCGGAGGTGGAGTTTCTCTACAAGGAATACGGCGTCACGCGGATCTCGTTCATGGACGATCTGATGATGACCTCCATCGCTCATACAGAGGAAATCTGCAACGCCTTCGAAAAAGCCAATCTGCCCGTCACCTGGGATTGTAACGGGCGTCTGAATTATTGTACGCCGGAGTTGCTGGCGCACATGAAACGGGCCGGCTGCGTCTTTATCAACTATGGCATCGAGGCCATGGACGATGAGGTGCTGAAATTGATGAAGAAGGGCCTGCGCACGGAGCAGGTGGTCAAGGGTGTGGAATGGACGCTAGAGGCGGGCATCAGCCCCGGCCTCAATATCCTGTTCGGCAATCTGGGTGATACCAAGGAAACCCTACAAAAGGGCGTCGATTTCCTGATCAAGTATGATGATCAGGCGCAGCGGCGGACGATCCGTCCGGTTACGCCCTATCCCGGCTCGCCACTTTATCACATGGCGATCGAACAGGGACTATTGGACGGCCCGGCCGATTTTTATGAGAAAAAGCATCTGAATTCTGACCTCCTGTGCTGCAACTTCACGGAATTGACCGACGACGAGGTCTATGCCTGCCTGGAAGATGCCAACAAGCAGTTGGCGGAAAACTTCTTTGACAGCAACCGCGACAAGGCGATGGCGCAAATCGAGCATCTGTATCGCGAAAAAGACACCACCTTCCGCGGGTTCCGTCAGGGTGCGACATCACAAGGGAAGTCAAAGCCGGCGGCAGCCCTCACATTCGGTGCCGTCTCCGATTCTATGTAGAGGAGACAATCCACGGTTTTACGATTCTGTCTCGTCGGTTATTTTGGATTGCGTATCGCAAATTGCAGCATTTGGAATCTGATGCCTCTTACCATCGTGACTTATCATTTCGTCCGCGATCTGCGGAACAGCCGCTATCCAGCCATAAGGGGCAGGGATCTCGCGGAATTCAGGCAGCAAATCGACTATTTCGGACGCCACTATGAAATCGTTGATACCCATGATGTGGTTGGCGCCTGCAAGGGCGAGACGGACCTGCCTGACAACGCCCTCTGGTTGACCTTTGACGACGGCTATTTGGATCACTACACCAACGTCCTGCCTGTGCTGTTCGAACGCAAGATGCACGCGGCCTTCTTCCCCCCTGTTAACGCCGTCGTGCATGGTGAACTGCTGGATGTCAACAAGGTCCATTTTATTCGCGCCGCGGAAACCGACGCCTCACTGATCATCAAGGAAATGAAGGCATTTATCGATGCCAACGGCGACCAGGACGGCATGAAAACTTTCCAGGCTTACTGGGACGAATTTGGCATACCGGTGCGGTACGACACGGCGGAAATATGGTTTATCAAGAAGGTGCTGCAATACGCACTGCCGGAGGCCAGCAGAAAAGTCCTGCTCGACGAGCTGTTTCAGACCTTTGTCTCGGTCGATCAAAAAGCCTTTGCCGGTGAATTGTACGCCTCGGAAGAGCAGTTGCGGATGATGTTTCAATGCGGCATGTATATTGGCGGCCATGGCGCGACGCACTACCGGTTTGACCAGCTTGACGCTGGGGAGCAGGAACGGGAAATCATCGACAGTCTTCAATTTCTGCGCCGCCTGGGCGCACCGACGGCGGATTGGGTAATGTGCTATCCCTATGGTGTGAGCGACGAAAATGCGCGGTCATTGTTGCGGCGGCATGGCTGTGCGGTGGGGGTGACCATTGCCGAAGGTATAGCGGATCCGGCGAATGATGATCCGATGCTGTTATCCCGCCTTGATACAATTGAGCTGCCCATCGCCTAGAGCAATTCCGATCCAAAGAGGGTCGCTTGGCGATTCAAAGTGATTGGAAAAATTGCTCAATTCTTAAGGGTCGGAGCATTCCCTATTCGGAAATGCTCTGGGGTCTTGCATCGCAATGGCCGAGGGCCTAAACGATCCATATAGTTCCATGGGAATCGGTGACTTATGAACCTTATTTCAGGTTTCCACATTGTCCGCCGCCGCCTCGTTGGGATGGCGACAAAGCCGGGCATGTTCGGCGTCATGACCTCAAAGTATTTTTTGGTTCTTGCCGCCCGCAATGACTATCCCAGATTGGCCGCTTGGCTGCTGGCCTGGCAGGTGCAAACCGTTTACGAGGCCAAGACGCCCGGCAAGCCGATGGTTGCCTTGACGCTGCCGAAGAGCGGCTTCGCGGAAGATGTGCAAAACAGTTCGCTGCTTTCTGGGCATTCGGGTTTCCAAGGGTAAAAGCAACCATGCGGCCTGCTTCGACATGGGATCAGACATTGCGCCGGGAGTCTTCGATCTCGGCCAACACCGCCTCGCTGACCCGCAGGGCGGCTCTGCCGTCCGAGTTGCCGGTCCACTTCTCCAGCAAGGCAAGGGTCGAAGGGGATAATTCCGCGACCTGAACCGGTTGCTCCAGAGAGTCGCACAACTTTGCCACCAGATCCTCCCCGGAGGTGGCGTAATGAGCGGCATCTTCATAATCGACAATGAATGGTCCGCAAGCAGGGTCTAGGGCTTCGGCGAAGTTCGGCACGACAGTGGGTTTGCCGGCGGCAATGGCCTCGAACAAGCCGGTGGTGTTAAAACCGCTGACCGTGTGCGCCCGGACCATCAGCTTGAAGGGGTCGCCCTTGGAAACTAGTTTCAGATTTTCCGGCCAATGCTCCACCGGGCCCATCAGCGCCAGCACCGGGTCATAGTCCCGCAGCCGTGGCTTGGTCTTGATCACCACATCGATATCCGGGCGTTCGATCGCCAGCCGCCAAAGAGCCTGGTGGCAGTCCCGGAACAGATTTTCCCAACTTAGCTGCTCCACCGCATCCGCCATGGGCTCCGACAATTTGGCGTAGCCGGCCCGGTTTTTGCGGCGGATTTGCGGCAGGCCGGTTTTGTTGGTGAAGGAGAAGAACAGGATTAGCTGGCGGTTGCTGTCATTCGCCGGCGCCACGGCGGCGCTGTTGCGCCAGGCATGCATCCGGTCCAGGCGGGGCATGCCGCAAATGGTCACGCGGTCGGGCGCGATAACCTCCGCCGTGGTCTGCACCACTCGCTCGATCTCATTATAGACAAGAATGCGTCGGCCCGTAAAAGGTCCGCGCCGGGTGCGGTACAATTTAACGAAGAACTCCATGCGTCCGGGGCTTTTCAAATTCTCCTTGTGCAAAGCTAGGAACGGCACGCCCAGGGCTTCCAGCGCCGTGGCGAGCTCCCGCTCGGCGTAATAGCCGAAGTTGGCGGAGACCACGGCATCGACGGGCACCAGGCGCGACAGCACCGACCACATCCTAGTCAGAAAGGCGGCGTAGTCCCGTTTGGCCTGAATGGTATCGGAGTCATCACTGACATAAAAATTATCGTCCAGTTCGGGCGGCAGGAAAGCGGCGGCGATGGATTTCACCACCACGCGGTTGGCCACGTGCACGCGCACGTCATCGCGGGCGCCGAGGGAAGCGAGGACATCTTCATAGAAGATATCCCTGTCCATCATCAGCACGTTGTAGCGTTTCGGCCCACCATGGTCGTGAGGGCCGGGCATGCGCCGGGTCAACAGGCGGAAAAGGATCGCCACCAGAGTGTGCAGGCGCTTTGCCGCCAATAGGCGCAACACGCGTTCCACCACGCTGCGGGCCGACATACGGACCAGAAACTTCTTCACCATTGACCCACCCGAACTATTCGCCTAATCGTCCGGCCAACCGAACCGACTCCGCGCATACTGGAATAATATCTGTGCCTGGTAAACTGAGACTTTCCCTGAAACCGTCGAAGCAGTTGCTGTGGCTATGGCTGTGGCGCGAGATGCGGGCCAGCCGGGGCCGCGCCCTGGGCATCGATGCGGGCTGCGGCCTGATGCAGAACCGCATGCTGTTCGAAACAGCCGACTATGTGGGCATCGACGTGGATGGCGAACGGCTGGAAGCCAACCAAAAACGCTTTCCCGGCGTGCGCACGGTTTGCGCCGAGATCGAACATGCCGTCGACATGCAAGGCGATGTGGTTTTGTGCGTGCAGGTCACGCACAACCGCTTTTTCGCCGTTGACCGCACCGTGCCCACCATCGCCGCCATGGCCGCCATTCTGCGTCCGGACGGTATGTTGATCTTTAACCTGGGCGAGCGGAACATATCGTTCGAGGGCGAGATCGACGCGCTTTTGCAGGCCAAATTCGCGGTCGTCAAGAAACGCCGCTATGGTGCCTTTTCGACCAGCGAGACCTATCTTTCGCCCCTGTTGGCGGTTTTGATGTATCTGCTGCCGCCGCTGCGATGGCTCGGCGGCGCGCGAAAGGTTCTGTACGTCTGCCACGGCGCCAACTGAGCCGGCTTTTTTGCTAACCTTCATTGATATCCGCCAGGGTAATTTGTTCCACGCGCTCGCCGATACGATAAATGGTATCCGCATGTTCGATGGTGGAAAGACGATGTGAGATCATGATCACCGCCGCCTCGCCCCCTAATGACTTAACCGTATCCCGGACAGACGTTCGGCTTCCTGGGCCAGGCGCCGAGCATGCCGTCTCCGAAAGCTCGTGGTACTATCCCGTTCGATCATCGACGCTTTACCGATCGTCCGTCCTAGACGGTTTTCTTGCTTCTCGGTTCTAGAATTGCCCCAAAATCAGGAACGAATCAACCCTGTGCGCCCTATGATATGACAACAATTTCCGCTAGTCCGGCAGTAGGTCGTAGGTAGTACTTTTCAAAATTCGCCGGTGGTGACGCTGATAGCGGCGTTTGAAGTGCTTTTCCAATAGTCTGCAATTAAACGTGCGAGTGTCCACTAGCAGGCGGAAACCAGGCGGGAATTTGTCCTCTATGTCCAGAATATCGACGGCGGCGCGGCGTTCCGGTGTCAAGGCGGGGCCATCCAGATAGATCATGTCGGGCACCACGTCGGGCACCTCGGCAAATCGCCAAACGGGAACATCGCCTAGCATGTCTTCGACGGGGTCGGTCAGAATAATGTCGTAGTAGGGGCGCAAATGCCCAGGCATGGAGGCGATGGTGACCTGCCCCCAATGGGCATCGGCGTCCAGGGAATGGAGGAAACCCGGTGCGCCCTCAGCCGCGTTGTCGGCCAGTGCCTGGGCGTAGATGATGGTGGAACAGCCGCTACCGAATTCCAGCAGCACCTTGGGTCTGCGTTCCCGCACCTGCCGGTAAATGGCCCAAAGATCGGACCAAACCGGGGGTTTCGCGTCGGCGGGGCGGGCATTGAACAGGGATAGATAGCCCAAGCGGTCCAAAGCGCGTCGGCCTTGGCTGTTCAAAAGGGCAAGCCCAGCCTTGCGGTAGGCGATGGAGAGTTTTCGCTTGATCCGGGACATGGGTCTGTATAGTTCGAATGCCACGATGCCGCCAATCATTCTTGCCATGATCCTGCTGCTTCAGCAATTCAAGCTGCATCGCCAAGGCCATCAAGCATTCCCGTGCCGGGGTTGGCACAGGATCATACCGGCCTTTGCAGATACGCTTCGAAAAGCCCCGACACGATTGCTCCCAACGCCGGCGACAATGCGGAATTCCGCCATGCGGGCCCGTGTCGCGTTGATTAATGCGGTGCGCTGGCGGACGAACGGTTGCCGGCTTCAATGCAAGGCCAGTACGGATTGGCGCTCCGGGGTCTTAGTTGGCACGAAGCACATGTTTGGTCGGGTCATCGTTCCATCTCAACTATCTTTGCGGCCGGATAAATACGCGCGAGACAAACTGTCGGAGAACAACAAGACATGCGCCCATGGATATTCACACTAGAAACCAAGAACAGGAGACCGCCGGTCCTGTTTCGACAAATGAAGCAACTCAAGCATGAACGCGCCAACGTTCCTTCTTTATATCGCAATGCGTTGGCGGCAATCCCGCCGCCCCAACCTCTCCGGCGGCGATCCGCGGCGGAACAAGCTTCGGCGTGGCACCAAAATCGAGCCATCCCTCCCAGTAAGATTGATTTGGGGATGTCATGACGCCGCGCCGTCGCAAAGGCTTGTCGCCAACCCGTCAAGCGGCCCTCGCCGGATGGATGCCTCAAGTAGATCGTCGTGATCGGCCCTTATCTGCTGTATCAGCCGCAAGAAAATTACCAATCGATCGGTATTTTCTTGCGACTTCAATTACATAAAATCGCCGGAAAATAGCGCCGAACCAAGACTCCCCAGGTTTTCATAGACGACTAAACAGCACCATAATCGCTGCTAATAAACAGCACCATAATCGCTGCTAAACCAAAAAGTGCTACGACAATCCACAGCTTAGATAAGAAGCGTTGGTTGCGTAATTTTCTAATAGCTATGTTGGCGTATTCGGTTGCATCATCATCATCGA
>Ga0187833_10000122_pt1 | contig 83127 bp, 96 predicted proteins | sample ETNtaG_37_FD_167968 | JGI IMG/M metagenome (GOLD analysis project Ga0187833, IMG submission 167968) | Marine microbial and viral communities from oxygen minimum zone, Eastern Pacific Ocean - ETNP2014_SV_400_PacBio MetaG (Illumina Assembly) | ecosystem: Environmental > Aquatic > Marine > Hypoxic... | reverse complement strand
TGAAAATTCTAATGAAATACAAAAATGTTATACTGGTGATGGCAAGTTTGGATGTTCTGGGACAGGAACATGCGTTGCTGATGTTAAAGGAGAAAAGGGAACTAAGCAAACATGGAAAAGTTCTTGTAAGGGAGATGCTTATACTATAATTGATGGAGATAATGATTATGCAGAATTTAAATGCCCTAAAACTCTAAAATCTAAGCCTATTGTTACAGAAAAAGTAAAATGTGTCTTTGAAAATTCTAATGAAATACAAAAATGTTATACTGGTGATGGCAAGTTTGGATGTTCTGGGACAGGAACATGCGTTGCTGATGTTAAAGGAGAAAAGGGAACTAAGCAAACATGGAAAAGTTCTTGTGGAGGTTATGATTATACTATAATCGATGGAGAAAGTGATTATGCAGAATTTAAATGTATTTCAGAACTAAAGGTTACAGAAAAAATCATTGGTGGAAAAGGTTTTAGATATGCTTATTGGCAATGTTATGGTGGTGAAGAAGAAAAACAAGGAAGTGAATCATCTTGTAAATTATCTAGAACATGGAAAAAATATGCAACAGAATTTTGTCAAGATGAATGTTATAAAGATGGTAGCAAATGCGGAGTAAATTCTTTTAGTATTACAGGAGAATGTTATCTTGATTTTGGTGAAAAAGAAGTTGTTTTTGTCTCTTCTATTGAGGAAGAAGAAAAGAAACAAGAAGAAAAAACAACCGAAGAGAAAGAAGAGATTTTAGTCTGTAAAGATTCTTGTCCTCTTGACGGAAAATGTTATCCATTTGGATATAGAAAAGCAGATAAATTTTGTTCAGATACTGGCTCTTTTGTTGAGCAATCAAAAGGAGACGTAGGTTGTGATAATAATTTTGAATGTTCCTCAAATCTTTGTGTTGATAGTCAATGTGTTAGTCAAGGATTATTCAAAAAGATAATGAATTGGTTTAGTAAATTATTCGGATAAACAAATCGTTTTTCTCCACCCAAAAATTTATCTTCTTTTAGAAAAAAGAAGCAAAAAGCAACGACAAATCCCTAAGAGATAAATTATAGTGCCGACAACTTTGATTTTTTGCCTTCGGCATCGTTGCACTAAAAATCAATCCCTCCAAGTATTCAGGAGAAACTAACAGCGATCGCGATGTTAAGCGCAATATTACTCAGGCGATTTTAGGTCTATTGGAACAGTTATAGGATACGCACATGACCAGTCTTTTGGACCACCACTTGGCCCATATCTCTGAAAAGCGTACGGTCTTTGATTTATTACACAATTTAATTCTAATTCATGAGGACCTAGGCCAAAAATTCTGCTATTTCTTGTATCCATTGCAACTATATGTAATGGTACTTGAGTAACTGGCCTAACTAATCTACCTTCATCTTGAAGATGTGTTTGTGCTCTTAGAAGGAATTCCAAAACATGGGGATCTAAATCCTCCCCTACATAATCTAATATTAATTTCTCTGCTCCACAAGCGGTTAAGTCTCTTAAAAGAACTTCAAAATTATCAAAAGACATATTTCCACTTGTTACATGGGTTAGAGCGCCAATCCTATTAGATTCGTCAAGAAGGTAATAGCTCCAACAATAACCAGAATCTCCAACACCTTTTGTTTTTAGTACTGGCCGTTCCATTCTTGGTGATGTTATCGCATATTCATCTTCAATAATAACTACTGTTTCATCTATTGTAATACCAGTTCCTTCTAAAGTATGTAGCTTACCTTGAAAAGTATCCAATCCACTTGCCATATGAAGTTGAATTAAGTCAATAATTATAAACCTTACGACATTTACCATAAGATAGTAGTTACAGCCTAAAATCGCCTTCCGTCATACTCCCAACATTAAAACTCAAAAAAAGAATGCAAAAAAACCCTAATCCATACAACAAGGCTCATACCCTTCATAAAAGAAAGGCATAACCATACCGCCAGCCGCATGATGTGTATCATGACAATGGAACAACCATACGCCAGGATTATCAGCAACAATCACAATATCTCGTCTCTCGCCCGGATGTAACGTAATAACGTCCATCGTTAACTGCGCAGCACGAGGAACAATATTACCATCCATCGCAATAACTTTGAACGCATGACCATGAGTATGCATCGGATGAATTTCTTTACTTCCAGAATTAATGAGCCGTACCAAAATTCTTTCACCTTCCTTAACCATCAAAGGCTCAGTATCCGGAAAGGCTCTACCGTTCATCGTAAAGACATTATACTCATGCCCGCCTTCAGCACCATGCACATGTTCTCCATCCTCAGAAAGCATATGTACTGCATTATTTTCCCCATCTGCAGCCACCGACCATTCATCAAGCATATAGATATATTCCCGGTCATACTTGAAAGGATGTCTAATATCCATTTTATTTTTTGGCAATACCGTTAAGGGTCCAGTCAAACCCATGTCATCCTGCATTGCAACATCTAAATGAGATGAACCATGACTGTGATAGAAATGAGTACCTGCATTTTTGGCAGTATATTCATACACAAACGTTTCTCCCGGTTTAATAGGATATTGATCCAGTCCCGGAACCCCGTCCATATCATTTTCAGGTAAACGAATACCATGCCAGTGAATCGTAGTCCCCTCTTCATAATCAATATTATTTTTTACAAGAATCCTAATCTTTTCGCCTTCCTCCACCCTAATTTCGGGACCAGGAATCTGACCGTTATACGCCCAGGCATGAACAAATTCTCCTTTTTTATATTCCCAACGGATATCCTCAACCGTTAATTCAAACTGCTTAATCCCATCCTTCATCACAAACTCTAACGGCTTCCTATCTTCCGGAGTCTTCAACGGTAATTTCATTAAATCCTCATTAACAGCTGAATGATCCATACCATGTCCAGACATAGAGAATAAATACCCCAACGATAACAAAACCACCGTTATCACCACAATAGTTACTATTTTTTTATGATTTTTCTTCATTTTTTCTTCGTAAATAAATCATATCCCACATATACTAAGGATAACCACATCAAAACCAACATAATGCCGGCAAACCAATGACCCTCGCCAAAATGTGAAAAGGGCAAGATCATCTGCAATTGATGAGTCATCCCGCTTCCCCCCATAGAATGTCCAGAAACCATCTCTTCCATCATTTCATCATGTCCGTCATCATCACCAAAACCTTCATCATGACTACCCTCTCCATTAGCAAAAACTAAGGGAAGAGAACATGCTATCAGCAAAATTAAAATCATATGTTTTTTCATTTGTAACACCTACCTAATGGAGACTCGGTACGGTATATAAAGAAATGCAAAAAATAGTGAAAAAATAGTGAAAGAAAGATTAATTTCTTGCCATTTCCAGAGCTGCTGTTGGAAACATAGGGCAACTTATTACAGGAAATGTTGCTGGTTAATAATAAATGTATACATTAAAGCATAACTAACTGCTTACCACTAAACGTGTTACCCTCGACAACAATCTTTACAAAAGCATTCTTTAGAGTAGGCTTGCGAACAACAGCTACCTGAATGGAAGTAACACGTGCAAAATCAAACCGCTCAGGAACCCTATCCTTAACAAAATCTGCACAATACTGCTCAAAAGGAGTCCCTCGTTCAAGTACATTAACATCCTCCTTCGGAGGACCATCCTTGAATCTACCCCAACTTAATTCGTTCACTAAATGATCAGCAAGATCGCGAGCCAGGCCATTAAACAATGTCAGTTTCATAAAACAAAGAATCGAGATTTTCTATATAAAAGTACCTAACGAAAGAAAGAGAACCCTGGCTAGTGACCTTCAAACCACCTACTCATTACCCAACACTCCAAAGATTGCGGTAGAAGGAATTTTTCTAGACTAAAACCTACACTTCAACTAACCTAAGCCAATTCCCGTTTCAGAATTTTATGAGCACGATTAATCATCTTAAATTTCTCAGTATCACCATCAGGCATATCCGGATGCGTCTCCTTAGCCAATTCCTTATACTTCTTAGTCATCAAATCTAAATCCACAGAATCTTCTTCAACCCCTAACACCGCACGAGCCTCCCTCCGCTCCTGCTCAACCTCATCAGATTCAGAAAAGTCCAAAATAAACTGCTCAATCGTCTTTTCACCAGCAATTATTTGCCCAACTTCAAATTCGATAATCTTACTGACTACATATAAATTTTCAACATATTTACTAGCACCATTATAGCTAAAATGCAAACGATATCCTTCAAAATACCAGGTAGCACTAGCAGGAAGATTCTTTATCGCAACCCGCTCAAGCTCAATGTCCACATCATCCTCCCCCACCCCAATTGACCGCAAAGTATTCAGAATATCATTACAGAACCGCTGAGCTCTCCGAGTAAACGAATCCTTGATAGGCTTAGCATCAAATTCATATCCTCTTAATGTTACTAACGTCATCTTACTATCCAAGAAGTAATGTTTTCTATATAAAGCTACCAATTAACACAGTATACTAGCTAATTATCAGGCAACGCATCAAATTCTTCTTTTTTCTTAAAAAACCATTCCGACATAGCAGCAGAATCCTGCATCAACTTTTGCATTTCAACCATAGCTTCCAGATGCTCAGCATCCTGCGACCGAAACATTTCCATCCCATGCTGTTTACTTTGTTCAGCTATCTCCTCAAAAGTCTCACCTTTAAATTCCTTTGAACAAGCACCACCTAATTCCTTACATATCATCGTTTTCATAATATCACCTGCATTCAAAACTTAAACTGTGCAATAGCAATCGTAACCTCAAGGCTATTAGAACTCTTCTGCCAGGGAAATTTCGCGTGCTGATTACATCCCTAAAAACTTCATCAGTTCGTAGATGACGAATGCCGGCCAAACGAGAGCCTTCAACACACCTACAAAACCATTCCCAAACGAAGTTGCAGTAGCCACATAATACACTAAGGCACCAACCATGCCTAAACCATAAATGCCACCAGAAGTAGAGTTATTACCACACTTCTTAGATTCACAACCCTTATGCATCTTTTTCTTGAGAACTTTTTTCTTAACCATGAAGCAAATAAACCTAAACCGATATATAAATATTTGTATACTTAACATTCCTTCTTAGATACCGAGAAAAAAAGACCGTTGTACAGCCAAGCAATGTTAGCCCTAAAGTGAACCGTCGTAACAAAATCCCCCTCAAAAAACGCTAAGTATGCTTTCTCAGTACGAATGAAGTCTCCCTCATCAAATGTGTTCATATACCAATTTCTAAATCGAGAACCCTGTGCAAGAAACGGTTCATAAATAATTATCTGACCATCCGGTTTCAAGATACGTTTAAAGTGAGCAAGATACCCAGCAATCTTGGAATCTTCAATATGGTGAAGCACCGCACTAATCAAAATCCGATCAAAGCTCGAATCCTCAAGTTCATCAAGCTGCTCCCCAACCACCTGAAAGGTATGAGTAGGATTCAGCGTTCGTGCATAGCTAATCCTTTCCGAATCAATATCAACACCCAGATACTGCTCCGGATCAAAAATACCAGCATTATTCCCCGTACCACATCCAAAATCCAACAATCGTTTACCAGAAATGTCCGCATACGAAGAAAGCTTCTTTGCATAGAGCTTAGTAATAAACTGAGGATGAACAAACATATTGTAAAATCGTGGAGAAACCTTCATCACAAAAGAAGAATTTGGGAATTAATAAAGCTATCGCACCTAAGAACCTAACAAAAGCTTTATATTGAACTCAATCCTCACACTCTACATGGAAGCCAGCTTCAAATGCCCAAAATGTCAAAACTCAGAGAATGAAATAGGAGAGATTAGGGCAGCAGGCGGAATCTGGAGCAAAATCTTCGACATCCAGAACAAAAAGTTTCACACCGTCTCCTGCAAAAACTGCGGCTATACCGAAATGTACAAGAAAGGAACCAAAACAGCAGAAAACGTCATCGACTTCTTAACACGCTAAAACCCCGGAATAAATCCGAACGTAACTAAAAAGTACAACGCTACAGCAACCCCTAACGAAGCCACATTAATCATAAAACCCTTCTTCATCTTCTCTCTCGTCTCCGTACCAATCAAATACATCACCAACGCAACAGAAATAAATCCTCCGATGTGCGCAAAATGTCCAATCCCATCCTCAATCGGATTCAATACACCTGCAATATCTGCATATAAAGTCAACCACCCAACAACCATCACCGGCATCGGTACCAATAACTCATACGTCAGATGAAAAGGATCCAATAAGATGGTAGCCGCCACCAATCCCATCAACGCACCCGATGCGCCTAATCCGCCAATATTGTCACCTAACCACAACAAATGAATCAACGAACTAAATAAACCAGAAACAACTAAAGCTCCAAAATAGATCGCAGCAGTCTTCAAAACACCTAGATTTTTCTCAACAATTCGACCAAAGATAAAAATCCCAATACAATTACCAACCAAATGCACCGCATTCGCATGCAAAAATCCAGCACTAATCAACGTATACAGTTTCAACGACAACACATCGGAGGGATACAAGATAAACCCATTCAAAACCTCCTGACTCAACGTTAAACTAAAGAAAAACATACCAATATTCAAAACAATAAGCGACAACGTAAATTTGGCAGCAACTAAAAAATTAAAAAACAGCGAAAATGGTTTCAAAATCTCAGAAACCTCCTTCTTTTTCAATATCACCAAAATCAACGTAAAAGGAGTCAACACAATATGCCACAACAACTTCAACAAAAACGTAGACTCCGATTCAATAGCCATACCCTCTATCAAAACAAATGACTATTTAAGCATTACCAAACAACATCTTTTTATACCCTCACACACACCTAAACCAAATATGGGAAATTGATCAACATATCCAAAAGGATGAAAAAGTCATCTACCAAGGCAACCCGGACTGGCTAGGCTATCTCTTCGCGTTCATCATCGCATTTCTCCTCATCTTCACCTTCATCTTCCCACTCTTAATTGTTGCAGCAATAGCACTCAACAAAAAATCATTAAAAGACATTAAACTAGACGAAAAAAACCTAATAGCACTCTTAAAACTCGTAGAAAAGAAAACAATTACAGATACAACAGCCCAAAAACTCCTAGAAAAATTAATAGAAAAACCATTTGATGTTAACGCATATATAGAAAAAGAAAACCTCTCTGCAGTATCAGACTCATCTGAATTAGAAAAATACGCTAAAGAAGCCATTAAAGAAAACCCTAAAGCTGTCGAAGACTTTAAATCCGGCAATGAAAAAGCCCTCCATTTCATAACAGGGCAGATTATGAGAAAAACAAAAGGCCAAGCAACTCCAAATGAAGTTAATGATATATTAAAAAATTTATTAAAGAATAAATGATTATAAAATTATAACAATAATAATGAGGTAATGATTATGAGCGGATGGAATGGAAAACTAAAACAGATGAATAGAAAAAGTTTGGATAAATTGAAAGCATTGACTTCACTGCCTGCAGGAAGACAAGAACTAGTTGAGAAACAATTATTTATAGCTCTTGAAGAGCATTGGCTTGCAGACTTAGGTGCCACTTTTCATGAAGGTCAGGCAACTGGGGCTATGACGGATATTGCTGTTGCGAGGATGGAAAACAAAATTCTTGATGTTGAGTTTCATAAATGGTTTAAGATTCAGGAAAATGTTATTGTTTTAGGTGTTCCCAATCTATATGATATTGAAATGAGTGAAGAACTTAGAAAAGCCTTAAAAATTGAGAATCTTTTAGGAAGAAAAATAAGCCTTGAAATTACATCTGGAAAAATTGATTTTCTAGGATTATGTCCTGAAAATCCTTAACTAATCCCTCCCAATCTCCCACATTCCATAAAAAAACCTTCTATAACTTGATGCAATTGCATCTGAAGTTATCAAAACAGCAACTGGTTCTTCCTCAAATCCAACATTCAAGACATGATCTTTAAAGATAATTACACCTACAGGTCCATAGAGCAAAAAGGCCAGAAACCAAGGAAAAGAGAATAAACGAAATCATAAGAAAGTGCGAATTACATCAAAAACTATAACTACTTCTTCTTAGAAATCTTGTCAATCGTAACATCAAAGTGCAAATCCTTATCAGCGAGAGGATGATTCAAATCAAGAGTAATTTCCTTATCTTCAACCTTTACAATCTTAGCAGGGATCTGCTGTCCATTCGGCAAACCGACCATCAACATCATATCAACTTTAGGCTCCTGATCTTTCGGCAAACCTTCGCGAGGAACCTTCTTAATCAATTCATCAGTTCGCTTACCATACCCCTCTTCCGCCTTAATAACAGCTACTTTCTGCTCGCCCTCTTTCATACCCAAAAGTGCTTTTTCCAAACCAGGAATAATTTTACCCGTACCTACCTCAATTTCTAAAGCCTTACCTTGCTTCTCAGAACTATCAAAAACTTCGCCATCAGCAAATTTTCCGGTATAGGATACCGTCACCGTGTCACCATTTTCTACAGTCATCGTCTTAGTTATCCGGCATCTTGGCAACTTTCTTCTCGCACGCATCGCAGTACATACGACGTGCCTCTCTTTTGCCAACAACAAACCTATTCTTACAGAACCTGCAAAACTTCACTACGTTATATTCAACCATACATTGCAAATAGCCTGATTCTATATAAAACCTTCCTAAAAAAATAAACAAAAAGCTATATATTCTATGCCAAAACCCTAGTTTCATGATTACCCGTTCGATTCCCTATCAAGATCCCGTTCTACTGTACGAAGCACTCAGATCTAAAAATTCCATTCTCCTAGAATCACAAAAAAACGGCAACAACTCCTACATCGCACTTAATCCCTATCAACTATTCAAAAGCAAGGGCAACACCATCACCATCACCAAAAACAACAAAACAACAAAAAAGAAAGGAAACCCCGTAGAAGAACTAAAAAAACTCATAAGCAAACACCAAGTGAAAAGAAAACAATCACAACCCCTCTTCTACCAAGGCGCCATCGGCTATCTCGGCTACGATCTCGTACATCACTTCGAAAAACTCCCAAGAACAGCGAAAGATGACCTTAAACTCCCGGATTGCTACTTCATCTTCCCTCGCGACATTATTCATTTCGATCATAAAAAGAAAACCGCGAAAATAATCACAAAAGACAAACAACGAGCCGATACAATCCAAAAGAAAATAGCAAATCATCAACCCTCTCCAGAATCTCAACCCAAAAAACCAAAACTAAAATCAAATTTCACCAAAATTAAATACGAACAAGCAATAAAAAAATGCAAAAAATACATAGAAGAGGGAGACTCCTTCCAAATAAAAATATCACAACGATTCGAAACAGAAATCAAAGAAGATCCCTTTGAAATCTACAAGCGATTAAAAACCATCAACCCATCACCCTATGCCGCATTCCTAGAATTAGAAAACTTCCAAGTAATCTCAAATTCACCAGAACATCTTGTAAAAGTTCAAAATAACCAAGTAGAAACAAGACCCATTGGTGGAACCTATCCCAGAACAAACAACAAAACAAACAACCAACAACTCCTCAAACAATTCAAACAAGATAAAAAGGAACAGCAAGAGCACAACATGCTCATCGATCTAGAAAGAAACGATCTCGGACGTGTCTGCAAATACGGATCAATAAAAGTAAACGAACACAAAACCATAGAACACTATTCTCATCTCTACCATCTTGTAACCAATATCCAAGGCAAACTACAAAAGAACAAAGACGTCTTCAACACCATTCAAACCATGTTTCCCGGCGGAACAATAACAGGCTGCCCCAAAATAAGAACCATGGAAATCATTGACGAAATTGAACCGGTCACCAGAAACCTCTACACCGGATCCATCGGTTTCATCAACTTCTCCAACGAAATGGACTTCAACATTATTATCAGAACACTTATCATAAAAAACAACAAAGGCTACATCCAGGTAGGTGGTGGAATAGTAGCAGACAGCAACCCAAAAAAAGAATACCAAGAGACCCTAGACAAAGCAAAAGCAATCATCGAGGCACTATGATCTTAATTATCGACAACTTCGACTCATTCGCCTACAACCTAGTCCAGCGAGTAGGCGAACTCGGCTACAAACCCCTAGCAAAACGCAATACCCTTACCATACCCGAAGTACTCCATCTCAAACCCACGCACATCATCATCTCTCCTGGTCCCGGAAAACCAAAAGATGCAGGAAACACCAACGAAATCATCAAACAGTTCGCAGGCAAAATTCCCATACTAGGAGTCTGCCTCGGCCATCAATGCATTGCAGAAGTCTTTGGCTCAAAAATCATAAAAAACAAACCAGCGCATGGAATGCAAGACCTCATCCACCACCACCAAAAAGGCATCTACAAAAACATAGAATTACCATTCAAAGCCGCACGATATCACTCACTTATTGTAAAAAACATCCCAGAAGACTTCGAACTAACTGCCTGGAACAACACCAAACAGATCATGGGAATAAGAAATAAACAATTAAAACTGCACGGAGTCCAATTCCATCCAGAATCTATATTAACAAAAGCCGGTTTTCAACTGTTGAGGAACTTCCTACAATGCAAATAATGATCAATGGTAAACTCTACCCTCAAAACCAGGCAAAAATCTCCGTTCTAGATCATGGCCTAACAATAGGTGACGGCATCTTCGAAACGCTCAGAACTAACAATAACGAAATCCACAAGTTCAATGAACATTACGCAAGACTACAACACTCAGCTCGCGCCATTAAACTCCCCATAAAAATAACCAAACAACAGCTAAAGCAACAAATCCAAGCAACCCTCAAAGCAAACCACCTGAACCAAGCAAGAATCAGAGTAACGATAACAAGAGGCATCGGTCCAGCCGGATTATCCACGAACTGCCATAACCAATCTATCATCATCACCGCATCCAAACTCAAAAAGATGCCCAAAACAGGAATAAAAGCAATAACCACAAACCTACACCTCTCCAATCCAGAAATAAAATCGCTTAGCTATCTTCCAAACGTCCTAACAAACCAAAAAGCACGACAACAAAAAGCAATCGAAGCACTATTAATCAACAACAACCAACAAGCTACCGAAGGCTCCTTCTCAAACCTCTTCATAGTTCACAACAACACATTAATAACACCAAAAGAAAAAATCCTAAAAGGAATAACAAGACAGGAAGTAATAGCATTAGCAATTAACAACAACATCAAAACAAAAGAGACAACAATTACCAAAAAGCAATTAGAACAAGCAGATGAAATCTTCATCACCTTCACCACCCAAGGAATAATACCAATAACGCAACTAAACAAAAGAAAATTACCTGTAGGTAACATAACAAAAAAACTCATTGCCGAATATGAAAACTAAAATAATGGGAATTCTAAATGTAACGCCCGACTCCTTTGCAGATGGAGGACTCTACACAGACGAAGAACAAGCAATTAAACACGCTAAACAGATGATCAAAGACGGAGCCGACATTATCGATATAGGCGGAGAGTCCACAAGACCCGCATCCACACCCATAACTGAGGAGCAAGAACTACAACGAGTACTTCCCATAATAAAAGCTCTAAAAGACAATATCACCCTATCAATTGACACCTACAAACCAGCGGTAGCAAATGCAGCGATAGAAGCAGGAGCAGACATGATTAACGACATCACCGGATTAACAAATCCAGTCATGATCCAAGTCGCATCCAAACATAAATGCCCCGTCATCATCATGCACATGCAAAACACCCCACAAAACATGCAAAATAACCCAGAATACGAAGGCGTAACGAAAGAAATCAAACACTTCTTCCAACAACAAATAGAAGCAGCAAAAAAAGCAGGCATCGATAACCTCATCCTAGATCCAGGAATAGGATTCGGAAAAACACTACAACACAATCTACAAATACTCAACAATCTAGAACTATTCAAAGGCCTCAAGTACCCAATCTTAATCGGAACCTCAAGAAAATCGTTCATCGAAAAGCTAACACAAGCACCAGTACAAGAAAGATTACCGGGAACCATAGCAGCAAACACCCTAGCAATACAAAAAGGAGCAACCATAATAAGAGTACATGATGTAAAGGAAGCAAAACAAGCAATCGAAATAACTGAGGCAATCAACAATGGATAACATCATCATAAAAAATGCAATTTTCCAATGCAACGTAGGAATTACAGAGCAAGAACAACAAACGAAGCAAGAAATAATCGTAGACCTAACCATACAAAAAGACCTACAACCCGCAGCCACCTCCGATAACATTAAAGATACACTAGACTACTATGCATTACACCAAGAAGTCAAAAACAAAATAGAAAATAAACCCTACAAGTTATTAGAAACCATCGCAGAAGAAATAGCAGAGATGATTCCTGCATCCGTAACAGTAACCGTTAAAAAGCCAGCAGCATTACAAAATACAAAGTACGCAGCCGTTACAATAACAAGAAAATGATCGCAATAGCACTAGGAACCAATCAGGGAAACAAAAAAGCAAACATCAAGACAGCGGTAGAGAAAATAAACGAAATCGCCAAAGTAGTAAAAGTCTCCAGAATCTATCAAACCGAACCGATCGGCACAAAAGATAAAGAATTCTTTCTCAATGCCGCAGTCCAAGTAGAAACCAATTTCACCCCAGAAGGACTCCTAAAAAAGCTCCTAGCAATCGAAGAATCCATGGGAAGAATAAGAAAAGAAAAGAATGGACCAAGAATCATAGATCTAGATCTCCTCTTCTACAACAACGAAATCATCAAAAAACATGGTCTCACCGTACCTCACCCCAGAATCAAAGAAAGATTCTTCGTCCTAGATCCCTTAAATGATTTAGACCCCGAATTCATCCATCCCGTTCTCAATGAATCAATGAAGCAACTTCTTAACAATAAGAAAACGTTATAAATAAGCGAACTCACCAAATCCACTACATGAAACGCTGCGAATGGTCCGAACATGAATCCATGCAAGACTACCATGACAAAGAATGGGGAATCCCCGTACACGACGATAAAACATTATTCGAATTTCTCATTCTTGAAGGTGCACAAGCCGGATTATCGTGGGCAACCATCCTAAAACGCCGCAACACATACAACAAAGCCTTTGACAATTTCGATGTAAACAAAGTAGCAAAATACGATGAAAATGACTTCAATAGATTAATGCAAGACCCCGGAGTAATAAGAAACAAATTAAAAATCCGAGCAGCAATCAAAGCAGCACAACTCGTTCTAGAAATAAAGAAAGAATTCGGATCCCTAGACAAGTATCTCTGGCAGTTCGTCAACCACAAACCGATTGACGGCAAAATAAAAAAAATGAAAGACATCCAAGCAACAACCAAAGAATCAGATGCATTAAGCAAAGACCTCAAAAGCAGAGGATTCTCATTTGTAGGAAGCACAATTATCTACGCCTTCATGCAGGCAGTAGGAATGGTAAATGACCATGAAGTAACCTGTCCACAATACGAAGCATGCAAAAAAAGCTAATTCTAACCAAAAACCTCTTATAGAAGCAAATCAATAATCACCTCATCAACAAGCAGAGGTGCAACAATGAACATATTCGAACTTGTAGACAAAAAAAATTCCAAAACTAAGATGGTACGATTTCAGTCTGTTAAAGCTGAGCGTAGCAGGATTCATTCTCTGGATCGCAAAACTCTGGGAACCCCTATTAAGTCTATCAGCAACCACCTATCTAATCATGGGGATCGTAGCTGCACTGCCGCTAATGAAGAAAATCTTCACCTAAAATAAAAAAAGAGGGGGAAATCCCCTCAAAAAGAAATTACTGAGTTCCGAAAGCTCGGCCCCTAAAACCTCTTTCAGCTCCTTCACCAAAGTCACCTCGCTGAAAGTCTCCTCGCTGTTGGCCACCACGCCCATCAGGTCTCTCTAAACCTAATTCTGCAGCAAGTACCTTTGCAGTTTCATGATCTCCAGCCTCTCTAGCTTCACGAAGCTCCAAGAACGTATCAAAGTTGCCTTCGTTAACGCTCTCTAAAAGATGTGAACCTCTTTCACTACCTTCCACAGCATCCACAAACGCTTCGTAGTCTTCAGCTTCCAGAGCAGTTTCAACCGCTTCATGCTTCACCTCCCGTTCAGCCTGCTTTTCCTGAACCTTCGCAGCTAACTCATCAAATCGCTCCTCAGAAATGCCAGCTATTCGTTTAGCCAAGTCCGCAAACTTGTTCCAAGTCGTCTGCCACAAACTATAATCGCCCGTACTCAACGATTCACGCACCGTACTCCTATGCTCCTTAAAGTCTTCCTTAAATTCCTCTAAAGGAAAAGCAAATCCTACTGCCGACATCGATAATACCATCATCAGCATCAAACTTCCCATTCCCAATTTTTTTATGTTCATTGCACTCACCTTCGTTTGTTTAGTAGGTCTGGCGATTTTCATCACCAAAACCCCTACTAACAAAAACACCAATCTCATTTATAAGCGAGAAGAAGCCAAAATGTGCATTTCAAGTCCACTTTTCTTATAAACACTTAAATACCGATAAAGAACATGCCAATCATGCCACCGATAGCAAGAATCATGCCATTCTCTAAACTACTCCATTGGGTAGAAGTCTGGTACGCAATAATAATAGTCATCATCTGTATCTTAATTATCCAGAAAACCAAAGAACTCTACCTCCTAACGAACCATAAAGGCATCAAATACTTCAGAAACACATTCATCTTTTTCGCAATAGCCTATACACTCCAAATAATCTTCCCCTTCACGAGAATGATTCTTGGAGTAGATCTTTTCATCAGCCGACCACTAGTCGGATTCCTACTATTGTACGTGGGAACCATGGCCGTTCTCTCGCTAACGTACAGCGTCCTCTACAAACACTGGAAACACCTCAAACCAATATATCTACACCTAATAGCAATAGGAATCGCCGCAGCAACCATCAACACCCGAGGAAGAATGCTAGCAATTGCAATCCAGGCAATACTCCTCATCTACGCAGTCCTAACAAGCTACATCGATAACATAAGAAAGCAAAACAAGATCTATCTCATCTATCTTTTATTATTCGCAATCTGGATCGTAAACACGCTAGCCTTCACCCTTCCAAGATTCTTAGTACCTGCAAAAATAGCACTCTACCTAGTAGCAATTATCTTTTTCCTCATAATCTTAACAAAAGTAGTACAACGCACCACGCCCAAAAATGACAAAGAAACGTGACAAATTACAGGTCATCTATGATATGTTGAAAATCATACAAGACCATCGGAATGAAATAAAACCCACGCCCTTATTACGCTACTCCAACCTCTCCTCACAAAGATTCACAGAATACATGAAAGGACTAAAAGAAAGACAATTAGTACAAGAACACCAAGACAAAAAAGGAAGAAAACACATCTCCTTAACCGACCAAGGCTTCAACTACCTAGAAAAGTACAAGATGATTCTTGGATTCATAGAAGATTTTAATCTCTAACACCCTCAACAAATCCTCCAGAATGCAATAGGTTTTTAAACATATGTCTGCACTCAGGAGGTATGCCAAAACAAACAGCCCTATCTTTCCTTGCCTTACTCATCCTTCTCAGCTGCATAGCAACCGCAGCAGAAAAGCCCACTGCACCCCCTGTTCCCATTCCCACAAATACGCTATCCATTGAAGATCAACAATCACTACAGCACCAACAACAGCGAGACCAATCAAGTATCGCAGTGCTCATCGCTGCCATCATTATTTCCGCAGGGATCGGAATCATATCTATGATGTGGATGACTAAACATTCACCAAAAACCCCAAATCTGATCATACATGGAATACTTTTCATCGGAAGCAGTATTTGGTTTATCTCAATGGTATTGGGATTACTTTTTCAGTTGATTAAGCACGGAGCAATCGTTGATCCAGACATCATTCAGATCGGATGGCCACTCCTTCCTTTACTAGTGCTTTCAGGGTATACTGCCGTGAACCTTCTCAAAAAAGAAGGGTTTGCTCAAAGAAGAAAATATGTGTTGAGCCTCACTTCTGGAGGGATCATTGCAACAATCCTCGCACTCATCTCAACAATAGCTGTGGGCGCAGGGTTTAGAATAGACATGCTAGGGGTTGGCATGATGGGAATTATTGTTTTTACAATCGGGGCACTGAGTACATTCACTCTTGGAGTTGTTGGATACTTCAAAGATAGGGCTAATCAATAAAGCTGAGAATCTAACTCTCCCCATATGCCCCAATCAACACCTTTCTGTCAAAAGATTTATATAGAAAAATAACAACAAAGAAACTAGTATAAAAGGGGTGGTACCATGGTAAGTGCACAACTACAGAAAACAGCATTATGGCTGACCATTATTGGCGGCTTAAATTGGGGACTGATCGGATTGTTCAACTTCAATCTCGTCCAAACACTATTAGGTTCAATTCCCCTAGTAGAGAAAATCGTCTACATCGCAATTGGACTTTCAGCAGTGTGTGTAATAATACACTCAACAAAGAAATAATTTTTATTTCCACTTAATGCTACAGCCTTGTGAAGGCTCAAACCAGTTTTCAACAGCCTCGCCAGCAACCACTTTCGACAACACATCACGCAGATCATGTTGTGAAGCAACCGAATCAGGATTCATCGCATCATTAATTCTACCATGAAACACGAGTTTATGCGAAGCATCAAAAACAAACGGATCGGGAGTACAAACAGCACCATATGCCTTAGCAACCTCTTGACTCTCATCAAACAAATAATAAGTAAAACCCTGCTCACCAGCAACCCGTTTCATCTGCTCAGGACCATCATCTGGAACAATATCTGGAGAGTTAGCATTCACACACAACATAACAATATCCGAAAACTCATTCTGTAATGAAGCTATCTCCTCAAACTTAGGAATAACAAACGGACAGTGATTGCACATAAACAACACCACAACCGCCTTTCCCGAAAAATCAGACAACGAAACAGTAGAACCATCAACAGTATTCATTAAAGAAAAGTCAGGAGCACTAGCACCTTGAGCCAAAGCATCCGGATCAGACTTCAACAAACTCATTTCTCCAACCCCTTCGCATACCGCTCTTCAACAACCTTCCAGTTCACAACATTCCAAAACGCTGCAATATAATCAGGCCTCTTATTCTGATATTTCAAATAATAAGCATGTTCCCAAACATCAATACAAAGCAAAGGATACTGACCATCCGATAACGGACTATCCTGATTCGGCTTCTGCACAATCGACAACTCACCACCACTAATAACCAAAAACGCCCAACCAGAACCAAACTGCGTAGCTGCAGCTGCAGAAAAATCCTCTTTAAATTTGTCAAAGCTGCCAAACTTAGCCTTAACAGCATCAAGTAAATCACCCGTCGGCTCTCCTCCAGCATTCGGACCAATAACCTTCCAAAACAACCGATGATTACAGAATCCGCCGCCATTATTTCTAACCGCCTTTCGAATATCCTCAGGAACACTATCAAGCTTCCTTAACACATCACAAACACACATGTCTGCAAACTCAGTCCCCTCAACCGCAGCGTTATACTTATCCGTATACCCCTGATGATGTTTAGAATGATGAATCTCCATCGTAGCTGCATCAATGTGCGGCTCCAATGCATCATATGAGTATTCAAGTTTCGGTAATTCAGCCATAATTCCACCTCAAATTAACAATTGTTAAGTTTAGTAACCAATATTCATTTATATAATTTACGAACTACTCAATCCCTTTCCACTCTTTCCGAGCATAAGCAAGCCTTTCATGCGTCCCCGCATCCATCCACTGACCTGAGAAAACAAAACCACGCAAATCACCAGACGACGCTAATTTAGGAAAAACATCTTTCTCCAACATCGAAAAACCGCGAGGAATCATCTCCAAGACCTCAGGTTCAATAATGTAAAAGCCAGAATTAATCAAATTAGAAGGCGCTTCCGATTTCTTAGGCTTCTCAACAAATTCCAATATACGCGTACCATCCATCCGAGCAACCCCATATTGCGAAGGATCCTCCACCGAAGTCAAAGCAAGTGTTGCAAGAGCATGCTTCCGCTTATGCAATCGATACATCCGAGCGATATTAATATTTTTTAATTCATCACCATTAGAACAAATAAACGTATCCGTCAACTTATCCTTATACAAAAGCAAAGGACCAGCCGTTCCCAACGCTTCTTTCTCCTCAATATAATCCACCTGCATCCCAAACTTGCTACCATCAGTAAAGTAATCCTTAAACTGCTGACGCAAATGTCCAATAGAAAGTACCGCCTCCCGAACACCGTACTTCTTCAACAAATCAAATAAATGCTCAGTAATCGTCTTACCCTGCACCTCTACAAGACCTTTCGGTATCTTCAGAGTCAAAGGATGCAAGCGCGTACCCTTACCGCCAGCTAATATCACCGCTTTCGAAGGAACATCCAATCCCAAACTGTCAGTTAACAAAGCATTAATTTGCTGCGAACGATTCTTATACCTATCTTTATCTATACGCTTATCTAACTCATCGACCAAATCCTCTTCCAACGTAATAGTCACTCTTTCTTTCATTCAAAGTAAAGTATATAAACCTACTATATAAACCTTCCTATAAAGGTATGAGGGTGTATGATAATCGAAACGTTTATAAAGTAAAGACAACTAGCTAGCAAATAGGTGATCCCATGGCTATCGAACAAAAAAAAGGAAAACAAATCGCAATTCTTACCGGTGGTGGCGACGCACCCGGACTTAACGCAGTTATACGCGGCATCGTAGTCAAAGCAAAAAATTTAGGCTACGACACCCTAGGAATTCTTGACGGCTGGAAAGGACTTTTAGATTGCAAAGAGCACTGCTCCAAAACCCTAGACCTAGACGAAGTAGAAGACATCCATATGCTAGGAGGCACCATTCTTCACACCTCCAGAACCAACCCCTACAAAGTTGAAAACGGCCCAGAACAAGTCAAAGCGAACCTAAAAAAATTCAATTGTGATTTTCTCATTGCAATTGGAGGCGAAGACACACTAGGAGTCGCAAATAAACTCCACAAAGAAGGCATCAACGTAGTAGGCGTCCCAAAAACCATCGATAACGATCTCAGCGAAACAGACTACACCTTCGGTTTCAACACCGCCATAACAAGAGCCACCGAAGCAATTCAAAATCTCCACACCACCGCAAAATCCCACCACAGAATCATCGTCGTAGAAATTATGGGCCGCCACGCAGGGTGGATGACACTAGAATCAGGACTTGCAGGCGGAGCATCTATCATTCTCGTACCAGAGGAACCCTTCGACATAGAAGAAATCATCAAAATCATCAACAACCGAGAAAAGAAAGGCAAATTTTACACCATCATCGCAGCCTCGGAAGGTGCAACTCCAAAAAAAGGAACGATGACCTTGCAAACAGGAGAGAAAGATGCGTTCGGCCACGTCAGATTAGGTGGATTAGCCCAAACCCTAGCAGCAGAAATCGAAAAAAGAACCGATAAAGAGTGTAGGCATGTAGTATTAGGACATTTACAGAGAGCTGGCGATCCAACCGTTTTCGATCGAGTACTAGGAACAAGACTAGGCATCAAAGCAGCCGAAATGATTGAAAAAAAGGAATTCGGAATGATGGCAGCCCTACAAGGAACGGATATTGTAGCAGTCAAACTAGACAAAGCAGTCGGAACATTAAAAACCGTACCGAAAGAAAGAATTAAGGAAGCAAAAACATTCTACGAGGTCTAAATGGGAAAAATCAAAGTAGCAGTCGTCGGATATGGAACCATCGGAAAAAGAGTAGCGGACGCTATTCAATTACAAGACGACATGGAGCTAGTAGGCGTAACCGCACACTCCTACAACTACATGATGCTCGCTGCACAAGAAAAAAACATTCACATCTATGAATCTGCCGAACACGAAGACCTAGGATCTCTAAAAACAAACGGAACCTTTGACGATCTCCTAAAAAAAGTAGACGTCGTAGTAGATTGTACCCCAAAAAAGCAGGGTGCCAAGAATAAAGAAGAATTTTACATTCCAAGAAAGATAAAAGCAATCTTCCAAGGAGGAGAAAAGCCAGAAATTGCAGAAATCTCATTCAACGCTCAGAGCAACTACAAAGAAGCCGTAGGAAAAGACTTCATCCGCGTAGTTTCCTGTAACACCACTGGGTTATGTAGAACATTAGGAGCAATCAAACAAAAATACGGAATAGAAGCAGTCCATGCAACCATGATCAGACGAGGAGCAGACCCCTGGGACATCAGACACGGCCCCATCAATGCCATTGTGCCGCATCTTGAACTTCCATCACACCACGGACCCGACGTACAGAGCGTCATGCCCGACGTCAATATCTTCACCACCGCCATGTCCGTCTCTTCAACATTAATGCACGTCCACTCCATCACCGTAGACTGTAAGGAAACACCCCATGTAGAAGAAGTTGCAAAACTTTTCGAAAAAACAACCAGAATCCGTATGGTAGATAACAAATCCATGGTCCGTTCAACAGCAGAGGTCATGGAATTCGCAAAAGATCTCGGGCGAGGAAGATCCGACATGCCCGAAATCATCGTCTGGAAAGAAGGAATCGGCGTAACCGGCAACAAACTACTCTACATGCAAGCAATCCACCAAGAGTCCGATGTCGTCTGCGAAAACATCGATGCCATTCGAGCTGCAATGGGCGAAAAAGACGCAGCAGCATCCATCAAAAAAACAAATAAATCTCTAGAAATCGACACCTGCTACGGTTGTGCGGGCGGCGTCTGCGAAATACCGCAGTGACTAACTACTATTTAAAGAAAAACTCATTCTAAATGAATAAATGAGAAAAGGGCTAGGAGACTACGTAAAAGATGCAGTCATGTATACGTTGATAGCAGTCACTGCATCACAGCCCCTACAAGGAGGTGGCGTAGAAGATTTTCACAAGACTCTCCCGCGAAAAATAAGCATAAACAGAATTGCCGCAAATCTATTCATGCGCTATGCAAAAAGAGACGAAAGAACCGGATACGACGAGAAAGGGGTACTGAAATACGTACCGATAAAAGGTGGAGAATTTCTAAAGCATGGCGATATTTGTTTGTGGGATATAGCATTCAAGGATATTAATGGAGATGGATACAGCAATAATGATTCTATCGATATACTATTTATGTATAGATTCGGAGCAGAAGAGGGGCTAGCATCATATAAATTTGTTATTATGGAGAATGGGTGTATATCGCTTGTCTATCACGTTACAAAAGATATGAGAATACAAAAGACATTGGAAGCTCAGCAAACCATTGAAACGGTACTCCTCAACGCAGAAAATATGAGTATCGACCCAATAACCACAAAAATGTCTGAGTAGGAACCTATACTCTCCACCACAAGAAACTATTTAAATCAAAAATTCTCCTCAGAGACATGCAATCAAAAGCCGACCTTCTATTAGAATTAAAACAAGAAATCTGGCAGAATAAATCTCTACCCCTAAGAGCATCCGCAACAAATCTAGTATTCGGAAAAGGAAACTCAGAAGCAAAATTACTCTTCATAGGCGAGGCACCAGGCGCAAAAGAAGACCTCAAAGGAATTCCCTTCGTAGGAGCAGCCGGAAAGCAGCTAGACAAACTCCTACAAAGTATAGGATTAACCATTGACGACGTCTACATCGCCAACATTCTCAAATACCGGCCCCCCAACAATCGCGACCCGAATGCAGAAGAAATCGCCTCCCACACCCCCTATCTTATCCAACAAATAAAAATAATCCAACCTGAAGTAATAGCAACCTTGGGAAACTTCTCAACAAAGTTCATGCTAGCGAAATGCAACACCAATAACATGAAAACCATTGCAGGTATTGCTACCCTACACGGAAAACCCACCGAGGTGCAATTACCTGAGCAACAAGTAACCATCATCCCTCTCTACCATCCAGCAGCCATGCTCTACAATCCTAATTTAAGACCAACCCAACAAGAAGACTTCCAAATCATAAAGAAACTCTTAAATAACCAAACGTCAGTTCAAAAGACGTTAGAATGAATAATACTCTAGACTACGTAAAGAATAATCAAGTAACGCCTTCTAAACTAAGGGTAATGTGGAATGCAATTCGTGCTGAGACTGACCGACTGAGTTATAGCGACGAAGCGTTTGATGAAATCAGACAACTAGATCAAATCAATACTATATTGAATTCAATGAACGGGCTAATCACAATCGACGCATTCCTAGTTGACGGGACCGAAGGTCTGGAAGAGAACATTCGCGTACCAGGTGACCCAGAAAAGATGGAAATGATCTATGCTAATCTCAATAGAGTAAGAGAACTCCTCCAAGGAGTAAAAAATATCAACAGCACTATTGTAGACCCAGTATATAGTGAATTGGTGAATGCATACCAAAACCGGCAAGAAAAGACTCCTCGCTACAAAAGAATTTATCTAAACTAAAAGGGCGATAGACGGGAATCGAACCCGCGTCACAAGATATCTGTAAAGAATTTCCACAGTCTTGTATTCTACCATTGAAATACTATCGCCATACGTAGAAAAGAAAAAGAATTACTTTAAAAACATTTGTGTTCCGACTGAGCATATCTAATAAGGCTCAATCTTCAAAGAATCGTCTACAGGTTCCTCGCCCTCTTGAGCAGGTTCAGCCTCAGGAACAGGTTCTGATACCGGTTCAGGAGCAGCCTCACTTGGAGCAGGTTCCTCAGCTCGAGAACTGTACTCGGTAACCTGCGGGTTCTGCGCAACGCTCTGTTCCGTCTTAGAAAGTCTATGAATCTTAGCAAAACTCGGTGTTGCTGCAATCCAATCCTCAGCAAAACCAGCAATATCTCCATCAATAGCGTCACACGTCTTCTTCAATTTACTAATGGCTCGCTTTAATTCAACCAAATCCTTATCCTTTAATGGTCGAATATTAATCAGAGCAACCGTGTGACCTTCACGTAACACATGAAGAATATCTTTAATCGCTTCAAAATCATGTAATACAAATGGTCGAACCTGAATCTTAGCTCCCATCTCAGCACTATCGCCGCCGAGCTCAACATAGCCCTCACCCTCGGCCTCTTCCATCATTTCTGCTGGATTACCGGCCATGCTCTCTTTGATCTTATCGAAAAATCCCATTATATTCCCTCACGAAAAATGTTTTTACTATTATTGAATACTGATAAGTCGCATCTATATAAAGGTTTTGCTACTGTAAAACACACATTCTCATGCTACTGAAAATGCAATCAAGAATTCCTTTCCGCGAATAGTTTCCTTACTAGAATGTTTAAAACTTCTGGATGGCTTACTAGCGGTAAGTTCAACCGAGCTCGCACCCACCTTCGAAGCAATCTGATCTTCATACGAATCGAGCTCCAAGTCATCAACCTGAATAAATAAATCAATGCTATCCGTTTTCTCCAATCCAGCAGACTTTCGAGCACTCTGAACACGTCTCATCAGCTCGCGAACATACCCTTCACGCTCCAGCTCTTCAGAAACCTCTGAATTCATATACACATGACCTTGTCTAAATGAAACTTCAGTATACGGTTCAGGCACCGCTCGATTAAAGATTAAATGTTCTTTTACAATACTAATATCTTCGCCATCAACCGTAACAACATGCTTTCCCTCTTTCTCCAGATGCTGCATAATAGTTTCCGGAAGAGAAGTACTCAACTGAGCAACAATACCGGGCACCAATTTACCAAAATCAGGACCTAACTGCTTATGATCCGGCATCAGCGTAGTCGTAATACCTGGCAACATCGACTTAACCGATATTTCCCGAACATTCGTCTGCATCTGAATCAATTCCTTCATCGTACCAATACTTGCAATAGTATCCTTATCCGCAGTCACAATCACCGCCTCAGCCAATGGCCATCTTATTCCAGTTTGTATCTTATCTCGACCCGACAACACGCCCTGAATCACCTGCTGAGCACACTCAAACTGCTTCTCTAACTTGACATCAACATAAGACTCAACAGTTTTCGGCCAAGCATGCATATGGATGCTTTTCTCCTTCAATCCAAACTCCTCGCGCAAATTCAAGTACATTTTCTCAACAATAAACGGCGCAACCGGAGCAAACAATTTCAACGATTCAAATAACACATAGTATAACGTAGCAACCACCGTAGCCTTCTCATCTTTACTACCCGTAGCAACTTTATCACGAATCAACTGAATATATTCTCGACTCAAAGCCAGGTACAATTCCTCAACCGCACCAGCAACCTCATTCAGTTTATAAGCATCAAATAACGAGGTAACCTGAGAAATCGTAGTATTCAATTTCGACAAGATATACCGCTCCGGCAACCCTAACAAAGAAGACTTCAATTTCATATCCGTCTTCTTAATACCGTGCGTCTTCACCAAATCAATCAAATAATTGTGCAAGTTCCACAACACACCTAAATTTCGGTGCTTCACCGACATATCCTCTTCGTTATAATTCAAATCCATAGCCGGGTTCGCTCCACCTACTGCATAATATCTAAACGTATCCGCACCAAACTTCTCATACGCCTCTGCCGGCACAATGTAATTTCCGATAGACTTAGACATCTTCCTACCCTTAGCATCGTTAATCATCCCGTGCATATAACAGCCCTTAAATGAGGGTTTCTCCATAGTCACCATAGAAGCAACCATCAACAAATTAAACCATCCTCGAATCTGGTCATTTCCTTCTAAAATAAAATCGGCCGGGAAAAACTTCTTAAATTCCTTTTCAGATTGCGGAAAGCCTAAACTAGCCCATGCAGCACTCCCTGCATCCAACCAAACGTCAAGAATATCTGGTAATCGTGCCTTAACCCCGCCACACTTACAACTATAAGTAATTTCATCAAGCGATGCCTTATGCAAATCACTAGGCTTCTTACCCGATAACTTCTCAATCTCCTTGCGACTAGACAACACATCATCCTCGTCGCATCCAGAACATCTCCAAACCGGCAAGGGAGTACCCCAAAATCGCTGTTTAGTAATCGAATTATCTCGTAAATTCTCTAACCACGAATTAAAAGCGTTAAACGCAGCCTCAGGCACCCATTCAATTTTCTTATTCGCAGCCAGCATCTTTTTCTTCAAATCTTCAACCTTGAAAAACCACTGCTTAGTCGTCCGGTACACAATAGCGTGCTTACATCGATCACAATGCGCATAATCGTGCGTAACAGGCGTCGACGCAATTAAAGCTGACTCAAAAAAATCAATAAATTTGCCATCATCTACCTTCGCAGTCCATCCAGAATACGCTCCTGCATCCTCCGGAAACACACCATGTTCAGACAACAAATTAAACGGAGCAATCCCATTCCGATGCCCAATCTCATAATCCTCAGGTCCTCCGCCAGGCGCCATGTGCACCAAACCAGTACCTGCCGAGGTATCAACATACTCCTTCGATAACAACACCGTAAACGCCTTAGGAGACTCCTTCTTGATAACGTCATAATACTTCTTCAATTCTGAATGAAAAGGATGCTTATACTTCAAGCCCTCTAACGACTCGCCCAAAAATTCCTCAACGATCTCCAACTTCTTATCCGCAACCACCTGCACCACAGGAGCAGCTAGCGCTTTAGCAAGTATCCATACCTCACCATCAACCTTAGCTCGAACATATTCCAATTCCGGATTCACCATCACACCCAAATTAAACGGAATCGTCCACGGTGTAGTCGTCCAAATAACCAAAAACTCATTCTTCTTTCCCACTACAGGAAACTTCATGAAAATTGATTTAGAACTAACTTCCTTATACTCTAATTCGTGTTTCGCTAATGCAGTACCACAATCCGGACACCAATGTGCAGTACGTAAACCCTCATATAATCGTTTCTTATCGTGCGCAGTCTTAACCAACCACCACACCGCCTCAATATATTCATCTTTTACCGATTGATACGGATCCTCAAAGTTCATCCACACTCCCTCGCGGATAAAGTCCTTGTTCATCTCCTTCATGTTCGCGATACATAATTTCTTGCACGCATCCGTAAACTTCTTAACACCAAAATCAAGAATATCTTGTTTCGACTTCAATTTCAATTCCTTCATCGTAGCGTGTTCGGTAGGCAACCCATGCATATCATACCCAGCTCGATCATGAACATTAAAACCCTGCATTCGCTTATATCTAAGAAGTGAATCCTTCAATGCCTTATTCCAAGCAGTACCTAAATGTACCTTCCCAGACGTATACGGCGGCCCATCCAAGAAGTAAAACGGCTTACCTTTCGAAGTCTGCGCCTGCACCTTCGCATACACACCTTCCCCTTCCCAGTACTTCAAAATCTCGGCTTCTACATCCTTCGACACATACTGTTCTGCCATGACTCAAAAGAAAAAGAATGTGTTTATAAAACTTCTCTACAGTGACCGATTATGACCCTGCGCCTCAGATAATTGAGAACTACTTAAACGCATTAACAATCTTTCCGAGAAATCCTTCTTCCTGATTCTGAGTATCCTGCACCGAAACCTCATGGGCAATCCGCTCGTTACAATTCTCAACCCTAAAGTTAACATCCAAAATCTGCTCATTCACATGCCGTAAATCAATCTTCAACAACCGTTTATTCGTAACCAGCATCAATTTATCACCCTTAGCGCTAATAAACACCGTATCAAATTTACTCGGAACTGAAGAATGCTTGAACACCTTTTTCAGAAAATGTCTCCAATCCTTACTAGCATCAAGCTGCACCGCATGCAATCTAAACACCAACCCAATCGTACGATAGTTAGCAACAAAATGCTGCGCCATCTGTTCAGTAAAATTAAACTCCTCAGCTAAATAATTTTTATCCGTTTCATGAAGCATGCGATTAAACACATACATAGCATAGACATCTGCCTTCTTCAAAGCAACACTTTTAATTGTTGATATATAATCACTCATACTCCCACAAACAGATTCTGACAAAAGAACTATATAAATGTTGTGTTTACGTTCGTTTCTTCTTCAACCAACGCTCACGACTTCTCCATTCGGCACCGAACAACCGATTCACAAAGAAACTCAACGGCAACACTCTCAACATCAACACCACCCATCTAAAAAAGAATCCATACACAGAAATCAGTTTTCCACGCCGAGCATCTCTATACGCCTTTCTAACAACTGCACTCGCCCCCGCCATCGGACCCCTAGCAGCCTTCCTTCCATTTGCAAATACTTCAAAAAACTCAGTTTCTACAGGACCAGGACAGACCGCAGTTATAGAAATACCTTGTTTGCGCAACTGAGGAGCCAAAGCATAAGAAAAATTCACAACAAATGCTTTAGTTGCACTATAAATAGATGAAAACGGCAATGGCATAAACGCCGCAGAAGAAGCAACCTGTATCACCGTCCCTCCAGATTCCATATACACTAAACACGAATGCGTCAATCGCACCAAAGCACTAACATTAACATCAATCATCCCCTGATTCTGCTCTAAAGAAACATCGGCAAACAACCCATGCTTCCCAAAACCTGCATTATTAATCAACACAGAAACCGTAGGCTTCTCTTCAGCCAATTTCGCCTCAACCAAAGACAAACCCTTTGACGTTGACAAATCTGCCTGCACAACAACCCCATTACCCAGTTCCTTAGCTAATGACTCCAAACGATCCTTACGCCGAGCTACCAACCAGATCTTATCTACAGAATAAAACGAAGAAAGTTGCTTTGCAAATTCCACGCCTAAACCTGCGCTGGCTCCCGTAACGATTGCTATCTTCATCTTAACCGTAGATCCTTACAAGTGCTCGATACGTCTCACGAAGAATAATCTTATACACAATATAGACTGGAATCGCGAAAATCATGCCCATCACTCCCAAAACCTGCGCCCCAATAATAACGAGAATAATACTTACCAGCGGCTCCATCCGTACCTTGCCCGATATCATGAACGGTACCAAGTACAAATTATCTACCAGCTGCGCAATCACAATAGTAATCAACACCCACACCGCAATCGTGGGATTCTGCAACAAGGCAATAATAACTGCTGGTATCGCCCCGATTAAAGGCCCCAAATAAGGAATAATATTCAAGAATCCTGCTATTGCTCCCAATAACAACCATCCTTTTAATCCTGAAAAGAAAAATCCAACGCAACAAATACTTCCAATCACAAAACTTTCAAGCAATTTAGCAGAAAAGAAATCGGAAAGTTCAGTTGCAACCTTCTTAAGAGCAATATGAACACTTTTTCTAAATTTAATCGGGGCAAGATCATACAAACGCTCCCGAATACTGTCTCCACGCTTCGTAAACAAATACACCATCAATGGAATAATCAAAACAGCCTGAAACAAGAGCGAAGTCAAACCAGAGAAAAATCCAGATAACAACGAAAACATAAACGCTCCAGCCTGCTTAAAGATCGATTCAAAATCAATTAATGATGCTAACGATTCCGGTATCGCATCCTTAGCACCCAAATACGCCTTCGCAATAACCTGATCGTTACTTGCCTTTCCAAAAACGTCAACCAGTTGATTCACGCTTCCCGATACTAACCAAAGCACCAACAACGTCCAAAAGAGTACCAAAAACCAAGAATACAAGGTACCCTTAAAACCGGTAAGCCGCAGTTTCTTTTTTCCCTGTGCGTGCTTCTTTGCAAGTTGATATTTAACCGCGATAATCAAGAATCCCAACACCACAACAATAAAAGTAGTCTTCAAATAAAACAGCAACACAAAAACCGCCGTAAGGAAAACAGCTACAATGCTCACCCCCCTCCACACGTTACCACTAGTACTTAATGCCATGATACCCTCGAAACAATGACTGTTTTTAAAACTTCTTATAAGAACTCACACAATCTCGCTTTTTTTCTTGAAAGATTAAACCCTATCCTTCTCGAAAACTTTGATATTTCTTTGATTGTCAATGCAAACACATTTCTTCTGGCACCAAAACCCGGAACCATTTTACTTGAAATATCGAAGTCAAGCAAAAGTTTTTGTAGTTGCAGAAGACCTTTCTCATTAATAGAGTACAATCGAACCAACGCACCTTTTCCCTGAGGAATCACACTCCCTTCATCATCTGCGAAAGATCTAAGAAACTCGCGCTTAATGTTGATGCCTGAAGAGAGAAATGGTTCCTTGAGACACCAATCAGCAGAGAAATACTTTGCATATCTAAGCAGATCTTCAAAAGCAATTTTTGACCTAAGATTTACTACGGGAATTATTTTTCCAGTTTTGCCTGATGGATTTTTACTCCAGTGTGGCTTGAGTCCAAAAACGCTCACTAGATCATAGTAATATTCCCTAAGAAGCTCTTCATCAGTCACCTCGTATCTCAGATTATAATTATGCCGACTTCGGTACATTGAACCATCTGCTATTAAGTGAGCGATAACTCTAGCCTTTGCCCGAGTTAATTTTTGATAACCTGATTTTGGTGTTTTTATTCTCATAGAAAGATGATAGGAGAGTGAAAAGACCCAGATTAATAAAGTTTACGAAGAAAAAACGCCAGAAGTTACCTTCTGGCAAATCCCCGCTGCCGGATTTGAACCAGCAATCCCTCGGTCACGACTGACCCTCTTTCATTCCAAGCCATTTGGCATAGGTCAGAGCGCATCTCTAGCTTTCCTTTCGGAATACAGCCAAGTGCTCTAGCCGTTGAGCCAAGCGGGGTTACACTGAAAGAGTATCAGCCTCTTTTTAAATCTTATCACTACAATCGACATTACATTTATATACTTTAATACAAGATTGTCAAGAACCACTGGTCAATAGACTGGTGGCATGTTTGGAGGCTTGCTCATCAGGGGAGTGGTTCTTGACTCCCGAATGAAACTGATGTGTGAACCACTGGTGAACACACCAGTGGAATGAACGGATTCAAAATTATGGACTACGAAGAATCAGTACAGTACGTCAAAAGTCGCGGAGCAGTCGCCCACTGGAAATCCTTCCATCTGCGACTCGGCTACGTTAGAAAATTCATGGAGCTTCTCGGCAATCCACAAGATAAACTCAAGATCATCCACGTTGCCGGCACTAACGGCAAAGGCAGCGTCTGCAGCATGCTCACCTCCGTCTTAAGAGAAGCCGGCTACACCGTAGGCACGAATAACTCTCCTCACATCTGGGACTTCACCGAGCGCTTTCTCATCAATGGAAAGAAGATGCGCAAAAACACCCTCATTAAAGTCGTCTCCGAATTAAAACCAAGCATCACCAAAGAATCCTTCTTCGAAGTCACCACCGCTTTAGCCCTATACTACTTCGCAAAACGAAAAGTAGATTTCGTTGTCCTAGAAACAGGCTTAGGCGGCAGACTCGATGCAACCAACATCGTAGATCCCATTGCCACCGTCATCACCAGCATCGCAAAAGAACATACCCAAATCCTTGGAAACACCATCGCAAAGATCGCTGGCGAGAAAGCAGGAATCATAAAGAAAAACATCCCTAATATTACTGGAGCAAAAGGAATAGCGCTTAAAACGATACAGAAAGTAGCAAAAAAACAGAATGCACCCTGCTACGTCGTAACGCCTCCTAAACGCACCCGTCCATTGACACTTCGCGGCTCCCATCAACAACACAACGCCGCCATCGCTTCTAAAGTCATCACCGTACTCAACAGAAAGAAGGTAACCAAAGTCTCCAAGGCAGCCGTAGAACAAGGATTAAAAAAAGCAACCATCCCCGGCAGAATGCAATTCCTAGATCAGAACACTCTCTTAGACGCCGCCCACAATCCACATGCGATGCGTGTCCTCGCTACAGAACTCAAGCAAGCGAAAAAACAATACAAGAGAATTATCCTAGTCCTAGGCATCCTCAAAGACAAAAACATCGAACGCATGTGCCGCATCCTCAATCCCGTGATTTCAGAAGCCATCCTCACCAAACCCGACATCAAAAGAGCAAGAAGTCCTTACAAGATCGCACAACACTTCAAAAAACCAACCACCGTCGTCCTTCCCGTAAAAGAAGCACTCAAAGAAGCAAAACGAAGAGCAACCAAAAAAGACCTCATTGTGGTTACCGGATCATTATATGTGTTAGCAGAAGTACGTTAATTACTCTTTCATTTCAATTTCAATATTAAGACCGTCTGGAATAGGAACGCGCATAACTAATCTCAAAGCACGCTCATCCAAACCTAAATCAATAACTCTCTTATGAATTCTTAATTCGTAACGATCCCATGTAGCAGTTCCGCCGCCATCGGGACCTTTTCTTGTAGTAACACGTAGTTTTTTAGTCGGTAACGGTACAGGACCGCGCATATCCACGCCAGTCTTGTCAGAAATATCTTTAATATAACTACACACATCATTAATCTTCGCAATATCGGTACTTGCTATCTTTATTCTTGCTTTCTGCATGTTCGTTTATCGTATAATCCCCTATATATTGTGAAGCAATGGTGTGCCCCATGACAAGCCTTTCCTCGTCATGCCTTTTCAGGATGATCGAAACTTACTTCTTGACCAGGTCAATACACATTCCAGCTGATACAGTCTGACCTGAATCTCGAATAGCAAATCTACTCATTTCTGGAATTTCGCTTTGTTTTTCAATAACCAAAGGCTGGATAGGCTTTATCTTGACAATAGCTGCATCCCCGTTCTTGATAAAGTCTGGATTCTCTTCCAAAACTTCTCCAGAAGCAGGATTCAGTTTCTTTTCAATTGCCGTGATTTGGCAAGCAACCTGTGCAGTGTGAATGTGGAATACAGGTGTGTATCCTACCGTCACAACACTTGGATGGTTAAGCACAACAATTTGTGCAGTAAATTCAGTAGCCACTGTAGGAGGATTGTCTGAATGTCCTAGAACATCTCCTCTAGCAATGTCTTTCTTTTCAATACCCCGGACGTTGAAACCGATGTTGTCACCAGGTTCAGCTTTCTGTAACTGCTCGTGATGCATTTCTACAGTCTTACATTCTCCGGTAACTCCTTTTCCTTCTCGTCCTGGCATAAAGGTAACTTTATCGCCAATCTTCATAACACCTGTTTCAACTCTTCCTACAGGAACAACACCAATTCCGGTGATGCTATAAACATCCTGAATCGGTAGTCTTAACGGTTTATCCGTAGGTTTTTCAGGTGCATTCAAAGCGTTAATCTGCTCAAGAAGGGTGTTTCCTGTGTACCAAGCCATCTTATCAGACTTGTTGTATACGTTATCTCCATGCAAGGAAGCAACAGGGATAAACGGTACTTCGTCAGGTTTGTAACCAACACTGGTTAGTAATTCAGAAACTTGTTTCTTAACTTCGTTGTATCGGTCTTCACCATATTCTGCCATGTCCATCTTGTTCACAGCAACAATCAACTGGTTAACACCTAGAGTTCTACACAAGAAAACGTGTTCCTTAGTCTGTGCCTGCACTCCATCACTAGGATTTGCAGAAACAACTAAAACACCAGCGTCAGCCTGTGATGCTCCCGTAATCATGTTTTTAATAAAGTCCTTGTGCCCTGGAGCATCAATAATCGTAAAGTAGTATGCGTCGGTTTCGAACTTCTTGTGTGCAAGATCAATAGTAACTCCTCTTTCCTGCTCTTCCTTCAAGTTGTCCATAACGAAAGCAAATTCGAATCCGCCCTTTCCAAGACTTTCAGCCTTTTCCTTAAGCTTTCTCATTGCCTGTTCATCAATGTTACCAGAATCGAATAAAAGTCTACCTACTGTAGTAGATTTACCGTGATCAACGTGACCTACGAATACCAAGTTTACGTGTGTTTTATCTTTTGCCATATTATCATCACCTTTTGTTTATGTATCGAGTGTAAAATACTATTATGAGAATTTCCCGTTGCTTTATAAATGTTACTGTTGATTAATCTTGTATCGGTGACTACAAAGACGAAACGTTAATATACAAAGAAATCAAAAATCAGCTATGATCTTACTTTACGTAGTCTGCAAGAATTATCAAGAGGCAAAAATGATAAGCAACCACCTAGTAAACAACAAACTAGCCGCCTGCACCAACGCCTTCGCCATCGACTCGTTCTTCAACTGGAAAGACAAGAACACAAAGGCAAAGGAAGTTGCTATCCTAATCAAATCACAATCCAAGCACCAAAAAGCAATTGAACAAGCAATTGAAAAATTACACTCTTACGACGTCCCCTGCATTCTCAGCATTCCAGCCGTAGCAAATGAAGCATATCATACCTGGATTCACGAACAAACATGAACACCAAAAAACTAAGAGATCTTAAACGATTCAAAACCATAGTAGGAATTCTCATCAAAGAAGGATTCGGTTATTATCTCACAAAGATTACACCGAAAGCATTACAACCAAAAGGCGAAACAAAACTACCATTAAAACCTGAAGAAAGATTCCGAAGAACATTAGAACAACTCGGACCGACATTCATCAAGCTCGGCCAGATTCTAAGTTTAAGACCCGACCTCATCCCGCTGAAATATGTACGAGAACTCAGCAATCTACAAGATGACGTCCCCGAATTCCCTTATGAAGACGCAAAACAAACAATCGAAAAAGAACTCAAGAAATCACTCAAAGAACTTTTCAAAAAATTCAACAAAAAACCAATTGCAGCAGCATCCGTCTCACAAGTCTACAAAGCAACGCTTCCTAATGATGATATTGTAGCAGTCAAAGTCCAACGCCCCGGCATCCAGAAACAGATGAAGACCGACATCGAAATCATGTATGCTCTAGCAAAGTACGCCGAAAAACACTACAAAAATCTTCAGAGGTATCGACCCATCGGCATCATCAAGGAATTCGAGGAATGGACGCTACGAGAGCTCGACTTTAGGAAGGAAGCCCAAAACGCAAAAAGGTTTCGAAAAAATGCTAAACACGTAAAAACGCTCGTTATCCCTAAAGTATACAACACCTTCTCAAGTGAGCGCATATTGACACTTGAATTTATAGACGGCGTAGAACTACATCAACTCCACAAACTCAAGAACAAAAAAAGTTACAATCTCAAAAAGATAGTCAAGAACGGATTTGAGATGACCTTAAAGCAAGTCTTCGAGGACGGCTTCTTCCATGGCGACCCCCACCCCGGAAACATTTTGGTACTCCCGGGAAACAAGATAGCGCTCGTCGATTTCGGGATTGTGGGTTATTTCAATAAACAACTAAAAAAGAAGAGCATAGAGTTATTTTATGGAGTTATCAACGACGACATGGACTACATCTGTGACGTCTTTCTCGCCATGGGATTAATGGATGGTAAAAATACGAATAAAGAACTCTTCAAGGGCGATGTAAAGAAAGTCATCGAGCCCATTCAACAACAGACGCTTAAAGAAGCAAAAATCAGCCTGATCCTAGAAGAGGTACTGGACATTGCCCTACACCACAACATCAGAATGCCAGTTGATTTCGTCCTCTTCGGAAAAACCGTCCTAACGATCGAAGGCGTAGGACTTCAGTTTGTCCCCGACTTCAAACTGGTAGAAACTGCAAGACCCTACGCAGAAAGATTAATAAAGAAAGATTTCAATATGCAAAATATGGCCAAAAACGTCAAAAAAGATATGTATGCCTACAAAAGATTCTTCTCCAGCCTACCGGATAAAATAAATAGCACCTTCCAAAAGATTCAACAAGGAAAAATCAAAGTCGACATCGATGATACCGATGTAAAAAGACTGGGATCCGACATCTACACCAGTAGCAATCGCATGACGTTCAGCATCATCATAGCATCACTCCTCATTACAGGAGGAATCGTCAAAGATATCGGTACCATCGTATGGGGCGGCTTCCCCATTGCATCATTAATCAGCTTCCTGCTAGCACTGCTCGTAAGTCTAGCATTATTACGTTCCATCCTTAAAGAAGGAAATAACTAAAAAAGAGGTGCCCATCAAGCTTTGCAAATCTTTGATTTGAAAAGTATTACTAAACCGGAGGTTTTGAAATGGACAAAAAAATAAAAAAAGCATTGTTAACGGCGGTTGGCGTAGCATCTATAGCTCACACCGAAGTTAGAAAATACGCAAAGCATGCGACTAAGAAGGGTGTGCTAACGAAGAAGGAAGCAACAAAACTCGTAGCCTCCATCTCGAAGCAAGCAAAAGCGGAAGCAAAGAACTTCAGAAAGCTTGTAGAAAAACACATCAAGACTCAATCTAAACTCGCAAAGAAAACAGTTAAGAAGGCTGTCAAAAAAGCAAAAGTTGCCGGAAGTGTAAAGGTAAAACAAGCGGCAAAGAAAGCCCACGCCCGAGGAAAGAAAATCATGGGAAGTGCTGCTAAAAAAGCAAGAAAGACGGGCAAGAAAGCGGTTAAAAAAGCCTCCTCTAAAGCAAAAAGAGCGCTTAAGAAACTGAGATAATGCCACAGGCAGTTGCTCACGTCCTGTTTGCCATCATCCTACTCGATCTCATTCGAGGATACGTGATAAAGGACAAGAAAAAACTGCCTCTGCATTACATTTTTATTGGTGGGGTCGCCAGTTTACTTCCGGATGCCGACATTCCAATATACTGGCTCCTCAAAAATGTTCTCGGATTTCAGGTAGAATGGTTCCATCGAACGATGACCCATTCGTTATTTCTGCCCCTAACCACATTAGCAATAACCCTAGCCCTACTCTATTTCTCCAAAAAGAAAAATCTAGCACTCCTGTTCGCAGTCATCACCTTCGGCTTCGCATCACATCTACTGCTAGATGGGATTCTCACCGGCTTCGTCCCCCTATTCTATCCCTTCTCCCAAGCCCAGTACGGTCTAAACTTATTAGGAAAGCTCAACTGGCCCTCCCTAATCCAAGGCCTAGACGCAATTATCTTACTAGTCTGGCTCTGGGACCTAGATAGAAGGCACAAACTAAGAGATTATATGTGAAGTTTTTTAAATAAAAAAAACGTTCTTAAACAGGATGACTGATCAAATGGAAAACTTCATGAGAGCCCTCTGGCCACTCTATGAGCGCACGACTCCAACAAAATTCGAGATAGCTAGAACGTTTGCAGAACTCCAGAAAGACGATATTGGAGGTTGTTTTAAATTGTTAAGTCAACAAGATCGTGAAGTAAATAGACTTCCCGTTACAGGAAATGGATTCATAGACGCAAACCATATTCAACTCGAAATTGAGGAGATGGAAGGTTTCTCAGCCCTCATTGCAACCCATCCATTAAAAGAAAAATATCAAGAACCATTTAATGAGGTAATGGCTCACCTTCGAAACTATCGTGACAGCAGATTTAACTACTTTACCCATGCTGCGCAAATAGCAATAGACCATTCTGAAGAAAAGACTGCCGGAGAAGTAATGCCCAATCTTCAAGAGAGATTCTTTAGAAATACTGTAGCCAGAGCTACTTATTCCTCCTTAAGTGAGGCGTTATCAGCTGATAAAGAAGATGAACACAATCTAAGAGGTATTTCTCGATGGACATCCATACTTGCCAATGTAGAACTTGATGAAGCAACAGAAGAGGAAAGAGTTAGAGTCGAAGCAGTAAATGAGCAAAAGAATGATCCTGCAGTCATAAGAGAAATTGAAACACTCAAGAAGATGCGTCAATTATATTGGAAAGTGATTTTCTCAGATCCCCAATCCAATTAACGAAACGCCACCCATAATCAAGGCAACCCCGATCCATTTCAAAGAATTCATTTTCTCGCCGAGCATCCGCATCGACCAGAGTGAAACCCAAATATAGGTCGTAGAAATTAACGGATACAGTACAGATAATTCTCCACCTTTCAATGCAGGAATAAAGAGCACCGTACCAATTCCATAAAAGAACAAACCAATCAGTAAATTAGGATTCAACAAGCTAGAAATCTGAAGCCGCATCGAACCAGCCGCCTTTTTCAAAAAGATCGGGCCAAACGAACCCCCTAGGGCAGCCAGCAACACCAAACCAATAGCCCACAACTCAGTTGCCATGCGCAACCTCCGTTTTTGAACCCAACCCAACGAACACAACGCCCATAATGATCACCACAATACCGAACCAATGCAAAAGACTCACCGTCTCATTAAATAACCATAACGATAGCAAGGAAACCCAAATATAAGACGTAGCAATCACTGGATATAACAAAGAGACATCAGCACTCCGAAAGGCAATAATCATAATCACCGCACCAATCCCATACAGCACTAAACCACCAATTAAATAATAATTAAATAAAATCCCAGAAAAAGAAAAAGAAAGCGATGCAGCACCAAATTTATACAGAACCTGAGCAACAGAAGTAAAAAGAGTGGTAATCAGCATCAAGAAAATTGCTTTTATAGTTCGATCCATCATTATTCTTTTAACAAAATCTCAACCATTGCTGCATACGCAGGCCGAGTAATAAAGACTCCGATACTCACACCAATCATCGTAATAATTGCGAATCCCTTCAGCAATCCTGCACCCGCAAACACTAACGGGAACATCGCCGCTAACGTCGTCAGATAAGCACCCATGATAATGAAGAACGCTCCCTTAATTCTCTCACGCCAGTTAAAGATCTGCTTAATCTCGCCCTTCAACGTCTCATCCGTAATTAAAATCTGATGATCCACTCCCGTTCCAATTGCTATAATAATACCTGCAATCGCAGCCAAATCAATGTTCCAGCCGATCAAAGCAGCAACCCCCATCAAAATAATAAGTTCCGAAAACGAGGTAATAAGTAAAGGAATCACCACCTGCAACTTACGATAGCGAATATAGATACATAACGCAATAACTAAAATAGCAATCAATCCAATAAATAATGCATTATTCAACAAGTCCTGTCCCAACAAAGGAGACAACGAATCAACCTTAACAATATCCAATTTATAAGGTAGTGACCCCGTAATCATAATAGTCTGCAACCGCTTCATGTTCTGTAACGAGTTAACCGCAGCCTCCTGCTCCGTAACCCCTACACCAGAACCGGAGATCTGAATACCAGTATCAGCGCTCCCTTTCAATTCAGCACCAATCCGCAATCGATCAACCTCTCGATCATCCAAATACAGTACAATATCCTCACTCAAAAATTGTGAACCACTTTCAGTAATAACCTCGAGATTCGCAGTAGCATCAGCCTGTCGCTGAGCAGCTTCAGGTGTCATCGAAATCGAAAATCTAAATCTACAGAACCATCCCTCGCCTAAATCTTGACAGCCGCGAGAAGGATCCAAACCAGAACAGTCAGGACTTCTACAAACAAACGTAATATCCTTACCGCCACTAAATACGGTCTGGCCACTTATGCTAGCTTCAAACTTACCTTGCTGGGCCAACAACGTCTTAACTTCCTCTTCAGTTGCACCAGCAATCTCAACTAAAACAAATTGACCACCCGATAAATCACCGGCCTCTCGAATGACCAAATCACTCAATCCATAGACATTAAGCCGCTCTTTCATAACGGCAAGCAAATTGTCCATATCCTCTGCATTCAACTTCTTTTCTGGTTGCAACATCACTCGAGTTCCACCCTGTAAGTCCAAACCCTTTCGAATATTCGAAAGCGGAGCATCATACACACGTAATCCAATATCTGCTATACCGGAACTCACATCAATGACCTTAGGAATCTCCTGCGTCTCGTTAAAGGTCTTATTAACCGCAATCATGCTGCCATTTTGATTCTCAAAAATCTCCCGAATAACCGCTACCTGCGCAAAAACCGTCTCATTTGTCTCGACCTGAATAAAGCCTTCTTTCGGAATAACTCGATACAATCCCTGATTCGTTCGAATCTGCATACTCGTGTTAATTCTAGCCAGTCCAATAGCTTCCTCATAGTCCTCTACCGAAGTAATATCTCTATTGTTGATCGCTGTTACAATCTCCCGTGACATCGGCGGCAGATTCGGCTTCGGACTCTGCATCCCTGCCAAGTTAGTCGATGAATTAGAAAGAATGGTACGAATAGCAACACCCTCCTGTAATGGGTTAGGTCTAATGGCAGAAATCGCCAAGATCAAACAAATAATCAGCACAACCACTCTCAGATTCTTGAACAATTTGCCAAATCTACCGCGCATCAATGTTTCACCTTCCTATCAAGATGCCACCGTAAAATGCCAACATTCTGAATCCAGGTAAACACAATATCTACCAACAATCCAATCAACACAATCGTCAAAATCTGCCGAATCGTTTCGCTCTGCACAAAGAATAATGCAGCCACAATACCGGCCATCGTTGTAAAGTTCATCATCATCCCTGTCTTAAATGCTCCAATTGCACGTTCAAAAGCACTGCCTTCACGTCTTTTAATCATACGCGTGGTCAACAACATATCCGTATCCACCGAATACCCAATCAGCATCAAAAACGCAGCAATCCCTCCAGCACCTAGTTTCATCCCCATCACATTAACAATAGCCAACGTCACAACAATATCACTAAACGCAGCTAAAATAACAGCAATACTCGGAACAAAACTCCTGAAGTAAATAAACACAATCAAACTCATTAGAATAAATGCAATAAATAACGCAGTCAACGTCTCCTTAAAGAAACTCGCACCCAAAGAAGATCCAATAATTTCAACGCTATAATTATCCGTCAACTCCTCGCCTATGCCTGCTGAAATAGCAGCGAGAAACGCATCAACCGCATCGTTTTCCGTTCCATCAATATCTGAGCTTATAGCAAGAGAAGTAACACCCTGACCTCGCAACGTGCGAATAGAAATATCATTACCTACATACTGACTCAACAATAACTGTTCCAATGCAGATGCATCTACAGTTTGTTTAGGAGTAACCGTAACCGTAACACCACCCTTCAAACTAACATCTTTCTCCACAAACGTGCCATCGGTAACAATCTTACCTCCAACGAGCACCAAACCAACAAATAACAGCAAGAACGGAATAATCATCAATACCTTGTAGTTCTTATCAAAGAAGTGTAAAATTCCTTCACCAAACGATTTCCGAGATTCGTGATGCTTTTTCTCATGATGAACATGCTCTTCTTTCTTCTCGACATGCTTTACCTCATGCTCAACATGCTTTTTCTCAACATGCTCAGAAGATTCCTCCTCCATCTCAACAGATTCCTTTTCAATCGGTTCAGAAACGTCAATAGAAACCTTTTCAGAAGACTCAACAACAGAAACCGTCTCCTCAGAAGATTCCTCACGAGACACCTCATGCGAATCTGAATCAGAATGCTCTTCTTTAGTATGTTCTTCCATCTACTCCCCTTTTGTGAAGGAAAAACCAGCCATTAATAAACTTTTGGACTACTTCCGCAGTGCAGCTTCAATAAACCCTAAGAACAACGGTGCTGGATCCTCTAGATTACTCTTAAATTCAGGATGTGCCTGCGTCCCAATATGAAACTTATTAGAGGGCAACTCAATGAACTCCATCAACAAAGTACCATCTTCACGCTCGTGATGACCAGAAAACATCAATCCTTTCGACTCAATCCGATCAATATATTCCGGATTAACCTCATATCGGTGTCGATGTCTTTCTAACACAACAGAACCATGGCCTAATATCCCAATTCTAAACTCCTGATCTCCCTCTTTCTGCAATTCCTTAATACGTTTAGAATCTTTATCATCTCGATCCGTTTCCTTATACAATGCAGCAACCTGCGAGCCCTTCTTCAGCACCGCAGCATACGCACCCAATCTCATCGTCCCACCATATTTCCGCTCTTCAACAATTTTACGCTGACTTTCTTGTATAGCAATAACCGGATCACTACACCCTTCCTCAACCTCGACCGTGTGTGCGCCACTAATCCCGCACACATTCCGCGCAAATTCAACAATCGCAAGCTGCAATCCATAACAAAGACCCAGGAAAGGAATATCATGTTCTCGTGCATACTTAATCGCAGCAATCTTACCTTCAATTCCCGAAGTACCAAAACCACCAGGAACAATAATACCATCATAGTTACCAATCGATTTCACCTTCTCCGGGTGCTGCTCAAATTCCTTACTATCGACCCAGAAAATCGTAATCTTAACACCTAACGCAGCCCCAACATGCACAAGAGCCTGATTAATAGAGATATACGAATCAGCCAACGTGTAATCGCCAATGTCTAAATACTTTCCAACAATCCCAATCGTAACCTCTTTCTTAGGATCAGTAATTCCAGCAACCAGTTTCTCCCAGTTTTTCCAATTAGGTTTCTGCTTTGGCTTCAAATGCAACTGCTTCAGCACCTTCAACCCCATCTCCTCTTTTTCTAAATCTAAAGGAATACGATAAATAGTATCAATATCTGGCTCAGAAATAATATGATCTAGTGGAATGTTCGCCATCACCTCAATCTTTCCCTTTCGAACATCATCTAACGCCCGAGCCGCTCGACACACAATAAAATCCGGCCAAATTCCATTCTCACTCAACAATCGAATCGCCTGCTGCGTAGGTTTCGTCTTCATCTCCTCAATATGTGAAGGAATCGGCAGATACGTAACAAGCATGTAAGTAATATTTTCCTTTCCCAACTCTCTTTCCAACGATTTCATCGCGAAAAGGTAAGCAATATTTTCAAAATCGCCAATCGTACCGCCAATCTCAATCAAGCAAATATCAAAACCTTCGGCAGCCTCCGTAACGCGACGTTTAATCTCATTCGGAACGTGCGGAATGAATTGAACGGTCTCGCCCAGGTAACCACCTGCTCTTTCCTTGTCAATAATCGTCTTGTAAATCTGTCCCGTCGTCAAGTTATTTCTCTTAGGAATAGCCATATCTAAAAATCGCTCATAATTACCCAAATCCTGATCAATCTCCCCGCCATCGTCCGTCACCCACACCTCTCCGTGTTCGGTTGGACGCAACGTACCAGCATCATAATTCATGTAGGGGTCAATCTTAACAGCAGTAACACTATAGCCATACTCCTTCAAAATTTTTCCCAGAGAAGCAGTAGTTACTCCTTTTCCGACGCCGGAAATAACTCCACCTGCTACTACAATATATTTAGTCATAGATTCTTCCCCCAGGCAAAACACGAGAACAAGTTATTAATATATGTTGCGTTTGCTGCATTAAGAAAGAATGACTCATTTATATAAAAAACCTTCTCTTTCGTAAGTAACTAGTGTGCTAAGGTCGAAATCCTTCAATGGTAAAGTCTTGACCGTCGTAGGGGTTGCGCCATCGGGCCACAGGGCCAGGTGATAAAGACTCGGGATTTCGAACACACTAATTACTTTCTTTTCAGTCACCAAACAAAGACAGAACTAGTTCTCTGACGTAATTACACCATCTAACGCAACATCTCGATCATCGACCTCTATGGTCTCAACACGTTGAAACCCATACGCCAACCCTAGTGTACTACCCTTATAATCCGCCAGAAACCGATCGTATGCCCCATTCCCATATCCTAGCCTGTGATGATGCTCATCAAACGCAACCAGCGGCACGATCACCAAATCAATTGCAGCTTTGTCAACCTCTTTAACCTCACTCGGAACCTCTACACCAAACGCATCCCTACTTCCAATGTCATTAAAAGAATCAATTGCAGCCGGAATAATCTCCTTACCCTTCATCACCGGCACGCACACTTTTTTTCCAGCTACTAACGCACTCCTAATCATCGCGTGCGTATCCACCTCTTTACTCTTAGAAACATAAAACATCACCCTATCGGCATCAATAAAATCAGAATGTCTAAACAAACTATCCTTAATCACCGCACTACTCACCGCAATATGCTCATCCGAGATAGTATCTCTTTTCGCTAGAAGTTCCTTTCTGACAACCGTTTTCATTCTGAACGAAGTGACTTCATATGGTCTACTCGCTTCTGCACGAGTTGAGCAGTCCCAATGTCCTCTCGATGGAAAATCTTACCTTGAGCAGAACAAACACCATCCTCCGCCAGCACCTGTGCCTCCTCCAAAGCATTCGCAACACCCACAAAAGCAACCGCTCGACTGCCCGTCATGTATACGCCATCTTCCTTCTTGTCAACCGACGCATAATAATACTTAACTTCTTTAGGCACCTCACCCAAAAAAATCTTCTCATCTGCAACCGGAGCTTCAGGATACCCTTCCGGTACCGCATACTTACAAACAGTAGCTTTCGAAGCAAAAACACTCTCAACCTTGTGAATATTCCCAGAAATAACACCTAAGCACAACTCAACAAAGTCCGTCTCCATAATACTCAATACATTAAGAGCCTCAGGATCGCCCATTCGAGCGTTAAATTCAATTAATTTAACCCCTGTCTTCGTAATAATAAAGCCACCATACATCACGCCCTTATATAACGTACCGGTCTCCTTAAACAATGCATCCCGCATCTGGTCCGTAATCTCCTTAGCCGCCTCCAAATCCTCCTCTGTCATGAACGGCAACAATCCACCACAAGAATACGAACCCATGCCTCCCGTGTTAGGGCCTTTATCGCCAACATACGCACGCTTATGATCCTGCACAACAGGACAATGAAACAATGATTTCCCATCCGTAAATGATTGCAATGAAAATTCCTCTCCAATCAACTTCTCCTCAACCACAACACACGGATGCTCCGACAAAACCTGCTTACAATAGGTATATCCTTCCTCTAACGTCTCAAAATGATCTCCCTGAACCTTAACACCCTTTCCGCCTGCTAAACCGTCAGCTTTGATAACCACACTACCTAACTCCTTCAAATACTCTAAAATTCCATCATCACTCGAGAACACTTTAAATTTTGGACTGCCTTCAATGTCATATTTCTCCGTCAACATCCGAGTAAATGATTTACTCGTCTCTAATCGAGCAAGTTCCTTAGTAGGTCCAACACAAGCAATCCCTGCTCGCTCCAAGACATCAACAACCCCATAACCTAACGGCTCTTCTGGACCAATAAAAACAAAATCAACACCTAAGGAAGTAGCAAAACGTTCAATCTCATCCAAATCACTATACGGTCCAACCACCGATTGCTCAGCCAATTTAGCAATTCCAGGATTATTAGCCTTCATGTAAGCAAATAACGTCGGCTTCGCCTTGCTATACACTAATTTCTCAGCAATAATATGCTCCCGAGCCCCATTCCCAATAAGCAATATCTTTGCCATACCAGTGCTATCCTCAATTCATATAAATGCTTTTTGATTCCTCGCCATAAACTCCATTCCACAACCCAGCGAAAACTCAAATGTTTTCTGAGGATTGTGAATTCTTTGAATTCACAACCTTTATATATTCTATAAAGATTGTAAATTCATGGGAGATGAAGTCCATGAAGAGTGCGGCGTTGCTGCAGTCAGCTTGGTGGACAATAATAATAGCAAATCTCTGTTCTATCTCTATCGTATGCTTCTCAATCTACAACATCGTGGTCAGCTTTCTGCAGGCGTCACCATCTTCAACGATAAAAAAAGCCAGCGCATCAACACCTACCGTGACATTGGAACGGTAAACGAGGTTTTCAAAACAAGCAATATTGGAAAGAGTGTTGAAATCTTCAAGATGTATGTAGGGAGCAGAGGCATCGGTCACACCCGCTATGCAACCTGCGGTCCCAACGAAAAATCCTGTGCACAACCCTTCGAACGTAAGCACGGGAGAATGTGGAAATGGTTCAGCTTCGCTTTCAACGGCCAATTAGTAAATCTAGCAGAACTCAAAAAAGCCCTTTCTGAAAAATCAGACTACCATTTCATCCACAATAACGATACCGAAATCATCATGCATTATATCTCTCGAGAGTTAAAAGGGAGTAAACGCCCGAATCTTGTCGATGTCTTCACGCGACTAGCAAAAAAGTTTGACGGTTCTTACAACATCACCTTCATGAACGCATATGGAGAAATGATCGTCATGCGAGATCCGAAAGGATTTCGTCCATTAGTCTACGCCATCAAAGACGGGAACTTATTCGCAGCATCCGAAAGCAATGCCTTAGTCAATCAAGGCATTCACGATTTCAAAAACCTAGATCCGGGACACATGATCCACGTCGATGAACAAGGTAAGATCTCAATCCATAAGTACGCCGAAGAGAAGAAGAAAGCCATCTGCATGTTCGAAGCCGTCTATTTTGCTCACGTAGGATCCGTTATCAACAACAAATCCGTCTATCTCACTAGAAAACGACTCGGAGAAGCCCTAGCAAAACTAGAAACCGAGAAAATCGATGATAACAGCATCGTTGTTCCGGTACCCGACACCGCAAAAGCAGCCGCAGACGCCTACGCCTTCAAGCTAGGAATGCCTTCGATGGAAGGATTAATTAGAAATCGATACGTTGGCAGAACCTTTATTGAAGGATCTTCCAGAGCAGACAAAGTCTTGAATAAATTCACCGTAGTAAAACAAATATTGAGAGGAAAGAAAGTTTTCCTCGTTGACGATTCAATCGTTCGTGGAACCACCATCAAGCAAATTGCGAGAATACTCAAAGAAATAGGAGAGGCTAAGGAAGTCCACATCCGTATCACCTGTCCCCCTATTCGAGCTCCCTGTTTCTATGGCATCGATATGTCCACCATCAAAGAATTGCTTGCTTCTAAATACGAAAATGGCATCTCAAAAAAAGACATCGACAAAAAAGCATGCGCCCGTATCGCAAAAGATCTAGGATGCAATTCCTTAATCTACCAAACCATTAAAGGATTAAATAAAGCACACCAAATTCCAGAAGAAGACCTCTGCAATGCCTGTCTCAATGGCCAATATCCAACACCAGCCGGCAAGAAAATGTTCCATATCGCACTAGAAGACTTCAAACACCCCAAAAAGAAAGCTAAAAGAACATACGACGTCTAACGCATATGCAATTCTACAACATCCTTATCCTTCAACTTATATCCTAATTTACGAATAACCTGTCCATCGAATTTGCTACTTCCCCAAACCCGAGCAAACTTAAAATTATCGGTAAAGTCCCGGTGTAATTTCTCACACACATCTTTCAACGTCGCATCCTCAAACATAATTAAAGGTTCATCTAAATCGGCCTTCTTTCTAACCTCTTTACAATACACCCGAATCAGCTCCATCCGTTCATAGATCAAATCCTTCAATTCATCTAAATTGAGACCCAGTTCAGCACTAATACAAATGTCCGGCTTCACCTTCTTCTTAACCTCAGCAAGCTTCTCTTTAGTCAATAAATCAACCTTATTCAACACAACAAGACCCGGAACATAACGCTTACCTTCCTCTATAATATCAATAAAATCATCAACCGTAATATCATCACGAATCAAAATATCGGCATTCATAATCCTCAACTCTTTAGCAACACTTGCAATCGTCTCCTCAGTAGTTTTTGTCAATCGAATCGTAGTTCCAACCTGAATCCCTCCCTTCGGAGTACGAGTAATCTTAACAAAAGGTTTCTTCTTATTAATTCTCAACCGAGCATCGTATGCCTCTTTCTCTAAAGTTGGCAAATTCTCCGGATGCAATGCATCAACAATAAATAAGACTAAGTCCGCACTCTGAGCACACGACAATACCTCTTTCCCTCGACCTCGACCACTTGCTGCGCCTTTAACAATTCCCGGAACGTCCAGCACCTGAATCTTAGCAGACTTATGTTTCAATAACCCAGGAACCACATCTAAAGTTGTAAATGCATAATTTCCAACCTTAGATTCAGCATTCGTAATTTGATTTAACAACGTACTTTTCCCAACACTAGGAAAACCAATCAGAATAACAGTCCCATCGCCCGTCTTTCGAACGTGATAACCTTCAGGACCACCGCCGCCACTACCACGTTTAATCTCCTTCTCTTTTAATGCAGAAATCTTAGCCTTAACTAATCCAATATGCTGCTGAGTACGCTTATTGTATTTAGTCTTCTTTAACTCGTCCTCAAACTCCTTAATACGCTTGTTGTTCGAGCTTTTCTCCTCTTCAGCCATGAAAAGAACTAACTAACCATTCCTTTAAAAAAGTTCTCAAAAGAGAAATTTAAAGCCTGAACAATCCATCAGATGGACGTCTTTGTGAAGAAGCAGGAGGTTCATCAGGTTCATCAGATCCCCACATTGCATCCCTATCAGCTTCTGTCAGGGAAAAATCAGAACCCTTTACACTATATCTAATAATTGCAATGGGGGGGTGTTGTTCTTGTCCCCAGCCTACTTCTAGTGGAGTCAACCTAACAATTTCCACTGATTCGTCTCCTTGTTGAGCACGGTGAACGTAGCCTGCTTCTTTATTGTGTGTCCAGTCGAATCTGAAAGTGGTACCATAGGCTTCCGTCCCGAGGTTAGATTCTAAATCTCCAGGAAGACTCTCCCCAGCAATCTCTTGAATAACACTCTTAACATCTTTCCGAGAAGGATCATAAGCTAGAGCATAACCATCTCGACTTCTTGCTTCGGCTAACTCATCCCAACTGAGTCCAAGACCAAGCATCAGCTTCGAAGCAAGCGTTTCATTCTCCATAGGTTGTAAAGAAACAGGATCAGAAGGATCACGAGAGTTCATAGTGGGACTTCCCTTATGACGCTCATCACGATAAGCGGCACGAGCTGCATTAGCAGCCTCACTCAATTTAGGATTATAAGAATCCTCCCCACTTGCATCAAAAATATTATCTGTCATAATACCGCCTCCATGAATAGTTTCAAACATCAATCGCAACCAAATATAAAAGCTTATCTATCCTACAAAACACTATTCATACTCAATAGTAGCCGGCGGTTTCTGCGTGATATCATACACAACTCTATTCACGCCCTCGACCTCATTAACAATTCTATTAGAAACTCTCTCAAGGAAAGCTGGAGGCAACTTAGCCCAATCAGCAGTCATCGCATCGATAGAAGTAACGGCACGCAACACCACCATATTCTCATACGTCCGCGCATCGCCCATCACTCCAACCGATTTAACAGGCAGTAAAGCAACCAAAGCCTGCCACACCTTGTCGTAATATCCATTTTTCCGAAGTTCAGAAATAAAAATAAAGTCAGCTTCCTGCACCAGCTTAATCTTGCGAGGAGTAATCTCACCTAATATTCTAATTGCAAGTCCTGGACCTGGAAACGGATGACGACCAATCAACTCAGACGAAATTCCCAACTCCGTACCCAACACCCGAACATCATCCTTGTACAAATCACGTAACGGCTCGATTACTTTCAACTTCATTTTCTCAGGCAACGTCAAATTATGATGGCTCTTAATTTTAGAAGCAGTCTTCGAAGGTTGAGCAGATTCTATACGATCAGGATAGATAGTACCTTGCCCCAAGAACGAAATCGCAGGATATTTCCGCTCCAGCTCCTTCACCTTCCGCTCAAACACATCAATAAACGTATGACCAATAATTTTCCTCTTTTTCTCAGGATCCGAAACCCCTCGTAATCGCTTCAAAAAAAGACGTGAAGCATCCACCATATGAAAGTGTTTAAAATCAAGCGAATCAAAATAACCTTGTACCTCTTCAGCCTCACCCTTCCGAATCAAACCCGTATCAACAAACACACAATGCAGATTATCTCCAATAGCTTCATGTAAAAGAGTAGCAGCCACCGTACTATCTACCCCCCCAGAAGCGCCCATAATAACTCCTTCGCTACCAACCGTACCCTTAATCTCACGAATCAATTTACGAGCAAAGTCTTTAATCACAAAATCCTTCTTACATTTACAAATTGAGAAAACAAAATTACGCAATAGAGCATCACCCGATAACGTATGCACCACCTCGGGATGAAATTGAACGCCATATAATTTAGCCCGAACATTTTCAACCGCAGCATAGGGACAATCTGCAGTTGTAGCCAAAACCGAAAAGTCTGAAGGCAAATTAGTAACCTGATCCCCGTGCGACATCCACACCTGCTCCTGCTTTTTCAAACCCTTCAACAAAGCACCCTGCTTCACCACAGTCACCATCTTATTCCCATATTCCTTTACTCTCCTACCAACAACCTCGCCAAACACCTTCCCCATTAATTGCATACCATAACAAATACCCAAAACAGGAATACCCAAGGAAAACAACTCAGCATCAATCTGTGGTGCATTTTTCTCATAAACAGAATTAGGACCGCCCGAAAGAATAATACCCTTAGGCTTCATCTTCTTAATACGTTCAAGAGAAACATCAAACGGAACAATTTCAGAATACACTCCCAAGCCACGAACACGTTTTGCTATCAAGTGACACGTCTGCCCACCAAAATTCAATACAAGTATCATCGTTAAGTGCAAATGCTATCTAATTTCTCTTCGCCTAAAGCCTTCTGAATCTCCATTGCAATGCGTTCACCATAACTCATGCTATCCATATACAAATATCCAGAATAAGGAGTACTAGCAGTTCCCGGACTACCGGGTATCCGCAAAGAAACATCGAAAATAACAATCTCCTCTTTACCCTTTTCCGCAACAACAGCACCCTGCAAAGCAAAAGGTCCAATCAATCCACCAACTTCTTTTTTACATGCCGAAATAAACTTCTCGCCAGCCTCAAATGCTTTCTCCAACAAACTTTCCTTAATCGTAACCGCGATATGACCCGTTTCAATTAATTTAGGGCGCTCTTTCTCCAACACCAACAACTGCTCATCCGCCGGCAATCGCAAGAAACCATCCAAATTAGTCTGTCGTCTAGTATCAGTCCCCATCAACTCCAAAGATTCAGTTAACGGAGAATAAAAATAATTAAAATTAACGTGGGCACCCAATACATACTCCTCAATCACCGCTTTCTTCAAACCCTCGGAAGTAATCGTCTTCTTATCGAGCAATTCCTTAGATTTAGCCTCATAAGACTCCAAATTATTACAAAAAAAGAACGCTCGCTCATACCCTCGCTCAGCCTCATTCACCTTAACGATCGCAAGTTTATCAATATCCTTAGCCTGCTTAAAAATCTGAGGAATCCGAATGCCAGCCTTCTCCAACAAATAATACTGATTCTTCGGTACATCTCTTTCCTCTAACTTAACAAGTGAACGTGAACCATAAATAGGAACTTTAAAATCTTTCTCAATCTTTTCAAAGTCACAGTACACCCAGAAGTACCTGTTATGAACGAATATCGTATTCAACGAACGCAACTGATCCTGAACCGATTTAGAAGTAATATCAGAAAATTTATCTACTAAAATAACCTCATCCACAATCCCTTTCTCGCCATCTGATTTATAGTACTGACTATAAGTCTTATCCCGACCCTTCTCACACACAGCCACAGTCCGAAAGCCTTGCTTCTTAGCACCTCGACACACATCTAATGCAGAATGACCACCAAGCACACCGATTGTAATAGCAGAATGATCGTATTCCTCTAACACCTTGGCTATCTCTTTCATCTTGATTCCCTTACTCCAAAACTTCTTTAAGTTTATCATCTTTAAGTGCATTATTAATCTCTCGAGCAATTCTTCTTCCAGTCGACATAGGCTCATCATAGCGTAACCACGAATACGGACTTCCATGAATATAAGGATTAGTCCCCGCTACAATTCGAGCCGAAATCTCGAAGACATAAATCTCCCCTTCCGGTGTAATAACACATTCTAAACAGAACGGACCATATAAACCACGACCAGCAATCTTCTTACTTACGGTTACAACATCCTCTCCCATCTCTAAAAACCGAGGAAGATACGATTCACGAACCACAACCGGAATATTTCCAACAATAACATACGACGGATCCACCTTCTCCTCAGGCAGCGCCATCTGATCTCGCGCAGAAATCCTACCAATACTATCCACATTGCTTTCATATCGCTTGTCAAAACCTAAAATTTCGGTCTCACCCGTAAGAGGACTATGAAAATAGTGCGCATACATGTGTACTCCCAGAATATATTCCTGGATCGTGTACTTTTTACCAGAATGTCTCTTAATCTTCACCTTGAAATCTGCCGTATCGCGCGCCAAGAAATAACCCTTCCCGCCACCAGCACCATGAAACTTAACGATAACCGGTCTGTCAATATCCTCCGGCTTATCAAATATTAAAGGCATCACACAACCAGCGCCCTCTAACCATTTCTTCTCCTTATTTCGGTCAGATTCGTGCTCTAATATTTTCTTAGTCCCAAAATAAGGAATCTTCAGTTTCTCCACATTAGAAGGCCCCATATACGCAATAAAAGAAGCATGAGGAATAATGATGACATTATCCTTAATCAATTTGTCCTGGATCTTCAGCAAATCCATGTAATCGTTAACCGTAATGATCTTGTCCGCAACCCCAAACTGTTTGTAAACCTTCTCAGTACCCTTTTTACAAATAGCTAACGTCTTAAAGCCTTCATCTTGCGCTCCTTTCAATATCTGTAATGCAGAATGCGATCCTAGAGTGGCTATTGTCCACTTTGAACTGTGTGTCACCATAGAAAAAGAATCCATTACCTATTTAAATACTTTGTGCAATTTTCACTTACAAAAGGTGATTTAACAGCATTTTCGCAACATCCCGTTTACTACCAGAAATCTCCTCACTTTTGCCATCTTTCCCAACCACACTAACTGCAGTATCATCCGAACCAAAAACAGCATTTTTACCCACATCATTAGCCACAATAAAATCCGCTCGAGCACTTTCCAAAAGGTGTGAAGCTCTCTCTAATAATACCGATTCCGAAACGTCATGCTCCGCCTTAAAGCCAACAAGAACCATCTTCTCATTTAAATCACGCAATTTCTCAAGAATTTTTGTAGTAGGCGACAATTCCAGGGCCAATTCCGAACCCGACTTTATTTTCTCCCCATTCTTCGCCTTAACATAAAAATCAGAAACCGCTGCAGCGTGAATAACAATATCACAGCCCGGAATTGCAGTAGTAACAGCCCCCATCAACTCATCAACCGTAGCAATCTGAATTTCCTTCACTCCAGCCGCAATAACCTCAGTCTTTCCACGAACCAGTGTAACAGAAGCACCCATCCGAGCAGCAGCCTCCGCAATCGCAATCCCCATCTTACCAGAACTTTTGTTCGTAATATAACGAATCGGATCAATTTCCTCAATAGTTGCACCAGCCGTAACCAATACTTTCTTACCCTTCAATGCATCCTGATGCTCAAGAACAGAATCAATCTCCTTTTCAATAAACGACAACTCCTTCAATCGACCCTTGCCCTCAACCCCACAAGCAAGCATACCCTCATCCGGCTCCACAACCAAATAACCATTCTTCTTCAACCGCTGAACATTAGCCTTAACGATAGGATGTCCCCACATGTTCACGTTCATAGCCGGACATACTAAAACCGGAGCAGTAGTAGCTAAAACAGAGGTAGACAACAAATCATCAGCCAACCCATTAGCCAATTTCCCAATAACATTCGCAGTTGCAGGAGCAACAACAAACAGATCTGCATGTTCAGCCAAAGAAATATGCCGCATCCACTTTTCCGATTTATATTTCGCAGCATCCCATCCTTTCTCAAACACATTAACGTGAATCTCCTTGCCAAGAACATTCTCAAACTCCTTCTGATCAACCAATGTTAAAGCACCCTGCGTAGCAATAACCTCAATAGAATAACGAGACTTCAAAGAAGTAATCAAATCCAAAATCTTGTAACAAGCAATACTGCTACACACCCCTAAAACAAGCTTCTTCATACTAATAGAAAGCCTATCTCCCTATAAGAAGGTTACTTTTTAGTAGATAAGCCAAGAAGTTATTTGTCAACCCGCACCAATAGATAATCTGGAGTATTGAAAGCTAATTTAAGAAGTCTTTTTGAAGCACGAGCAATGTGTAGTGTATACGGAGTCTCTTCATAGCAATGAAGGCAGGCCGTACGCAAAGTCTGATCACCCACATTTGAATCTTCAGTAGCTGAGAAAAACCGAGAAAAAGCATTAAGAGACCTTAGAGCATAATGTCCAAGACCATAAGGGATATGAAAAAAGTCAAAAGTGAGGCTTCCATCAATATCTATCTTCTCAAAATCCTTTTCGGTTAAGCTATGAAGATGGCCATATAATGGTGTATCTTCACCGCAACCAGTGCAAGCCGCATTGAGAATCCATTCATTATAGGGAACCGTAACTATAGCCCTTTTACGTGCTGCATGAACAATTTTTCGAAATCCTGACTCCCAATCGGGAAGATGTTCCAATACCTCAAGAGCAGTAACCTGATCAACCGATGCTTGCTCAAGTTCTTCAATATCCGCTACCTGAAGCTCAATCTCCGATTCTGCTAAGTGATCTTTCGCTAAATCAATTCTTACTGAAGAAACGTCCATTCCCTGTAATGAAAGAGAAGTCTTCTCCCCAAGAAAATCAACCCAATACCCTTCTCCACATCCTACATCCAATAGAGAACCCTTTGCTAATAAATGAGGTAAAGTCCAGTTAAAACGCAATATGTCAGCATTATGTAGTCCTGTGGTCCCAACAGTATCATAAAATCTTTCTGCATCCATTGGTGAAAGAATTCAACCCACATTTAAAAAGACCAAGGTAGAGATAGTTGGTTTATCCTATTCCACATGATGATCTTCTAACTCATTCTCATGATCAATCAATTTCTTAATAGCACGAGGAACACATTTAACTGAACTAGTCCTTAACCTACATGCCCTAAGTAAACTAAAATTCTGGTAAAACCATTTTCAACATAACATTTATATAACGACTTTAGTTCTAAAATACTAAGCGAGAATGCCGTAGTGGTCAATCGGGATGGGTTTAGGACCCATTAGCTTAGTGCTTTCGCAGGTTCGAATCCTGCTTCTCGCATCTCATCAAATATTTTCGATTAAGGTCATACATCTTTCAAGTTGCCTTATTTTTTCCTGATTTATTCCAAATCCAATATGTGAATTGAATCTAACTATATTTTGTCTATTACCCAATATTCGAAAGCATTGAGAAAATGACCTAGCCCCATCAACCTGAATATTTTCGAAATAAGGTTTACCAATCTCACTAGAATCCACTCCCAAATTTTGAGTCATATTTTTCAGTTGATTTAGAAAATCAGTAAGATTATCTTGATGCTCCTCTACCTTGGCCATTCTGAAAGTAGCCTCCTGTATGAATTTTTCTCTCTTTATTTTTATAGTCGATAATTCATCATCGAATATTGCCTGTAGAAACCGCTTAGCCATAGGTTTTGAACGAATAATCCACGGAGGAATCAAATATCTAATTTTTGTTTTATTTCCCATGGGGGCTCCAAGTGCATACATGAATCTTCCAAGGAGACTATCATTTATCTGAAGCATGTAACTTGTTCCAACATTTTCTCGATAAGTGATTTTTGCACTATTTTCATTTATCAAAAAATGGCTAACCAGTATTTTCTTCAGTAAAACTAGCTCCTCTTTCTGACCAATAAACCTACAAGTAAATTTGTTGTCGAGATTTCCATCACCCATAAGCTTTCCCACCAATAATGACGATTCACGAGCCAATTCTGAATCCTCCAAAAGAGGTAGCCACTTTCTCAACTTGAGAGTATCAAATTTTCTTTGAGGGATAGTAGTTTTGTAAGTATTCAATATGTCTTCTACATCTAGAATGACTTTTTGTTTTTTCATATATAAAAATATTGGAATGAACAAAATGTCAGATTTGAAGTATATAAATATGATTATGTCTACCCTGCTCTCCGCATTTATTTTTCTCCTAAAACAACTAACACATTTTTAAAAGAAAAGACACTCTTCTCGACTATGGCTAAATACGAATGCACCCATGGAACCGCCGATTATAATGGCATCGGTGGGGGACGTGCTATGGGATTAATCGCTTATCTCGATGGAGGACCGCTTTTCTCTCAAGGAAACCGCGCAATAACTGCTGCAATGGCCGAACACCAGAGAATGATTCCTGACTCATCTGAAATGACTGGAGAGATGCAGCTAATTCCCCCATATATAGAAGTCGTCTGTCCAGAGTTTTTCAACGGAACAGTGGCAATTGCCCAAACGAACAGAGGCTTTGCAGTGGCAGAAACACCCTCTCCGGACAGCCCCAAAAGAAACATCATTTTTTATCAAGAAATACTAGGACCTGAAATTGAAACTCCTGAAGATCTACTTGCACATCTCAGCGAACAACCTCTCAACATAGAAAGTATGCTTGGTGATGCAGAATTCACAGTAAATGACCAGCATCTCGCTCCCATGGGATTCCCCAACGATCTCTATGTCATCAAGAATCTAATGGCGAGTGAAGAGCAAGCACCAATTCTGATTAATGGATTCAAAAAAGCATACCAACAACTAATCAACAAACTAGAAGCTCAAAGAGATAGATAATTCCAATTCACTCTAAATCTTCCCTTCCTGATACAATTTAACAATTACCCGAGCTGCCCTTTCAGTATTCGGTTCGCCACCCTTAACCAGCAAGTTCTTAGCAACAGCAATCTTCTCTAACGTTTCATCAAAATCATCCGAAACATCCACCTTAAAATACGCCTCAACCTTGCCTTTCAACGATTCAATAATCTCCAAAGCAGCCAATTCAACATCTTCCTCATTGATCGACTTCATTCCCATCTTAATCTTAGCAATATCATCTTCCTCATCAACCGGAATAACGCCCGGACTATCCACAAACATAAAGTTTCTAGTCCCCAACAACTGCCGACCTTTGGTAAAACCAGGCTCAGAGCTAGTACGAGCCGATTTCTTGCCCTTAAACGCGTTAATCAACGAACTCTTCCCCACATTCGGATACCCTACAACACCAACCTTGGGTTTATCCTGATGTCGCCTTTTACCTTCAATAATGATCTTATCGCGAAGCTTATTCAACCCATAATAATCCACAGCAGAAACCAAGCAAAATGGACCTTCTACCGTAATCGGAAATTCCTTATCCTCAACCAAGTCAAATTTCGTAAATACGTGAATTAAACCCTTCCCATACTTCAAAGCCATCTCCTCAGCACGCTTATTCCGACTTTCCTCAGGATAACGCGAATCGATCACATGTAACACTACATCAGACTTCTTAATGACGTCCTCTACCGTTGACCAAAAATCCTGTTTCATACTGCAGTAAAAGAACATTCCCCATTAAAACCTTTGTATTTACTTGCCAATATACCAATCCCTATACTAACATAATAATGTCATAATTCTCCATCCATACCTTTATATAGCAGTTTTTCATTAATAAGATTAGTAACCAGGGGTGGTTAAACGTGGGGGGTGGTGGATTAAGAACACCATCATCATTTATTCACAATACTCAGCATGGGGGTGCAAGAGTGAGACTAAAAAACAGTTTAATTAAGAAAAATACAGTAGATGTTATAAAAAAACAAAACGGATTCTATAGCCATACACAAATGGAATACAAAGATGGTATGGTCTTTATGCGCGCTAAAAAACGCAGTATGTACGCCTTTGCTTGAATACATACCTTTATGTATTCCTTTTTCTCCTACCTCATATGGACATTCTAAAACTCAATAAGAAAGCCTGGAACGCTATTGGAAGTAAAGCAGCATCCAAGACCATTAAGGACAAGAAATACAAAGCAGCTTTCACCCTATTCTGCAAAAAACTACCTAAACATGCACAAGTCCTAGATCTAGGATGTGGCCCAGGCTTGCCCTTCACCCAAGCCCTAGTAAAGCACAACTTCGAAGTCCTAGGAATCGATTTCTCCAAAGAAATGATTGCAGCAGCAAAGAAAAACGTCCCGGAAGCAACCTTCAAAATGCTCTCAATGACCGATATCGATTACAAGCAAGAATTCGATGGCATTTTCTCAGGATATAGCATGCTCTGCCTAGATCCTAAACAATTCAAGCGAACCGCAACCAGAATCACGAAAGCTCTCAAACCGAATGGCTTCCTGTTCCTGTCCTTAAACGAACCCGGTCCCGATGGACACCATCCAAGAGAAAGCTACATCGAAATCCTACGCCAAAAGCTCTACAGCCGCCCCTACACCGAAAAAGAAATACAAAAAGCCTTCCCGAAAATGAAAATAAAGTACATCGACCGCCACCTCATCACCACAAAAGAATACGGAGACGAACACACCTTAATCGCAATCCTACAAAAAACCTAGAACCCTTTCTTCAACAACTCTACTAACTGACCAGACATCAACGGCTTACCCTCAATCATGACATAACGGAAAGGCAAGTCCGTTGCCTCGCCCTCATCCAATTCCACCGTAATTCCATCTTTAAAGGAAAAATCAGACATCTTCTTACCAGAAAGAATACCTTTAGCAACAAAAGCAGCATTATCTGTAGGCATCTGTTCCTTCCCCAAATGCCGTCTTTCATATCCAGACGGAATCTCCTCCTTAGTACGAGCCTTCATCGGATAATCACCTAAGATGCCACCTAAAACAATAACATCAAACGAGGTAGCATCAGAACTGCTCAACACATTACTAGCAGCAGGATCCAATACACAAACTCGATTCAAATCCAACGTAGTAAAACTCTCTTTGATAGCCTTTGCAAATCCACGAATCCGATCACAATCCTTCTTACGCCGAATATTGGTAAAAAGAACGTTAGCTTTACCCAAAATCTTCGTAATATGCCGATATTCAATAATACACCACGGAAACAGTTCAGGTTCCAAATGCTCGATAATATACTTCATATACACTCAATTTCAATAATCTTTAAAAACTATTTCATCATATCTACAACAATGACCACCATTTGCGGTATAGATGAGGCAGGACGAGGACCCGTTATAGGGCCATTAGTAACTGCCGGCGTCATGGTAGACGAAAAAGACCTAGAAAAGCTAAAAGGCATCGGAGTAAAAGATTCTAAACTCTTAACGCCCATACAACGAGAGCAAATGTTCGATGAAGTCAGCAAATATCCTAACCACATCGTAGTCACCGAACCGCAAGAGATTGACGAAGCATTAGAGAGTGAAGAATTAAACCTAAACTGGCTGGAAGCCCATAAAACCGCAGAAATCATCAACGAATTAAAGCCCGATAAAGCAATTGTAGATTGTCCAAGCACCAACATCGAAGCCTACAAGGAATACTTACAAAAACTCCTCAAAACAAAAACCGAATTAATAGTAGAACATAAAGCAGACCTCAACCATCCTCAAGCTGCAGCAGCGTCCATCCTAGCAAAAGTAACCAGAGACCGGGAAATAGAGGAAATCAAGAAGAAATACGGCGATTGCGGCCCCGGCTATCCCTCTAACGAGATCACTCAAAAATTCTTAATAGAAAACTGGGAGAAATACCCAGAAATCTTCAGAAAGTCCTGGTCATCATACAAAAAGATAGCCCAAGAACAATTCCAAAGCTCAATAGCAGACTTCGACCCAGAAGCATAGCTATACTACTCTTCTAAAAGTAACCATTTATAAACAAAATTCCAATTCAGCACTCTATGAGAAATAACCCTACAAGAAGAGACTTTCTAGAAGGCCTCATAAATGGCTCAGGTACGGTAGCATCACTTCCGCTTATTAACGGAGTATCGCAACTACTAGCTTCCCCAGCAGAAGAAGAAAAGTATGCTGTATTGATCATTGACTTTCAGTTCACCGAAAAAGACGAACATGATCCAGATGAATATGCTGCATCCCGGATGGGATACATACTCAATTATGCCAAAGAAATTAAAAATATGGGAGAAGTTCTCAAAGCAGCAAATAAGAAAGGCATCCATGTCGTTGATGTCAATATATCTGAAGGGTCAGAAAGCACAACAGATCCTGCGTTAAGAAGATTCCACAATCCAAAAAATTGGAGCTACCTTGCCAAGCAACAGTATAGCGCATTTGAAGAAACATCACTTGATAAACTATTAACGGAAAAAGGGATTACAGATCTCATTGTGATGGGGTGGCAACAAAACTGTTGCGTAATGCATACCATTGATGATGCTGCAAAACTAGGGTATAGAGTGTTTACCAGCTTTGATGTGATACAAGGAGGAGTCATATGGGATCAAGGAAGAGTCTATGAAATGGGAGGGGATAAGTTGAGAAAGTATATCCAAGAAACAAAAAACATAACCCTAGTTGACAACTATAAGCAGTTGCCCATACTTACCGAATCTAAATAACCGTTAACGCTTCAGTCTTGTGTTTATTCGCAGAAATAATCTTCTTCAACTTAGCAGATTTCTTTTTCTTTCCCATCAACATCGCATCAATATCAAGATAAGACATCCCAAACTCCTCCTCGTCAGTATGTCCAGCATATAACTCCGCTGAAGGAGCTTTTTTAAGAAAATTCTCATCCAATTCCAGATACTCAGCTAACTCATACACCTCAGACTTGTACAAACTACCAATAACCTCGACATCAATCGCTCCGTCACCATACTTCGTAAAATAACCAAGCTCCATCTCGGTTTTATTAGAAGTTCCAATAACCAAAGCCGAATGACTATTGGCATAATGATACAAAATAACAGCCCGAATCCGAGAGCGAACATTCATCTCTGCATTTGAACTCCCTTTCCACCCCAATCCCGAATATGCAATCAGAAACTCATTAATCGGAGCAACATAATACCCTACATTCAACGATTCACACAACGCAATCCCATCCGAAACATTACTCTTTTTCGTCAAACCCTTTTCCGGCATCAATAAACCCGTAACATTTCCGGCACCCAAAGCATCCGAAACCAACCGTAAACATAAAGCAGAATCAATCCCTCCACTAACCCCAATAACTGCTTTCGATACTCCAACCCTCTTAAAAAAAGCTGTAATGCCAGCAACTAAACGCTTGTACTCCTTTTCCATAACCAAAAAGAACGCAAATTCACTTTTAAAGATTCCTAAACTATAGAAGACGACATAGTAATACATAATTATTCTCATCTTCTATATTGTAAAAGACAAACAAATTATGCAAGATTTTTGTCATTTACTACTATATGCCGAATAGCCAAATACTTCACCGCCTTGCCATCCTTACCCAAAACCGGAGCTATCGTCGTATCAGTCCAATACAATTTCCCAGATTTTGATTTATTTTTTATACGCCCATTCCACACTCTTCCAGAAGAGATAGTCCTCCATAATCCAGTAAAGAACTGCGAGCTATGATGGCCAGAATTAACCAACGCATGCGTCTTGCCCAGTATCTCATCACGTTTATATCCAGATAATTTCACAAACTGATCATTCACATACGTGATAACTCCATCCAAATTCGTCTCCGCAACAATCGCCGACTTATTCAAAGCCTCTCGCTCAGCCTCTAATAATTCAGTCTTCTCCCGCAACAACTCCTCTGCCTTTCTCTGAGCTGAGATATCATCCACAATAATGATAAACGAAGTACTTCCATCCGGCGTCAGCAAGGGAGAAACCTTTAACGTCAAAACCCTACCCTCGCTATCCACAACCTCACACCCTGCTCTCTCCTTCTTACCTCGCAGCACCGTCGTAATCGAACGCATCTGCAACGGATGCTCAACACCTAAGACTGCAGAATACAATTTCTCTCCCGAAACATCGCCATAAATCCGTTTCATGCCCCCATTCAAAAAAAGAATGTTGTAATCTCGATCAACAACAACCAACCCATACGGCATCTCTGAGATTAAATCAGATAAAATCCTCTCGGTAAACGTTTTATGCTCAGGATCATGCATCAACACCGTCTGCAACGGAGCCTTGTTGATAAACCACACCTTCGCCTTTCCGAACGCCTTATGATACACCACTCCGTTCGCCTGCATAAAGGAAAGATACTTCGAAAGAGTATGCCGCTCAAACTTTACCTTCCTCTCAATTTCAGTAATCGTGCTCCCGCTCCCTCCTAAAGAAGACAATGCACCTAAGATCTGATCCTGTATCTGAGAAGTTAATTCCATAGTTACAACCACCCACCAGAAGTATAAAAAGGTTTCCATCAATGGTAACCATTAACCATCACATTTATAAGTCAGAATTTGAGAATAAAGATATGGTTGAAAAAGTCAAGAAAAGAGATGGGACCGTAGTCTCCTTTAACAAAGAAAAGATAGAAAAAGCAATCTTCAATGCAGCTGAAGCCGTAGGCGGATCAGATGAACGAACCGCAAAGCAGCTCACCGCTCTAGTAATGGACGAACTCAAAAAGGAGCTCTTCAAAAAAGAGGTTCCTGACGTAGAACACATCCAGGACACCGTAGAAAAAGTCCTGATGAAAACAGGACATGCAAAAACTGCGAAAACCTACATCCTATACCGACAGAAACGAAAAGATATTCGAAAAACACGTGCTTTCTTAGAAAAGATCGATGGTGTAGTCAAGGGCTATGTCAACCAAAACAACTGGCGCGTCAAGGAAAATAGCAACGCTGGCTACGCAGTATCCGGATTACAAGCACATATCTCCGGAGCAATTATTGCAGAATATACACTCAACACCATCTACCCTGCCGAAGTATCAAACGCACATCGAAACGCAGATCTCCATATCCACGATCTCAGTCTCGGCACCTTTGGAGGATACTGTGCAGGTTGGTCGTTAAGAAAGCTCCTGGAAGAGGGCTTCAATGGAGTTCCCGGAAAAGTTTCAGCAAAACCTGCAAAACATTTCAATGCAGCACTAGGGCAAATAGTCAATTTCTTCGGAACACTCCAAAACGAATGGGCCGGCGCACAGGCATTCAGCAGCTTCGACACCTATCTTGCTCCTTTAGTAAGGAACGATAAACTCAACTATGCACAAGTTAAGCAAGGAATGCAAGAATTCGTCTTCGCAATAAATCAAACCTCTCGCTGGGGAAATCAAGTTCCCTTCACCAATCTCACCATGGACTGGACCGTCCCACCTGAAATAGGCGGACAAAAAGCAGTAGTTGCAGGTAAACAACAAGAATTCTTCTACAAAGAATGCCAAGCAGAAATGGATCTCATCAATAAAGCATTCATCGAAGTCATGTTAGAGGGAGATATGGATGATCGCATATTTACCTTCCCCATTCCCACCTATAACATCACCAAGGAATTCGACTGGGATACCGACAATTCCAAACTTCTCTTCCAGATGACCTCAAAATATGGCACTCCCTACTTCCAGAACTTCATCAATTCATCTCTCAATCCCAGCGATGTACGTTCGATGTGCTGTCGCCTTCAATTAGACATTCGCGAATTAAAAAGTAAAACTGGCGGCCTCTTCGGATCAGGCGAACAAACCGGATCGATTGGCGTGGTCACCATCAATCTCCCAAAGATAAGCTACCTTGCTACAAGCAAAAAGGATTTCTTCGAACGTCTAGAGCATTTAATGATTCTAGCAAAGGAATCACTCGAAATCAAGAGAAAAGAGGTACAGAAAAATATGGATCAAGGTCTCCTGCCGTTTAGTAAGCGCTACCTCGAAACGGTAAAAAACCATTTCTCTACTGTAGGAATCTGCGGCATGAATGAATGCTGCCTCAACGCACTTGGAAAAGACATCACTCACACTCAAGGACGCACCTTCGCAATACAAGTGCTTGACTTCATGAGAAAAAAGCTACAAGACTTCCAGGAACAAACCGGAAATATCTATAATCTTGAAGCCACACCTGCAGAAGGAACCGCCTTTCGCCTAGCAAAACACGACAAAAGCCAGTTTCCAAACATCATTACCTCGGGAAAAGCAAGACCATTCTACACCAATTCCTCCCAGCTGCCGGTAAACCATACCAATGACATCTTCGAAGCACTCGATCACCAGGATGAATTGCAATGCAAGTATACGGGAGGAACCGTTCTGCATGGATTCCTAGGAGAGAAAATAAACGACTGGAAGGTAGCGCGAAGCCTAGTAAAAAAGATAGCAACCAACTACAAACTACCCTATTTCACCCTAACTCCTACATTTAGCATCTGTCCCGTACACGGATACCTCTCTGGAGAACACGCAACCTGTCCTAAAGAACATAACAAAGACGAAATCAAACAGTTCGGAAAATCAAAAGAGACAGAGGTGAGTGCATAATGGAGATACCTTGCGAAGTATATTCAAGAGTTGTTGGCTATTTCAGACCAGTAGCAAATTGGAATGACGGGAAAAAAGAAGAATTTTCACATAGAAAAACCTTCACGGTAAAAACAGTAGCAATTGCCAAGTAATTTAAGCAGATGGCCATATTCTACTCATGGTCCTGGTATTTGCCTTCGGTTGAAGGGATTAACAATCCCCCTAAAGATTGTCAATATCGACCCTTGAATAATGCCTACAACATTTTTCTCGCAGTGCAAAAGGTGCTGACCACAGAAAGTCACGCTCCCTGCACACTCTAGAATCATGAAAAAGATAAGGACATCGCTAGCAAAAAAGTGCTTCATTTTCCTAGTCAGTTCTTTCTTTAGGATATTTCTAGGAAACGTAAAGGGCATCGACAATCTTCCAAAATCAGGAGGCTATATTGTCGCAGCAAATCACAATAGCTACATCGATCACGGAATAATCTGGATGACACTGGTAAAACATCTCGGTTACACTCCCAATTTCCTAGCAAAAAAAGAACTCTTTGATAACCCCATAAAGAAAGCATTCCATTCCTGGGGAGGTGCAATTCCAATAGACCGTCAAGCAGGTGGTAAGGAAGCGCTTACCTGGGCAATCAAAGCGCTCAAGGAAGGTAAAATCATTGTAATCTATCCAGAAGGAACTCGTTCCTTTAATGGAAAACTACAACGAGCAAAAACGGGAGTTGCACGTCTAGCTCTAGCAGCAAACGTTCCAGTAATACCATTAGGCGTACAAGGAACGTTTGAAATTCTTCCTAGATGGAAAAGAATACCTCGATTAAAAAAAGCAGACCTCTTCATGGGTAAACCGCTTGATCTAAGCAAATATCAAAAAACGCAAGATTCACCAGAAACACTACGAAAAGCCACCACTGAAATCATGGAACAGATAGCATCCCTGATAAAGGATACCTACCCCAAAGAGAACATGACGGTCAATAAAGCAAAAGAAACTAATACATCAGAAAGGAACACCTGTCCCGATATCAGTCTCTCAAAAATGATCAAAGGCTTCCAAAAAACGTCCCTTGTAGACTATCCCGGGAAAATTTGTGCAACCATCTTCCTAGGGGGTTGCAATATGCGCTGCAGCTACTGTTACAACAAAGATCTTGCCGTAAACCATAATAGCCTGCCGTCATTTGATGAAAACGATATCCTTCAATTCCTTGCTAAAAGAAAAAATGTCCTGGATGCGGTGTGTATTACCGGGGGCGAACCCACCATCCACAAAAAGCTACCTGAATTTATCAATAAAATAAGAGGGCTAGGATATGAAATAAAACTCGACACGAATGGCACCAATCCAGACATGGTTGAAGACTTACTTAAAACTAAATCCATAGACTATGTCGCAATGGACATCAAAAGCTCACAAGAAAAGTACGATCACGTTACCCAAACTAAAGTGCCACTAGATAAAATAAAACGAACAATACGGCTATTGCAAGACGGAAAGATACCTTATGAGTTCCGCACCACCATCATTCCAGGAACCACAACCCTCGAAGACATAAAAGCAATGGGAGAATGGATTAAAGGGGCAAAACACCTCTTCCTTCAGCAATTCAAAGCAACCAAAACCATGATCAATCCTAAAATCGCAAAACAACGGCATCAAACCGAATCCGAAATCAAACACTATAAACAAATTCTAGAAAAAACAATCGACCACGTAGAGATACGCTGGGCATAGCTCAGATTTCGAAGCTGCTAATCCGAGCCAAGCGAGTCTTGGGAGAGAGCTCAGATTTCCACAACATTTATTAACCATTTCTCAATAGTACGAGTAAGGGGAGATTTCACTAGGAATGACAAGAATCAACAAGATGGTGATGCGGGGCTTCAAAAGCTTCGCAAAACACACCGAATTAGTATTCGGTAAGGACTTTAACTCAGTCATCGGGCCGAATGGTTCAGGAAAATCCAACATCCTAGACAGTTTATGCTTCGTTCTCGGAAAATCCTCTGCAAAATCCATGCGAGCAGAAAAGTCAGCTAACTTAATATACAACGGTGGAAAACAAAAAAGCCCCGGCAAAGAAGGAGAGGTCTCCATTTATTTCGACAACAGCAACAAGATCTTCCCCACCCCAGACCCAGAAGTAAAAATTTCTAGAATTGTACGACAAAACGGACAATCCATCTACAAAATCAATGATAAAGTCAGAACAAGACAGGAAATGATCGATCTACTGGGACTAGCAAAAATCAATCCCGATGGATATAACATCATCCTCCAGGGAGACATCGTCAGATTTGTAGAGATGCCGCCCGTAGAACGCAGACAATTAGTAGAGGAAATCGCAGGTATCTCTTCATATGAAGAAAAGAAGCAAAAAGCAGTTTCACAATTAGACAAAGTAGAAGAAAGACTCAAAGAAGCAGAAATCGTGCTAGCAGAACGTAACACCTACTTAAGAGAATTAAAAAAAGATCGTGATCAAGCTCAGAAATTCAAGGACATGGAAAATAAGGTATCTCAAAATTCAGCAACCTTACTAAACAAACAAATCTCCTCAAAAGAGAGCGACAAGAAAAAGCTTCAGGAAGATCTGGAAAAAACAAAAACCGAGCTAAAGGGAATCAATGAAAAACTCCAATCCTATCGCTCCCAGATAACACAAAAAAAGGAAGAAATTCAGGCAATTGGAAAAGAAATCGAAGAAAAAGGAGAAGTCGAGCAGGTAACACTCAATCGAGACATCGAAGATCTAAAAATTGAGCTGGTGAAAAAGAAAACCCGGATTGAAACCATCACAAACGATTTAGAACGAGTCTCAAAACAAAGAAGCGAATTAAAAGAATCCTCCTCCGATACCGAGGAGAAAATAGCAGAGCTACGAAATCAGGAAAAGGAACAGAAGGAACAAAAAACAAAACTAGATCAGGAACGCAACGCTATTATCGAAAAGATTAACGAATTTAGAAATAAAAACAAACTCGATGACATGGCCGATGTCGAACAGAAGATAGAGACGATTGACCGTGAAGCCGAAGCACTCCAGCAAGAATCTCAATCCCTGAGAGAAAAACAGCACAATCTTATCCGAGAAAAAGATGTTCTCGAACATTCCATCAACAATCTCGACGAACAAATTGCTAAAGTTGAAGAATTAGAGAAAGAACACAAGCAAGAAATCAATGATCTCAAATCAAAAAGAAAGCAATTCAAAGATGCAACGCTAGAACTCAATACCTGTCTCAATGAGGATGGAGAATTGGTAGCAAAAATTGCAAAGAAAAGAAAAGACATTGGGGCAAAAAGAGAAGATCTCGCAAAACTAGAGGCACGTGCCGCACAAATCAAGGAAACCACAAAACTCAATCCTGCAATGGAACGTATTTTAGAGCTCAAAGAAAAAAATCCAGGTATTCTCGGGACGGTATTCGAACTCGGAAACGTAGATGCAAAATACGCAACCGCTTTAGAAAAAGCCGCAGGACAACGCATGAAAAGCATCATCGTTGAAAACGATAAAGTAGCATCTCACCTGATAAAATACCTAAAAGAGCACAAATTAGGAACCATCACCTTTCTACCCTTATCCGCAATGCAATCGAGACCTACTGCCCCCGAAGCAAAGAAAATAGCGAATGCTCAAGGCGCCCATGGCATGGCATTAGATCTCATCCAATTCGATCCTCATCTCCGTAGTGCGTTTTCCTACATCTTCCATAACACTGTAATCATCGACAACATCGATGTCGCCAGGCGTCTAGGCATAGGAAAGGCAAAAATGGTCACCCTTGACGGAGATCTCGCCGACCGCTCCGGAGCAATGACAGGCGGCTATCACAAAAAAACACGCAACCTCAAGTTCTCCGAAAAACAGATGGATACCAACATCGAAAAAGCAGAATCAGAATTAGGAGAGGATGAAAGTGCACTCTCCATCATAGAAAATAAACGCAACGAGAACGAAGACACCATCACTAAATTACGCCAAGACAAGGCATCACTAGAGGGAGAAATCATTAAGGTAGAAAAAAGCCTACATCTCGAAGCACATGACATCGATGCTACGCTAACCAAGAAAGAGGACCTCGAAACCAACGTGCGTGAAAAACAACAAGAAATCGAAACCCTTCTTACAACACTCTCCGAAAAAAACAAAGTCCTCGCCGATAACCGAATAGAAAAGCAACAACTCAAAGAACAAATCTCTCAACTACGAGATCCCAAATTAGTTGCCGAATTAGCAACCTTCGAAGAAAAAAGAAATCAACTTCACGAAGAAATCACCCAGGTAGATTCCAACATAAAGAACGTACATGTTCAAATCAATGAAATCCACGGCCCAGAACAACAGAAAGCCGAGAAAACAAAAGAACGTCTTGCAAAAGAGGAAGACGAGCTCAACACCGAGCAAGAATATCTAGACAAAGAGGTAGTCACCCAAAAAGAGGCACTTGTGGAAAAAGAAAAAGTTGCGAAAGTATTTCATGCAAAGTACCGACAACTCTTCGAAAAACGAACGCTCATCGAACAAGAAAAAAACCAGCTAGAAGCAAATATCATGAAACGCTCAGATTCCAGCCGAGAAACAGAAATTCGGGAAAACACCTTATCTCTAAAACACGCCGAAGCCGCTTCAGAACTAGCAGGCATGCATCAAGAATTCATCCAGTATGAAGGCGTTCAACTAATTGAAAACAAAACCGAGGAACAACTCAAATATGAAATCAGCAAGTTCGAAAAAATGAAAGCAGACATCGGAAGCGTCAACATGCGAGCGCTAGAAATCTACGGCGAAGTCGAGAAAGAATACCAAAACCTACTCAGCAAGAAAGAAACCCTCAGCGGCGAGCGCGAAGACGTCCTATCGATGATGGAAGAAATTGAAGGCAAAAAACGAGAGCTTTTCAAAATAAGCTTCGATGCCGTCAATACCCATTTCAAAGAAATATTTTCAAGATTATCAACAAAAGGAGATGCAACCCTAGAAGTTGAAAACCCAGACGACCCCTTCGAAGGCGGAGTCGGCATCAAAGTACGAATGGCCGGCAAACGTTTCCTAGATATCAGATCTCTATCTGGAGGAGAGAAAACGATGACCGCTTTAGCATTCATCTTCGCCATCCAGGAGCACGAACCCGCCTCATTCTATATCTTAGACGAAGTAGATGCTGCATTAGACAAGAACAACGCAGAAAAGTTCGGAAAACTCATCCAAAAGTACGCCGAGCGAGCACAATACATCATGATTTCCCACAAAGACGGCGTCATCAACATGGCAAATACGTTGTATGGTGTTTCTATGAACGAACACGGCATGTCAAAAGTCGTGAGTCTGAAAGTCTAGCTATTTCTTATAATCATAATGATATTCAAACGTATCCTCTTTGATCTCTCCAAAAAAGATCCGATATAATGCAGAAATCATCAACTTAATGCCTGTCTTTAATCTCCCTTCAGCAACAAACCTCCGAACCGAGGTAGCAATCCTAACAGAAGAAAGAATGCCGAACTTGCCCATCTTCGCAGCACGCCTCACAAAATCATGCTCTTCATACAGTTTGATAGTTCTATTAAAACCACCAATCTTGTCGTAATGCTCCTTACTACAAAAAACCGAGCATCCAGCAGCGTGGGGAGTAATATGCTGCATCAGACGCACCCATCCATTAAAGAAACTGAAATAAAAACGATCTAAAATATTTCCATCCAAAGCACTGATAGAACCGCCAGCACAATCAAGTTTCCGTTTCTTGATTTCAGCCAAAGCCCGTTCCAAATAATCATCGCGCAACACACAATCCGCATCCACAAAAAAGAACAGCTCTCCCGCAGCAACCTTAGCACCCGTAGCGCGCCCTTGTGCAGGTAAACCCCCCTCAACAATCCTACAACCAGCTGCCTTTGCAATAGATTTCGTAGCATCTGAAGAATGATGATCTGCCACAATCATTTCAAAATCAGTATACGTTTGCTTTTTCAAAGAATCAAGTAATTTAGGCAAATACTTCTCCTCATTCAATGTAGGAATAATGATACTCAACATAAAGAAATAAGCTACGAACTAAGATATAAATCTACCGCCTCCATCTTACGAAGAGGGCCACAAATCAAGAGAGCACGAAGCCCGTTGTGGATTAGATGAGCCACTTACCGTATGGAGACGGAAAAAATGCGCCGAGCGGGAGTTGAACCCACATAGGCGGCTCTCGTCTGGTTTAGAACCATTGGAAGGCCACAGTCATCTATGGCACGTAGTGCCAGAGTCCAGTGGATCTCTGATCCTAACGTGTAGCCATTAGACCATCGGCGCACAAGGCTAAAGAACACCTAATTGATTTATAAAACTATTGCCCAAGAACACATTACTATATATAGTGCCCAATATCACAGAAAAGATGGGAATATTCGGCAACTATAAAGTATCTAGCGGAACCTATGTAAGTACCGCTATCGCATGTCTAGTAATAGGATTAGGCATAGGGAAAAACTCAGGAGATTGGAAAATAGAAGAATACTTACGAAATCAAGCACATTCTATCGCTCAAAGGTATACTGTTCCAGAAACTTCTCATGAAGATCCTCCAGTGATTGAACAACCCCTACTCCTCAAAAAAGCCTTGATGCCATGATTGACCTAATTGAAAAAGACGCAGGCCAAAAAATTACGATAGAAATCAACCAATCGTTGTATCAGAAACAGTCACTCGCCATATGCGATCCTGCCTACACTGAAGAGAGAATACAGCGTATGGGTGCAGCAAGTACAAATCATCCCGAACATCCCCATCTCAATTCAGTTTGCTATTTCATGGAGATAGAGGACAAGATACTCACCATTGTAGATAGTGCATTCCCTCCTATGCCTAACCCCTTAGCTATCATCGGAAGAAATGAAGAAAATATCGAGAGCATGATTATGCTAGATCAGGAAGGAAGAACACTTTCGAGAAAATTATATCAATTAATTCTAGAGAAATCAGATCCAGAATTACAAAAAGAATTCATGCAACAATTTCTGAAGTATTACGATACAAAAATAAAGCCGAAAATAAAAGTTGATGAGGGTGAACAACCAATCATAACCGAAGTAAAAGCAAGAGCACTAGAACATGCCTTTTCTCATAGAGCAGCCTAACAAAGCTCTTCTCGTAACACCGCAACAAAAGCATCAAAATCCCTTTTCTTAACACAAGCACCGCACGCATGCATATGTCCGCCACCGTAACCCTCAACGCCCACTAAAGCTTTTTCAAGAGCAGCTGCTAAATCTCGATCCTCAGAACGTAAACTCATCCGAACCTCGCCCTTAACCTCTCTACCCACAATAACAACTTTATCTGCGTGCCGATACTTCAATTCATTCGACAAATCACCGGTAAAGCTCGTCTCGCTATCTGGATAAATGTAAATCAAAAACTCATCACCCTCCTTAGCTTGAGCATGGCCCTGCTTCAATAATTTCTCATAAGCCTGATAGTTCGTCTCATATCGTTTCCACAGATACTTGCCCTGTGGACTAGATTGCTGCAAAATTTCCTGAGAATCCTCAATTCTAGTCAAAATCTTAACACACTTATTGACCTCCTTGATATCACCCTTCAAAATAAAGGCAAACACCCGAATTAATTTCCCCAAGGTACTATCAAAATACAATTTCCCAATATCTAGCTCCTGATCAATCAGTTCGGGATGCTTTTTAGCAAAATCCTCCATCCACTCCGGCATCTGCCAATCCGCAATCGCACCAACCGCAGCAATCCACTGATCCTGCTGCACAACCTCATAGCAAATCCGTGTAATACAACTATTATCTTTCTCATCAAATTGTTTAGGATTGTAAACCGTAATTCCATCCAAATCAACCAGTGTATGATGATCCACCCATACCACTGGCACGTCCACGCCATCCAAAAATTCCTGCTCCACCATCGGAACATCTAGTACAATAATCTTATCCGGTCCAAATTCCTCGACCTTGCGCAAGAAACTTTTACCCAAAGAAGGCTTCGATTTAACTGGAACGCCGCGCCCCTCTTTCTTATACCGATAAAACAACAAGAAACTACATAATCCGTCAGCGTCATCATCATAAAAAATCAACGGACTCTGACAATTATCTAATTCATCCTTAATCTTTGCAATAATCTTGTCGGGAAACATAAACCAGCAAAACACCCAGCGATATTTAAAGGTGTGTTTTTTGAGGAGAATGAACCGGACATAGAAATATTTATATAATACGAAATTCAAGAAAAGACAAAGAGGTTCTAGATAGTTACTGGTTGTCACTATGTCGATTGAAGCAATGATAATGATCTTAATGATTATCCTGGGGGTAATTTCAGCCATGTGCATATGGTTTCTAAAAGAAATAGCTCAATCATTGAAGAAGCTACGAAGGATATGTGTTGAACTCATCAATAGGAATGAGAGTATGTTCACTATATCGTTCATATTTGTATTCCTGATAGAAGAGGTAATGCTGATATTAATCTTAGCCTACTTCTTCGATCTTCCTAAATGGGTAAGTGTGATAGTAGGCATCTTTGCACTGTTCGTCGTTACAACTGCCACATTCCAGAAATTTATCTGGGAATACAAATTTAAATGGTCGGAAGAAGCAAGAAAAGAGGCAAAAAATACAGGCGAGATAATGGATGAACAAGAACACGCCATAAGACAATCAATGAGAATACAAGAAAAACAGGAACAACTTATCATTATACTTCAAGATAAACTAGAAAAAGAACACAGAAAATCAAAGAAAAAATAATCGTTTAAGATTTGATCTAGCACGCCGAGAACGTTTACTTAAATCCTTAGCCTTTTTCTTAAAATCTTCGACTTCCTTCTCCGTCTGAAAATCGATACCTGCTACAACCATACCTCCATTATGAGATTATAGTTATATAAACATTTCTATTCTTAAGAACAATAAACTAACCTAGACCGAAACATATAAAATTCTACTAATCATACAATTCTCATGAAACCTCGTTCTGTCTACTGCCAAGCCGCCTTGAACGGAAAGCTCTGCGATAATAAGGACTGCAACATCTGTACACGCGCCAAGTCCCTATTCAAAGTAAAAGACTTACTCAAATCAGAAGACTTCTTTGGATCATCCCCCAACGTCTTCGTCGGCCATCACGGCTATCCAAACCTAAACGTAGGAATTCTAAGCCCACCCGAACCCAAAGAAGATGTATGGTTGTTAGACGCACAAAAACATTGGGCCGCAACCGACACAAAAATCCCTCAGATCATAGATTATAGAACCCAACTTCTAAACTCAAGATTCAAAGTCCAAGTCAAGCAAAAAAATAAATTTCTAGACCTCAGCAAAGAAATTGGCATGGCATCAAAACCCGTAGACGTCGAAATAAATCTCAACAAAAAACCAAAATTCCGCATCCAAACCGATTCCATAGTAAAACCCATGGGTCCAGCCGCATCCCTAAAAAAAGCAACCATCACCGAAAACCCAAAAATAGATCAAAAAGTCGACAAAGTAGTCGATGATACCGACCTCAAAGCAGCAGACGCCATCAACTACCTCTACAAGAACAACATGGATGAGCAATTCCTCACAAGACTCCTCACCATAGGTAATCTCGGAGTAAAAGCATCCAGAAAACTAGTTCCGACTCGTTGGGGCATCACCGCAACCGACACCACCATCGCGAATAACATCATCACCGATATCAAAAAATTTCCCGAAATGGATTATCAAGTCTTCCAAGGAAATTACTTAGGAAACTATTTTCTAATCCTCACCCTCCCCGAAGTCTACTCCTACGAACTCTTCGAGATGCTATCTCACCCACCAACTTGTCGCGAGACGCAAGGCTCGGACTCGCGTTTACCTGGAATCCCCAGATACACAACAGACTACGAACCCTACGAAGGAAGAAAAAAATACGCCGAACAAACCGCAGGAGGCTTCTATGCAACGAGATTAGCAATAGTAGAACAATTAAAAGCAAAAAAGCGCCAAGCCTCGGTTCTAGCATTAAGATTCATCACCGATGAGTATGAAGTGCCTCTAGGAGTCTTTGTAGTCCGAGAAGCAACCAGAAAAGCGATGAATAATCCTCCCTTAAAATTCGCAACCAAAGAGCTCATGCTCACCTACGTTACCCTCATCGCAAGGAAAAGATTTAATATCAAGCTCGATTACCTCTTAGAAAGGAGCCTACTCTTAAACACCATCAAACAACAAACCAAATTAAAACAATTCATCTAACATGCAAGAATTCCGCGAGGCAGTAATAAAGTTCGGGTACGCCATAGACACCTTAGTAAAGAAAAATCTCAATCCACTAAACACGCTTTCCGGAGAAAAACAACTCTATGATTTTGCCGCAAAAAAACAACAGTACCACATCCAGGCTTATCATACCGCCTTCCAACAGCTCAAGAACGCCTCAATCTCCTTGCATCAATACGCTGCCGATCATCGAAACCAGCAATCAACCATAGCCCAAATCTCTGCATTATTACAAAAAATCTACACCGCCTACGATGAGCAAGCATTCAAATTAGTGCAAACCACATTCAACTCACTTCAAGAACTCACCCAATCCGTTCCAGAAGAAAAGCAAAATGAAGCCCTCACCCTAAATCCAGACATCATCCCCAAAGATATAAAGTCCGATATCGAAGCTGACATTAGTGAAATGCAACGCTGCTTCACCCATGAGTGCTTTCGAAGCTGCATCATCCTCTGTGGTCGAGTATTAGAAACAGTATTACACCGAAAATACTACGAAGTAACCAATAATGACCTACTAGAAAAAAGCCCTGGAATCGGACTAGGAAACTTAATCGCAAAACTGCGAGATAAAGAAGTCACCCTACCACCCGGAATCGCAAACCAAATCCATCTCATCAATCAAGCAAGAATTTCATCCGTCCACAAACAACAGGAAGCCTTCTATCCCACGAAAGCCCAAACCGAAGCGGTAATTCTCTTAACCATCGACACGGCATCGCAATTGTTTTCAAAGCAATAAGCTTTTTATAGAGAACAGCAATCGAAAGTTCATGATAGGAAAAAGTAATGGTAAAGGTCCAGGAGTAGCCGGAGTAAGTGATTTTTCCAAAGGGATACGAACTGGAAATCCAGTACACGCTGCACATATATTGCGTGAAGCTGGAATGCTAAAAGACCCGAACAGACCTCACTCCACCAACGAAGACGAAAGGCTAGAAAGGGTGGTAAATGTCACACTTTCAGTATAGCTAGTGAATTAGATGGAAGAGATGATCTTTCTGATGCTCAAAGAGGAGTTTTGTTTTACCAAAGATTAAGACAAGTATATCGACAAGAGTTCTACAAAGGTTCTGAATAATCGCCAGCCATACCTCTGACTACATCCTCCCAAAATACTGATGTAAAAGCAAACTTTTTAAGCTACCCGAATAAATCTAACCCTATGGAGGACATCAAGCAAGCAATCATCAAACTTCTAGAAAAAGAAACCAAACTAGAAAACATCGAGCTAGAGAATCCTCCTAATCCAGAAATGGGAGATTATGCGTTTCCGTGCTTCGCTTTATCCAAAACCTACAAAAAAGCACCGAACGAAATAGCAGAAGAACTAGCAAATACATTAGAACCTCCAAAGGGCGTAGACGAAATCAGAGCTACCGGCCCCTACCTCAATTTCTTCATCACTTCAGCAGACTTAGCGCAAGACATCTGCAAACAAATTCTCAAAGAAAAAGAGAAGTTCGGTCAATTAAAAACCACAAAAAAAACACTCATGGTAGAATTCTTCCACGCCAATACCCATAAAGGAATCCATATAGGTCACTTAAGAAATATCAGCCTCGGTGAATCACTCTCCAGAATCCTAGAAGCTGCCGGCAACAAAGTCATTCGAGTCAACTACCAAGGCGATATTGGCCCGCACGTAGCGAAATGCTTATGGGGATATCTAAAAAACAAAAAGAAGGAACCCAAGACACAGAGAGGAACCTGGCTCGGCCACATCTACACCCAAGCCCATCAAGCTACAAAAAAATCCAAGAAAGCTGAGCAAGAAGTAAAAGAAATCAACAAAAAGCTCTACACCAAAGACAAAGAGTACCTCGATCTCTGGAAAAAGACAAGAAAATGGTGCCTAGATGATTTTGAAGACCTCTATAAGGAGTTCGGAGTCCAATTTAACAGACTCTATTTCGAAAGCGAAGCCGATCCATTAGGCAAAGAGGAAGTCCAAAAAGCACTAAAGAATAATATTGCAAAGGAAAGCGACGGAGCTATTATTTTCGATTTCGAAAAAGACAATCTAGGCGTCTATGTGGCCATCACCGGTGACGGCACCCCAACCTATCAAACGAAAGAACTTGGTCTAGCATTGCTCAAACAAAAAGAGTACAAATTCGATAAAAGCATCCATGTAGTAGGATCTGAACAAGAACTCTTCTTCAGACAAGTCTTCAAAACCTACGAGCTCATGAAATCTCCGATGGCAAAGAAATCAAAACACCTAGCCTACGGCCTTGTCATGCTCCCCGAAGGAAAAATGTCCTCGCGAGAAGGCACCATGGTACTCTACGACGATCTTTTAACAAAAATCAAGGAAGCAGCAGAAAAAGAAATCAAGAAACGTCATAAAAAGCTCACTAAGAAAGAAGTTGAAAAGCGCGCATCAACCATCTCGTTCGGCGCATTAAAATACAGCATGATCGCCCGAGAGAACCAAAAAACACTCGTATTCGATTGGGAGAAAGCACTTGCATTCGAAGGTAACACCGGGCCCTACATCCAGTATGCACATGCACGTTGCAATAGCATCCAAAAGAAAGCAGATTCTAAACTTCCAAAAGACATCCATTACGAATTGCTAACAACTGAAGAAGAAAAAGCACTCCTAAAACTGCTAGCGAATTTCGAAGAGCGCATAGAGGCTGCAGCAAACTACAAACCCTATCTCCTAGCACACTTTCTCTACGAGCTAGCCCAGTCATTCAACAATTTCTATCATAAACACCAGGTAAACTCAGAAAATCCCGATCTCAGCAATGCAAGACTTGCATTAGTAGCATCCGTTGAACAAGTAATAGCAAATGGATTACAGCTACTAGGTATTGAAGCCCCAGAGGAGATGTAAGGTATTTCGCATAAACCTCCGAAGACCACAACAATTATAAGCAATGAAAGCAAATTTTAGCCCATGGTACTCCTAATTCGAGAACAGATCTATCTTCTAGTCATCCTCCTAGGATTGTCCGGATTCTTCTCTATGGCTGAGACTGCATTAGTGGGTGTCTCCAAATTACGCGTCATGCATCTCGTAGAAAAAAGAAAGCGAGGAGCAGATATCTTACTACAACTCAAAGAAAATCCAAACACCTTTCTCACCACCATCCTCGTCTTCAACAATCTCGTGAATGTAGGTGCATCCGTTCTAGCAACCATGCTCTCCGTATCTATCTTCAATAACAACGCCATCGGCATTGCCACAGGAGGAATGACCCTATTGATCCTCGTCTTCGGAGAAATCGGGCCCAAATCATTAGCAGGAGCCTACAAGGAGCATATCGCACTCAGCATAGCCAGACCCATCGCCTGGCTCGCAACACTCATAGCACCTATCGTCTGGATTTTCGAAAAACTCACCAATGTCCTCACCAAAAACGCAGCCCATCGTCCCATCGTAACAGAAGAAGAAATCGAGACCATCATTCGTGTCGGACATGAAGAAGGCGAATTAGACCACGACGAAAAAGTAATGATTCAACGCATTTTCAAGTTCGACGACATGAATGTAGAGCAAGTCATGACTCCCGTCTCCGATATCACCTCAATCGAAGAACGAGAAAAACTAAAAGATCTCCGTGCACTCCTAAAAGAAAATCCATACTCTAGAATTCCGGTTTACAGAAAAGAAAAAAACCACATTACAGGAGTCATCTTCACCAAAGACTTGATCAACCAAAAAAGCGAAAGCAAAACGGTCAAATCCATCATGGAACGCGTCAATTTCGTTCCAGAAACCCAAAAATTAGACACCTTATTACTACAATGCAAGAAAAAGCGCCAATCAATAGCCATGGTCGTCGACGAACATGGAACGTTAGTCGGCCTTGTAACCATTAACGACCTCCTCGACGAAATCGTAGGAGAATTCGAAGACGAAAAAGAAAAAGTAGAGCCAAACATCCGAAAACGCGGTAACAAATGGATTGTAGAAGGAAAGACCGAAATCCCAGAAGTGAATAAACGACTTCGCTCAAGATTCCGAGACGGCGAAGAATACGAAACCTTTGGCGGCTTCATCCTCCACAAAATCAATAGAATCCCAGTATTAAAAGAAACCATCAAAATCAACAACTACCTCATCACCATAGAAGAAATGCAAGGAAAAAGAATCACTCAAGTGAAGATCGAGAAGAAGAAATAATTACCCTATTGACTTTAAAAATTCTATACTCTCGTACTAAATAAACAAAAAGAAAAAGTTACCAACAAACAACGTAAGAATAAATGCTAGCAAGAAACTAGGCACAAACGGAATGCCTTCTTTAATCACAATCTCCTTGATCTTTCCTGCTTTATACAAAGCTACCAACTTCTTAATAGCCTTCTTCTCAATACCCAAATCTTTCGGACCGCAAATATACTTGCCGCGATAAGAAACATCCTTAACAATCCAATCGCCCTCAGTTAACTGGTCAGGACGAACAGAACGTATCATAGAAGATTTCTCCAGTGCTTTAACCGCAACCCTCAGATACGAAATCAACACAACAACAATATAACCGCCCAACACCACGAACCATAACCACCTATCCACAAAAAAATAACTTGCCAAAACAACAAAACCAGTCACCAACAGCATCAACTTTACCTGCCCAACCGCCTTCAACCCCATAATATGACGAAAAGATGCTTTAAACGCAGAGTAATGACGAACAACCAGATACACACTCCATCCGATACCATACACCGCACCCATCAACAACATATTCACAAAAAATGCAAGTAGAAACGGAAACGGAAACGGAACCAAGTTCCAGGATAAACCAACCAATGCACCAACGCCCATCAAGATCTTGCTATCCCCACCACCCCATTGACCGGAGTAAAACATCAGCAATCCAAACAAAAACATAACTAGCAATCCAAACAAACTATGAGCAACAAAAGAATAATCCCAATACAGAACAGAAAACAGTAACGACAAGCCTACTCCAGTACCCATCATCCCATAACTCAACCAGTCAGGAACTTCCCTAGTCTTCAAGTCAGTTACACTCCCCACAACCAAACCAATAAGCACCAAACCCAATAAAATAAGAGTATACACCATAAACAGCTTCAGATAAAGCAACATTATAAAGTTAACTATATCCTGAAGCCCCATAAAGTATATATAATTCGTATTCTAAATATTAAAAATCTTGACAGAAAAAAAACACCTCTTTTTGAACAACATACACAATTAGGTGCAACAATGGTTCCCTTTGCAGGGTGGAGTATGCCCGTCCAGTACACCAATGTAATCGAGGAACATCTCGCAACGAGAAACCAGGTAGGGCTCTTCGATATCTCGCATATGGGAGAATTCATGATTACAGGAGAGGGCGCATTCGAATTTCTACAATCAGTAGTCACCAACGATCTTGCAAAATTAGAAACCAAGCAAGCATGCTACAACTGCCTCTGTAATGAACGCGGTACAGTAATAGACGATCTCTTCATCTACAAGCTGGGCGACGAAGAATTCTTCATGGTAGTAAACGCAGGAACCATACAAAAAGATCTCAACTGGCTCATGCAACACAAACCAGAATCTGTAACTATAAGAGATATGAGCGAACAACTAGCAAAATTAGACCTCCAAGGTCCAGAAGCAGAAAAAACACTGCAAAAATTGACTCAATTCAAACTAGAACAACTAAAAAGATTCAAAGCAGAGTATCTACAGCTCAATAACATCTCTCCCAAAGTCCTTATTTCAAGAACTGGATACACCGGAGAGGACGGCTTCGAAATTTATTGCAAAAATGAGGATGCACAAGACATCTGGAACGATCTACTAGAAGCAGGAAAAGAATATGGCATCAAGCCCTGTGGTCTAGGAGCTCGCGACACATTACGATTGGAAGCCTGCTACTCGCTATATGGTCATGAACTCAGTGAATCTATTACTCCCATCGAAGCAGGACTTCTCTTTGTCACAAAATTCAATAAAGAATTTATCGGACGTGAAATATTAGAAAAGCAAAGAGGGAACCGAAAAGAAACTCGTCTGTTTTACCATGAATGAAAAATCAGTACCGCGCGAACACTATACCATACAAAAAGAGGGAAAAGAAATAGGAGAAGTCTCCTCAGGCACTTTCTCTCCAACCCTGAAACAAGGGATCGGTATGGGTTTTGTAAACTCCGAATTCGCAGAAGTAGGTACTCAAATAGAGATATTGATTAGAGGAAAACTATATAGGGCTACACAAGTAAAAAGACCAATCTACAAATTTAAGGGGGGGATCGTAATGGAACCAACAAACATTCCGGAAAATCTACACTATACCAAGGAACACGAGTGGGTCAAGGTGGAAGGAGATACACTCATCATCGGGATCACCGACTATGCACAACACGCATTAACCGATATCGTTTTTGTCGAACTTCCAGAAGTAGGGAAGAAAACAGAGCAATCAAAAGCATTTCTTGTCGTAGAATCCGTTAAATCGGTCTCCGATGTCTATGCACCTACCGATGGAGAGGTCGTTGAAGTGAATACCGAACTCACGAATAAACCAGAACTCATCAATGAAGACCCCTATGGTGCAGGCTGGATCGTAAAAATCAAAGGATTCTCTCAGGATCAATTAAATGGACTTCTCAATGCGGAAGCGTACAAACAACTACTGGAATCACACTAAATGCAATACATATCCCACACCCCTGAACAAGTACAGGAGATGCTCACCACTATTGGAATCTCCTCAGTACGAGAACTCTTTAAGGATATCCCAGAAACATTGCAGATAAAAGGCGAACTCAATCTTCCAGAATCCTGTTCCGAAATCGAGGTAACAAAAGTACTCACCGCTCTTGCCAAGAAAAACAAGACCGACATGCTTTCGTTTGCGGGTGCGGGTGCGTACAACCATTTCATACCTACCGTAGTAAACCATCTCATCCTCAGAGGAGAATTCTTCACCGCATATACTCCGTATCAACCTGAAATCTCTCAAGGAACACTACAAGCAATCTTCGAATTTCAGACGATGATCGCTAACCTTACCGGAATGCAGGTCGCAAACGCATCCATGTACGATAATAGTTCAGCACTCGCCGAAGCAGCACTGATGGCAGTCCGAATAACAAAGAAAGAAAAGATACTCATTTCAAATGCAACCCATCCGGAACATAAACATGTGGTCGAAACCTATCTCCGTGCAAACAATCTCCAGCTTCAAGAAGTCCCCCTGACTGAGGGCACCACCCAAATTCCCGATCTCGAGGGTGCAGCAGCCATCATCATCCAACAGCCTAATTTTCTAGGAAGTATCGAACAACTTGAGGCAATTGCTCAAAAAGCACATGAGCAAGGTGCACTCCTGATTGTAAGTGTGAATGAACCTACCGCTCTCGGCATTCTAAAAAGTCCAGGAACCTGTGGTGCAGATATCGTAGTAGGTGAAGGCCACACCTTTGGCAATCCTCTCAGCTTTGGGGGACCCTATCTAGGTTTTATTGCCACAAAAAAAGACTACATGCGACAACTACCGGGGAGAATAGCCGGGATGACTCATGATAGCAAAGATCAACGCGGTTTTGTATTAACACTCCAAGCAAGAGAACAACACATCAGACGAGAAAGAGCAACCTCCAACATCTGCACCAATCAAGCGCTCAATGCACTAGCAGCAACCATCGCCCTGGCCTATCTCGGAAAGGAATTAAAGACACTATCCATGCACAATCTACAAAAATCTCACTACGCCAAAAAACAACTCCAACATGCAGGAATCTCCATACCCTATTCCGCTGCAACCTACAACGAGTTCGTCATACGTCTCGAAGACAAACAAAAAGTCCAAGAACGACTGGCAGAGCACAATATTTTACCCTTAGTCGAGTTAAGCAAATACGATAACGCGTTACAAAACGAAGTACTCGTATGTGTTACCGAATTACATACAAGAGAAGAGATAGATAAGCTGATTACAGCAATACGAGGCTAATATGGAACTCATCTTTGAAAAAAGTAAGAAAGGGCGCAAAGCATTGCAACTCCCTCCCCTAGATGTACCGCTCCAAGACTCACTTATTCCTGAAGAATATCTTCGATCAGACCTCAACCTACCAGAAGTAAGTGAATTCGATATCATCCGACATTATACCTCACTCTCCCGAAGAACATTTGGCGTCGATAACGGATTCTACCCATTAGGAAGCTGCACCATGAAATATAATCCTAAGATCAATGAAGACATGGCCCGTCTAGAAGGGTTTGCAAACTTACACCCACAAACTCCATCCGAGTATGCGCAAGGCGCCCTGCAACTCATGTATGAACTCGAACAGTATCTCATAGAAATTACCGGCATGGATGCATTTACACTTCAACCCGCAGCCGGCTCACATGGAGAACTACTGGGAATCATGATCATAAAAAAGTTCTTCGAAATGAAAGAAGAAAAAAGAAGTATCATCCTGGTTCCTGACTCCGCCCACGGCACCAATCCTGCCTCTGTAACACAGTGCGGCTTCGACAGTGTAGAGGTAAAAAGCAATGACCAGGGAGAAATTAACCTAGAAGACCTCAAATCAAAAATTACACCCGAAGTCGCTGGAATCATGATTACTAATCCTAACACCCCGGGCTTATTCGAACGAGACATTCAAACCATATGTCAGCTTATGCATGACAATGGAAGCCTCGTCTATATGGATGGAGCAAACCTCAATGCAATCGTAGGAATAACAAAACCAGGAGACTTCGGAATAGACATTCTCCATAGCAATCTCCACAAAACTTTTTCCACACCCCACGGCGGAGGTGGACCGGGATCCGGACCCGTGGGAGTAAAAGCGCATCTTGCCGAGCTTCTTCCCGTTCCAAAAATAATTAAAGAAGGAAGCATCTATGCACTTAAGCACGAATCACCTCATTCGATTGGTCGTATGCGAGCATTCTACGGAAACTTTGGAATATTGGTGAGAGCCTACACCTACATCCGCTCCCTTGGAAAAACAGGCATTCCCGCTATCGGAGAAAACGCAGTATTAAATGCAAATTACTTACTTGCAAAACTCAAGAATGACTACCATCTCCCCTTTCAAAGAACCTGCATGCATGAATTTGTCCTCAACGATAAAGACCTCGCCAATGGAGTGATCACCACGGACGTTGCAAAAAGATTACTAGACTTCGGAATGTATGCTCCCACCATCTACTTCCCACTCATCGTTCCCGGAGCAATCATGATCGAACCAACCGAAACCGAGAGCAAAGAAACACTCGATGAGTTCGCCGATACAATGCTAACTATTAAAAAAGAAGCCGAAGTTAACCCAGAGTTAGTAAAGGGCGCCCCGCATACCACGCCAGTATCTCGCCTAAATGAAGTCCTAGCGGCGCGAAAACCCGTGCTCATATATGAGGAAAACAATGAACAATCTCATCCAGATAACCCCACCAAAACGGAGACATCCTGATTGGCTTAAAGTACGTCTTCCCGATGCAGCTTCTTATAAAAAAATTAATTCCATGATCACCGCTGGAAAGACTAACACCGTCTGCCAAGAGGCAAAATGCCCGAACATTGGAGAGTGCTGGTCCAATGGAACGGCAACACTAATGATTATGGGCGACACCTGTACGCGAGCCTGCAGATACTGTAACGTCAAAACAGCACACGTTGGCAATCCATTAGATCCAGAAGAACCAAAAAAAGTAGCCGAAATTGTACGCGATCTCAAGTTAAAGTATACCGTCATCACCTCGGTAGATAGAGACGATCTCGAAGATGCTGGATCCAACCATTTCGCCGAAACCATCAAGCAAATTCACAACCTAACCGAGTGCAGCGTCGAGGTTCTAACACCCGACTTCACCGGAGACGATCTCAAGCGCGTCATCGATGCCAAACCTGAAGTATTCGCCCACAACATCGAAGCAGCTGAAAGAATGTTCAAGAAAGTACGTGCCAAAGGCGATTACGCCAAGTCATTAAACATTCTAAAACAAGCTAAAGTCCTCAATCCACAACAAAAAACCAAATCAGCAATCATGGTGGGATTTGGAGAGACAAAACAAGAACTCATCCAAACCATGAAGAATCTCCGTGACCACGACTGTGATTTTCTCTCAATAGGCCAGTAC
>Ga0187833_10000121_pt1 | contig 83138 bp, 96 predicted proteins | sample ETNtaG_37_FD_167968 | JGI IMG/M metagenome (GOLD analysis project Ga0187833, IMG submission 167968) | Marine microbial and viral communities from oxygen minimum zone, Eastern Pacific Ocean - ETNP2014_SV_400_PacBio MetaG (Illumina Assembly) | ecosystem: Environmental > Aquatic > Marine > Hypoxic... | reverse complement strand
TCATGAGGAACCCCATATTTTTTATTTAATATTGATAAAAAAGATGTTTTATTAAAAGCATCTAACTGTTTTTTTACGGTTTAAGTTAATCCAGGTATATAGTTTTCTACAAAAAATAAAAAATAATTATTATTATTTCTGCAGGAATTTAATTGATAAGATGAGGGTAATTTATTTTATAGTGTAACAATAATTCTAATTTGAAATGGTTATAAAATCAAAAGAGATTGAAGATATAGTCAATTCATATAGTAATAAAATAACAATCGCTACCCTTGGAAGTCATTCTGCTCTTCAAATACTTAAGGGGGCAAAAGATGAAGGATTTAAAACTTTAGCGATTTGCGAGAAAGGTAGAGATGTCCCTTATAAACGTTTTAAAGTAGCTGATGAGATTGTCACATTAAATTCCTTTAAGGATATTCTTAATGAAAAAGTAATTAGACAACTTCGAGAAAAGAATGCTTTGTTAGTTCCCCATGGTTCACTAATTGCACATGTAGGAATAGATGGAATTGAAAATAATTTGAATTTACCGATAATTGGAAATCGAAAAATTCTTCGTTGGGAAGCTGATAGGAATTTAGAGAGAAAATGGTTAGAAAACGCAGGTTTGAAAATGCCAAAAGAAATTTCAAACCCTAAAAAAATAAATAAATTATCTATAGTAAAATTTCCAGGTGCAAAGGGAGGAAAAGGATATTTTCTTGCAAATAATCATTCTGAATTTATAAAAAAACTACGCATCTTGAAAAATAACAACCAAATAACCTCTTATGATGCGGAACATGCTACTATCCAAGAATATATAATTGGTGTTAATATGTATCTTTCATATTTTTATTCACCCTTAAATGACGAAGTTGAATTTTTTAGTATAGATAGACGGTGTGAATCCAATATTGATGGTCTTACACGCATTCCTGCATCTGATCAAATTAACACTCTTATTGAACCTAGTTATGTTGTTGTAGGAAACAGTCCACTAGTTGTTCGTGAATCACTGCTTTCTAAAATTTTTGAAATGGGTGATCAGCTTGTCAATGTATCGAAAGATATTATCCCGCCTGGTATGATTGGCGCCTTTTGTTTGGAAACTATAGTTGATGAGACCCTTGATTTCATTACCTTTGAGTTATCAGCTCGAATAGTGGCGGGGACAAATCCTTTTACAGGAGGTTCTCCATATAGCCGCATCATGTATGATCCTGGTATGAGCATGGGTCGTAGAATTGCTAGGGAAGTTAAAAATGCATTTAAAACAAAAAAACAAATGAAAATAATTACATAGCTTTAAATCATTATCATTGACAAATAAATAATTCGAAATGAATACTAAAAAAGCTGCTTTAATTACTGGGAGTTCAAAAAGGATTGGAAAAAGTATTGCTTTGGAACTTGCATCAATAGACTACTCTATTGCTTTACATTATAATACTGCTGAGAAAGAGACTAAGGAAGTTGCAAATAAAATTAAAGATTTAGGTAGTGAATGTAAGATTTTTCAGTGTGATCTATCTAAAGAAGAAGAAACTCTATTATTAATTTCCAGAGTTAATAAACAATTTAAAGGACTAGAATTATTAATCAATAATGCATCTATCTACCAAAAATCATTTTTCTTAAGTCCACTAGATATTTTCTACAACCATCTTAACGTGAATTTAATTTCCCCATATATTCTTTCCAAAGAATTTGTGAAATTAGGTAATAGGGGTCAGATTATAAATATTATAGATACAAAAATTTCCAAGAATGAATTAGGACATTTTGCATACCTCCTTTCGAAAAAAGGCTTGGCTGATTTAACTAAAATGTCAGCACGTGAATTAGGCCCTAAAATCCGAGTTAATGCTATTGCACCAGGATGCATATTACCCCCAAAAGATGAAAATCCGACTTATATAAATTCCCTAATAAATAAACTTCCACTTAAGAAACAGGGGAGCTTAAAAAATATTTCAAATGCAGTTAGGTTCTTAATTGAAAATAATTATATAACAGGTCAAATAATCTTTGTTGACGGTGGTGAAAATCTGTAGGAGACTAAAAAATGGCTGAAATTATTATAAAAAATCTCGTTTTGAGGACAATAGTAGGGATAAACGAGAATGAAAGGAAAAAGAAACAGGAAGTTATTGTTAATATTAAGTTTGAAACGGAACCAGATTTAGCCATTCAAAGTGATAATATTACTGACACAGTTAACTATAGAAGTTTGACAAAGAAGATTATAAACGCGGCTGAAAATTCTAATTTTTTCCTTCTAGAAAAATTAACAGATTTTATTTTGCAAATAGTTATGGAAGATAAGAGGATATTAAAAGCAACTGTAAGAGTGGATAAACACCATGTCCTTCGTTTTACAGAATCTGTTGCTGTAGAATTAAGTGCAAAAAAATGAATATTGCCGCAATAGGTGTTGGTTCAAATATAAATCCTGATTACAACATAAAAAAGGCTAAGCAAATATTAACAAAGGATCATAAACTATTAGGTTCATCCTCATTTATTAAAACCCGGCCTATAGGTTTCAAAGATGAAAATGATTTTTTAAATGGAGCATTTTTAGTATCAACAGATTTAAAATTTGATGAATTTATAGAATACTTAAAAAAAGTTGAGAAGAAGATAGGCAGGATAAAGAGCTATAAGAAATTTTCTAGTAGAACTATTGATTTAGACCTAGTTGTATGGAATGATAAAATTATTGATAACGATTTTTTCACGAGAAAATTTCTAAGACACTCCATAATAGAACTTCTTCCAAATTTAAATAATCTAGAGAAGCCATAGACCTGGATTCTCTAAATGACAAATGGGAATTTATTTTGATAGAACAGATATGATAATTATTGATGCATAGTAAAATATCATGTGTTAATTAATCCAAATCCGACCAAACCTACTCTCCAAGAAACTAACATTATTGCTCCAATAAAATAAGATACTAAGAAAAATGATATAGCAACCCCACCTGGCATAAATGGCAAACCTCTAATTAACATCGCTAATAAATCAGCAAAAAACCAAGCAATAGCTGCGTATTTTGCAGCATTAATTGGAGAAGATAGAGAATCATAAGAATATGCACCAATTATGGGGGCAGCAATTAACCATCCTATGAAAAATGGTAAAATTCCCATTAGATACCTATCGGGTCTTTTCCAGGGTATCATATCATGGCTAAGCTGTCCTAGGATCATAAAAGCCATTAAAATAAGAATATCACCAGTTATAAGTAAAGGACTTAAGGATGAAATATCAAATTTCCACATTAATCGATAAATATTAACTTTGTATTATTAATATTAACGGTAAAACGAGTAGTTGGAAATGTAGAGTGCCTTAAGATATTCGGGGATCTTCTATACTCTACATTCTACATTGACGACGTGGAATAAAAAAAATCTAAGGCGCCAATTCCTCATGGCCCCCGTACCATCTATTGAGCATTCAATTTGGCGTCAATATTTATAGGCCTTGAAAGTGTTACACCTACTGGTGAAGTGCCAACTACATGCTCATGGAGTTCCTGGAGCGTCTTTTCGTCAGCATCTGCCTTAATTGTCACTTCTGCCTTGATATTTTTATATCCCGGTAGTTTACCCATTTGAAGATTTTCCGGGGGCTCAAGGCCAAGGAACCCGGGCAGATCTATTTCGCCTTCAAGGTCGATTTTGATGTCATCAATTTTAATCCCCCGTGCCGTAGCGTTCATCGCGTAACCTATCAAAAGGCATGCTCCATAGGCCTGAAGAACCATTTCAACCGGATTGGCAGCTGTATTTGTCCCGCATAACATCTCGGGCTCATCCACGTTTAAAGCAAACTCCCTTGAACAGGTCTCAATCTTGAAACCGCCCTTCCATGAAGTTGATGCCTTCCACACCGTCTTCCCTAACTCCCAATTTTCTTTAACAGCCTCAACCGTTTTGACTAGATTGTCTGTATTAAGTCCATTTACCATGTGGCATACAATATCATCTCCTAGCTATAATATGGATGAATTGAGGGATAAGTATCTTTCAAATTTAAAGAGGGGATTTAGTCCTCAGGCGTGATTAATTTAGATCTTGGGGCGTAACCGTTAAATGGGACTGATAAAAAAAGCGGTGGAGCACCGAGTCAAAAACAGTGCCCACTATTTTTTTTTTTAAAGGGGGGAGGGGATTGATCATTCGGTAGAAACCGAACAAGTCCGTTGTATTTATTAATGGTGGCTCGTCAAATTAAACCTAGGTGTGAAAATACAACAATTATAAAAAGGAAAAATTTTATTGATAAAGAAACATGACAAATTGTTCGTTCTGTAATCAAAGTGAGTTAATGCCCTTCAAATGTAAGTTTTGTAACGAAATATTTTGTTCACATCATCGACTACCTGAAAATCATGAGTGTTTAGGATTACTTAATTTTAAAGAAAATAGGAGTAATAAGCCAGAGGATTGGATTTATGACCCTTTCCATAAAAAAAACATAAACTCACCAGTTGGGAGGTATAATGATAAAAATTTAAGAGAAAAAACTTTTGATATAATTAGGAAAGATGGAACCAAACTCATATTATACTTGATAATCGGGATTATAGCCACAATATTGATGCTTTCTGCCATACAACTCTTTTAAATAGATTTTAAAAAATTCTTCCTATTCAAATATTCGAAGAATCGAATCTATAGTTTTTCCTAAAAGGTGTGAATTAAAGATTATTACTAGTTTACTGATTTTTTCTGATATAAAGCTTTTTTAATTGGATTTATTTGAATTTGAAAAAAATGCCGGACTTAATAATTTTGGAATTATAAATTAAAAAAAAAGGGATATTAAGTTAGACTCCACTTTAGAACTTTTTTTGAAGATTAATTTTTCTTTATTTTCAAAACATCAGTTATTGTGATTCCATCGCCATTGTCATGTAATTCACTTGTATATCCAGGGTCCTCTTCAGAGGAAAAAAGTGTAATTCCAAAGGTTGTTTCAATCTTTTTGGCAAGTTTTTTAGAAGGATTCATCTTCTCAGACTCTAGTCTTATTATTATAGAAGTTTTTTCTTGAATTTTATTTGCAAATTCTTTTTGTGTAAGTCTTAGATTTTCTCTTGTTTTTCTAATTATACTACCATATCCAATAATGGTATCGTATTTTTTATTATTCAAAGAAGTAGGTTTAAATTTTTTGGAAATCGTACGGTTCTTTTTATTTTCAATAATTTTACCAAATTTTGTACAATTCTGACAAGCTTTTAACTTGCTACTCTCAATTATTACATGGTAGAACTTATCTACCCTACTACCGCATACCTCGCATAACATGAATAATACCAATTGCCGATATATAAGCTATGGATAAATTTTATTTAAATCTAGTAAAGTATTATTAATACTCTTTTATATTATAATTTCCTTATAATTTCATACTCTTAATTAAAATTTCAATTAAAATTTAGCCGTTTTTTTTTTAGCAAGAAAATCTGAATTCAAGAAATCTTTATCAAGGATATTGCTGTATTACAAAAGTATAAATATACTATAAACAATAGTTTTTAAAAGGTTTGAATTAAAATGCCTCCCCGACCGACAAATAAAGATGATATGTCTAAATACTTGGTAAGCAGAGTTCGGGATCTCGAAAGAGAAGTCCTTCAACTTTCTAATGAGAACAAACGTATTAAGGATGGATTTGCCCAACGTATTAAATGGCTAGAAGATAAAAAACGGAGTCTTGAAAATGAAAAAATCAAACTAGACCGTGAGGTTAGGAGATTAAGAAGTGAATTAGAAAGACTTAAAACAGTTCCACTTATAGTTGGTACAGTTATTGATGTTCTTGACAACGGTAAAGTAGTTGTGCGAAGTTCCACCGGACCTAGTTTTGTAGTTACTACTTCACAATTTATTGATAAAGAAAGTTTAATTCCCGGGTCTAGAGTGGCTCTAAATCAACAATCGTTTTCCATAATTCATATACTTCCTGTTGAAAAAGATCCTTCTGTCTTATCTATGGAAATTGAAGAAAAACCAAGTTTTACTTATGATGATGTTGGTGGATTAGCAGACCAAATCTTAGAGATACGAGAAACTGTTGAACTCCCGTTACTACATCCGGAGTATTTTAAGAAAGTGGGGATTGAACCCCCAAAAGGAGTATTATTATATGGACCTCCAGGTACTGGGAAAACTCTGGTCGCAAAAGCAGTTGCACATGAAACCAACTCAGTTTTTATAAGACTTATCGGATCGGAGTTAGTTCAAAAATATATTGGAGAAGGAGCAAGATTAGTAAGAGAATTATTTAAATTAGCTAAAGAAAAGTCTCCAAGTATAGTTTTTATAGATGAAGCCGACGCTATTGGTGCCAAACGTCTTGAATCTTCTACAAGTGGTGATAGGGAAGTTCAAAGAACCCTTATGCAATTATTAGCTGAAATGGATGGATTCAGTCCTAGAGGTGATGTAAGGATTATAGCTGCTACCAATAGGCCCGATATTATTGACCCAGCAATGTTACGTCCCGGTAGATTCGATAGACTTATCGAAATTCCAAACCCTGATTATGAGGGATTAATCCAAATATTTAAAATTCATACTCGTGAAATGAATATTAAAAAAGATATTGATATCAAAGAGTTAGCCTCCCGAGTAGATTCTGCAACAGGAGCAGATATAAAGGCTATATGTACTGAAGCAGGAATGTTTGCAATACGTGAAAAAAGAGGTACAGTTACCTTTAATGATTTCGAAAATGCTATAGCTAAGGTACTTGTGAATGTTGATGGAAATACTGGAGAAGCAGGAGTTATGTACACTTAATTTTAAAGATTCATTAAGAAGATTTCAAGAAAATTTCGCGATATAAAAAAAAACGTTCTTTTAATAAAATAAAAAATAATTAGGATTTATTAGTCCCTCCTTTAATATTCAAAACTTGGAATAAAGAAATAAAATGGATCCAACTCAACTTAAAGCCAGTAAGAATAATGAAATTAAAATAATAAAATATATGGAAAATGAATTAAAAAAGACACTTTCAAATTTTAGTAGATTTAAGAGTAAACATCTTAAATATCATTTAGATTTTAATAAACTAGGTAAACCCTTTGGTGATGACCCGTATTGCGATTATTGGTTAATATCTAAGAAAAAAGATGAATTAATACTAATTGAAATAGAATTCTTTGGAAGACCCCAAATAAATTTGCTAAAACTATATTATTATATCAAGTCTAACGGACAGTTTAATGAATTGTTTCAACCCACTAAAGTAAACATAATTCAATTCATATCAAATAAAATAGATCTTCATGATAAAGAACAATGTAGATTGATTAAGAAAGGTTTTTTTGATAATATTGACAAAGAAAACCTTAAATTTTCACTTACTTATACTGAAAAAACCTTTAATTTGCCGTTAATAAACGATAAAAAAGAGCAGGATTATAAGAATTTATATGAATTAAACAAAAAAAATATTCAGAAAATTGGTGAAGAAATTTCAAACGAAATAATCAAAACTGCCAAAGAAGAAAATTTTGAAAAGATTTGAAGAGAAAAATGAATTAATTAATAGAGTACACACTAATTAAAAATAAATTCGGATATTATCTAAAAAATAATAAATGAACCATATCCCAAATGTTATTAACATGAGTCCACATCCCCCAAAAACTATTCCATGTACTTTAGAGTTCCAAAATCTTTTTGATTTGAACACCGTGAAACTAACTAAAGAATTATAAAAAAAATCGCATAACCAATGAACAATTGCAAAGAGTAAAAAACCTATAAATCCATAAGAACTAAAGCTTAGGATAAGAACTGCTCCAATACTAACCCACCACATGAAAAAGTACGGATTAGCAAGAGTTGTTATTGCTCCAGCAGTAAAGGTTCCCCATGGGACATCATACTTGTCTTCAATAACATCGTTTTTTGATCTATAAAGACCATAACCTAGGTAAATTAGTGCAATGCCACCTAAAAAAGCTATTAAAATCTGAAATTCTGTTCCAGTAAAAAATCGTAATAGACCTATATAGATAAGGATCATTAATGGAAATTCTACTAAACCATGTCCTAAAGATATAATAGCACCAGCAAATTTATTTTGATGTCCTTTTGCAATAGCAATTGCAAAAACTGGTCCTGGCATTAGAATACCTGAAAGTGATATAATTGCTGAAATAAGAAGTAATCCGGGCAAAGATACGGATTCTTGAATTAATTCAATCATGATTACCTCTTAATTGATATGGCAAGTACATCTTTATCTTTTAATTTATGATCTAAACCTACCATCTGTCCTGAATGTTTAACCGAACGACCCCAGATTTTCGCATAAATGATCTTTTTTTTAAAATCAGCATGCATACGGTCACAAACATCCCCAACAGTAGATCCATTTACCATTATTATAGGTTTTTCCAAATCAGGTTTTTTTCCAGGTTTTTTAGTAAAAATGCGAATAAATTTTAATTTCAAATAAATGTCAGACTGTAATTTATCAAGATTATATCCTTTCACCGCAGAAATTCCAATACAATTAGGAAGTTGTTTTTTTACTTCACTTAAATAATGATTACGTACCAAATCTATCTTATTAAGAACTAATATTGATGGGATATAAACCCGGTTGCCTGAAATAGCGTCTATAATCTGATCAATAGATACATCTTCAGATATAACAACATTTGCATTATGAATTCTGGATTCGATAAGAACTATTTTAATAGTCTCAACGTTTATTTGGGATAATTGAACTGAAGTTGTAACATTTAATCCCCCACCGTCCATTTTTTCTATTTTGATCTTAGGTGGATGTTGATTTAGCCTAACCCCTGCTTCGTAAAGTTCATTATTGAGAGTTTCTAATTGATGGATATTGAAAACATCTATAATAATTGCGATTATATCCGAATTTCTGATTACAGACAAAACCTCTTTACCCCGGCCTCTACCGCCAGATGCACCTTTAATTAATCCCGGAACATCTAATACCTGAATCCTTGCACCATGATACTCCATTATTCCCGGAATTACGTTAAGAGTTGTAAAATCATAATCCGCAACAGGTGAATCGCTACCTGTCAGTTTGTTTAATAAAGTGGATTTACCAACAGATGGGAATCCTACAATTACTAAAGTTGCATCACCTGAATTTCTTAAAGCAAAACCCGTACTAATAGTTTTCTTCTTTATCCTGTTTTTAGCTTCTTCTTTAAGCCGTGATATCCTTGCTTTAATTCGCCCTATGTGATGCTGAGTAGCTTTATTATAAGGAGTCTTTCTAAGTTCCTCCTCTAACTCCTGAATTCTATCCATTTCAATATCCATAAACACCAATTTTAAATATAAGTTTCTAACATTTGTAATAATAAAATATAATAATTTTAATTTTAAAGGATAAATTTATGAACATAACTCGATTTTTAGAATTCTTTATTGAAAATAATCTTAAGATTAAACTATTGATTTCAGACAATGAATTAGCTGAAATAAGATGCGATAATGAAAATATCAATGTAGACATAAAAGATAAAGACCATACAATGGAATTAATTAAGGAGCTCCGTAAATGGAAAAAATAAGGGTTTTTACCAATGTTGCGAAAGACCTTGAAAAAAAAGGATACACTCTTAATATCCATTTTAAAAATAAGCTTATACTACGTTTAGGTAAAAAAGCAAGACCTGGACTTCTTCGTCCACTTGGACCAATTGAAATTAAGGACTTTAGATTTCTTCTAATGTTCCTAGAGGATTAAAAGTGCTTGCAGTTAGAGTAAAAAAAAAAGAGGCCGAATCTGTAAGAAAGAAACTAATTCAAGAAGGTATATTGGACAAAGATAGAAAAATCCAAAAGATAGATAATCATATTGAAATTCCAGTTACGTGTAAATTTGGTAATTACTCTTATCTGAATCAGAACAAACCAATCCATTACCATCCTCGGTTAAGTTTTAAAACATTAATTAATTCCCTAAGAAAAGAATTGGACCAAGAAGACATTAATAATTTAAGTAAAGGATGGGAACTAATTGGAGATGTACTTATTTTGAAAATAGATAACAATATTAGAGTTGAAAAAAGACAATTAATAGCAAAGAAATTTTTAGAGTTCATGCCAAAAGTCAAAACAGTATTAAATAGGGAGGGAATATTAGATCTTTTTCGGAAACCATTAACTGAGTTACTTATAGGAACTATTCATGATACTATACATAGTGAAAATGGATGTAAATTTAAAATTGATCCATCAAAGGTGATGTTTTGTTCTGGAAATATCCAAGAAAGACAGCGTATGGCCACTATCTCAAATCAAAACGAAGTTGTTCTAGATATGTTTAGTGGAATCGGTCAATTCAGTGTTCCTCTTGCAAAATATTCAAATCCAAAAAAAGTACTTGCAATAGAAAAAAATCCTATGGCATACAAATATCTAGTTGAGAATGTAAAATTAAACGATTTAACAAATGTCAAGCCTATCCTTGGAGATTGCACTATAAAGAGTCCAAAAAAGTATGCGAATAGAGTAATTATGGGTTATTTATTTAAAACAATAAAATTCCTACCTTTTGCTCTCACCGCATTAAAAGATGGAGGAATCATACATTGTCATAGTATAGTTCACAAATCTGATTTTAATACTGAAAAGGCAAAGATTAAGAAATTTATAGAAAAATCGGGGTATGATCTTAATAAAATAGACTATCGATCAATAAAATCATATTCTCCATTTTATTACCATATAGTATACGATATAGATATTAGTTCTTAATATCCATCTTTATCTATCTCATAAATGAGCTAACCTAACTAGTTCGATATATTAAATAAATATAGGAAATCTGTAGGGTAACTTATTAGTACTATATATCTTAATTAAGTTTTGTGTTAGACATAGAAATTGATAATTTAAGTTTATATGCTACAAAACTTGTATTTTCAATCTTAATTCTTATAGTAGGAATAGTTTTATCCAATCTTATTAGTCGTGTGATTAAAGAGAGTTTCATACGTGGGAAAATTGATGTAACTATAGGTAAATTTATTCGCAAAACTATTAAGTTCCTACTCTATTTTTTCGTTATAATAACAGCCCTAAGCACTCTTGGTCTGAATATCCAACCCATTATTGCAGGTCTTGGAATAGCTGGATTTATAATTGGTTTTGCTGTAAAAGGGACTCTGTCAAATTTTGCAGCAGGGGTTTTACTACTTTTCTATCGCCCTTTTGAAGTAGGTAATGAAATTTCAGCTTCAAAGGTTCGGGGAATTGTTAAGGAGATAAATATAATTGCCACAATTCTTGAAACGAATGATGGAGACATTATTACAGTACCTAATTCGAAGGTATGGGGAGCTCCTATAATTAAACATTCTAAGAATTCGTCGCTTTAATCCTAATTGTCAAATAATTGTCTCCTCTCCTCTTAATTGCTTTTTTAAATACCTAATTTTTTGAATAATTTTATTTCCTATGAAGACCTACCATTATTTGGAGGTGATATTACATGGGGAAATTAGACGATAATACGGTTCAAATAACGGAATTAAGAAAAAAACTAGAGGAAATTGAAAGAAATTTTACAAAAGTTATGCAAAGGTTAGAAGATATGGAGAAAATACATACACGCTCCTATTACGTTGAGCCAAATGGAGAGATTTCAGAAGATAGTGAAACTAGAAATCACCATCTATAATTTGTATATAAATTATAAGTAAATGAAGATTTTAATTAATTATTATTATAAATCATTAAGTAAATATAACTGATAATGGAATCACAGTTCTGGGCAGATAAAAAAGCCTTTGAAATATATAATAAAAGAAATTTCAAGTATTTATCTAAAGAAGCACCAGATTTCAAAAAACATGTAATTAAAACTTCTGCATCTATCTCAGGTGTTTTGCATATCGGGAGACTAAGTGACACAATTAGAAGTGAAACAGTTTATCAATCCTTATTAGATTCAGGAAATACTGCAGAATTAATATGGGTTGCCGAAGATATGGACCCTTTAAGGAAAATTCCAGAGGGGATATCAAAAAAATTTAAAGACTATCTAGGCATGCCCGTAATAGATGTTCCAGATCCCTGGGGCTGCCATAATTCTTACGCAGCTCACCATATAACTGAATATTTTGATGTAATTCATGAATTTGTTAACAATGATTTAATCCCTTATTCTATGAAAGATGAGTATAAAAAAGGAAATTTTAAACCATTTATTTCTAAATTATTAAAAAATTTATCTCTTTTGATACAAATTCAAAACAAGTATCGAAAGACGCCTTTAAGGACGGATTGGAGTCCCTGGATTCCTACTTGTAAAAATTGTGGGAAAATAATAACTTCAAGAATTAAAAAATTTGAAGATAATATATTAACTTACAAATGTGAAGACTATTTATTTGAAAAAACACGTGCAAAGGGGTGCGGTTATGAAGGTGAAGCTTCACCTCTTAAAGATAAGGGAAAATTAATGTGGAAAGGGGAATGGGCAGCTCAATGGAAAAGATGGAAAATTACAAGTGAAGGTGCTGGGAAAGAATATGTAGTTCCTTATAGTGCTTGGTGGGTTAATGCAGAAATTGTCGAAAGGATACTAGATCATCCTATGCCAATTCCCATTTTTTATGAACATATTATGGTGAATGGTAAAAAAATGTCAGCTTCAATAGGTAATGTTGTTTACCCTAAAGAATGGCTTTCAGTTGCATCACCTCAATTATTACGTTTTTATTATAATAAAAAATTAATGAAAACTAGAAGTTTTTCTTGGCATAGTTTACCAAATCTATATGATGAGTACGATAGACACTCGTCGATATATCAAAAAGGTGGATCTGATAAATCAACACTTCAAAAAGGTAGACTTTTTGAGATATCACAATTACAAAAAATAGACCAACCTTTTAAACTCAGTTTCTCGCATGCAGCATTTTTAAGCCAGATGTTCTTTGAAGAAAAAGAGATTATTGCAAGCCTAAGAAGATCTGGACATTATGATAAAGATAATATCGTTTCGATTCTAAAAAGGATTAAGTTAGCATCAAATTGGGTTGAAAATTTTGCTCCTCTAGATATGAAACGTAAAGATATTAAAATAAATATTTTAAAAGAAACTCTAAATAAAAAACAACGAAAATTTTTAGGGGAAATTTCAGCATTTCTCTCAAAAGATAGGGAACCAGATGAAATACATGAGAAAATTTACAGTTTAAGTAAAGATTTGGATATCCAAACAGGCAAAGCCTTTCAATGCATTTATTTAGCTGTTGTAGGTAAAAAAACTGGACCCAAAGCAGGGAATCTCTTATCTTCCTTAGATAAAAAATGGATTGTTCAAAGATTTATGGATATAGCTGAACTTTGAACTTAACTATCTTAACTACCATGGATTCCTATTTTCAATGTCTATATCCTCTTTGACGACAGGATCAAGGCCAATATACCCATAACCGTACATGTTTCAAGTGAAACCTTTTTTCCTGTGATTTCCAGATGATGATCAGACAATTCCAATATTCTTTTAGGCAATCCTCGTTTCCCAAGACCCATAATGACGCAATAAGGTGTTTTATTTCTTTTTAATCTGTTTATAGTTATTTGTTTTTTTATTGATGGTTTTGATGTAGTAACTATGATTTTACCAATATCCTTTGAAATTGGGAATCGTGGCGTCTTTTTAATAAAAAGTTGACCTTTAGATAGAAGTCGTTTAATGTACATACTACCATTATTTATGCAACTTTCTCTTTCTACAATAGTGGCTAAATCCCTTGCATCATCTAAAGGGAAATTAAACAAACAAAGATTAAGACCATACGCATAACATAAGGGTACTGCTCTAGCAATCGTCCGAATATGGATACTTCTTAAAGACTTACCTTCATAAGTATTCATGATCCCTAAAGTTACTCCATCATTTCTAGGTGGCGAATATTTCTTTTTTAATTTATTTGGATTAAATTTTCTTTTTTTAATATTCGATAATTCAAGATTATATGTATTTATTATCTGTTTAGAACCTTCTATTGCTCTTCTTTGATTATCACTATCAATGAATGAATTTATAGCATAAAGTAACCCATCAACATTTTTTAATTTTACTTTATTTATCTGGGAAATTATTTGAAGAAAAATTTCTAGACGTCTCCATTCTTGAGGTACTCTCACGCTGGCCTTTAACGACTTTGAAAAAACAAGGGTACTATCAACTCCTATATCTGACATTCTTCTTCCAATCCAAGTTAGGGTCCAAGCTTGGTAATATGGATCTTCTATTTTTTCACCTTTTTTAATAAGTGAATTAAAATCACTATCTGATTCCTTAACTTTCAAACCTGCTTCCCTTTTTATTGATCTAGCATAAGATGGCCAATGCCGTATTTTTTTATTTTCGTTTTTCATCATTAACCCTAATGTAATTAGTTAATTTAAATATTTAAAGTGGAATTACTTCAGTTTCAATGGCATCATAGGTAGGGTATTCCTCTATTAAAAAACACTTTAGATTCTCAGAATTTGTATCTGATAAAAAACATGCAATTTCTTGAGTTGTTTCAATACGATTTTTAGATTCGTTTATATAGATCAAATCTGGAGGTATTGAATAATTTTTTATTAGATTTTTCCTTAAACTAGTTAGCATTTTTTGGGAATTGGGGATGATCACACCTTTGATAAGAAGACCTTGTTTAGTTATTTCTTCATACTTTTTAACCGTATTCTTAGCTATTCTTTGAAGTCTATTTTTTAATTGAACAGCATCTTTGTATCTAGATGCGCATAAATGAATATTTTTTTTTTGATATTTTTTAAGTAAATTGAGACCAGTAGTGTAACTCCCCCTTACAGCAGATCCTCTTTCATCAATTTCAAAATCACGTTTTAACAATTCATTACAATTAGTATGAGAAAATTCTAGTTCATTAAGGTTAATAAAATCAATATTTAAGGATATAGCCTTATTTATTAAAATGCCGAGTTGATTTTCTCCATGTGGTATCACAGGTAATTCTATCCCAGTATCAATCCCCATTGCCTTTGATTTCTTTATTGATTTCCAAACATCTGTACTTACAACATGGTACCTTAGTTCATCTAATCCAGAATCTTTAAGTTGCTTTAGCATATACACACTTAATGGATTTGATGTATACATATGAATATGGAAATTACTGAAAGTTTCTTTTAAAGTTTGAATATACAAGAGAGTTTTATCAAAGGTTAGATCAGGATCTCCACCTGTAATTCCTGCCCCTAACGCCCTCATCCTTTTAGCTTCGTTAATAACATCCTGCGTATTCTGAACAGGTCTTTCATTGGCCCATGACTTTTTACTACCTTTCCGATTAGTGGATAAAGGGCAGTAATAGCATGTTCTATTACATATCCCCGATATGAACAAAACTAATTTTGCTCCTTTCATACATAGCTTACATCCTTCAGCCAATTCTCCATTATAGCTATTGTAATTTTCTTTATTCATCATATCGATTTTAACTTTTTTGACATATTTCCTTGAATAAGTCTTGTCGGAGAAATAACAATTTTATTAGACTTTGTATCTAGCTTTCTTATTCTCTATTTTTAAAATTAAAGCTTTGTTAATATACACTTGCCTTTACATTTGCTGCATAAGTCAGGATATCTATATCCATCCTTAGCCTCAATAGCTCTTTTACCTGATAATCCTGATCCTTTACATTCGTTACAAGTGAATATTTGAACCGGCGAATCCTTTGTTATAGTCGGCACTTTAATCCTTATTTCACCTTGCCCTCCACAAATATCACAGGACTTTTTATGATATTCTTTTTCAAAACCAGCAAAAAATTCAACTACCTTAAAAGCCGATATGGTTCCTGTATTTCTGCACCTATGACAGCCTATTAATACATGATTTTTATCTATCAATTCGAATTTTTTATTATATAATTCACTGTCGCTCATAAAATATCCTGATTTAATCTAATATCCCCTAACCAAAGACTCATTAATTTGGAGATTTTTTAAATTATACTATGGTAACATAAGACTCCTTGATTGAAATTTCCATCCTTTTTTCAATTATTAGACATATTTTTCAAAATCTAAAGATTTTTTAAATCCTATCTGTACGTCTTTTTTTTGTCTGACACATTGATTATTATAATTTTCGTTAATATTTTTTTTTTTAAAAAAATTTTTTTCATTATTTAGTCTTATTTTCTATGATTTGATACCATCTTCCATTTTATAGTGAAGTAACCTCTCTACAATATGCCCATTAACTAAATGCTCATCAACAATTTGGTCTACATCATCCAAAGAAACGTTTTTGTACCATATTCCCTCAGGATAGATTGTTATAATTACAGGTCCACATTTATGTTGCATTGTACATCCTGATTTAGTTACCCATATTTTATCCCTAAGATTTCTTTCTTCAATTGCAGTTCTCATTTTCTTAATGATTCTTTTAGGTTCAGAATCCCCACATTTACTACTAGTGCAAACATATACATGCGTATGATATGGTTTCATATTTACATACCTCCGTTTTAGAGTTAGTTATACCTATAACCCTACATTTTCCTTTTTCATATCCTTTTAATAATATGCTTTTTTTTATCTGATTCTTTTACAAAATTTTTTCTGAACTTGTTTCAATTTAATTATAAATTTTATGTTGAATGCTGAGACCATTGGTACTTATTTGAATACTATACGCCCAACTGATATTTTACTGTTTTCTAATTTTACTTCTATTTTGTTTTGATCTTCCAAGTTTCTCTTTGATTGTTTAGACTCCAATTGTTGATGTGGTATTTCTTTATTAGAATTGGACAAGTCTATTATAGGATGATTTACTCCTATTAGGTATTTTTTAAGTGAATCTAAATCTTTAGCGTTATCTTCTGTTGCTATTTTATTTGATAAATCTACAGGAATGTTTTTTTGAATATTTTCTTTCAGATTCTTTGAAATCCAAATAACTCGTTCCCAACCTCCATCCGCAATTAAAAACTTCTTTGAACGTAGGTACTCTACCGACACTCCAGTAAAACCATCCATGGGTTCACCAATAGCAATCTGTTTAGATAAAGTGGTGAAATTAACACCAAGAGGATTCTTACCCTGAAAATCCTTGTGAACTATTCCAATCCCATCCATTTCAGGGATATAAAATATCACAGCTTCAAGAAGTCCTGTTGAATGTGGATGATTGAATATACTATACAGATACACTTTCTCTATATCACCCCTACTCTTCTCTTTTCTTATCTCATTTATACCTGAATATTCTCCCTTTAAAGGGTCTATTAAATCTCCTTTAGGAATCTCGAATATGGATGTATCAGGACTAACTTTTATAGCGGCCTTCGCAACAAGCCAAGAAATAGACCCACATCCGGGGGTCCGTTCGGGGGTAATTGCACACATTTGTTTTGTGGCAAAACTTTGGCACATAACACAACCATAGAAAGTGTCTGCATCTTCATCACTTAACCCCCTAATTTTTTCATCTCTTTCGCTAAATATTTCTTCTGACTTGTTTAATAATTGATTAACTTTTTCTTTGTCAGTGTAAATAGTAATCCTAATTTTTTCAATAGCTTCCCATTCAGTCTTAAAAAGATCTATCAGCGCTTCTCCAACATGTTCTAATCGCAATCCTGCCTTTACTGATTCTTTGCTTATCCTAGCCTTAATCATATTTCTAGAGTTAAGATGCATAAAACCGTTTATATAATTAGAGAAATCATGAATGCGCCTCTCAAATACTCCTTCTAGATCTTCTTCCAGTTTTTTTCCGCCAACTTCGATAAAAACACCATATGGATAAGAACCCCCTTCTTCCATTTCTGGCAAATCAGGACCTTTTACAATAACTTTTCTCTCTGGAAGATCGTTTAAAGATTTAACTCTTATCAGTTCAACACCATTATTTTTTTCACCGCCAAGAGTTACGTAAGCTGTAGAATTACGTACTCTCTCACCTTCAAAACGTGAATCAACTTCCACAGGGATTGTATTAAGCACATACTCACATATTTTTGTAACTTTAGTTAGAATTTTCTAAATTCCTCATTTTGCAAAATCAATACTTATAAAAAAAAAAGGATTTAAATTCTTATTTGTATAATATTTTAATGGAGGTTGAATAATGATAAAAATGGTGGCATTGGTTAAAAGAAAAGAAGATATGAAAAGGAATGAATTTATAAGATATTGGGTCAATACGCATGCTCCCCTTGAAAAAAAATGGCCGGGCTTATTGAAATATGTTATTAGCTCAGATATTAGATTTAGTAATGTAAATAAAAAAGAATATGATGGTTTGGCTGAACTTTGGTTTAAAGATGAAAATACATTAAATATGGCCCTTGAATCTCCTGAAAGAAAAATTTCTCGCGAAGACTTTCAAAAGTTTGTTAAGGAAGTTGAAATTATAGTTACAAAAGAGCATATAATACTTGATAAAATTAAGAATTTGTGATTTTTAAATCTAGAATTTAATAAAAAAATCCGAATTTTGTTTAAAAAAGATAGGTATTTAAAGAGTATGTTAAAATGGTAAAAATTCTAATATATTGTAAAAGACAATGCAACCCTAAAGCTTGTACAGCTCTTAAGTTAGGTAGGTTTGGTCTTGCAAAAGTTTTTTATACACCAAGATTGATACCGAAGAACTCTATAGTGCTAAATCCTTTAGTTGACAAAATACTAAGTATCAAAGATAGAAAATATCTGGAAAAAGGTCTTGTAGGTTTGGATTACTCCTGGAATAGAATAGGAGATCTCCTCATAATTAGGAAACAAGTCCAATCAAGAGCTCTTCCACCATTAGTTGCTGTAAATCCAGTAAATTATGGAAAAATCTCAAAACTTACTACAATTGAAGCCTTGAGTGCGGCATTATATATACTAGGTAAACAGGACGAAGCAATGAAGCTATTAAATATGTTTAAGTGGGGCCCACATTTCTTAGAACTTAATCGTGATCCCCTTGAAAAGTTTTCACAGGGTGTATAATATGGCAAGATTTCCTGATGCAGAAAGAAGATTGTTCAATTTTAAGATTTGTATGCGTTGTAATTCTCGAAACCCTAGAAGATCAACGATGTGTAGAAAATGTGGATCAAATTCTTTAAGAAATAGAAGAAAGGAACAAAAAGGATAAGATGGCAGTATTAGAACAACTTCTAACAAAATTTAATATTGGAAGGTCTATGCACCTAACACTATTAGATCCTGATAAACAATCTCCAGAACTTGCTAAATCAATTGCTATTCAAGCTTTAGAGGGAGGAACTGATGGGATTATGATTGGAGGTTCCGTGGGTGTTAATCAAGAAAATCTTGATGCAACCGCGCAAATAATTAAAAAGAATGTTCCTTTACCTGTTATACTCTTTCCGGGAGATATCACAGGGATTACACATTATGCAGATGCAGTGTTCTTTATGAGCCTACTTAATTCTCGAAATCCCTATTATATAACTGGCGCTCAATCTCTAGGAGCTCCTGTAATAAAAAAAACAGGACTTGAATCAATACCTATGGGATACATTGTAATAGAGCCAGGAGGCGCTGTTGGTGTAATAGGAGATGCAAAGCTTATACCTCGAAATCGAGGAGACATAGCCGCATCATATGCTCTTGCTGCACAATACTTAGGTATGAAAATTGTTTACCTTGAATCCGGTTCAGGTGTTCCTAAATACTTGCCTTCAAAAATGATTTCACAGGTAAAATCAGTGCTAGATATTCCTTTAATTGTTGGAGGTGGTATTAAAACTGAAAAGGATGCATTAAACGTGGTTAAAGCAGGGGCAGATATAATTGTTACAGGGACATTAGTTGAAAATGTAAAAAACGTCAAGGAAAGTATTAGTAAAATAACTTCAGCGATTGCGGATTATTAAGAAATATCTAAATCTAGAAGACTAGATATAATAAAATCATTGAATAAGATGCTGAAAGAGAAATAATGAGATTATCATCTATGTTTAAGGGTAAGGATTCTATTAGCATTCCTCCAAAAGCTCCTCCAATAGCAATTGGATATGGAACAAAGAAAAATGCTCCACAGGATGCAGCTATAAAACCTATAAAACTGCCTTCAAAGCTTTTTTTTTGATTATAGGGTAACTTATGATTCCCAAACCTAATTCCAAATAATGTTGAAAATGAATCACCTAATGCAAGAATGGCAATTGAAGCCGCTACTATCTCAATGTTAGAATTAAATAGGATTAAAGAAATAATTGAACCAATAAAAAACATCCTAGCCCCTTTAACAGGACTAATGTTAATAACATTAGACCTTTCAGTGCAATCTATTATTCTTGAAATAATAAATAATCCGAATTCTCTTTTGTAGGCTATAGTAATTGCATAGAGTAATATAAGAACTGTAACAAAACTCAAAAGTGAAAAGTTATAACCATATGATTGAAAACTCCAAATAAGATAAAAGGGAATAATTATCCCGGACATATGGATTAATTGTCTTCTAGTCTCTAGATCCACTTTACAACCTTAAAATAATCCCTTTCGTATATCAATTATAGTAAACAATATTGCTAAAAGAGTTATACTTGATACAAAATAACTTAGTTTTTCTGCATCTTTCTCTTTAATGACGCCTGAAAAAATCTCTTTAAGCATGTGATGTCCATCAGTGGCAGCAATACCTAAATGGATAGGTGCTAGATTAATAAGGCCAATACCCTGATTTAGGAAAAAAATCCAGTATAGAGAAAAATATAATACTAAAGGAAGAGATTTACCGAAAATATTAGTAATATCCTTTTCTAACGAATTTGTTACAACAACACCAATAAAACCACGTGAAGAATCGTCCTCTCTTTTAGTAGCAATTATACTAAATACCCCACTATCTGTATAAATTTGAACAGAGTCATTTGGCTTGATTCCTGTCATAATCTCGAAGAATTCATCGAGGGATGTTACTGAATTACCATTAATTCGTTCTATAACCATCCCTACTTCAAGATACTCTGATGCAGGGGAACTATCTGAAACTTCCGATATTTGAACTTTAGAATAATCAAAAATGATGCCAGATAAAAGTGTAAGCCCTCCTAAAGCTAATATGGCTAAAATGATGTTGGCAAAGGAACCTGCAGAATAGACTCGAAGTCTGGAGCCTCTTGATTTGCTTTTCATCTCGTCTTCGTTTGGTTCAACAAATGCACCTATAGGGATTATACTTAAAGATACTATTCCAAGACTTTTTAGAGAAATTCCTTCACTTTTAGCTAATATTCCATGAGCAAATTCATGAACAACTAAAACTGTAATGAGTCCGATGATTCCATACCAGAAAGGTATTGTTACACCTGGAATAACAGCTTTAACACCAACCATATTGACCCCTATTATATATTTGGAATGGAGGGTTAATAATAATGAATATATTACAAGGATCATTCCGATGAATCCAACTATTATCCCCAAGTATCCAAAAAGCTTCCAGAAACCTCTATATTTAGCTAATTTAGATATGAATCTTTTTCCTTTTTCTGTTCTGAATATCAATAGAATAAAATGACGTTCAACCTTTATCTTGCCACTTTTTTCTAAAGCTAATATAATTAAAAAAGATAAACCTAACAGCAATAGTAATAAATAGATATTAGACATAAACATATCATTTTATTTGCTTAACGAAATAAAACAATAAAGAAGATGGCTATTCTTGTCTTAGTAACTACATCAAACTCGAAGGAAGCAAGGTTTATAACTGATGACATAATTACCAAAAGATTAGCTGCTTGCGTAAATATAATTGACAATGTCCATTCAATTTATTTATGGAAGGATTCAAAAGAACAATCAAAAGAAACATTACTATTAATTAAAACCAAAGAGGATATTCTTAAAGAATTAATCAATAGAATAAAAAAAATTCATAGCTATGTAAATCCTGAGATTATTGCTTTACCTATAATTGATGGAAGTGAAGATTATCTAAATTGGATAGGAGAAGAAACAAAATGACTAGAAAACAAACAAAGAAGGTTTCTAAAAAGAAAACAGAAAGTGAACGTGCTTGGGATAAAATTAAAGGGAAATATCCAAACTGTTCTGGTAGCTACCCTGAATGTCCGCCTACAATTGAAAATAAAGCGGATCCTCCCAATGAATGTCATGTCTGCCCTGTATTTATAGAGCGAAGAAAATAAACCGGACAGGGGGGATTATCCCTCAAGAAAATTTGAGGAGAGAATTAATCAAATTAAAATAGAATGCGGTTTACTAATATGTTTTAAAATTTTTAAAAAGAACTCTAGTAGCTTATACAGGAAGAGGGAACCTACACAATCCTGCTATACCACTAATGGCTATTAATCGTTCACCCGATTCATGTTCTGCAGAGACTACAACTATCTCCCCTCCCTTTTTTTTAGCAGAATCCATTAATTCTTCTATTAAAGAATTTCCCCTTAGTTTTACTTCGCTTATCAAAAGTTTATCAATAGCACCGAATTCAATTGCATGTTTAACCTCTTCAAATCCATAAACAGCTAGCCCTGTATTCTTGCTAATCTCCTTAAAAATTTTCTCAATGAGTCTAGTTTCCCAAGAAACTCGATTTTCTTTAACAATACGTTCAATTGAACCATTTTTTATAATTTCTTGTATTCCAGTCTTTCCTCCTGAGCCTGCACTTTCTAAAATGCATAGATTGGCAAGTTGAGGATTTTTATTTTGAAGAAATAATAAAAAATTATCTTTGGTAAAACCAGGACCACAAATAATAACTACTTTAACAAGTTCCCTTTTCACAATTTCATTTAATTTTTCTGCGAGTTCCATATTAAAAGATCCAACGATATTATCATATTCATTTTCCAAGCGTTTACTTGGTATATGTGAAGTAAATCTCAAAGGGTAAGAAACACCATACCTCCTTATAATTCCAAATTCAGCATCTCCTTCCTCAACAGCAACTACTAAAATTAGAGGAGTTTTAGAAGCTTTTTCAGCCTCATTAATCCTATTTAACTCCCATTCTAGCCATTTATCCTTGGTTATCGTGAATTTCTTTCTAGGTTTAACATCCAAAGTATGATAGGAACCCATAGAAATAAGATCTTGAGGACCTTTTACTATCTTCCCATTAACCCTGAGTCTAGTAATAAATGGATGGAAATGAACGGAATCAACTTCAATTTCAAGGAATATTTTTTTACGGATTCCTTTGTCCGCTCTAGTTCTACCTTCGTCCTTTATTCTTCTTGCACTATTACCTGATAAAAAATCTCCTTTAGATATAATTCCCTTTAAATACCATAGATCATCAAGACTCTCCGGCATTAATTTTATTTTTCCATCTTTTAGTGATTTGAAAATTATCTTCATTTTTATCGTTTTTTTATAATACTTTATTAAATCTAAGATGTCATTTATAATCTAATGTTCTTTATCAGTCTTTATATATTCTAAAGATAAATATTTTTTAGGAAGATGTTATTGGATAACTTTATTGATGGAAAACCAGTTATCGTTTATGATTCTCGGGAATCTAGGACATTTGTAGTGAGGTATATTAACAAATTTAAAGATGTTATCGGCGTTAAACGACCTTTAGAGATAGCCGATTATCTAATTCAAACCGAAGGTAAAACAATTGCTATAGAACGTAAACGAGCAAGCGACTTTTTATCTAGTTTTAGTGATGGTAGGCTTTTTACTCAGGCAGAACATCTTCTAGAATATGATGACCCCAGAATTATACTTGAAGGAGCAATTTTCACAAGTACTAAGAGTGGTAGGTGCTATAGTATTGATACCCTCGGTAAAAGTCTAAATACTAAACGGAAATCAAGAACTCAGCCTCGAACTATGTGGAGTACAGGGTTCTTTATCCATCCTCATGCTTTTACCTCAACTTTCAAAAAAATACAGGACTTAGGTATAACAATTATACCTACGGGTAGTGCTTATGATACTGCTGACTTACTTCGGTATTGGGCTACGAGAAAAAATAGGAAAGAGTATTTATCAATAAGACGAAAAACGAAAGTATTTTCTGATTTCGATAAACAATTATTTCTAATTTCAGGATTAAGTGGAATTAGTACTAAACGTGCAGAAGCGTTGTTAAAAAAATTTGGCACGCCAATGAGAGTTTTTAATTCTTTTTTAGAATTTAGTCCCAAGAAGTTCCCTCTTGATGGTGTTGGAAAAAAAACCGCTAGTGATATAAAGGTCATACTTACTAAAAACCATGTTAATTCTCAACCTAGCCGATTGATTGAATATGAATTTAAAGAAAGTATTGATGGATTAAATAGGATATTACTTGAAAAAGAAATTAAACTTAAAAAAATGAAAGTCCCTGAAATTCGAAAGCTTCTAAAAGAAAAAAAAATAACATTAAGTGGCAATAAGGATAAACTAATAAACCGATATCTCAATAATATTTCGGAAGCTGAAAAAGTTGATACCGTTCTATTTACTCGGAAATACGAAGAACTTTTTAAAATTAAAACTGATTTTCAAAATATCCCAGAAAATTTAAAGGACGCCTATGAACGTTTTAAAACCTCACAGCCTCCTGAGGGTAAAAATATCTGAATATCGGTTAATGGAATCTCTTTAATTTTAATTTGTTCAGAATCATTTGAAATTTCAATTAAAAGTTCTTTAACTTTCTCTGCTGTTTCTTTACTTTTTAACCTACCCGGCACCAATTTAACCACATATTTATTTTGATTTTGAATAGAGGTAAGGGGAGCTGAAAATACACTAATAATATCATCTTTAAAAAAAATTCCTATAGCAAGTTCAACCTTTCCTTTTCCAATATTCCGTTTACCCCTAATAACAAAAGCTCCTTTACTTATAAATTCTCCATGTTCAGTAGTCTTACTTACTTGTTGAGGATTTACCCAATACGTATCGATGGCTACAAGATTATGTTTCCAGGCTTTGGAAAAACTAGCAGCAAAATCATAAGCTTCACTAATTGTATCTTGTGATACCGTCTTACCCTCGGTTTTTATAATAACGGCTGGTGCTCCATGAATATCTGCATGGACAAAAATATCATTTTTACTCATATGCTTTTTTACTAAAATTTCATTTGATGTAGAATCTCTTCCTCCTAATATTAAAAAACCATCGCTAGATATGAACCATCTAAATTTTTCGTACCATTTTTTTTCCTTTACAATTAATTTTTTAGGCTTGTTGTCCTGTATATGAATAGATTTCGGACCTTTATCTAAAATATACTTAATTTTATCCTTTGTTTTAGATATAGCTATATCAGCACCCGCTATTTTGGCTTTAAACTTCTTGCTTTTGTTATAATAAAAATCGGCATTCTGTGAAGCGGATTTAGTTATGTCTAGTCTTATATCGTTATCATTTATACTAACAATAACCGATCCTTCATTTGGCAAGATTTCTTTTATTAAATCTGCTTCATTGTTCTTTCCTTTACCTGTATTAATTTTTTTTATAATATCATCCCACTTGAAAAAACGTTTTGCTTCTGTAATGGATTCTAATATATTTGATAATCTTCCAAAATCCGAATAAATTAGATTACCAAATTCTTTGAATTTTTTTACGTTCGATTTGAACTTATTTAAGGCATCTTCTTGGTCTTTTAGTCTAGTTTCAAATATACCTAATTTTTCATTGAATCTTTCTTCCCTTATGTTATCGATTCTGTCAACTTCGTATGTTGTATAAAATTCATCTAATGCATTATTGAAAGTTGTAAAAGTAGTTTTTTTATAATCAGAATATTTAATAATCGGATGAGGTACAACATCGAAAGGATAGATTTTAGAAATAATATATGATTCAGAACCTATCTCGTTTTTTATTTCAATTATTGATTTCAATAAATTATTAGCAGAAACAATATCAACCTTCTCAGAATTTTTGTTAACATTTGCACGAAGACATATTTCTTCTGCATATAAACCTCCAAGACCAAGGTTGGATGCGAGAGATTTAACCAGATTAGATTTTGATTCATTTACTACGTTGATTAATTCAGTTGAAGATAATTTGAATGGATTGAGTTTTGGTGGTGGAGGGGTATATTTTTCTCTACCGATTAAGTTCCTAATTTTAAATCTTTGCGGGTGCATGACAGCGAGAATTCGGGATTCTTCATTAGTTAGAAGTATATTCCCTTTTCCAAATAATTCCACTATTATTAAAAAAAAATCTTCACCTTTTTTAAATTTAAGCTCTATTATCCTATCAAAAGAAATCTGACGAACATCCTGAAGGATTGAATTAACCAAATACTTTCTTAAAGTCATAGCAAATACTGAGGGGACAGTTGGACTTGGCTTAGGATAATGAGTTGTATGGATACGCTTTCCAGCTTCAATAACAAGGTTTATCTTTCCTATCTCTTTCAAATTTAATACAATCTTTAATTCATTGGATGATACTTGGTAAACTTTATTAAGGCGGGCATCTATTAAATCATTTAATTCACTTCCAACTGCAAAAACATCAAAGCTAGTCATATTTGATTTCATTTAATCACCGAGGCATAAATTATGGATTTAGACACTGACAGGAAAATTGCATTATTACACACATTATCTGGTTTACTCTTAGGAGTAGGGTTTGCATATTACCCTGAAATTGCTGGGCGCCCTATTTTATTTGTGATACTATTGGGTTTAATTATTTCGTATCCACTTAGATTATTGAGCATAAAATTATTTAATCTTTCTCTCGAAGAATTCACAATTAAATCCTGGTTAGCTAAAGGGTTTTTTCTATTTATTACAACCTGGATATTAGTATGGATCCTTGTATTTAACTTGAGGTGATGTTTTGTATAAAATCTTAATTGCCTTTATTATTATTAGTGGATGCCTTGGAAGTAATTACCCATCTGAAAATGGCACTGAAATAGAAGCTCCCCAAGAATCGTCTCAAGAGTTCACAATAGAGGTGATTGGAGAAGAAAAAATAGGAGACTTTGGTAAAATAAAGGACATCGTCCTTGTAACTAAAGAAATACATGCACATGGTGATGAATATTCCATATTACAAGCGAAATATGAATGGAAATCGGAAATGTACATGACGGGAGCTATTAGAAGGATGTATCCCTCCGATAAATCAATAATACCACTAGCCCCTCCAAATAACTATTATACTGAAGCATTTGAGTGGATTAAGGAAAATACTCCGGAAGATGCAATATTTATTTCGTGGTGGGATTATGGGGACCTGATAAGGATTTTTTCTCAACGGGAAGTTCTAATATCAGATCCATGTGATTCTTTGAGATGTATGGAGACTGTAAATGATGATCAGAAAGATGTATTTAGATATGAAGACAATAAAAAATTCGAAGACATACAAAACTTCTTTACTTCGAATGAGAGTGAAGCATATAAAATTTCAAAGACGTATGAAGCCAGTTATATCTTCATAACATACGAAGATTTCGCAAAAAGTTGGGCCATTAATCATATAAAAGGAACGAACAATCCTCTTCAAAGCTTTGAAATTGAACTTACTGGAGATAAAAAGACTGACTCTAAAAACATAAGCAATGAGTTATCAAAATTTGGGGGTTCTGCATATTTTATTAGAGCCTATCAGGAGAACGCTATAGTGTGGTTTTTATATCCTGAAGATGTTAGGAATATTAAGCAAAATATCCTATTAAATTTATTGCCATTGAAGATTCTTCCTGATAATTTAGATTCTAGGGTTTTTCTAGATAGATTCGAACTAGTTTACACAGATCAAGATGATTACATATGTATATTTAAAGTGAATTGAAAGTTTATGAAAAAAATTCCAGATAATAAAGTTAAATATTCAAAATAAACGGGGTTATGCTAATAAAAAATCCTAAAAAGATGATGATACAATTATGAAGTTAATTGGCATAAGTGGATTGCCTGGAGCTGGGAAAGGCACTGCAGTTGAAGCATTAAAAAAAATTGGTTTACCTATAATTAATATGGGAAATATAGTTAGAGATGAAGCTCAATCACTCGGATTTAAGATCACCCCCAACAACTTAGGAAAAATTTCTTTAAGTTTACGGGAAAAATATGGGGACGAAGAAGTGGCAAAGAGATGTTCTAAAGAAATAAGGAAAGTGACTAAATCGAGTTCAGATGTAATAATAGAGGGAATTCGAAGCCTTCAAGAAGTATTATATTTTAAGACAAAATTTGAAGGTAATTTTTTTTTAATTGCCATTAAAGCTGAATCGAATATTCGATTTGAAAGATTAAAAAATCGTAATAGAGAAGATGATCCTCAAAATAGAGAAGAATTTGATGATCGAGAAAAACGTGAGATAGATTATGGCGTGCAATCAATAATTGATATGGCTGATTATACAATAATTAATCAAGTGAGAGTTCTAGATTTAGAAAAGAAGATTATTGAAATTTATAGAAGATTACCATAGTTTGTTTCCACCCCACAAACCATCTTCAGCATCAATAGTTGCATCGTCGTCTTGTAAAGTAGTGTATTGTTCAGAGCTAATGAACTTAAGAAGTACACTATAATCTTGTAAGAGATGATCCAATGTAAATAATCCTACAATTTGAGTATAATTTTTATTTATCTCGTAAATGGCTCCGGTGAACTCTTTTATTTTTTTTTTAATATCAAAGAAAGAGCTATCAGTTATAAAGAATAAGAAATCTTTATCTAAAAACTTACAAAAATCTTGAATAAAAGTCTGAAGAACGTACCTATTAATATAGTTGTCTCGATTCATGTTAGAGACTATATCAATAAAATGCTTAACCTGTTTATTAACAGCAACACTTGTTCTAATATCATTAAAAAAAATTGGGTTTTTCCTAATAGCAGTAAACTCTTCCTTACCTTTAGGACTTGTTTCTAAGTTGTAAGCCTCCAAAGCCTTTTTAAATTCATCCATGGTAAACATTAACAAGCAATATGGAGATTAAATAAGATAAAAGTTTCGTTTTTATTTACTCTGAATTTAATTGGATTCCAGACTGGATAATTTATCGTTTATTTTACCTTTCCTCCTTGATATTTACCATCATAGCTAGTTGTTTTTCCTCTAACCTCCGAAAAAACAATTTGGCAAAAACAAGAGCCTTTTTCTATATTGAATGGGTATGTGCCTTCATTCTTAATACCTATTGTAAGGATTCCAGAGTATCCTGGATCAATAACCGCTGTTCTGAGGGAAACTGCACATCTAAAAAGGGTAGAGCGCGGTAGAATAAATGCTACTAAATCATCCGGCATATTAACCTTTTCGGTTGTTGTACAAAGGTAGTAACTGCCAGGATTTAAACAGTATTGAGATAAATGTAGTTCATTTAATTGGGGTAATTCTCTACTATTAATATTTAAATTAGAACTTGATATAATCTCGAAGAGATTGTCTATAGTTAAATCTACACCTGCTCCTTGTATATTAGAATTATCAGAATTTTCTATTAGATTATCCTGTGTAATCCTCTTGAGAATTCTTGACTTACTCAAATACATTAGCAGAACTCATAAATGAGGTTTTATACTTTCTTCTAAATGTGATTTAGGTACTGCACCAACGATTCTTTCAACTGGTTTTCCATTTTTAAATAATATTACCGTGGGAATACTCATTACTTGTAATTGACCGGCAATGTTTGGATTATCGTCAATGTTAAGTTTTCCTACAACTACTTTTCCTTCATAATTTTCTGCTAGATCTTCTATAATCGGAGCAATTGTATGACAAGGCCCACACCAATCTGCAAAAAAATCTATAAGTACAATAGGAGAACTTTCAATAGTATCTTGAAAACTATTGTCTGTAATCTGTACAATTTCACCCATTTATTTCCTCCTGTTTAACAGTTTCCATCACCATATATGTTTTTACAATTTCATAATAGGGAGAGATTATGATTGGAACCATAACAACCAAAATTGTATAAAAAATTTCGGTGACTAGATTAAGAAATGGATTGTAACGTGTTATATACATTATTAAAAAATAGATGAACGTAAGTGGAATAAACACTGCTAAATTAATTAGAATAACTAACCCCCCATATGCGATTACACCCCTGAAATTTGTAACAACAAATAAAATACTACTTTTTAAACTGTTTAAAACACCAGGATTTTTTAATACAATCATCTGAGATACAAACATTGTGAAAAAAGAAATGGATAACATGATTATGACAAGTATAAGGAATAAAACCGCCAAATAAATTGAAAATTGGCCTTTAAATCCTGAATTGATGGAGTATATAGAAAATAGTATTATCATAATTAATACAGAACTGGATATAATAATTTTTACTAAGAAAATCCCTTGCAGATATTTCTTTGTACCTAACCAACCTTGGTGAAGAGTAGTACCGCCATCTTGATATGTATCTCGGGCCATTGATATTATTGCAGCTATAGCTGAAGCTTTGACAACGACAGTTAACAAAACCCCGATAATAACTATCATTAAAACTAAAAAAATTGATGATAAAGGAATATTTGGACCATAATTAACTAGGTTCCAATAAGAAAAATTTCTCCTAAAAGTATCAATGATTACTGCTATTAAGATAAGAACTGAAGTCCAAATAACCAAATAAAAGATGCTTTCGATTAGATAAGGTATTATAAATTTAGGATTATTCTTATAATCTCCCAAAGCTTTTGAGAATAACAAACGAGAATTCACAATATTAAAGTAAAAGTAATCAATATAAAAGTTTTGTTTTATTAACTTTAATCTGGACACCTGATTTATTAACAACAGTACCTATATTCCATGCATTAGTTGAATATTTTTTGCAAATTGAAATAACTTTATTTACATCCTTTTTACCGACTATAATACAAAAACCAATACCCATATTATATGTTCGATACATCTCATGATCTGTAACCTTACCTTCACGTTGAATAAGATTAAAAATCTCTGGAACTTTAGGAAGATGATTTATCCTATAACCAAATTTAGTTACTCTTTTTAAGTTTTTAAATCCCCCGCCAGTAATATTTACCATTCCTTTAATATCGACTTTTTTTAAAGTCTCCATAACTTCCTGAACATAAATTTTTGTTGGCTGAAGAAGTTCATCGCCAATTACAACACCATTAATTTTAGACCTGATATCATATTTATTTAATAAAATTTTTCTAGCCAAAGTTAGTCCATTACTATGTATACCAGAACTTTCAAGGCCCACAACAATATCTCCTGGCATTATCTTTTCTCCAGTAATTGAATTATTAATATCTACAATCCCTACCATCATTCCTGCAAGGTCAAATCCATTGACCATCTCGGGTAATGTTGCTAACTCGCCCCCAGATATTGAGGCCTTGGCTAAATTGGCTCCTTTGAGCAACCCTTTGCCAATTTCTTTTGTAATAACTGGATTAGGTTTATCCATAGCTAAATAATCGACAAGGGTAAGAGGTTCTGCTCCCACGCAGATTAAGTCATTAGCATTCATTGCAAAAAGATCAATCCCAATTGTATCATATTTCTCCATTAGATTAGCAATAATGATTTTGGTTCCCACACCATCGGAATTGACGGCTAAAGCTTGTGACTTGTTAATCCTAACTAATGCTGAAAAATGCCCAATATCGGTTAAATTTTCCCCTACATCCCCCTTTTTAATAAACTGAGATTTTTTAATTTCAGATATTAAAGCTTCAATTGCTCTTCCTTCTTCCTCTATATCTACTCCGGCATCAGAGTATGTCGTACCCAACTAAGTTCCCCCTTACTTTATTCTAAAAGTATCCAAATTTTGTGGAGCTTTGGTCTTTGCCCTAAATATTCTAAACACCGCTGAAGCTAGCTCAGAACATTTGGATTCCTCTCCATGCCCTATTACAATTCTCTCTGGTTTAGGGTTCAAACGTCTAATATAATTGATAATTTGATTTCGATCACTATGTCCAGAAAATCCTTCAACTGTATTCACACTCATATTCATAGGAATAACTTTAGTTTTACCATTATTATTTACGGAAATTTCTTTCCAACCTTTTTGAATCCTTCTACCAAGAGATCCTTCTGATTGATATCCAACGAAAATGATACTATTTCTAGGATTATCGGCAAGAGCTTTCAGATATTCCATTACAGGACCTCCGGATAGCATTCCAGAAGTAGCAAGAATAACACTGGAATCACCATCTATCACTTTGGATCTCATAGCAGTTCCAGTAACTTTTTCAAAAATTTCTGATAAAAACGGATTTCTACCTTTATGAAAAATTAGATTTCTCAAATCCTTATTTAAATATTCAGGGTAAGTAGTATGGATACCGGTCGCTTCCCAAATCATCCCATCTAAATAAATCTTCACCAAATTTAAAACGCCTTTATTAACATATTCTTCAAGAGCTACCATAAGTTCCTGGGCTCTACCAACAGCAAAAACAGGAATGAGAACCTTACCACCTCTATTAATTGTATCATTAATTATGTTTACCATAGCACCTTCAGCTTCACGTCTACTTGGCTGAACATCCGCTGAACCACCATAAGTCCCCTCAGTTATCAAAGTCTCTAATCTAGGAAATTTTACATTTGCAGGGTCAAAAAGTCTTGATTTCTCAAATTTAAGATCTCCTGTAATTGCTAGGTTATAGATACCCTCACCAAGATGAAAATGTGCAATTGAAGAACCAAGTATGTGTCCAGCATTATGTAATGTAAGTCGCATATCAGGGGAAATATCAGTTACCTCACCATAATCAAGAGGGATAATATGATTAATCATTTTTTTTATAAACCTTCTAGGATAAGGTAAATCTTTTCCTTCCCTCTCAGTTACATCTAGATAGTCCCAGTGTAATAGAAACATGAGATCTCTAGTAGGATGAGTACAATATACAGGTCCTTCATACCCCATGTAATATAAATATGGGACAAATCCTGAATGATCTAAATGAGCATGAGTTATGATTACTGCATCTAAATCTTGAATACTAAACTCTGGAACATTTAAAGATGGAAAAGAATTCTCCTTATCTCCAGAAGCAACATTTACTCCACAGTCTATCAGAGCTTTACTCTCAGGGGTTTGCAGATACATAGAGGATCTACCAACCTCCCGAAATCCTCCAAGAGCAGTAACCCTAACCCAATAACCCCCTCTACTAGTTGGAGCACGATGAATCCTCTTACCAACTTTTCGGAGGATACTTTTTCTAGTTTCACTATTTTTTAGTAATGAATGTCTTATACTACTAACAATTTTTGATGAGATTGGCGGGGTTCTTCTAACTCTTGGCATCCAACCAACTGCTAGTTTTATTTCACTTAAAGTACTCCCATTTTTTCCAATAACCAACCCTGGTTTTGCAGACTCTATCAATGCTTCTCCAAAATTTTTGTCAAACTTTATATCAGTAATACCTGCATCTTCAGGTACAACTTGTCTTATCTTATCAGCTGCTTTATCGGGTGATAATAGGACTGATTCATCAGGTCTTACAACAATTCTTTTTCGCACTTTCCTCGCTAAATCCTTTATAATCTGACCATTTGCAGCTAGAATAGCAGGATTTTTAGAATATAATACAACTTCGGGCCCTTCGAAAGCTACTTTAGTTATTAAAGCCGTGGAAGGAGTATTATTCTTTATAGCTACCTTAATTTCACTTAATGTTCCATTAACTGACACGCGAATACCTCAGAAAATCCTATGTTTTAATTTATGGAAACAATTATAAGGTCTGTGAGATTTTTTCAATTTGATTAGAAGTTAGTTTTCGAAATCCTTTACTAGTTATCTCTACAACGTCTATACCATCACCAGTCATTGCATCACGTTTCAACGCGGCTTTAAGAGACCTAATACCTATTTTCGTACATTCATCGAGGGAGAGATTTTCTTTGTAATGGTCCTCCAATACCCCGTATGCAACAGGTGAACCAGATCCCGTAGCAATTACATTGTCCTCAATGCAACTTCCAAGAGGGTCCAATGAAAAAATTCTAGCACCTTTGTTATCAATTCCACCAAGGATCACTTGGATAATCATGGGATAACCCCTCTGTTGAAAGAGGATATTACCTAGTAATGTAGCTGCAGCTTCAACACTCATCTCCTTACCGGAGCGCATTCTAAATAGTTTTGCTTCTGCCTGCATCCACCGAATCATCGCTTGAGCATCAGCAACAGAACCTGCAACTGTAGCTCCAATATGGTTATCAATCATGAAGCTCTTCTTCACTATTCTGTGAGCAATCAATGTACCCATAGTCGCTCTTTTATCAGAAACTAAAACTGTACCATCTTTACAAGTTAGACCTACTGTTGTTGTGCCTTTCATGTATTTCTCAGCCTTCTCCAGGGTTTCCATAATTGATACCTCCATAACCTCTAGTTTAGAAATAGATAAAATTAGATGTTATTGTTTTTTCCTCTATCTCAATATATAAAAAACTTTCTAATATTCTGAATATTTTGATAACATATAATTAAGATTCTATTATTTTAATAGGTCCGTCCAACTTGAAGAATACAGTTGGATTCTTTATTGCATCGTAAACACTTCCCACGTCCATCCTCGTTTAGTATGCCTATTAGGTTTGAACCAGTTTCTACCTCTAATGCCTTGGCGCAGTCCCTATTTCCACACCATTCAAATCGTATTATGCCTCCTTTACCATCCAAGATGGATTTCAATTCTTCAATTGAGGTTACGTTATGAATTTGGTCATTGAATTCACTCCATGCTCGGGATTTAAGATTTATTGTAATATCGTCCAATTGTTTTTTTACATCCTTTGCAATATTTTCCATAGAAATCTTAATCTTTGTACCAGTATCTCTTCTAACAGCTATTACTTCAGATTTTTTTATTTCAGCTGGCCCTACCTCAAGCCTTAAGGGTACTCCTTTAACCTCCCAATCATAGAATTTGTTCCCAGGCCTTAACTCCCTATCATCAATGTTTATCCTGAACTCATTCAAATCCTCCTTAAGTTTCTTAATTACTTTGTCTACATCTTTTTTAGAGTCCTTGAACCAGATTGGAACAATAACAATTTGTACTGGAGCAATAATTGGGATTAAGCATAATCCGGAATCATCTCCATGGTGAACTAATGTTGAAGCTATAACTCTATCAGATATCCCATAACAAGTTTGGTAAGCGTAGCTTTGCTCACCATTTTTATTTTCAAATTTAATTTCAAACGTTTTAGCAAAGTTTTGACCAAGATTATGTACTGTTGCTATTTGTAAAGTACGACCATCTGGAAAAATTGTATCGAAAGCAATAGTATATTCTGCCCCAGGAAATTTATCCCAGTCTAATCTTTGGCTTATTGCATATGGAACGCCTAATAACTCAAAGAATTCCTGATACCCTGATATTGCCTCTTTAACTTGGATTTTAGCATCGTTTAATGTTGAATGAACTGTATGTGCCTCTGCAAAGGTAGTTATCTCTCTTAGTCTAATCAAAGGTCTTGTATGCTTAGTTTCGTATCGAAAAGTATTAACTACCTGATAAATTCTAAATGGCATATTTCTGTGCGATCTGATCCATAGAGAAAACATTGGATAAATAGCAGTTTCACTGGTGGGTCTTAATGCAAGCTTAACATTTAAAGGTTCACGACCACCATGAGTTACCCAATATACTTCATTTTCAAAACCCCGGATATGTTTAGCCTCTTTTGCAAACTCCTGGTCTGGAATCAAGAGTGGAAAGAGGACCTCTTCATGCCCGCTAGAATCCAATATTTTTCGAATATTCTCAAGAACTAATCTTCGAATTTTAAATCCATATTGAAACCAGACATAAAGGCCTTTAACAGGGTATCGTATATCTAAAATTTGGGCCTTATCTAGTATCTCGTTATACCATACACTAAAATTATTTTTCCGTTTCCCATCCATAATTTAACCTGCCATTATTAATATTATATCCCTTAATCCCGGAGCAAGACCTAAAGTTAATATAATAACCTTTAATACATCACGCATCATCCCCTTTTCTGATTTATCTAAATAGTAGAGTACAGGAAGGATAACACATAATTTTAGAGGAAACATAGCAGATGGATGTGTTGCAGATATAATTGCATTAGGAAGCACGTGTTGAGCGGTTAAACCATAAAAACTTATTCCTAAATATGTTGCACTCGCATCAAACATATGTGCCTTGATTATACCTAAGTTAAACTTTTCATTAATGAATTCAAACTCTAATTTTCTCAACACAATGAAGACTATTGCTACTATCAATCCTGAGATGATTAAGGATTTGAAAAATGGAAGAAAATTTAAACCTAATTCAATTAACTTAAAACTAGTAAATAATGATATTAATATGCCAACAAAAAGAGGAAAATAGTGGTACTTAAAATTAATAATTCTATTGAGATATATTCCAATAAGGATTGATACCACTAAAATAACATATATTATTATGTATATCCCTGGAGTTTTAAACAAATTCGAAGTTATGACTTCATAGTCCCTTAAAACTCTAAGTCCAGAACCAATGAAAATGTAGAATAAATAGTAACTAAAAAAATAAATATCCAACTTTAATTCTAATTTTTCAAAAAGTTTGATTGTATAATAAACAAGTAAACCTAATAATAAAGCATAAAATACTGTATTAACGATATTGTAACCTGTACCATAAATAATTGGATCAAGTAAATATTTTTCAATATATCCTTGCATGAAACAGAGTTATTGAAACATACTTAATAAAGTATTTCTAACAGCCGGTCCAAGTCCAATGGCGATAAGGGCAGCTTTGATAGATTCTTCAACCAATCCTTTATCACTTTTTTCAAGCATGTACAATACTACTAAAATAGTTGCTGCCTTAAGGAAAAAGATTGAAACAGGTGTAAATGTTTGCATAACATAACCTGCAATGAAAAACTTTTCTTGAAAACCGTAAGAAGTTATTCCAATGAAAGTGGAACTTGCATCTAACATTTGCGAAAAAAGAATTCCAAAGTTTGTTTTGTTATTTAATAAATTTACCTTTAACTTTTTTAAACCGAGGAATAACCCCAAAGACGCTAGAACAGCCAACGCTAGAGTTTCAAATAACACATTAAAGTTTATCAAATTAAAAGGAAGATTAATAGATGCTACTACAATACTTAAAATAACAATTAATAAGGGAATCAAAGTATAAGGTAATCGAGTAACTTTTTCAATTAATTTTCCTATCAAAATACAGGTCAAAAATAACGTGAAAATTAAACCGTATATACCTACTGTACTATAGATTGGAGAATCAAGATAATGAAAGTCCTTTAAAAATCCTATTATTCCCCCTAATATTATAAAAAGAATGAAATATGCATAGAATCCTGAATTAAATAGTATACCTAATTTCTTAAATATTCTTAAAGTGACCAGGATTAATATTAAAAATAAAGCAGCGTATAATGATGTGTTAAATAAATTAAAAGTATCTTGATAAAAGGGCTGAATTAGATAATCCTGGAAAAAATTATTTACGCTCACTTATACCCACTTTTTTTTTTAAATTGATCAGTTATCTTAAAGTGTATTTTTGCTACGTTTTTTAAATTATTGAATCCGTGTTTATTCACAAAATCATTTAAAAATTCCATTACTTGGGAAGATCCTTTAGGGAATTCTAAACCATAGGCTGTTCCCATTTCTAAATGTTTTTCTAGAAATACTTCACGAGCAAGTATTGAAGCAGCTGCAACAGCTATGTCCTGTTCTGCTCTTGGCTGTTGAATTAATTTAATAGTTACTCCTTTTTCCATTAAAGCGGAATTAACAAATTTCGAATCTCCAAACTTGTCAACAACCGCAAGGTTACATTCTTCCTTGGTAAGTAGATTCTCAATGACCCTTGAATGCGCCCATCCTAAGATTTTATTGAGATTCTTAAGTTTTTTATATAACTCATTATACTTTCGGGGAGTTATAGAGAGTATTTCATACCTATTATTCCCTAATTTAATTCTAATTTTCTTACTCATCTCTGAGATAGATCTATCATTCAATTTCTTCGAGTCGCGAACTTTGATAATTTGTAAATCTTTCTCAGAATATTTATCAATCAAAACCCCTGCAATTACCAATGGACCAAAATAGTCTCCTTTTCCAACTTCATCTGAACCTATCCTAGTCATGCCTTTGAATTTCCTGAAGAACCGACTATCATCTTTACTTGGATTAAAACCTCCAATAGATTCAATAAATGCTTCAATCTCAGATTTAATAAATTTGTCGTTACCAGCTAAAACTATTTTTCCATTCTGATATAAATTAACGACAATTCCTGGATATCGCGCTAAAAAAACCTGGTATGGCCTATTCTCGAATGTGAACCCAATTCTTTTAAGAAACACTTTTAAATCCGAAAATTTTGATTTGCGTATTTGAAGATTTTCTCCCATTTTATATTTACCAATATCCTACCGAATATTTATCTATTACTAAAATATGATATATAATTGTATAAACTGATTTCTACTAATTACTTAAAAAATAAGGGATATAACCAATAAATTTAAAAGTCATTTATATAAAAATATTAATTCAAATGCAAGCAAAGTTTATGCAACTTCCACGAACTGTTCTAGTTGGAAAAAATGTTATAAAGAACAGCAATGATGTATGTAGCGATCTTAATCTTCAAGGTAGAGTTCTAATAGTTTCAGGTCCAACAACATACAAGATAGCAGGGAAAAAATTATGCAACATATTGGGTGAAGAGCATGATACTGAAATTATTATTGCTAATGAAGGTTCTATAAAAGAAGTTGAAAACGTAAAAAAAATTGTTTTTAATAAGAATATTGCATTTATAGCAGCAATCGGAGGCGGGCGTGTTATAGATATAGCAAAGTTAGTTTCTAAGGAAACTGGCAGAGATTTCTTAAGCATACCAACAGCTGCCAGCCATGACGGTATTGCATCTTCAAGGTCATCTTTAAAGCATAAAGGTACGACAGTATCGATAAGAGCTAAAGCGCCTTTGGGAGTTATTGCTGATATTAAAATTATTAAGAGCGCACCATATAGGCTTATTGCCAGTGGCTGTGGCGATATAATATCCAAATTTACTGCAGTTAAAGATTGGCAATTGTCTAATCAAATAAATGGTGAAGAGATAAGTGAATATGCTTGTGCCCTTTCTTTAATGACTGCAAAGATGGTTATGGATTATAGGTATAAAATAAAAAATCTGAGTGAAAAAAGTGTAAGAAACGTGGTTAAAGCTTTAATTTCATCAGGAGTTGCTATGAGTATAGCAAACAGCTCTAGACCTGCAAGTGGTTCAGAGCATAAGTTTAGCCATGCTCTTAATGAAATAGCCCTATATCCAGGTCTCCATGGTGAACAGTGTGGTATTGGAAGTATAATGATGATGTATCTCCATAAAGGAGGCTGGGAAGATATTAAAGATGCATTGAAGGAAATAGGCGCTCCTACTACAGCGGCGGAAATTGGAGTAAAAAAGGAGCAGATAATTGAGACTATGACTAAAGCTTGTAAAATAAGATCAAATAGGTACACTATACTAGATGAAATCCGACTTAATAGGAGAAAAGCTGAGAGTATTGCAAAAATTACAGGCGTGATAGATTAACTGGATTACATTTAGTTGGCTTATTTGATAATTAAGTGGCCTTATTTTTCTTTTTATCGACTTTATTTTTATTAACTTCAGGATTTTTAAATACTTCTTCAAAAGTTAGTGTATTTAGATTTATAAAATTAAATACATCTCTTGAAAGATACTGTTTACTCAGGGTAACCTCCTTTTTTAGTTTAGCCTCATCAGAAAGCCTAATTACAAGATTTTTATTTTTTATTTTTACCCCATGGTCATTGGGATTTGCAAAGGGTAAATGAAGCTCGAGTAATAAGCGAATTCTCTCCTCTAACTTATTTACTTTCTCCTTAATACTAACATTATATTCCAAAACTTTTCCTGCTAGTTTATAATTAAAATCTACTCGGACTCTACCCCCACTTACACTTTGAACTCTACCTACTCGGCCATCACCCTCAATTTGCATTCCAGGGAAAGGTTTCATGCCTTGTTGCTTAAAAGTTTTCATAGGCACAACTTGAACTAACTTTGGATCTCTCTTGCCATAGCCTTTTTCCAAAGGTATTATCACAGTTTTAGTTTCACCGACCTCCATTCCAACGAGTTTTTCATCTAAACCCGTTATGACATGTTTAGCTCCAACAACAATAGGTGATGGTTTAAATTGGATTTTTTTATCGTAAATACCTTGTTGTTTAGCAACATCTTTTTCTGTTGTGTCAAATACTTCGCCACTTTCTTTCACTTTTCCTACATAAGTAATTCTTATGAAATCGTTATTTGAAATTACCATTATTGACCTTTCCTTAAGTACCATCCTTTATCATGGAGATTTTTTATTATTTTCCCATCAAATTTCCCGATAGCAAGAAACTCGTTTTTTTTGTTAACAATTAAATATTTGCTTCCCTTTATCAAAGAATTTTTTTTATATTTTAAAATTGAGTTAATGAAAACATCTCGACCATATAAAACTAACTGTTCCGCTTTATCATTGATTTTGATTAATTTATTAGAATACGGAGTTATTAAAGAACCACCTTCTAGACTCAAATAGAATTTTTCTCTTTTGATCTCCCCAATAAAAAGTCCTGCAAAGTATGGTTGATGTTTAATCTTGCACAATACTTCCCTAGTTTCCTTTTTTAGGATAAATATCTCTTTTCTATTATGATCAGATGCCATTAGGATATTATCCTTTAATATTAAAGAAAGCTCAACCCCATATTCAGTTATACCCTTTAAAATTTCTAGGTCTTTAGAATTAAGATCCTTTAATTTCATTATATGGCTCTTTTATTGCTTTGTCTGAAATGATTACACTATTACCTGATGGATCTTCAATAATAAGCTTTGCAGTTTTTTCACCTTTTTTTATTTTTTCAATTTTATCTAACAACAATTTAACCTTGTCTTTATCTTCCCAATTGGAAAGGGTAAGCAAAATATCTTCAATCCTTTTTATTATACCTTCAATATTAGTAATGTACCCTTCTGATCCAGTGCCCGGGGTTATTTTTACACCGATTTCAGGAATTTCAATAGTTGAATTCCCTGAACGAACAACTCTGATCAACATATCTTTATCATCAGAGATATTTAAAGTGTATTTTACAGAATCTTTTTCGCTCAAAATCATTACATCAACATGACGATAGCTGCACTTACAATTTAAAATAGATTCCATGACTTCCCCAAAAAATTTTATTTTATGTTTATGAAAATTAACCTTTAATCTTTCTTTATGGCAAGCAGGACATTTTATATTGAATAACATAAAAGTGTGTTAAAACTACTTCCCAATTTTTTCAATGGTATCCTCAAAATTTTTAGTTCTTGAATCAGCATTACGATCTATCTTAATTGAAGGGGGTGTAATTATAAGATGATACTCGCTTAGACCGATAATATCGCCATTCATTGATAGGCATATATCCTTCACCTCAGCTATAGCATGCCTAAGTTCGTTCATACTTCTTTCAGCTAAAGGTTTAATATCCAATACCACCATATTATTGTCGCTTAATTCTTGAACGACAATGTCTATATCTGAAAAGCCATTTAGTTTACAAACCTTTACTGACATTCCTACAGTTTGAACATTATTATCAGTACTGGGTATATGTAATTCAACAAAATCATCTACGGTAATACTTTCATCTTGAGCAGGACCTTTTAATTTATTAAATAAGTCTTTGAACACCACTAATAAACCTCATTCTAATATGGTTACGCTTCCTATAAAAGGGTTTCGAAGTTAGTCTGGCTTCAAGCTGGGATAACTACCTAAAAGTTTTATATATGTAACTTTATTTTTAAGAGATTTAAGACCATTCTTGACTCTTTGATCATGCCGATGCCCTAAAAAATCTACGAAAAAAATGTAATCTCCAAGTCCCTTCCTTGATGGTCGGGATTCGATTTTAACCAAATTAATTCTCTCTTTTACAAAGGAACCTAAAGCATCATAAAGTGCACCTGGCTTATCAGGAAGAGTGAATATGACTGAGGTTTTATCTGCACCCGTCTGTATATTATCCTGTTTAGATAGTATTATGAACCTAGTTTGATTAAAATCTTCATCCTGAATTGATTCTTCTAAAACTATCAGGTTATAAATTTTAGCTGTGGTAATTGAACCAATTGCTGCAATTGTATCATCTCCTGCAAGAAAAATATTTTTTGCTGCATCAGCTGTACTTAAACAATTTTTTGTTGTGAATCCAGCATTTTTTATAAATTTTTTACACTGAGCTAAGGCCTGAGGATGAGAGGTTATCTCTTTAATATCCTCTAAATTTGTATTTTTTATTCCTAACATATTGTGTTTTATATCCAAGATAATCTCGCTATAAATTTTCAAATCAAACTTTAAAAATAGGTCAAGAGTTATACCTACGGGTCCTTCAAGAGAATTCTCAATTGGAACAACTCCAAACTTTGAATTTTCATTAAGAACATCATTAAAAATATCGTGTATTTCCTCTTTATAGACTATTTTTTTTTGTTTGAAAAATTTGTTAGCTGCCTCTTCACTAAATGTTCCTTTTGGACCAAGTAGAGAAACCCTCAATTCAGTTCCTCTGTATTTTTTTACTTTGTTTTAAAATAAGAGTTTTAAATTGTTCTAGAAAATCATCATCTAGAGCATTTTTAGTCTCTTTACGCCAATTAGCTAAAACATCTTCTTCACGAGCAACATCTTCGATATCAATGCCTAAATTTTTCTTAGTTTTAGCAATCTTAGAAACGACTTTAAATCGCTTGCATAAAAGTCGCATAATTTCTTGATCAATACGGTCAATTTCAGAACGATATTGATTAATTTCTTTTTCCGGCTCCATATAGTTAAATTTAATACGAACAATACAAATATATATTTATTGGATAAAAGAAAAAGTATAATTCCCAAATTTTTTTACAATTTAAAGGGATAAAACATAAATACTTCATCTTCTTTACCTCAAAATGGTTATTAAATGATACCTACTCAAATGTTTTTTACTAAAGGTGTTGGAAGCCATGTAGAAAAACTTGAATCCTTTGAATTAGCTCTTCGAAATGCTGGTATAGAAAAATTTAATATTGTTAGAGTCTCGAGTATCCTTCCACCTAAATGCAAAATAATTTCACGTGAAAAAGGTCTAAAACAAATTAAACCCGGTCAAGTTGTTTTTTGCGTCCTTAGCAAGAATACGAGCAATGAACCAAATAGACTAATAGCTTCATCTGTTGGATGTGCAATACCTGCCGATAAAAGCCAATATGGTTATTTGAGTGAACATCATGCTTTTGGAGAAAACGATAATAAAGCCGGAGATTATGCTGAAGATATGGCCGCTAGTATGCTTGCTACAACATTAGGGATTGAATTCAACGTTGATAAGAACTATGATGAGAGAAAAGAAGTGTGGAAAATGAGTGGAAAAATAGTTCGGACAAGGAATATAACCCAAACTGCTATAGTTGATAAGATTGGTTGGTGGACAACCGTAATATCCGCTGCAGTTTTTTTAGATTGACAATCATTATTCTTTACCATGAAGAACTTTCATGTATTCACCCTCAGCTTCTCTCGTCGTGCCAATAATAAGTAAGGGTTCTTGATCACTCATTATATTGTAAATTCCACGTGCCTCAACTTTCTCGCCCTTGAAAGCTTGTCCTGCATAAGTATGGGTATATGATTGAATTTTTCCAATAGAGCCGTTTTCAAATTTAACTTTGTAAATAGCAGGTGAATCAAAAGCCATTGATGATTCAAGTACATTAGCTTTCAACGTTATGATTCCTTTGCTACAAACGGCTTTGTTTTCTTGTAAATTTATTTTCTGAGAATCCTGAACAAGTAAAATGTCTAAAATTGTCCCCTTGTAAGATGCTCTGTGATTTTTGCGTTTTTCGTGCCAGAGAAATTCGTTAAAAGTTAAGGTTTTTTCAAAAGGATATCGTTTATTATATATTAATCTCCACTGTTTATCGGTAAGTGCATCAATCTTGGTTGAATCAATAAGTTTTTTTAGTATTTTTCGTGAAACTGAATGATTTTTTATTCCATAAATAACAAAATCTATATCCGAATTTGAATTATGAAGGTTTATTAAAACTGATCCTGTAATCCCTTTTTTTTTTGTTGGTATATCGCAAAATAATTCTGAAATCTGTTTAATATTATTCTCAAAATTATCAGCAGGTTTATCCAAAATTTCTTTAAGTCTAGATTCAGGCCGATAAATAATTTTAATTTTATTATTAGGAATATATTGCTTGTTGTTATCAACGTAAAAGGGATAATATTTTTTAAGATACTTTATCGATTGTTGAGTTGAGGTTACTTTAGTATATCTTTTTTTATCTTTACTCCTTTCACCATTTACTGAAGGGAAATACCGCAAATATGCATGAACCCTTTCTTTTGATAGTGATGGGGATACCACTGCGAATATAAGCCCTTCTTGGGTTTCAACGAAATCCCTAGTTCTAATCATGATTTAAAAAAATTTGAGAATACACTTATTTTTTCAAAAAGACCTTATCTTCAATCGCTCTAAATCTTTTATCTAATAACAACCAACATTCTTCAGTTTCTTTATCAATACTATCTAATCGTTCTTCGAGTTTTTTGTTACGTTCTTTTAATTGTTCTATTTCATCCATAAGATCCATTGTTAGCATACCTCTATCCTCCTGAAAAACATATTGCATTTTATATAACAAACTGTTTAATAAAACAAAAATAGTAACTTATAAAATATTTTAGTTAATTTATATACGTTATAATTAAGTATTTTTTAGTCAATATGAATCCGGATTTATATCTTTAAAAAAATTGGGGGACTAAAATAAACTTAAGAAGAAAATGAAAAAATTAAGCGATGAATTTTCTTTAAAAAGTGTGAGTATAACTAAAAAATACCAGGAACAAACTAAACATACAATTACAAAACTGAATGCAACCCCTTTTTATCTAGACTGGATGAATCAACCAAATCCGTTTAGGAAATATGCTGACGCTCCCATTGTTAATCTCCCCCTTCCAAAAATAAATTTTGAAAATTCATGGCCATCAATATCCCAAGATTCCATCCCATTTGACCTAGAATCCCTATCTACAATATTATATCATAGTGTTGCTATTTCAGCTTGGAAACAAGATCTCAATTACGGTTCCAAATGGTCATTAAGAGTGAATCCCTCATCTGGAAACCTCCATGCTGAGGAAATATACATAATTGCCCGAGGTATCCTAGGATTAGCTGATGGAATCTATCATTTTAATGTGAAGGGATTTTATTTAGAAAAACGGATTATTGGAAGTGATAATCTCTGGTTAGCTACACATTATTTAAGTCAGACTGATGCCCCATTAAAAATTTTGATCACGACTATTGTTTGGAGAGAGGCCTGGAAATATAGGAAACGGGCATTTAGATATTGTTTATTAGATGCAGGACATGTAGAGGCAGCCTTAAGAACTGCAGGGGCACAGGTAGGATGGATTTCAAATGCATGCAGGACTTTCGATGATGAATCCATGACTTCCCTTTTTGGATTGTCAAACTCAGATGAAGTCCCTTTATCCTTCATTGAATTTGGAAATAAAGTTCGCAAAATCCAAAAGTATAAATTAAGACTAATACGAGCTTTGGGTAGTCCCAACAAGTTATCTGAAACAGTTATCCATTATCCTGAGATAGATGAGGTAATTCGAGCGACAAAGTTGGCGACGAAAAAGGAGCCTCTAATAAAAGATTTATTTATCCCTCCACAAAAACCCGCATCATTCCTTTCTAAAAAATGGACGGATTTGGTTCGGAACCGTCGTTCAGGTATCCAGTATGATGGTTCTAGCAGTTGTAAAGTAGAAGATATTGAATGGATGATTACATTATCTTTAAAACAGTCTGGATATTGGACAAAAAATAGAATAGAAAAGGAGTGGGTAGATCTTTTTGTTTATGCCCATCATATAGAAGGTTTAATGCCAGGTATATACCGTTATGAATCAAATTCAAGATTCAAATTGTATAAAAAAGGAGATGTTCGTAACCTTGCCAGGAAACTTTCTCTAAATCAGTCAATAGCATCTAATAGCGCCTTTACTATATCGATGGTAGTTAATTACAACGAAGTCTTAGAATTTTTTGGTGAAAAGGGATTTAGACTTGTTTATCAATCAGCTGGACGGGTGGGACATGCCTTGTATTTAGCAGCTGAATCTGTAGGTTTAAATGCCACAGGTATTGGGGCCTTTTTTGATTCAGATGTACTTCAGACGCTTTCACTCGATGACAACTGGATTGTAGTCTACCATTTTACTATTGGAAAAGCAATACCTGATCTCCGTGTGCGCCAGTTACCTGGATATGATTTTGAGAGAGAGATTATAAAATAATTAGATTTCTAAAATTTAATAATAAATAATTTCTCACTTGTAATTTATTTCAGTTTTTTAAATTAATGGATCAAAGTGTTATCCCAATCTTGAGTGTTTGTAATTATTGAACCCCAAAATATTTAAATTTTATAATAATATTGAAATCTATGCAATTCGATATAGTCGTATTGGAAACAAAGTTAATTGGATACCTACCAAGTATAATAATCAGCATATTAATATTATTTACGGGTATTATTGCTGCTCACACTATCAAGAAAGCAATAAATAAAGTGGGAACCAAAGTAGCAAGTAAGACTAAATCCAAAATAGATGATTTAGTATTCGAATATCTTGGAACGGGAGTTTCGTACATTATTTTTGGTGTTACATTAATCCTTGCTGGAAATCAATTTGACTTAAATAGTATGGGACTGGTTACTGGTGTTTTAATATTATTTTTATCAAGACCATTGACTAAAATTGTGAAAATTTTATTGGATAAAATTGAAAATGAAATGCTAAAAAAATCCAAAGATGATAATCAGAAAGTAATGTTCCCTCTTATAAATAAGACAATAATTGTTACAATATACATATTTACCATAATCTTAGCATTAGGTCAAGTAGGAATCGAAGTTCTTCCACTCGTAGCGGGTATGGGAATTGCAGGATTGGCTATTGGTCTTGCAGCTAAAAACACTTTATCAAATATGATCGCGGGAATTTTCATTATAATAGATAAACCATTCAAATTAGGTGACAGAATTGAGATATGGAATGCACCAAAAAACACAGCTAACTGGGGAGACGTTGTTGATATTGGATTACGGAATACTAAGATAAAGACTACAGATAACATAATTATGGTTATTCCAAACTCTGAAATTGCAAAGAGGGATATAGTAAACTATAGTACCATGCCTAACGGTATTAGAGTCCGTATCCCTGTAGGTATTGCATATGAAGCTGATTTAAAAGAATCATCTAACATACTTCTTAAGATAGCAAAGAAAACAAAGGGCGTATCGGAGAAACCTGTTCCTCGGGTTGTAGTAAAAAAATTCGGAGAATCTAGTGTAGACCTTGAACTCCGAGTTTGGATAAACGATGCAAAAATACGAAGACGGATCACTTCAGGTATAGGTACAAAAATTAAAAAAGAATTTGATGCTAATGATATTGAAATACCCTATCCTACTCGGTCTATAATTGTACAAGGGGAAAAATTAGCCTAAACACCACAGCTCATCACCTACATAATGGATGTTTTTTACACATTTTCCTTCCTTTTTACTAGATAATTCTGCTCCGCTACACAATGTCTTACCAATTGCTAATGCCTTACCATATTTTTCTTCGATAACAACTACATTTTCTCCGGCATTAAGTTTAGGGTCATAATTTACAATCCCAGGTCTCATTATATCAGCACCATTCGTAATATAGGGAATGGCACCTGTATCTACAGTAACAAACCTTCTTTTATTATCTAGTAAAAGAGCACCTCTAACAGAAGGGAAAAAACCATTGGATGTTTTGAAAATTAATAGACTACCATTTATAAGTATAAACCTAGTTTCGTAATTTACTTCCAAAACTTCTACTTTGAATTGCTCTTGAATTAATTTTTCGTATTCTTCTGATATAGCGGAAAGGTCACTATGTATTTTAGTAATAAGGTCCTTTCTAGCAAAGTACCTCCTATGGACTTTCATTAAAAAAAAGTAGACCGACAACTTTAAATATGTTCCTAAAAAAAAAGTGTTTTAATAAATAGAATGTGAAAAGATGGCACAGAAACCCTTGGATTTATTGCATAGTTCTTTAGAATCGCAGGTTTTAGTAACTTTAAAAGATGGTAAGGAATTCAGAGGAACGCTTAAAGGTTATGATATCCATATGAACGTTGTTCTAAAAAATGCAGATGAACTAGTGGAGGGTAAGGCAGTAAGAAGGCTTGGTATGGTTATAATACGGGGAGATAATGTTGTAGTTATTTCTCCCTAATTTATTTTAATGTGAATCGGTTTCTTTTATTTTATAACAAAGTATTAAAAGGGATTAGAAATAAGGCGGTAATAAAAAGGGATATATAAATGACGAAAGGAACACCCTCATTAGGAAAGAGAAACAAACGTTTACATATAAGATGTAGACGTTGCGGAAGAAACTCCTTTCATTCTAAGCATAAAAAATGTGCAGCATGTGGTTTTGGAAAAACTAAAAAACTACGAAGATATGCGTGGCAACAAAAAAAGATAAATAAAACAAGAATAGTCTAGAGGAGTACGATTTCTTGAAGGAAAAATGCGGGGTGGTCGGGATTAGCGCCAATTCCGAAACTGACGTATCTACTTCAATTTTTTATGGGCTATATGCCTTACAACATCGTGGACAAGAATCTTGTGGGATTACAACAATCGATGATCAAGTTTATACTGAAAAAGGCATGGGATTAGTTCCAGATTTTTTCAACTATGAGAAACTAAAAAAATTAAAAGGTAAAAAGGGTATTGGACATGTTCGTTACTCCACAACAGGTGGTTCAGATATTGAATGTGCTCAGCCATTTGTAATTAGTCACTCGACAGGAACACTTGCTATATCCCATAATGGAAATATCATAAACACTAATGAACTTAAGAAAAATCTTGAAAGTTCAGGAGACGCTTTTATTTCTTCAAGTGATACAGAAATCATTGCCCATCTCATTGTTAAATTCTTAGCTAAGGGAATTAGTATTGTATCTGCAATAACAGAGGTAATGAAAAAACTAATTGGTTCTTATTCACTAACAATACTCACAGACAATGAAGTAATTGGTGTTCGGGACCCTTTGGGTATTCGTCCGTTATGTCTTGGTGGAACTAATGGCACAAATGTCCTTGCTTCTGAGAGTGTAGTATTTGATGTATTAAACATGCAATTTAAAAGGGATATTAAACCGGGAGAAATAATTGTTTTAACTAAAAAAGGGATAAAGAGTTACAGACCTTACAAACTTAATAAACAGGCTAATTGTATGTTTGAATACGTATATTTTGCTAGACCTGATTCTATTTTAAATGGAAAATCAACCTACAAAGTAAGAGAGAAAATCGGTGTGCTTTTGGGAGAGGACGATAACATAAGAGCTGATTATATCTCTCCAATACCTGATGCATCTATACCCTCTGCTTTAGGTTATTCTAAAGCACGAGATATTCCATATATTGAAAGCTTGATAAGAAATCGTTATGTAGGAAGAACCTTCATCATACCTGATCAAAAAGCTAGGGAAATAGCTGTTAAATTAAAACTAAATCCTGTTTTACCTAATATTGAGGGAAAAAGAGTAATTCTATTTGATGACAGTATAGTTCGTGGAACTACTTCTAAAAGAATAATAAATTTACTTAAAGACTCGGGTGTTAAAAAAGTGCATATGCGTGTAGGTTGTCCCCCAATAACTTCCTTGTGTAAACTAGGAATTGACATGCCAACTGATAAAGAGCTAATAGCCAATAATAATAGTATTGATGAAATAAGAAGATGTATAGGTGCTGATTCTCTGAAATACTTAAGTTTAAACAGCTTGATAAAAGCTATAGGGATGGATAAAAACAAGTTATGTGTGGGTTGCCTAACCGGTAAATATCCTATAGAAATATTAAAATATGAACAGAAACTTCTCCCTACATTCTATAAAGAAGAGAATTAATTCAAATTCATATACTAAACAACCAAGTTTGATAAATATGGGCCCGTAGCTCAGATGGAAGATCACTCGCTTGGCATGCGAGAGGCCCCGGGTTCAAATCCCGGCGGGTCCATTACTCAATTTATAAATAGATGGATAAGTTATCAAATAGAATTAAAAAAATAAGGAATTGAAAGTACAAAGTTTTTTATTAAATTGGGTTATTTATAAATTTAATATAATGAAGTTGATATTTTTAGGTAATGGTGGGGGTAGATGGGTTACCATCACCCAAAGGCTGAGAACATGTGGTTTCAGAATACATGCAAATTCAAATATTCACATTGATCCCGGACCTGGAACCTTAGTTAGTTTAAAAAGGTATGGAGTATCCGCCATGAAAACTGACGCAGTTTTAGTTAGCCATTGTCACCCAGATCATTATAATGACGCTGAAGTGATGATTGAAGCCATGACTAAAGGCATGACTAGGAATCGAGGTTTTTTTGGAGGAAGCATGAGTGTTCTAAAAGGCATTCAACACCTGGGACCAGCAATCTCTAATTACCATAAATCAAAGCTTAACCAATTAACTTTGTTACAACCGGGGAAGACTTTAACAATAGCTGATTTAAAGGTTAAAGGATTGAAGACTAAACATTCGGATCCAAGCTGTGTTGGACTAAAGTTTTACTTAGAAGATGGCATAGTTACTTACACTGCAGACACAGAATATTTTGAAGGAATTGAAAAAGAATATTCTAATTCTAAAGTGATAATATTCAATGTGATGCGACCCAAGAGTGATAAGATCCCTTGGCATCTTTGCGTTGATGATGCTATTAAAATAACAAAGAAAGTTAAGCCAGAACTTGCAATATTGCACCATTTTGGGATGAAGATGATTGGAGTTGAAAAAACAGAAGCATTGAGAATGGAAAAAACAACTGGTATTAAAACTATTACATCACAAGAAGGCCTGCAGGTATTTCTAAAAAATAAAAAAATTGAAGTATGAGGTGTCAATTATCTCTAAGCCTATTTTAAAGGAAAAACATTGGAACGTTGATTTAGAAAAAAAAATTTACTCATTATGGAAGGAGAGGAAGGTTTATAATTTTAATAAAGATTTAGATAAACCTGTATTTTCAATTGATACACCCCCACCATATGTGAATACGCCTATACATATTGGACAGGCAACTACCTATGTACTGATGGATATGTTTGCTCGTTATAAAAGGATGAAAGGTTATAATGTATTATTTCCACTTGGGTTAGATAAAAATGGTTTACCAATTGAAATGGCTGTTGAAAAAAGATTTAATATAAAACTAACAGATGTACCACGCAATAATTTTATTGAAAAATGTAATATAGTTTTAGAAGAAAGCAGCCTTGCTTCAACAGAATCATTTCTAAGATTAGGAATAAGCTTTAACTCATGGAATCTAGGAAATAAATTAGGAGATATCTATCAAACAGATTCACCTGATTATCGAGCTTTAACTCAGAGAACATTTATTGAATTGTGGGAGAAGAACCTCATCTATGAAGCTGAACGAATCAATAATTATTGCCCAGGATGTAGAACAACTATTGCAGACGCTGAAATTGAATATGTGGAACTTCCTACCGCCTTTAACAGAATAATATTTAAAGTAAAAGGATCTGGAGAAAAGTTAATAGTTGGTACGACCCGACCTGAATTACTTTGTACTTGTGGAATGGTTATTTTTAACCCGAAAGATGGGAGGTATAAACATTTAGTAGGTTCTAAAGTTATATCGCCAATTTACGGAAAAGAAATTCCAATCATTTCTCATCCAATGGCAGAAATGGAAAAAGGAACTGGTTTAGTTATGATGTGTTCTGCTGGTGATACTAGTGACATACGTTTTTTCCGAGAAATGGATCTAAATCCTATAATTGCTATAGATGAAGATGGTAAAATGAATTCTAATTCTGGTTTCCTCAAAGGTTTGAGTGTCATTAATGCCAGGAAAAAGATTATTGAAAAACTTGAAAAAAACGGACTTCTTGAATCTCAGACTAAAATCATGCATCGTACCCCAATATGTGACCGCAGTAAAGATCCAATAGAATTTATATCAATGCCAGAGTATTACGTCAAACAGGTAAAATTCAAAAGAGAAATGCTAAAAATAGCCGAAAAAATAAACTTCTTTGACCCATCTTCTAAACAAATTCTATTAAATTGGATTAACTCAGTTAGTATTGATTGGCCAATTTCTAGACGACGATATTATGCCACGGAAATACCTTTATGGTACTGCAATAAATGTGATGAAAAATTTGTTCCTGAAAAAGGAGGTTATTACATTCCTTGGAAAGAAACACCACCGTTAAAAAAATGTCCAAAATGTAACGGAACTAAATTCAGAGGGGAAGAACGTGTATTTGATACTTGGTTCGACAGTTCAAATTCTCCATTATATAATCTAAAGTACTCTGATAATACAGAATTCTTTAAGAATAATCAGCCATGTAATCTTCGACCTCAAGGGAAAGAAATTATCAGAACATGGCTGTACTATACTTTATTAAAAGGATTCCTTCTTACTGGTAAAGGAATATTCAATGATGTTTGGATTAACTATCATATAGTAGATAATAACGGAAAAAAAATGTCTAAATCAAAAGGGAATATTATAAGTCCAACAGATATCCTTGACAAATTTGGAGCTGAATCATTCCGCCTATGGACTGCTATCGAAGGGAATTTAGATAAAACTGACATGCGCTGCTCTCCGAATCGAATTGATGGAGCTGGAAAAACCATTACTAAAATTTGGAATATATCCCGATTTGTATCCATGTTTCCCTATGCTGAGGGTGAGTATACTCTTACTCCTTTAGACCAATGGATTCTTTATGAAGTTAATGAACTAGTCAAGTATTCTGAAAAAAAATACGAAAATTACAACTTCCATGACCCTTCGATAAGACTAAAGAATTTCATATGGGAAACATTTGCATCTTCTTATATCGAACTTGTAAAAAACCGTTTATACAATTCAAATAATTCATTTAATTTAAAAAAGCATATGGGAGCAGTTTTTACAATTAATTACTGTTTGGATATTATACTTAAACTAATAAGCCCTATCCTCCCTATGTTAAGTTATAAGATATACTCCGACCTTAGGAACGCAGACATCAATTTTGTAGAATTCCCAAAAGTAGATGAATTTGAAAGTGAATTTTCAATTCGGGATATACAAGATTTGAACACGCATATATGGAAAGCAAAAAAAGAGAGACAATTAAGCCTTAAAGATGAAATTAAATCTGCAACTTTACCAAAAAAGTTTAAAATAATTGCAGAAGATATTGTAGGAACTCATAAAATCAGAAACCTGTATTTTGGAGAAGAAATTATCCTTGAATTTTAAGAATTATACTTTAAGAAATCTTATTTAACTTTTTTTGACTAGTGTCGTAATAATAATAAACATATTGGTATACTTTATCTGTTCCTATTTTAAAATAGTATGATATGATCGGTTTTTTAATCAATCCCATTGCAGGACTAGGAGGCACAGTAGGATTGAAGGGAACAGATGGTAATACGTATAAAAAAGCTCTAGAATTAGGAGGGACACCATTGGCTGCTCAAAGAGCAAAGGTAGCTTTATCGGATTGTTATACTTTAAACGAAGAGTACCTTACTTGTTCAGGTAGGATGGGTGAAGATGTCCTAAGAGATCTGAAATTAAAATATAGAATTATCCATAAAAATAAAGAAATTACTACTGCTAAAGATACAAAAAAAGCCTGTAATGCTTTCCTAAAAATTGGAGTAGATTTAATTTTATTTAGTGGTGGAGATGGAACTGCAAAGGATATAGTAAGTGTAGTTAATAAAAGAATACCCATCCTAGGTATTCCTTCAGGAGTTAAAATGCATTCATCCATATTTGCAATTAATCCGAAAACAGTTGGAGACCTCTTGTGTAATTTTCACAACATGAAGCTTTCAGAGGGAGAAATCCTTGATGTAGATGAAAAATCATATCAAGCAGATAACTTTAATGTTCAACTTTTCGGATATGCCCTTACACTTAAAGCACCCTATAGAGTTCAAGGTAGAAAAAATACTTTTTATGAGATTCCTGAGGATAGATCTAAAGAAGAGATTGCTAAATTTGTTTTGGAATTTATGGAAAATAAAACCACATATATATTAAGTGCAGGTACAACGATTAAGAAAATTTGTGATTTAATCGGAGTAGAAAAAACTCTTTTAGGTGTTGATGTCCTAAAAAACGGAGAATTGATTGCAAAGGATACAAATGAAAAACAATTATTAAAAATTATAGAAAATAGTTCGGATGTAACAATCATTGTAAGTCCAATTGGATCACAAGGATTCGTATTTGGTAGGGGAAATCAACAGATAAGTTCAAAAGTTATAAAAAAAATTGGGATATCAAATATTATCATTCTATCTACTCCTCATAAGTTGAGTCAAACCCCCCATCTATTTGTTGATACAGGCGACCTGGAACTAGATAAAAAACTTAGCGGCAAAAAGAGGATTATAACAAGTTATAGAATGACAACTTTGAGAATTATTAAAAGCCCATAAATAAAAAGATATATATTACCCCCCACTTAAAAAACAATGTTAAGGAGGATTTACACATGGCAGACAATAAAATTTTATTAGACGAAAATGAAATTCCGAAAAGATGGTATAATATATCAAAAGATTTACCAGTACCTTTATCACCTGTTATTCATCCAGGTACCAAAGAGCCAATTGGCCCCCAAGATTTAGCTCCCTTGTTTCCAATGGAACTTATTAAACAGGAAGTAAGCCAGAAAAGATGGATTAAAATACCTGAAGAAGTAAGAGATATTTACACTATTTGGAGACCTTCCCCCTTATACAGGGCTAGAAGACTTGAAAAGGTTCTTAAAACCCCAGCAAAAATTTATTATAAATATGAGGGAGTTTCACCACCCGGTAGTCATAAACCAAACACTGCAGTAGCTCAAGCTTATTATAACATGAAAGAAGGAGTCGAAAGAATTTCTACAGAAACTGGTGCTGGTCAGTGGGGATCTGCCATTAGCTTTGCTACTAACTTGTTTGATCTTGCATGCAGTGTTTACATGGTTAAAGTAAGTTATCAACAAAAACCATACCGTAGAAATTTAATGAATGTTTGGGGAGCTGAAGTTAATCCTAGCCCATCTACAAAAACTCAGGCTGGTAAAAAGATACTTGAAGAAAATCCCGATACAACCGGCAGTTTGGGTATAGCTATATCTGAGGCTGTTGAAGATGCTGCAACTCATGATGACACTAAATACTCATTAGGATCAGTTTTGAATCATGTTCTATTACATCAAACAATAATTGGTCTTGAATCAAAGAAACAACTAGCTAAAGTCGACGAGTACCCTGATATAGTTGTTAGTAGTTGTGGAGGAGGAAGCAATTTCGCAGGTATTAGTTTTCCATTTATTTACGATAAATTGAAAGGAGATAAAAAAGATTTGGAAGCTACAGCTGTTGAACCTTTAGCATGTCCAACTTTAACTAAAGGTATTTACGCTTATGATTTTGGAGATACTGCCATGTTAACGCCTTTAATTAAAATGTATACTATTGGTCATGATTTCGTACCTCCCGGCATTCATGCTGGTGGACTCAGATATCACGGTGATTCACCACTAATAAGTTTGTTGTACGATCAAGGGATAATAAATGCAAAGGCTTACTATCAAACCGAAGTATTTGAAGCAGCTTCCATTTTTGGAAAGGCCGAAGGGATTATTCCGGCTCCTGAAGCTGCTCATGCAATAAAAAATGTAAATGATGAAGCATTAAAGTGTAAGAAAACAGGCGAAGAGAAAACTATCTTGTTCAATTTAAGTGGACATGGACATTTTGATATGGGTGCTTACCATGCTTACCATAGTAATAAATTAGAAGATTATGAATATCCTGCAGATCTCGTAAAAAAAGCATTGGCTAAAATTCCACAATTATAAATCGGATAATAGAACTGATTTTATTTAAGGGGAACTTTTATACAGTAGTATATAATTTATAATAGAGTATGTATGATATATTTTTTCAAAAAAAAAGTAAATTACTTTTATTATCCCTTTCAAAAGGGACTAAAAAATATGTTTCTGAAATCTCGATTGAGATAAAAACAACCTATGCTCATACATTTAACCTTATAAAGTATATGGAAAATGATGGAATAGTAAAAACCAAAAAAAAAGGTAGAATAAAATACGTAAAATTAACTTCAAAAGGATTACAATTAGCAGATCTTATTGGAAAATTTGATTCAATTTTAAAAACAAGATCTCAAAAGAAAAAGAAAAAATTAGTGGTAAATAAATCTCCGATAAATAAGATATCAAAAACTGAAGAAAAATTGCAAAGATATTCACATTCTGTAAATCAGATATATAATAAAATAGATACTAAATTGTCACAGAATGAATTGAGTAAATTAGCTAGGTTGACTGGGAGATATCATTCATTAATAAAAAAACTTAGACCAAAAGACAGGAGATGTAAAAGAATGAAAAAAGAAATCTTGGCGTTAATTGAGGCAAATAAAATTAAATTACAAGACATAAGGGGCAACCTATGACCTTAGAAAAAAAGACTGAAGAAAAAGTAGTAATATACACTAGAGTTTCAACTGAAGACCAAGCTAAAGAAGGATTTTCTCTTGATGCACAACTTAGAAGATTAGAAAGTTATTGTGAAGCTAGAAATTGGAAGATTATAGAGAGATATATTGATGATGGATATTCTGGAAAGAATATTAAAAGACCCGCTTATAGTAAGATGATTAAGGAGTTAGAAACGTGGGATATATTATTAGTAATGAAAATGGATCGAATCCACCGTAATTCAAGAAATTTTATGGAAATGATGGATTTAATAAGAGTTAATAATAAAGAATTTGTGAGCATGACTGAAAGTCTAGACACGAGCACAGCTATGGGGAGGTTTGTTGTTGACATAATCCAACGTATTGCACAACTTGAAAGTGAACAGATAGGTGAAAGAGTTTATTATGGTATGGAACAAAAAGCACAGACTCCAGTTAAGAATCTAGATTCTGAAAGAAGCCCATACCTTGGATTTGCACATCCCTATGGTTATGATTATAGAGATGGAAAATTGACTATTAATGAAAAAGAAATTGAGGTAGTAAAAAGAATATTTAGAAATTATTTGGCAGGAGCTTCTATAAAAGAATTAGTTAACAAATTAAACGAAGAATTTGTAGAAACAAAAAATAAAAGGTTTTGGCAAAAAGAAACAATTGCAAAAATATTAAAAAATCCATTATATTGTGGATATAATAGATGGAATGGAATTATTAAAAAGAGTTCGCATCTTGCTATTGTTGATATAGAGACATTTAATGATGTTCAGTCTGAAATAGTAAATCGAATAAAGGTTCCAACACAAAAATATCGTCCTTTAGTCATACGAGAGCCTTAATATGATTAATTATTAATTTTTTTAGTCAACAACGGACACCCGTGATTGACTAATTAGCCCTAAAAAAAGTATATTAATTCAAAAGTAGCCAAAATAAAGTTAGATCTTTGTAAAATAGCCATTTTGTTGAAGATATTGGTGTGGCGTTGGGTAAAAAAAAATTTTTTAATGAAATTTAGTTTTAAATAGTAAATTTATAGTTCTGAAAAAAAAGGTTTTCTTATTTGAGTTTTAAAGGATTTTCTATTAGTATCAGATGATTTGCTATTAAAGAATTATTAGTGGGTTTAAAACTAAAATTACCTAGTATAAACTAAAATTGGTTTCTAATAATGTTTACATTATTCAAACATTGTTGTAAAATATTCTATTTTTTTATAATATATAATGTAATATATATTTAATAATATGTATTATATTATATAGTATGTATTATATAAATAGATTTTTAATAATGTTTGCAAATTTAATGAACTAGATAAAGTTTTCGAGGAGGGGAGATTGTTCACAGATAAAATTTAAGACACAGAAAAATCAACCTTTTAAGAGGCCGAGGTAGCCTAGTCTGGTAAGGCGCCAGATTCGAAATCTGGTTCTCATTAGAGAACGTAGGTTCAAATCCTGCCCTCGGCGCTTTTATTATTAACTAAAATGGCATAGGAAATGCTGGAATTCCTAGTCTTTTTGTTATCTCTTTTGCAAGGACCCCCGCATTGTCAATTCGATAGTTATCTGTAATTACAACACGCGGATCACTCTGTTCAACGTACTCGATTAACCCATCAAAATCGGAATGCGAACTTAAAGGAACGATAAATTCACCCCTATTTCCCCTAATCATAGAACTATTAAAATGCCATCCACTAAGAAGAATTTTAATACTAGTATTATCGAATGTTCTCTTTGTGTTAAAATGATGTAAAGATATATATTCGCCACAATTTTGGATAATTTCACTTCCCTCATCGTCTTCAGAAGAAAAATAATTCCCCACCTTCATTCCATAACGTTCTGTTACTTGAGTTATAGTATGAATCTTATTGGACATTATTGCCGGTACGCTAATACCACTATCCCTGAGTATAGCTAAAGCTTCTTGAATTTTGCCATGATATCCATAAATATCAACATGATTTCCATCATCTAAACATTCTTTTACTAGAGATACCAATTCCCCCTCTATTTCTTCTCTAACAGGCCTATTATGAGAAGGGTTTCCATACGTTGCTTCGATAACCAAACCGTCAGCAGGAATTACCTCCGCATTGGGAAGTCTGAAGTCTCCTGTATAAGCTAATCTTAATCCTTGTTCATCCTCAACGAGAACCTGTGCAGACCCAATGATATGTCCAGCATCATAAAAGGTAATAACCTCATTATTAAGATTTAAGGATTCCCCATATTCCAGAGTAAATGTATCTTCATTAATTAATGGGCCTTTAAGGATGCTGAGTATATCTTTTGTTGCAGATGTCATAATAACACCATCGCAGGATGAGATACTCTTTCTAAGTCCTCCTAGATGGTCAGAATGGATATGGGTAACTACACGATAATTTCGATCTGCATGGGCATCACATACAACGTTATCTCCCAGTAACACTGCCCCTCCAGTATCTACACCAACTTTCATGCTCTAGAGTATTATTTATAAAATATTATAAAGGTATGGAAAAAAACGAATTTTATTAAAAATAGAATTATTTTCTAACGTAAACTGTTCCTTTAGAGTGCATTTCTGCCATGTCACCTTTAAATTTTAAAAAGGGACCATTAAATTTCGCCCCATTAATATTTAGATTAGATTCATCACCTTCTAACTTGAAGCTTGGAAGCATCTCTGTTTTCCCATTTACAAGTATAGTACCTCCTACCATTTGAGCACCAACACGTTTGTCTGCGTCACCTTCAATTATGATTAATCCTTTAGTCATATGTATCCCTATAAATGGCCCACAATTTCCTTTAATATGGATTTTTCCGCCAACCATAAATTCTCCAGTTTCACTTCCTACATTACCATCAACGGTAATTTCACCGCCCCGCATACCTCTCCAATCACCACGATAGGAAGCTCCAAGGTAATTTCCTGCATTACCTTTAATGATAAATTGTCCTCCCCGCATTCGCTGCCCTGAAAAAGATCCAATATCCCCCTCAACGACAATGGTGCCACCCTTCATTTCTGCTCCAACATACATACCAGCATTGCCTTTAATTAATATTTCTCCACCACTCATACCTTGTCCAATCCTTTTTACAAGAGAAACATCCCCCGCGATTATTATCTTGATATCTGATATTCTTTGACCAACAGATCCTTTAATATTAAAAAAATCGCCTAGAGTTAATTTTTCATTACCACAGAATACAACAAGATTATTGATCTCATTTATTTTCTTATTAGCAAAAAAGTCTGGGCTGATAGTATCAGCTTCTAAACCAATTGTTGGCAGTTCTTCAGGGATTAAGACTATTTCTTTCATAATATCATCTTAATTATGTATTTGTTTTTAAAACTGTTGGACGAGTTAGGTAATCCTCAGATACAGGATAATTAGCTAAATTTATTGAATAATACCGCTTAAAGTAGTAATCTATGTCCTTATATACCTCTTTCTCAATATTTTTAGGAGTGGATGAATCTATCCAATAGGTTCTTCCATCAATTACCTTTGTAATCTTTCCATCTCGTACTACTATTTTTCCATCTTTAATTGTGAGGTATGCCAATGAAAACTTATCCTTAATCAATTTATATTCATTGTTTGGATCAATTTTATCAGGATTTAAATCATAAACTGCAATATCTGCATGAGCCCCCACACCAAGATGCCCTTTATTCTTATCTAATCCAAATGCTTTTGCTTGGCCTGCCCTAGTAAAAATAGCAACATCATAAAAATCATATTCTCTTTCTAACGTTGGAAGAATGCTTCGTTTGTGAACTGCTTTATTAACTTCAGATAAAGTTTGGTTCCTAAACTTAGAAGACATAAGAGATGCTATAATCTCCGGATATTTAGTAAACGGTCCCCCATTTGGATGATCCGTAGCTAAAAATACTTTCCATGGATCTTTAATTAAAAGAGGTAGCTCTAGACCAATTGCCCATTGAATCGAGGTTGTAGCCATTTTTGGAGAGTATACCATAGGTGTTACACCTGGTGACGTCTCTAACTCAACGTTACGATTTGCCCACTTTAACCCAGTAATTGATTGAAGATAATATTCTAATGGCCCATCTGCTGACATAGTAGTTGTATCCCCAAAGACTATGTTGCCAGTATCAACTGTGATATTATCCAATTTATTAATTGCATTCGCAATTTTATCTGATTTGGATTCCAATGTATTCCATGAATCCCCCCCGTATGAATTAAATTGGATATGGGTAATGTGAAGAGTTTGTCTGTGACGCGGGGATTTAATACCTTTTGGAATCTTGAGTGTATCTAAAGTAGTTGTATAATTCCCTGGTCTACCAAGATTGTTGGCATGTAAATGAACTGAGTGTGGAAGAGCCAACTTCTCATTGACTTTAACCATCCCTTCTATAATTTCTCTTGGTGTGATTTTAAAATGTGGAACTTCATCATCAAGATTGCGGCAATTCCTACCCCATGCCCAAGCCTCCGAACCACCGGGATTAGTTAATTTTATAGCAAATCCTTTAGTAGCTTTGAGAAGCCATGAAACATATGCAGCACACTTTTCGATATCTCCCTCTCTCAAGTATTTGAGAATAAACCAATTACCATCACAGAGAGTATACCCTCCCTTATCAACCATAGGTAAATCGTGTAGTTCCTCATGGGTATGGCGGGCCATAAGAGGAGGCATTGCAGGAGTAAATACCGTTGTATACCCCATCATAGAATATAGATACCCCGTCATAAATGTCGAAGGTGTTGAATATCCACTTCCAGATCGGGTAATATTTGTCTTTGGCATTACAAAACGTTCATGATCTTCTGGTCTAAAAGCCCTCCCTATATTTGGCTTACCGCCAGCCACATGAGAATGGATCTCAAGTCCCCCTGGCATGATTATTTTATTAGAAACATCAACTACTTTTGCATTTTTATTTTTTAAATTTTCAACAATCAAACCGTCTTCAATAAAAATGGTGGATTTGTCCCCCTTAATCCCGTTTATTGGATCAAATACAAACCCGTTTTTGAGTATAATGCTCAAAAACAAACACCTCACTTAATTTTACCATACATTTTATAAAGAAGTTCTTTAACACCTAAAACTTTTTCACCTTTAGCAAGGCTTACAGAAGCCTTAACGCCTTTTAAAGTAGGCATGCCAGTAGAAGATGTATCGAACCCTGTAATAACATTGGCCCAAGGACCCAGAGGTATGAATATTAATCCTTCTGTAAGAGTCTCTCTTGATCCCTTTGCTTTAACAAAAACTTCCCCATCTTGAGTTGAAATTCTAACAGTGTCACCCTCCTGAGCACCTAATTTTTTCAGATCATCAGGGTAGAATTCACATATTCCAGTGGCCTCTTTATATCCTTCATTATCTTTACCAGTCTCTATAGCAACACCTTGAGATATAGTTCGCCCTGTTATAAGATTTACTTCGATACCCATATCCATATGGAAAAAAAATTAACATGAAAAAAATATGGTTGATATTAGGTTATATAAAATATTTGATTATTCATCCAATGCTAGAGAATTTCAAATAGATAGCAATGGACGCGCCGGGATTTGAACCCGGGTTTTAGGGTCCGAAGCCCTATAGCCTATCCGCTAGCTGACGCGTCCTTATTAGTTTTATTTAATAATTTACTTTCGTGAGTTTATAAAAACGATGCATATGGGTAACTTTTTATTAGTATTATACGAATTTTATTAAATATAATTTAGAGAATTAGAGGTATTTAAAATGAAATTACAAAAAACGATGCAAGGCCAATATTTCGTTATTATACCAAGAGATTTAATACGGATAATAAAATGGAAAAAAGAAGAAGACGTTGAGGTTATATTGGGGTCACAAACTGAATCAAAGAATGACGATATTATCATAAGGAGGAAATGAAACTATCCAAATCCTTTATGGTAGGTAAGTTGGCAATAGCTCCTACTTTTCTTATACTGATTGAAGCTAGTTTATTTCCAAATTTACCACATTGTATTAATGGATAATTAGAAAGAACTCCATAAATAAATCCAGCAGCGAAAGCATCACCAGCTCCAGTAGTATCAACTACTTTAGAGGGATATCCCTCGATAGTAACTTCCTCTCTTCCATTTTTGATATAACATCCTCGTTGTCCAAGGGTTACAACTATAGTATTTGCACCTAAGTCTAAAAGTTTTTTAGACCCTTCCTTGAGTCCATTACCTGTTAGAATCTTCAATTCATCTTGGTTTAAAAACAGTATTTTACTAATTCTAATTATTTCCTCTAAAGCTCTCATCCCTTTCCTAGCATATAACATGCCAGGAGCAAAACTAATATTATTTGGTTTTATCTTTTTCAATAATTTTTTTTGGGAATTGAATGAAGTTTCACCAACAAAAGAAGATAGATGCAAAAAATTAGCTTTTATTGCTAATCTTATAACAGAATCGTTTATTTGAAATGAATCATTTACACCGGGATGAACATATAATGTTCTTTCTCCCTCATTATCTATTAAAGCTATGACTTTCCCTGTATTTTCTCCAGTTTGAGCAACACCCTCCGTATCTACACCTTCAAGATTAAGATTATTAAGAATAGTCCTTCCGGCAGTGTCATTCCCAACAACGCCAATAAAACCGGTTTTAATACCTAATCTAGATAAAGCGACAATTGTGTTGGTTGCTGAACCACCAGGAGAAACAGAACGGGATAGTATTGGTATCTCTTCTCCTGAAGTTCCAAATCGCGACACACAATATAAGTTATCTAAATTAAGAGCACCAACTCCAACGATGTCCACGTTTAAGCCTCTAAGTATCCTCTCTAGTTTGTAACTCATCCAATATTAATTTCATGTTTGAAAGCGCATTTCCATATCCGGTCCAATTGCCTTCTTTCAGATATTCTTGAGCACTATTATAATGTGAGATTGCTTCTCCTAACAGTGCTGAAGTTGGTTTATCTGCAGATATTTCCTCAATATGCTCAATCAATTCTCCCATAAACATTATTGCAAGAGCATCTTCAAGAGTTTCTTGCATCGTGAGCTTGTCACCAAACGATACAATTACACGTTTAAGTTCGGGCAATGCTCCTGGTTGTTCAGCCCTCAGATAGATGGGCTCAATATACAAAAGAGAGTCCTCAATAGGAATTGCAAGAAGATTTCCTCTAATTACTCGAGTACCAACTTGACTCCAGAGGGTAAAAAGTTGGCTTATTTCTGGGTCTTGATCAATTCTTGCCTCAACTTGCATGGGCCCATAAATAAGCTTCTCCTTTGGGAACGTATAGACTATTCGCTCCCCATATCTTTCGGAATCACTTCTAGCGGCCATCCAGGATATCATATTATCCTTTCCTCGAGGGGTGAAAGGTAAAAGTAAAATGAACTCTTCTTGATTTTCTTCAGGGAGCTTAGTAATTAGATAATAAGGATCCATAACTATACGATTCCCTTCATAAAGCTCATTGGGAACATCCCATACATCTTCTTTATTATAGAAAACTCTAGGGTCGTTCATATGATAAGTTCTATATTTTTCGACTTGAACACTAAAGAGATCTTCAGGATACCTAATATGTGTTTGTAAATCCTTAGACATTGATTCATATGGTTTAAAGAGGTTTGGAAAGATTTTCATATAAGTCACTATAAGAGGGTCTTGGGTATCTATAACATAGAAGGTTAAATCCCCATTATACGCATCGACAACAACTTTGACAGAGTTTCTAAGATAATTTATATCTTTAAATGGTTCTGAATAAGGAAACTTATTAGATACTGTGTAACCATCAAGAATCCAGAATAATTTCCCTTCTGATAGAACAATATATGGGTCACGATCATAGCTCATAAAGGGAGCAACAGTTTCAACTCTTGTAAGGATATCCCTATTAATAAGTATTTTACTTTCTTTTTTCAAAGACTTGCTAACAAAAAGCTTAAATGAATTAAACCTTACAGCAAATAACGCCTTTCTGAAACTTGAACCTATATCTATCCCACCAGACCCCTGGTAAATAGTATAAACATTTTCATCTCCTTTTGGATAATCGAATTCAGTGGTAGTAGTATTAACTACAGCAAAATTAGTAGTCAATTCACCATAATAAATTTCAGGACGAGTTATCTCGAATAATGTTGATTTTGGTGGGATATCCTGGATGTATAGAACTGGCAATCCTTCATTTGAAATGTATCTAACTGGACTCATTGCAATGCCATATCCATGAGTATAAAATAGATGTTTATTAACCCAAGTTTGAGATTTTTCATCCATAGACGATATATCAAATTCTCTCGGACTGACCAAAACTTGTCTGTAGTCTCCATTGACATTATATCTATCGATATCAGCATCATTGAACTCATAATAAGTTCTTATTGTCTGTACCTGTTTATAGGTTTGAAGGAGGGGCTTCCAGTCCCAAAGTCTAATATTATCAATTGTAAGTTGATTATTAGCAATATCTTCTGAAGTTAAGTCATATCGAGCAGGAAAATCAACCTCTTTTATCCCTTTTAAATCATATGCTCGAAGAGTGAAATCTATATTATGTTCAAGGTATGGTTTTTCATAATTAAATTCATCCGGCTCAACTCTATAACTTTGTACTAAACCCGTTGCTAAACTTCCTAATAATCCTACAATAATAAGCAAGGCAACTCCTACGATGGGCAGTTGATAATCCAATCTTTTTGCACTTATAAAAAAAAGGATTGATGCAATACCCGCTACTAAAGCTAATGCTGTGTATAATTGAAGTTGGATCTTAATATCAGTATATCCTGCTCCATAAACAATACCCTTAGTTGAATACAATATGGAATACCGATCTAAAACATATCCTAGAGCTAGAAAAGCGAGAATTATGCCTCCAAGAATAGCTAAATGGGAAAGAGCTCCTGAAGATAGTTTGGGAACCTCAACATTGAATTGACGATCAAATCTGTTAAAAGAATCTTCTTCGCTCTCCTCTTCAACTTCTTCTTCAACTTTTGGTTGACCGTATAAAACGTATATAATCCCACACGCTATGGCAATTAGCACAAATCCATAAAAGAAAATACTCCAAATGAATTTATAAAAAGGTAAAACAAAAAAGTAAAATGAGATATCTTTTTGAAAAATTGGATCAGTCAAATTGAAAGAAGTTGAATTTAAATACAAAAGAGTCAAGTCCCAACCGCTACTTATACCAAAACTAATGAAAAAACTAAAAACGAGAATCATTCCTAGACTTATGTTCTTAAAAGCCGTACCACTTTCACCTAGAGTATTTCTCAGAGCTAATTTTATATTTAGAGTGATAATCGCAAAAAATAAGACTAATCCTAAAACTGCAAGAATTAATTTAGTCTTTAATATTGTAAGAAATACTGAGGTATAATCTACCTCTTGGAACCAAAGATAATCAATATAAAGGCCTAAAAAAGAAGGTACAATTATAGCAGCTGTTAGTGCAATTGCAAGAAACAGGTAACTTGTTAATCTCATAAGTCTAAATGTTCCAAAGGGGTATTTAAATCTTAAGGTAATGTTTTATATAGATTTATCGAAATTGATAAACCACTTAAAAATGAGTTGGGACTATGGATATTCCCTATTTAATATTTCTATCAAAATTAGGATGTTGTCAAGGTAGTGTAAAAATATCTTCTAGCAAACTTGCCAATAATCTTGGAACTAGTCAACAAACAGCTGCAAGAAAAATTCAGAAACTAGAATCAGAAGGGTATATTAGTCGAGAAGTTCACTACGATGGTCAAATGGTTAGGTTAACTTCTAAAGGAGTTGAGGTAATCCGTAACCTTCAACAGGATATAAATGATATATTTATTATAAGAAAATCCAACGAATTTTTTATTACTGGCGTAATTTCATCAGGACTCGGTGAGGGACGGTACTATATGAAAATTAAGGGATATAAAAAACAATTTCAAGAAAAACTTGGATTTGAACCATATCCTGGAACTCTTAATATTAAGCTAAGTACTAATGAAGATATTAGGATAAGTCAACAAATACGGGAACAAAGGGGGATGATGATAAAAGGTTTCAATCATAACAATCGTACTTTTGGTTCAGTCAAATGCTTTAAGGCTTATTTAAAAGGGACCGAAGGAGCAATTATAATCCCTGCTAGATCTCATCACAGCTTCGATTCCCTAGAATTTATAGCATCATCCAAAGTTAGAATCAAAGAAGGTTTAAAAGATGGAGATTCCGTTACCGTTAAAATTGAGGTATAATAAAATGCAAACAATGGGAAAAGTTCTAAATGCTATAAAAAAAGGGGAAATAATCCTTATTTATGATGATGATGGTAGAGAAGGAGAAACTGACCTTGTTATAGGAAGTCAATTCATTAATCAGGATCACATAAGATTGATGCGAAAGGACGGAGGGGGCCTTATTTGCATTGCTATTCATCCTAACATCGCAGAAGCCTTAGGTATACCTTTCCTAGTAGACATCTTGGAGAACTCCGCTACAAGATATAATGTTCTAAACGATCTAAAAGCAGATGACATCCCTTATGATGAAAAATCATCTTTTTCAATAACAGTGAATTACAGAGGAACTTTCACGGGAATTACAGATAAAGACCGTGCTTTAACAATTCGAGAATTGGCTAAAGTAGGGAAAGAAGTAATTACTAGTGGATCAAATGCCAAATTTGGATTGAATTTTAGATCTCCAGGACATGTATCACTTTTAAGAGCGGCTGAGGGATTATTAGAGAACAGACAAGGTCACACAGAACTCAGCGTTGAATTGATGGAACAGTCTGGGATAATACCAATGGCAACTATATGTGAGATGCTTGGAGACAATGGGAATTCCCTATCAAAAGATCAAGCTCTAGCTTATGCAAAAGAAAAAGGTTACGTATTTATCGAAGGTAGAGAAATCATAAAGAAGATTAAAACGGATGGACTAATCTAATCTAAAATTTTTTTTTGATTAAGTTTAACAAAATTACTTATAATATAGTCTTTAGGATTTAATTAAGGTGGTACCTTGTCTATAAAAGAAGTTGAGAAAATATGGATGGATGGAAATCTAGTAGATTGGAAAGACGCTAAAATCCATGTTTTAACACACGCATTGCACTATGGATCAGGCGTGTTTGAAGGTATTCGATGTTATAACACCTCCCTAGGGCCTGCGATATTTAGACTTAATGAGCACATTAATAGACTTTACAACTCTGCTAAGATCTATTTTATGGAAATTCCATTTTCAAAAAAAGAAATTTCTGATGCTATAAAGAATCTTATAAGAGCAAACAAATTAAAAGAGTGTTACATAAGACCAATTGCATTTAGAGGGTATGGGGAGATGGGTTTGAATCCATTGAACTCTAAAGTAAACGTCAGTATTGCAGTATGGCCTTGGGGAACCTATTTAGGTGAAGATGGATTGAAAAATGGAATTAGAGTAAAGATATCATCTTATCAGCGGATTTCCCCAAATATGATACCTCCTTCTGCTAAATCAACAGGAAATTACATAAACTCAATACTTGCCAAAGTTGAATCACTTAAGCCCGGATATGATGAAGCAATTATGCTTGATAATCGTGGATTTGTATCAGAAGGTCCTGGAGAGAATGTATTTTTAGTTAAAAATGGAAAGTTATATACTCCCCCTAAGCATGCTAGTATACTCCCAGGTATCACGAGGGCATCAGTAATAAAAATTGCAAAAGACAGCGGCTACAACGTAGCGGAAACCGACCTTACTAGGGGTGACTTATACAAAGCCGATGAAGTATTTTTCACTGGAACTGCAGCTGAATTAACACCCATAAGGGAAATTGATGAAATAGAGATTGGTAAGCCAGGACCGATAACTAAGAGTCTACAGGAAAGTTTCTTTAAGATTACCAAAGGTGAGGACAACAGATATGACTTTTGGTTGGATATGGTATAGGCATAAATAATATCGACAAACTTTGGAAAAAAATCTTAAAATACACAAGATTATGCAAGATATCTATAAAGGAGACAAAAATGGGAAGATTCGAAGTAAGATGTACTGATTGCAACTCTGTAATAACGAGTAATAAAACTTTTGCTTATCAGTGTAAAAATGATACAGCCCTTGGGCGTAGCCATTATGAAAATAAAATATTGGAATGTAAAGACCGCCCTGGTTTGTGGAGATACTATGACTGGCTACCAGTTAAGAGAACTAATAGTTACAATGGCAAGAGTATAACCTTCAAAAGTTCAGGACTTGCAAAAGAATTAGGGCTCAATAACCTTTATATTTCTTTTAATGGGTATTGGCCAGAAAAAAGCGCCTTCCTTAAAACTTGTACATTTAAAGAATTAGAGGCTGCAGTAACCATTCAGTATGCTAAAGAAAAGGGAATAAAAAGACTTGGTATAGCTTCAGCAGGAAATACTGCCAGATCATTTGCATATATCGCAGGTAGGGAGGGTATACCCATAGTTTTAATAATCCCCTGGAGATGTCTTTGGATTCTTGAGCATGATAGTAGTAGTTTAATTAAAAATGATGTATGGTTACCGGAGTTTAATGGTGAATTCATAAAGACTCTCGTAATCAAAGATGGAGACTATTCTGATGCAATAATTCTGAATAATAAGTTAGCGGGTAAATTTGGGATAACAAACGAAGGAGGGGTTAGAAACATTGCACGAAGAGATGGTCTTTCAACTGTTTTACTCGATGCGGTCCAAGTTATGGGAGAGATACCTGATCATTATTTCCAAGCTATAGGTACAGGCACTGGTGCAATATCTGTTTGGGAAGGAGTTATGCGCCTTATAGAAAGTGGTGAATATGATAAAAAGATACCTCAGATGCATTTATCTCAGAACCTTCCATTTGCACCTATGGTAAAAGCATGGGACGCTGGTAGGAGAAAGATTGACCCGGAGAAGGATATGCCTCTAACCACAAATGTGTTGGATCTAATCGAAGCAAAAGTATTGTCAAATAGATACCCGCCATATAGTTGTAAAGGGGGAGTTTATGACTTACTAGAAGCTACTAATGGGATTGTTTATGGGATAAAAAATAATGAGATTACAAGTTCCCTTAGCTTATTTGAAAATTTAGAAAAAATCGATATTCACCCGGCAGCAGCAGTAACCGTAGCCTCCCTTATAAAGGCGGTTAATTCTGGGAAAGTATTAGCTGATGATAAGGTATTATTGAATATTACCGGTGGCGGAGAAAAAAGATTAAAAAAAGATATGGATTTAGCCGAACTAAAAGTTGACAAATTCATATCTAAAGACATAGAAATTTCTGATTTGCGGGAGATACTAGATTGAAACCAGAAGAATTTATAATCAGATGTCTAAAAAAAAATCAAACTAAGTTTGTAGCTTCTCTTCCATGTGAAAAAGTTCGGAGTCTCCTTGAAACCATTCCATTGCATTTTAAACATGTTCATTTGAACCGAGAAGAAGAAGGAGTGGGAATTTGTGCTGGGGCCTACTTAGCTGGACAAAGAGGGTCTATGTTAGTACAGACATCCGGTATGGGTAATATGATAAATGCCCTTTGCTCCTTAACAAAAATCTATTCCATGCCTCTCCCAATATTTGTGAGCTGGAGGGGAGTATATCAGGAGGGTATAATGGCGCAAGAACCAATGGGTAAATATATGCCTGGTTTAGCTAAAGCGATTAACATTCCATGCGCTGAAATCAGAGAAAAAGATGATATTCATTTAATTGAAGAAAGTGTGAAATCAAGTTATGAAAACGAAGAAATACAACTAATTCTTCTAAGCCCACGTATCTGGGATAGCACTAGATTAAAAGATATCAATAATAATAAAAGAGGAAAATTTTCTTCTGAATTTACTAGTAAGAATATCAAAGCAGATTTAACTCGATATGAAGTGATTGAAGCTGCAAAAAATTATCTAGAGAATAAAGCAGTGGTTTGTAACCTAGGATTTCCAAGTAAAGAGCTCTATATGTTAAAAGATCAACCATCAAACTTTTACATGCTTGGAAGTATGGGAATGGCAACTCCGATAGGTCTTGGCATGGCGATGTATACTTCAAAAGAAGTTGTAGTTATAGATGGTGATGGAAGCATTCTAATGAATCCAGGGATATTAGCTACGATAGCAGAGCAATATCCAAAAAATCTAACTATCCTGGCTATTGATAATGCTGCATATGGATCTACGGGCAATCAATCCACATCAACATTGATGAACGTGGATATTGAAATGCTGGGAAAATCTATGGGAATAAAAAAAACATTTAAAGTCGGGACTAAGAAAGATATTGAGGATACACTGACCCAACTTGATACAGGACCAAATTTGGTTCATATTGTAGCAAAAGCAGGTAATAAGGAAGTTCCACGAATTCCTCTATCTCCTTTAGAAATTAAAAGTAGGGTTATGGAGTTTCTTCAAGAATGAATGAAATTAAAGTGGGACACTTATCAACCGCATACCATACTTCTATTGTATTGATTGGCAAGCCTGATTGGGTGGAGGAAACTGAATTAGTTCTAAATTGGAAGTTATATCCTACAGGCCCAAGAATTATTGATGCAATGAGCCAAGGTAAATTGGATATAGGTTATGTTGGTTTACCCCCCACCATTATTGGTATTGGAAAAGGAGCTAAAATAAAGTGTGTAGCAGGTGGACATATTGAAGGAACAACGATAATAGCTAGGGAAACTTTCAGCTCTTATGAAGAGTTAAATTGTAATATGAAAAACACATTAGACCAAATAGATTGTATCGGATCACCCTCAAAGGGATCAATTCATGATATCATAATCAGAGAATTATTAAAGAAACATGATCTATCGAATAAAGTAGAAATTAAGAATTATTCTTGGGCAGATCTACTAATAAACGCTATGGAAGATGGAGATATAGACGCTGCTATTGGAACGCCACCCCTTGCAATAGTTGCGTTAGAGAATAATATTGGAAAAATAATTTTATCGCCTGCACAATTATGGCCCTTTAACCCAAGTTATGGAATAGTTGTGAAAGAAGAGATTATCACTGAATCTCCATGGATTATAGAAAAATTTATAAATCTCCATCGGAGGGGATCAAGATTCATCAGAAACCGACCTAGAGAAGCGGCGAGAATTATTTCGAGAGTTATTGGTGTTATAAACTATAAATTTGCTCTAAGTGCCTTAGAATTATCACCTCGATATTGTACAAGTCTTTCAACAGAATTCATAAAAGAAACCATGAATTTTGAAAAGACCTTACGTTCACTAGGGTATAATAATAAAAATTTGACAGAAGATGATATTTTCTATAAGGATATTATTTGTAAAATTCACCCCGAAGAACATCATTATTAGCTAAATTCAGTTTCCCATATCTTTTTCTTACCCTTATACGGTTTTAATGAATAAATCTGTTTAACATGAACTAATATTGCAGAATTTGGTTTGCGCTTACCCCCTGTTTTATTTACAATATCTCGTGAAAATTTCTCAAAGTAACTACTAATATTTTTTATGTCATAATCTGGAGTATCCTGCGTTCCTTTTTCTATTATTTGAGCTTTTCCTTTTAGAAGATATCCATCCCTACCCCCTTTATCCATAAATGACAATCCAATAGCAACTTCCGACCCTCCTTTAATATTCTTAATAGTCTTAGAAATATAGACATTTGCTATCATAAGTTTGTCATCATCTACATATTTAACAAAGCAAACAGGGACTAGATGGGGAGTATTTTTTTCTTGTGTAGCAATCCATACTAAAGAAGCTTCAGACTCACAATTCATTTCAAACTTTTTTAATATGTCTTCAGTTTCCATGTGATTATAATATCAAAGCTGAAGTTTAAAAAATCTACTATTCTAAAAATGGGTTTAAAAAATAACTTTATCCCAATTTTTTTTCAATTATTTTCTCGAGATTTTTTAGGGAATTACGTCCATCTATCTTTTGACCATTTATGAAAAATGTTGGGACCATTTTTACATCAAGTGCAAGGGCTAAATCCAGGTCTTCAGACACTCTCTTTGCAGATTCGTTAAAGAGAACACACCCTTTAAAACCATCCATATCTAATCCAACATTTTTCGCAATTTCCATTAAAATTTTGTCATTTAAATTATCTTGATTTTCAAAAAGACGGTCACAATATTCCCAGAATTTACCCTGCTTATGGGCACATAAAGCAGCTTCAGCAGCTTTAATTGCGAATGGATGCTTCTCAATCCGTGGGAAGTTTCTGAAGACGAGACGAATGTCATCAGGATACTTTTTTAGAATATTTTTAATAATCTTGGTTGCTTTTTTACAAGGTGGACATTCAAAATCCATGAATTCGATAAGGGTTATTGAAGCATTATCTTTACCTATCGTTGGCGGGGTTTCAGTGGCGATTGGTACGTCTTTATTTCCCAGCATTATCTCTCTTTGTAGTTCTAATGCTTTTATTGATTCTTTAAAAATAGGTTTTTCGTCCTTTACTTCTCTGAATTTTTTTAGTAAATAATCTACATATTCTAATTCTTTTTTATTCATGACTCTAAAATTTTTTTAAAAAAAAAAAAAAGACTAAGTATTTAATTTAGCCTCTAAATTCAGTTCTCTCTAAATACTCCCAGTCTTCGCCTTTTCTAAACTTCTCACAAATTTCCAATGTTTTAGCTGCATATTCAAAAGCGTAAGGTATTCCTGGATTGTTAGGATAAAACCCAGCCGCTAGAAATCCAACTGCAACTGCTTCAATTATTTCTCCGTCAGACGCTCCAGCTCGTATCGCTGGTATAACGTGAACAATACAACGTGGAGAGCAAGTCGCAACACCGATTGCAGTGAAAATTAGCTCCTTAACACTTTTACTTAACGCTCCATCATCCCAAACACTAGCGTAAAAATCAGCAAAAAGTTTCGCTGCTGTCGGATGAATAGCACAAATTGGCTTTAAAAAACGTGGCATAACCTGCATCTTCTCATCAACATATTTTTCACATTCACTCATTTCTTCTGCCATAGATATTTCACCTCGCAACCCATTTTTATATATGATGATATTTAAGTTTTTTCAATAAAAATGATAAAGTTAAAGATAAACTTCAGGGATTACTATTGTTAGTTCAGATAAGATAGTAGTTATAAAATATAAAACGGATCATAAATGATGTGATGCAAATTCGAGAACATCCATTACTTTGATTTTGGGTTTATACGCTCCTTCTTCTATTGTCATCTTGAACCTCTCATAAACTGCTGGACAAGCAGTAAGTAATAATTCTGCACCTGTATCCTCAGCTTCTTTAAGTACCTTTATGGACATTTCAGTAGATAGTTCTAAATTAGTCCTCCTTAATCCCCCACCTGAACCTGCACAGAGAGATAGATGTTTATTGTGTTCCATTTCAATAAGCTTTACACCTTCTATGCTATTTATGATTCTTCTAGGCTCATCTATTAATTCTTCTCCTTTCCCAAATCCCCGAGATAAATAGCAAGGGTCATGATATGTTACTTTACCTTTGAAACCTTTAGTAAAAGTGAGTTTTTTTTCATCCACAGCATCTGAAACAATCCCTAATATATGAATAATTTCAAAAGGTAATTTCTTGACCTCTGGCCAAGAACGTTTCATAACTCCTAAACAACAAGGACAATAGGGTGCTACGGTTTTAACACCTTTCTCAATTAAGCCATCGATATTATGCTTTACTTCTAACTCAAATTCCTTGCCTCTATCCCCCAAGGTATATATTGGAAACCCACAACAATACTCATCTTCTAATATGAGAAATGGGATATTAGCAGCATTTAAAAGTTTAACTACTCCTTGTGCCATGGGCTTTGCTTTATAGGCTAGTTCGCAACCAACAAAAAAAGCTAAATCTGCTTTTTTGAACATCTTAACTTTATCAGGAACCCAGTTGTTTCTCTCTTTAATTGGAAGTTCAAAGGGATTATGGTTATCCTCTAAAATTTTAACTGCACAATCTACATATTCCTGTGGACCAAATCCTAGTTTTCGCATGATAAGTCGAAGATCAGACCAGAGCTCCTGACAATGAATCCCAACGGTGCAAACAGCTCCACATCGCCCGCATGTAGTACAATTGTATAAATCCTCTGCAAACTCTTCCAATTCTGCAGGATCTATTTTTTCTGGTCCAAATATGCGTGCCTTCAAACCATGAGTTCTCTGAACAAAACTATTAAACTTACGTATTTTTTCCATTGGTGTATTTCTGTAATCTTCAGATGTTGAAACCACAGGACACCAATCAACACAATATCCGCAATTTGTACATGCATTTAGTTCTACTAACCTTTTTTTGCTAAGATTTTCTATTAAATTAATATTATCTTTTTTCGTCATTATTCCCCCCATAACGACCTGATGCTAAGGATATAGAAATCTGAGCTGCAAAAAGATGAAACATTTTTGAGTATGGTATATATGCAACAAATAACATAGCAATAATTCCATGGATTAGCCAGGTAAATCTATGAATTTTTATTAAAGATTCTCCATAAAAAAAATGACCTAAAATACTTGCGAATATTCCACCAACAGGAGACCAATCCATTAAAGGCGGTTTCAATATTGCTAAACGACTTCCTTCGATGGTATAACCTAATAGTAATATTAATAATAACAATCCTAAAAACGCAAAGTCTTCACCACTACTTATTTTTCGATTCACAGGATTAATATACCGTCTCAAAAGCGCTGCTATAATACCAATTATCAATAAAGCTCCAAATATATCTAAAATAAGGGAGAATATCAGATATACTTTTCCGACAAGGAAGAATTTTAACCCTAGATAATGCTCAATAGTTACCAGTATAGTACCAACAAAAAGAGCTAAGAAGCTCCATACGATACATAATAACATCACCCCTCTAAACATACTCCTTGCAAATAACCTTTTTGCAAGTATACAGTCTCTAGAAAAAAACTTAATAATGCTAAAAAATATTAATTTTTTTACTCCGCTTTTATTAAGTTCATCTTCTTCATCTTTACCCTGAGACCATATCGAAACTTTAGACCAAACACCTATTATAAAGATTAATAAACCTAAAGTTGAAGCCAAATAAAATAAAATATTCCAAGCAGGAGGAATGTTCCAATAAACTTCCCTTAAGGGCTCTGTGTATCCATTCACTTTTTATTACTCCTAAGATACTAAATTAGTTTAGTTATAAGTTATAGATTGATATATTATTTATTTGAATTATTTAATACTTTATCAATACAAATTGCAAATTGATCAAAAGATGCACTACCCTCAATTTTTAACCCGTTAACAAAAAAAGTAGGTACTCTCCTAACTCCAAGGATATTCCCCTCCTCTTTATCTTTAAATATTTTAAGAAGGAGCTCTTCGTTGTTTTGACATTTATTAAAGGATGTTACATCTAAACCTAAATCTTCAGCGATTTGAATGATAATATCTGGTTTAAGATTATTCATATTTTTAAAAAGTTGATCATGAAATTCCCAAAACTTACCTTGATTCTTGGCACATAAAGCTGCAACATGTGCATTGGTTGCATTAAAATGCTTCAGAGTTCTAGGAAAATTCTTAAATACAACTTTAATTTTCCCTTTGTACATTTGAAGGATTTTTTTTATAACCGGTAATACTTCCATACAATAATAGCACTCGAAATCCGAGAATTCAAGAATAGTTACTGGAGCGTCTTTAACACCAAGGAATGGGTCATCAATATTACTTGATGAGTTTTGAATGATACTCAGAGCATTATTTATAATTTTGTCCCAATCATCTTTTTCATCTCCAAAGACTTTAAGTTTTTCAAGGGAAGATTCTTTAATTGTTACTGCAATTCTCTGTTCATCTAGATTAATTGTCATAATTATACACTTATAAAATTCCTCTTAAAACAATGTAATATATATTGTTTTTGTTCAATTAAAGAAGGATAATTATTGGATATTATCCCAATATATATTTAATTAAAAAAACATAAAACCAATTATAATGAATAAATCAACAATTTGTATTATGAAAAAACAAATAATTTGTATTTTTTTATTATTTTTTGTAATTGGATGTATTGGAACAACAGAAGAGATTTCAACAACGAAAATAAATAAAGTTCCAATAATTAGAGATCATGCTCAATTTTTAGATAACCCGTATATTGTGACCGATATCTTTGTAGAAAAAGGGAAATCAATTTACGATAAGCATTGCATACAATGTCATGGGATTGAAGGCGAAAAACCTTATTATCACTCTATAAAATTTCATGCAAATAGGCATCAGGACGGTGATTACTTATGGGTAATAACATATGGTATTGATAATACTGATATGCCATCTTTTAATAGTGCCCTTACAATTGAAGAGCGATGGATGGTACTTACATATCTGAAGAAGGAACTTTCATGGACTTTGGAATAGGAGTATGGATTGCATTATGTAAAATATGATAACACCTACTAACCTAACTAAATCCTGACCTAGAAAAAAATAAATAATTATTCATCGTTAAATATATAATAAATAATAGACCATCATGAATTTAAAACTGGAAAGATGTATAAGAAATATGATGATATATTTGAAAAAAGTGAATACCCTGCAAAAGTCTATATCTTAGCTTACCCTGAACCGATTAATAAATCAGGAATTGGCAAAACGGTTAACGGTATTAAACCTACAGGCGAAATCCTGAACTTTAGCGAACAAACAACAAAGGATATTGATAGTGCTTTAAAAAAATTGGTTCCTAAGTATGTAAAGGAGACGAAGGGTGAATATTTATCGTGTGTAGATCCTTTAGCATATAAAATTGGAAAGGATATTGGAAAAAATTCAAACAATGAGGAAATGAAAAAATTATTAGATTCTAACGGGTTTAGATCATTAGTAGATATAACGGATGCATTAGAATTTTCTAGTTCTTATGATTACTTTAAGACAATATTGGGATTTGGGGCATTTCTTGCTCTTCCTGAAAAAGAAAAAGGCAATAATAAAACATTGCATAAATTAAAGAAAGATAATGATCCATTTATGAATGTACCAATAAATCTACTTAAAGAATTAATATCCCTACCACCCCCATACCTAGTTAAAACCTGGAAAGCTTCACAATTCAAATATGAGATGATATTTAATTTAGTTAAATTAGAAATAGATGCTAATCCTGAAATAAAAGGATACCAGATTTTAGAAAAGTTGGGCGATTTTAATGAAGATAGGAAATAACACCTATTAATAACAACACACTACTTTTTTCCCCTATGATGATGGTCAAAATATTTTATGATGTCCATTTCCTCTAATTCTCTCCAATTTTTATAAGCATTTAAAACAGAGAAAAAATAACCTGTACGAACGTTAGGACACACAAAAGTCTCAATCTCTGACTCAAGGAGTTTTATTCCTTTTTCAGATGCTGTTGGAACAGCAATGATAATTTCTTTTGGAGAATTCCGCTTTATTGATTTAATTGCCGCAAGGAGGGTATAACCACTATTAATACCATCATCAACCAATAAAATTCTTTTGTTTTTAATATTAATTGGTGGGATTTCACCAAATAAAGAATGCATTTTCTTCAATTTTTTTTTTGTATTTTCAATTACTTCTGAAATAATCTCTTTCTTAAGATTTATCGTTTCTACAAGTTTTTTATTAATCACAACCTCATTAGTGATGCTTACAGCACCAAAACCAACCAAGGGTCTATGTGGCAATGGAAGCCTTGATACAAGAGTTGTATGCATAGGACAATTTAAAATCTTAGAAATCTTAGCTGATACGGGTATACCTCCAAGTGGAACAGCAAAAACAATTGGATCAAGTTCCTTATAAACATTTAATGCTTTGGAAAGTATTTGACCTGCATGTTCTCGATTGTCAAAAACATGAGTTCTATTTCTAAAGTGACTATATTCAATTAATTTCATTTTTATTTTAAAGGGATGTAAAATATAGAGTGATATTATTTTAAAATTTTGCCCCTATTTCTATTAACCTATAGTTCAGATTTATGATTCTTAATAAAATATAAATAAAGCGGTTATTAATGAGAATAATATGGGTTATCTTAACCTTAAAACTATTTTAACATTAGTAATTTTGGGCATTTTCATCAGTATAGGGGGGATGTTTTACATTAAATCCGATAACGATTACTCCAACGATCCTGACAATATATGGATTTCAAAAACTATTATTGAAGGAAAATCTGGGTACATGATTATAAAACCAATTGGAATGGAATCTAGGATAGTAGGAGGCCCATTTGCTCGTGGATTTATGCGATGGGATCCTGGAGAAATAGAAAGAAAACTAACTGTTTTTCCAAAGGATGGGGTTCCAGAGGTTACATCCCCTGGATTTGACAAAGAAAAAAATGAGGTTATAATTTTTTTTGACTCTGACGCTTTAAAAAAATATAAGAATAGACCTTATTATGGGATAATAGTTTACGGTGGGAAAAGCATCCAACTAAAGGAAATTGAAGAAGAAAATATGAGACAAATAGGGAAGACTGGAATCTTTATAGCAAGAATACCAATTAATTACAATATTCAACATCTCAAGGTACACAAAGTTTACGTGCAAGCTCCTCCTCCAGAGAAAACATTTGAAATCTCCTGGAATAATAAAGTTGAAGTTAGATTTACACCCGATTGTGACTGTTAAGTATATTATGAGTTGATAAACGATGCAAAAAAAGAAAATTTTTTTATCAATAATCGTAATATTATCTATCTCAATTGCGATATTAATTTTTTGGAAATTTACGGTAGATACACATCCTACCATCGATGTCGAAGACAAGTCAATTAGATTTGACGCCATTGATTTCTCTCTGAAATCTCCTTATGACGAAAGTAGAATTACACTGGAGGACTTCAAAGGAAAAACATTAGTTATTAACTTCTTTGCTACATGGTGTTTCAGTTGTCAAATTGAAATCCCTCATTTTGTGGGTACTATGCCAATTTATCAGAATACTGATGTATTTTTTTTAGGTGTCAACATTCAGGAAGATAAAGACTCTGTCCAGAAATTCGCTAAAGAAATGGGTATTAATTACCCGATAGGTATCGATTCTACAGGTGAAACCATATTTAAATATGGTATTAGAATTCTCCCAACTACAATTTTTATAAATAAAGAGGGAGTAGTGGTGTATGTTTATGAAGGGCCTCTTACTAAAGAACAGCTTGTATCCCTCATAGAATATACTGACCATCTCTCAAAAGAGCTGGCTTAAATTGAATTTATCAATGGCATTGCTAGCGTTATCTGCAGGATTTTTTACATTTATTTCACCATGCGCATTCCTTCTCCCTGCATACATCTCATTCTACTTGAGATCTAGACTCAACACAAAAACCTATCCTCCAAAAATAATGTCAAAGAGGAAGATGTTGAAAGAAGGGCTAAACTCAGGAATAATACTCTCTTCATCCATCCTTTTTATTTTCACAATTGTTGGATTCTTTATAGTTATTATTGGTGAGATGATAAAGCCCCTGATTCCATTCTCACAAATCTTTGTTGGAGCAGTATTGATAATAATGGGAATCACAATGTTTTTAGAAATAGAATTCCCCTTTCCCTTAAAAAAAGCACCAAGGGTACAAGCAAATACGGGTTTGTTTTATTTTGGCATCCTCTATGGAATAGCAATAGTAAGCTGTTCTGCCCCCATATTCATATCTTTAATTACATATACTGTATTAACAGGAGAAATTTTAGATGTTTTAATCATTTTTTGGTTGTATTCCCTCGGGATTTCACTCCCTCTCATAGGAGTATCCTTACTCATTACATTTGCAAAGGATATTTTAATCAATAAGATTACTAATTGGATTCCAAAAATGCGGATGATAGCATCTAGTTCAATAATACTCGTTGGGATATACCTTTTATATCGCTATACGATGGTAGTATACCTATAATAGATTTTAGATTAAGTTAATTAATTTAGATTTTATGAAAGTAAAGACAGCAGAGTTTCGAAAAGATGTTAAATATAAAATATATGATTTTTTTGGTTTTTATTATTACCGCCATGGGATGCACAAACGAACCTAAAGAAGAGAAATCAGAGGAATATCCGCATCCATCTATAACAATTATAAAACCTAAAGACGGTGAAATAATAAGTGGAACTGAAGTAAAAGTTAAAGTTGAGGTTTCAAATTTTACTTTAGAATACAAAAATGGCCCAAAAATACTCTCAGAGGGTTACATCCATTACACTCTTGATAGTCGTTTTTCCTTTGACACGGATAAAAAACGAAATACATTCGTCCGAGTATCAGCAGGTCAACATTTTTTAGGCGTGGAATTAGTTCACAACGATGGTTCCAGTTTATCGCCTCGAAGAATATATTTTGTAAATTTTATCACTGAGTCAAATCTGAGCGTTACTGAAGATCAATGGCCAAGTCTATTAGGTGAATAATAATTAAAATTCAAGCTTCAGATGGTATCAACATCAATACTTGATATAAAGGGTTGCAACTTGTAAACTTTTGGAGCTATACCACAGGATAATAAAGCGCTATCATCTTCAACTATAATTATTGATTTTTCACTATCTAGATTTATTAAAATCGTAGTGGTTTTACCCCCTTTAATTTCAAATGTAGTGGTTATATCTACGTACTGTTTAGTTTCATTGGATAGATCTAACATAACATAACTTCCATGGATTATTGCAGTTGCTTCGTCAATTTTCAACCTAATTCCAGAATATCTGCCTGCAGCTAAATCCAGTTGCCCTATAGTTTCAGGTGAATTTGACATTGAAAAAAGATCAACGGATTTAGATGAATTATCAATTGTTATCCAAGTTCCTTTTTCATTAGCATTTGTAATTTTAATTTCAGAAATGTTCAAATAAAAATGTTCTACATTAGCACCATCACCTTTAAATTGAATAATTAGTCCACCCATATTAGAAACACAACCAGCACTCATAAAGAGCAAAGACACTAAAATTAAAATTAGAAAATTATTGGTCATAAAATAAATTCCTTTACACTAAAATTAAAATCAACTCTCCCAAATTATACAGCTAATCCTTTAATATATCTTGCCAGTTCTGCTATGTCCTCATCAGAATAAGTTTTATTCCAGCTAGGCATTGAAGACGCATATTCAGAATAAACCTTATTTTGATAATTTCTACCATTGGTTATAACAGTTATTATTTCTTCTAAATCTGCATTTGCAATCCAAGGGTTATTCTGGAATGGCGGTGCTATACCCGTCCCTCCAACCCCTTCATCCCCGTGACAACCTGCACATACATTAAAAAGTGATTCAATTTTTGAATTGTATTCAACAGGCGTAGAATCTTGAGTTTCTAACTTGGATCCGTTTTTTTCTGGTTGAAGACACGCGATTGTAGAAATAATAAGGATAATGAATAGATACGCTGTAAACTGCATAGTATCATCATTAACTAAGACAAGAAAAAAATAAAAAAAAAAGGCACTAATGTGCCTATCTAACTATTAAAACACCCTGGGATTGAATTCTATATTCCTGTATGTCGTCGTAGAATGTAAATATTCCAGTCTTATCTGCAATGAATTCTACCCAAATTGTTTCACCAGCAGGAACATCTCTTTTAATATTGTATTCGTCAATATTAAAACGATGATACTTAGCCCCTTCTTCTACGCCTTTAGAATATGCATCATCAATGGAGGTTACAGAAAACCGTACAGTGTCTCCTAGATTAACATAAACTGCATTACTCGTAGCGTGGAAATATTGATATGACGGCATAGCAAATCCCTTAATGTTCATGGTAAGAGGAACTACCCTTATTACTCCAGTAGGTGCTGCCTCAATGGGTCTTACCTCTATAACTCCTTGAGTCTGATACCTATTACCCGTGGTGTCATCATAGAAGGTAAATCTCTCTACCCTATTATCTACTTTAAATTCCACTTTAATTATTCCTCCAGCAGGGACTGTTTTCCTAATACCATACTCATCTATAACAAAAGTATGTGAATAGCGTCCGCTGTAACACCCTTTGAATATGCTCCACTAACCGATTTAACTCTTATTAATACTGTATCACCTTCATTAACAATCCATGTACTAGGATTCCATGGTGAGAAACCCCTAATACTGATCTCTAACGGAATTTCCTTAACAGCTCCGGTAGATATTGTGGATGACATAGGTGCAGCTTGTGCTGTTACTGATGTTGTATGTAGCTGAGTAAATACACCCAGGATACCTGCCCCAAATATTAAAAGTCCTATAAGCAACCAAATACCTTTCATAGTAGTATCCACCTCATATTTGTTTATTTATTATTAGATTTTTACATTAAA